>Ga0105237_10002208_pt1 | contig 24377 bp, 23 predicted proteins | sample KBSC24metaG_FD_81520 | JGI IMG/M metagenome (GOLD analysis project Ga0105237, IMG submission 81520) | Corn rhizosphere microbial communities from Kellogg Biological Station, Michigan, USA - KBS C2-4 metaG | ecosystem: Host-associated > Plants > Roots > Rhizosphere > Soil | place: Michigan, USA...
CCCTTGTCGATGACAGACAGAAAGAACTAGCGCGCTCGGGAGCCCCTCAAGGCGTGGTCGAGCCGATCGGGTTGGTCAACCTGGGCTATCGGTATGCTGAAGATTATCGCCCAATGGCTGGCTACCAGCTTGTCCGTACAATCGAACAAGACCTTAAAGAAGGCATTTTCAATTTTTGCAGCTTTGTGCGCGAGGTACACTATATCGATACCACCCACCTGGAGGATCTATATGCACAATTGGATCAACTCATAGAAGAAGAGGACGATTCGGATCTGGGTAGGAATATGTTGCGAAAGACCGCGGCTATTCTGATCCGTACCCGGCTGCACAACCGGCTGCCGGTGTCCGATGACTTTGGTGCGGTGGCGCTGGATCCCAGCATCGAGGGTCATAGTGTTGAAGAGATGGAAGAGATCCTGCCAGCGTGCGGCAACGATCCTGCTATTCTATCGCTGTGGAAGGGGAAGGGCATGTTGTAAGTATGCGTACGTCAGGTAGTGTTCCCTTTACGTCTTATAAATCCTGCTCAGCGTTTCCCGCGATACCCCCAGGTAAGAGGCAATAAGCGCCTTGGGAAGGCGATCGTATAAATTGGTGTAGTTCCTGATGAAATGTTCGTACCTGTCTTTTGCCGAACCCATGATCATCATTTGCATGCGTTTTTGCAGGGAGACGTATCCCATATTCGCCTCGACTAACAAATAGTGTTCAAACTTGCGGCTCTCGGCGCTCAATTTTTCCCAGTTCTCGAGCGTGATGCCCAACAGTTCACAGTCCTCGAGGCATTGCACATTTATCGTGGCTGCTTCCTGTTTAAAGAAAGCCTCCCTGTCCGTGATCCAACAGTTTTCAGCAGCAAAATAGTAAATGAACTCCTTCCCGGTGTTTCCACCGATGAGGTAGGCCTTAAGACAGCCTGCCATCACAAAATAATCATACCGGACGGGGTCGCTTTCCTGTACCAGGAATGAATGTTTTTTTGCCTTCTTTACTATAAAATGAGATAAGATATAAGAAAATTCCTCGTCCGTCAACGCGCCTGCCGGGCCGCAACCCGAGGCGGCTCTTATCGCTTCTATATGGTCCCTGAATAAATGCGCCATTCTACACTGTAGCTGCCGACTATAAAATTTCTGAACAGCAGACTAAAGTAGTAATTCCTCCGGAGAAAAAACACATCTTATTTAGCCGAATTATATATGCTGTAATTGGCGGGCACCCACACGTATTTCGAACCGTCTGCCCTTACATGGCCGATGCCCGGGAAAGAAATATGGTCGGAAGCAATCCAATAACCCTCTTTCGCAGCTTCGGCAAAAGCCTGCTTGCGAGTAGCGGCGGCGACCTTGGTGTCTATGTCGTAATCGATGGTTACCGAAGGGTCCGTGAATTGGATAGCGGCAGAGTGGATAATGTCACCCCAGAAAACCAATTTTTCACCTTTGCTGCTAAGCATGTAAAACGTATGGCCTGGAGTATGTCCAGGTCTTGCCAACGGCAGGATGCCCGGGAATAGTTCACTGCCGTAGTCGAAAGTTTTAACTCTACCGGCTTTTATGTAGGGGCTTACGCTGGCATCGGCGATTTGGTAAGATCCCTTGAGTTGTTCTGGTATATTGCCCTTGCTTTTCGCGCCGAACCAAAATTCCGTCTCGGGCTTGCTGATATAGATGGTGGCATTGGGGAAGACCATTTTGTCGCCATCCATCAATCCGCTGACGTGGTCGACGTGTACGTGCGTGATCAACACAGCATCTATCTGATCCGGGGTATAGCCGGCTTTGGCGAGGCTTTTTGTCAACTGGCCGGCAGTAGGGCCGAAGTTCCCGGCCGCCCCGGCGTCTACGAGGATCAGCTTATCGCCTGTTTTTACCAGATAAGCATTCACGGATGTTTCGACTGTTGTGGGCATGAAGTTCAGGGACAATAGTTTTTCTACTTCGCCGGGTTGTGTGTTTGAAAGCAGCTTAGCCAGATCAAGGGGAACCGTACCGTCTGAAAGCGCTGTTACCTGGATATCGCCTACCTGCAACCGATAGTATCCGGGTTGTTGTGCATGGGCTGTAAATGCTGCAAGGAATAGGATCGTTAAGATGTTTCTGATTGACTTTTCCATTTCGTTTAGTTTTTTTTGATAAGTCAAAGCTCAGAAACCCGGGATGCCTGGCTAAGGACATTTGTCACTTTATTAAAGTGACAAATGTCACAGTTGATAAACCTACCAGCTGTTGTGGGTGGGGGGCGGGATCCTGCCTGCCTATTCGGTGAGTTTGCACAATTGAGCGATAGCTCCCTGTGGCAGCGCCCTATTGTAGATCCTGATCTCGTCAATGCTACCGCTAAGCCAAAATGGATAAGCGCTGTTACCGGTCTGTCCAATAAACAGATCGAAAGTATTATCGGTAAAGGAAACGGATTTTGCCAGACTACTCTTGAGCGCTCCATTAATATAAAACTTGGCGGTAATCCCGTCATATGTGAATGTCAGCGTATACCACGTTCCGGTTTTGATCTGAATACTGTCGGGGTGGGTGCCGGCGCCGGCGCCTTGGGGAATATCATCGCCATATGATGCCTCCACCCTTTCCTGGGTGGTATCGAGCGGCATGGTGCAGGGCGAAGGCCAATCGGCGACACAAGGATTTTCAGTCCTTTATTTATGGTTTATAATGGTTTGAGATGGTCATTGTTGATTGTATGTCAGGATATTACATCTAAAACTCGATTCAACTAAAGATATCCCGCACCACCATTTGCCTGACCCATAACATGACCACTATAGTGTTGATGCATTTTGTCTTAACTAAAGCAAATACAACCGCCTATCTTTATAAAAAAGAGAATATATCTCAATGGCGCTTAAAATTGTCATTCCTGAAAGAACGCATGAAGAGTTTGGGCATAGTATTTCTAAATTATTACCAATAGTTGGCTCAATTATTTCAACTGAAGAGCAAGATATTGAGCTGGATTTCAGTAAGGCAAGAATGTTAAACCCTTTTTTTCTCGGAGGTATTGCTTGCGCTATAGAATACGCTCATTCTAAAGGGAAAGGGATAAAATTAAATCACAGCGAGAATTTCAGAATAAACTCTTACCTGGAACGTATTTTTTTCCCGTTTTGTTTTCGCCCAGAAAAAGGTAACGAACAAAGCTTTTTCCAACAATTAGGGAGCTACAGGGGAAAAACATATATTCCAATAATTGCATTTCCAACGGGTTCTGACGACTACTATAGCACTGTTAGAGAAGAAATGCTTAGTGCGATATCAGCCTTGCTTAAAAAGCAACTCAATTTTAAAGAAAGGGAAAGGCAGCCTATTGCCTACTTTTTAGATGAATTGACTCACAATGTAAATGATCATTCAGGGGCTAAACAAGGGTTTTTATTTGCTCAATTTTATCCAGGAAGCAACTATCTTGACTTGGTGATTTGTGATAATGGGAAAGGAATATATAAATCTTATGAGGGTAATCCTAAATTTAATCCATCTGATGAAATAGAAGCCCTTCGATTTGCAGTTAATGGCCGATCAACAAAGGACAGACCAGAATCCAAGGGCTTCGGTATTTCTACTTCATGTAAAATGCTTGTATGTGGTTTGAGAGGGAAGTTTTTTATATGGACTGGCAGAACCTCCTTTATAGAAACTACTGAAAGAGAGGACTTTGTGCAGTTTCCTGAAGGTTTTACATTTCAGGGAACATTTGTTGCACTACGTATACCAACAATTATACCCAACACGTTTAACTTTTATGAATTCGTTGAATGAAAGATAAATTCGTAAATTAACTGTAAATTTGCGCATTGTTTATGAATTGTGAATCCACAATACAAGTAGCTGAATTATTGGGAAAAACGCTGCATACCAGGGATGCCTCCAGGCATTTGTTGGATTTTGTTGCAAATAATCCCTGTAAGAATATTGAATTGGATTTTTTACAGGTAGACTACATCAGCAGATCGTTCGCAGATCAATTCCATTCAGACAAGATAAAGCTCTCAATAGAGCTTCAGAAATCTATTATTGTAACAAATGCCAATGATGAAGTAATGAACATGCTTCAATCTGTTGCTAGAACTCAGAATAAGTCATATAAGGTGCTTGCCGAAGTGCCGGTCTATAAATATTCGAATTGGGTTCAGCTCGAAAATTATTTGCTTTCCATCTAGCCTCCGATAAAAATATTGATCTTAGTAAGCCGAATAATATCTTTATTCGGCTTTTGTTTTTTAGGGATAATCTTAATCATTTAGGAATTGAGACCTATGTTCGACCCAATAAAAAAGCGACTACGTTTTTACTCGTAATCGCTTCATTTTCTTGGTGGTGTGGGGCGGACTAGAACCTACTTAATCGCATATTATCATATTTTACCTCTGCTTGCTGATTTTCAATACTATAGATATATTGAAGGCGAGATTCAGCCAAATATCTTGGAGAAAACCAAAATAAAAACGCCCCCTGGGACGCCCCCTGAGGTAAATTTCGCCTATCTTTAATCCTTCAAATCCGGCGCATATGGCTAACATTACATTCGTACTCAAAGAAAAAGAGGCAGGCAAAGCAACTCCTATTGTTTGTTATATCCGATACAAAGGGCAACGCATTAAATATTACACCTCAGAATTAATCCATCCCAAACACTGGGAGGATAGAAAGCAAAGCAAAAATTATCAACGGGCCAAAGGGTCACTTACGGAAGCCCCGGAGCTTAATCGACGATTGGATGAAATAGAGCGGACAGTAAAGAACTTATATCGCGAGTATTTGAACGATCACTCAAATGAGATTCCCACTCCTGACAAGTTTAAACAATTACTTGACGCGGAATTTAATAGGGTAACAACGGTAAAAAGGGAATTTATAGACTTCTTTCAGGAAATCATTGATTCTTCCAGAAATGGAACCAGGTTACACCCTCAGACTGGCAAACCAATTAGCCCCAACACTGTGAAAACCTATGTTACAGCACTGACACATATACAAGATTTTGCGGAAAAGACGAGACGCAAAATTACATTTGAATCTATTGATCTTGATTTTTACGGTGATTACACAGAATACTTAATTAAAACCCTGAAACTGGCTACCAATTCCGTAGGTAAGGATATTCAAATCATAAAGATGGTTTTGACTGAGGCCACCGAAAGAGGCTTAAACCATAGTCTAGCGTACAAGGGCAAACGGTTTACCGTGGTCCGAGAAAAATCTGATAGTATTTATTTGACGGAGGCAGAGATAAAAGAAATAGAAGAACTGGACCTTACCAATAATTCCCGCTTGGAGCGCGTACGCGACCTGTTTATTATTGGATGCCATACAGGGCTGCGCTATTCTGATTACTCTGTTTTGCGCCCGGAACACTTACAAGGTGATTTTATAGATATTACCCAAGTAAAGACCGGAGACCCTGTAGTTATACCTGTACATTCTACTGTGAGACGGATTGTAGAAAAGTACCAAGGACAATTACCAAAGCCTATTAGTAATCAAAAGACAAACGATTACTTAAAAGATGTGGGTAAACTTGCTTCTTCGCTAGAGACCGCAGTTACACTTGAATTTACAAAGGGTGGATTAAAGGTTAATGAAAGGTATCAAAAATGGGAATTGCTCACTACACATACTGCCCGTCGTTCGTTTGCCACCAATGAATACTTGGCAGGCACACCCACAATTACAATAATGGCCATCACCGGCCACCGCACGGAAAGAGCATTTTTGAGGTATATTAAATTAACACCTAAAGAACATGCCAAACTATTACAACTACATTGGAAGGAAAGGGCGGAGCACAAGAAAAAAGAAGCTAGACGGGATGCCGGTCAGTTAAAGTCGATCTAGGGCGGCTGTATAGTAGTAAAATCGTAAGTATATCCAAAATATGTCGCCTATAGATTGCCTATAGAACGCAAATGGAAGACGATTAAATACCGCCAACTTGCATATAGATAAACAAGACACTATGCAAGATTTAATTTTAACTTCTCTTTCCTTATCTACCTTACAAACGGTTATTAAAGAAGCAATCCGTACGGAGCTACAGCTCGTAAAACCTGTTTCTCCCGCCCGCCCAGAAGGATATTTAACCCGCAAGGCAACGGCAGGCATATTGAACATATCACTACCCACACTCCATGAGTGGACACTATCCGGCAAGCTGCCTGCCTACCGTATAGGCTCCCGCGTCCTATACAAAAAGGAAGAAATCGACACTGCATTAAAACAAATCCGCGTCACGGTACGATAATTCGATCCCGTTCTGGGTTATGGGCGTTCTTATTCGCCTAAAAATGAATTGCCAGTTAAATGATTATTGTGAATTAAAACGCAAAACAAAAGGTATTATGGTTGTAGAGTATGACGGTATGCTGGATATAGCAATCGGGGGGTCGAGGAAGGCAAAAGTTTGGAACAACAAAAATATTAAATGGCCTGACTTGCTAGAAAAGCTGTCAAAGACTCACCGGACGGCAGAGACATTTCAGGAATACATGACGGCAGAAAAACCCCGCCAGGATGACATAAAAGATGTTGGTGGGTTCGTAGGCGGCTACCTTACTGAAGGGCAGCGCAAGGCAGCTACGGTGCAATACCGTCAGCTATTGACCTTAGATGTGGATTACGGCAAGCTAGGGATGTGGGACGATTTTACATTGTGCTATGACAATGCGGCCGTCCTGTATACTACGCACAAACATTGCCCGGATAATCCCCGTTTCCGGCTCCTATTTCCCCTGGACCGTCCCGTTAATCCTGATGAATATGAGGCCATTGGTCGGCGGGTAGCGAGCGGGCTGGGTATTGACAACTTTGATCCTACTACTTTCGAACCCGCCCGGCTCATGTATTGGCCCAGCACGTCAAAGGATGGGGAGTATGTTTTCTACTACCAGGATGGCCCCTGGCTATCAGCGGATGAGGTGTTATCCGCGTATAAGAATTGGCAAGATCGTACTGAATGGCCAGTGGGTAGCAAAGAACGGGAGATAGCAGTACGGTCAGCAATTAAAAAGCAAGACGACCCTTTAACTAAGCCGGGGATCATTGGAGCGTTTTGCCGGACATATACTATTCAGAAGGCCATTGATGAGTATTTAAGTAATGCATATGAACAATGTGACATATCAGACCGCTATACCTATATACCAGGGAGTTGTTCGGGAGGTATGATCGTATATGATGACAAATTTGCTTATAGTCATCACAGCACGGACCCAACATCCGGGAAGCTATGCAATGCCTTTGACCTGGTTCGCCTGCATCTGTTTGGTGATGATGACAAAGAATGCAAAGAAAATACCCCGATAAATAAAATGCCCTCCTTCCTGGCTATGGAAGCGCTTGCAATGAAGGATGAAGCTGTACGGCTGCAAATGGGGCGAGAGAGGGTGGAGGAAGCGCAAAAAGATTTTGACGGCGACTACCCAGCGGGCCAAGGCAACCAGGATGCTGAAGACGCTGCCGGGGATTTGTGGCTGACTAAATTGGATATTGACAAGAAAGGGAATTACCTTTCTACCATAGATAACATTGTCCTGATCCTGGAAAATGATCCAAGGCTAAAGGATACATTTGCCTTTGATGAGTTTGAACAGCGGGAAATAATACTACGCAGTTTGCCTTGGCGGTCCATTGGTAGCGGCCAGTATGTGAAGGACACGGATGACGCTAATTTATCCCATTACCTGGAAAAGAAGTACGGTATTCCCCTCAACGTCATTAAACAGCAAAGAGCCTTTGCCGCTGTCCTGGAACGTCACAAGGTTCACCCTGTTCGCGATTATTTACAGGCACAAACCTGGGATGGGTTCCACCGGGTAGATACCTTGTTTATTGACTACCTGGGGGCGACTGACACTCCATACACCAGGGCCGTCACCCGTAAAATATTAGCAGCGGCGGTGTCCCGTATATTCAGCCCCGGCGTTAAGTTTGATTATGTCCTGGTCCTGGTCGGTAAGCAGGGTGTAGGGAAAAGTACCATCATTCAACGCCTGGGTGGAAAATGGTATTCCGACACCTTTACGACGGTAGAAGGGAAGGAAGCATTTGAGCAATTGCAGGGCGTGTGGATCATGGAAATGGGAGAACTTGCCGGACTACGGAAGGCGGAGGTTGGCACGATAAAGCATTTTGTCAGTAAGACCGTGGATCGTTACCGCATGGCTTATGGCAGGCGAGTTAGTAATATTCCCCGGCAGTGTGTATTTTTTGGCACCACGAACAATGCGGAGTTTTTGCGTAATGACGCCAATGGCAACCGGAAGTTCTGGCCCGTCCCGGTCTACCAGCAATCCCCCGCTAAGGACATTTTCGACGACCTGACACAGGAAGAGATTGGGCAGATATGGGCAGAGGCGGCCCAGCTTTACCAGCGTGGGGAGTCCTTACACCTTTCTGCGGACCTAGAAGCGGAGGCCAACCTTATCCAGGCAGACCACACGGAACAGGACGAGCGGCTGGGGATCATAACTGAGTACTTGGATGAGCTGCTGCCGGAAGCCTGGGACAGCTGGGATATTGACGAGCGTCGGGCTTATCTCACTGGTGGGGACTTTAAAGAGGAAGGTACAAGGCTCCGCAAGCAGATTTGTGTAGCTGAGATTTGGTGCGAACTGTTGGGCAATAGGTTTAAAGACATGAGTCCATACAATACAAAGGATCTACACGCCATTTTGCGTAATATGCCGGGTTGGATGCCTACCAAGGGGCAAAGACGCTTTAAAAACTATGGGCAACAAAAGGCATATACCCGGATTTAAGTGTAATCACTGGGTGTAATCGCATCCTCTCAAATGTAATCGCTGTAAATGCTGACCGTGAACACTGTAATCGCACGTAATCGCTGAAAAAAATGGCAGCGATTACACCTCAACCCAATACTGTTGGGCCGTTCAAGGTAATGTAATAGCTGTAATCGCTAAAATATCTATTAAGTGACAAAAGCACAATTAGGCAGAGTGTATATGCCCAATACCCCCTAATAGCTATATATGTATAGAGAGTCCTTTTAGCGATTACGTGGGTTTGTCCAGTAGAAGGGGTGCAAACCAGGGTGCCAAAAGGAATGTAGGGGGTAGGGGGCTTTGGGTCCTTCCCCGGCGATTTCCAAGCGCGTGCGCCCATGCGCAAAAACTCTCTAGTTACAGCGAAATGAAAAGTCCGCACGCAATCCGCACCTTTGTAAATTCTCTCCAATGTGGGGTTATCGTTTTGACAACAACAAGCTGAAATTTTAGAGGTCCTTCAGATGGTAGGTTATTTTGGTATGCTGACTACAGACTCGGAGAAACGAGTGCATAATATCCTTGATGAGAAGATAGAAGCCCTACGGGAGATCCTGGAAACGGCGGATGGCGAACCTGTGTTGGTGTTTTATTCCTTCCGTCATGACTTCGATAGGATTAAAAAGGCATTTGCGGGTTTTAATATCCGTGAGCTGCACGGGCCCGCTGATATAGAAGACTGGAACGCTGGCAAAATAGATGTGTTTTTATTACACCCTGCCAGCGCGGGACACGGGTTGAATCTGCAAGCGGGAGGCCATCGGATTTTATGGTTTGGTCCTACCTGGAGCTTAGAGTTATACCAACAGACAAACGCAAGACTTGACAGGTAAGGACAGACGGAGGCCGTCATTGTTGACCACCTGATTGCGAAAGGGACAATTGACGAGATCGTTATGGAACGAATGGCGGCTAAGGATGCAGGACAGGAAGGGTTACTATTTGCCTTACGTCCGGTAATAGAGCGGCACGGGGTTAGGCTGGCGGTGGCTTAAAAGAAAGGGTGTTTTTACGGTCAATTGAATTAAAAAAAAAGCTAATTTTTGCGTAGATAAAAGCTGATCAGCATTAAATATAAACAAAACCCCAATAATGAAAGAATCTCAATTAGGTAGTTCGTTTGGTATAATCGCTATGGTATTGTTAATAGTAATGTTCACGTCTATTCTAATGTTTCTTCTTTATTATATCCGAGACAGAAAAACACAGAGAGAGTTCGAACGGAAAAAACTTGAATCGGAGGAACGAAGAGATAATAGACAAATTGAAGCAGATCATCAATTGGCAATGGCTCAAGCAAAGGATGAGAAAGAAAGGCAAAAGAGACAAGAGCAATTGGAGGTTGAGATGACTGAAAGAACGGTTCAAGAGAACCGTCGTCTCTCTCATCAACTAGATACATTTAGAAGAGAATTACTAGAAAGGCAGGCCGATTTATTAAAGGTGACAACGGAGATGCAGGAGGAACGAGAAGCTCTTAATTCTGGTGGTTATATAATCTTAGAGTTACCTGATGATTTACGTAGTATGTTTACTGATTTATTGAAGGGCTTTGAAGAATTTGCAAAGTTAAAGGGGTATAACATCAGTTTTTCCGTTGATACCTCTATACCACACAAAATTGCATTTAAGTTTACCCTTCAAGAAGGTGGAATATCAGTAAGTACTCAATCCGTTAGACGAGATATCGAGGAATACATTGAAAAAGTCCAGCGGGGCGATAGCTTCCATGATTTACCAGTAGTCATTTCTAGGGCTGAACATGATCTTGTGTCAACTACACTTAGGAATAGGATTAGTTTTTTACAGCACAACTATAATTTAGAAAAAAATGGACGTGAATATTATGAACGTGTATTGAGTAATATCTCTTCCTTTAAAGGTTTTGGTCAGCAACCCTCAGTAATAGTTCAGACTGGTAATATGCCTAAGCTATTACAGGCGCACAATTCTAACCATATTGCACAGGCAGATAATGCTTTCATCGAAGATAATTCAAACAATGCCGACTATTCTACTTTAACTATATCCAATTCATTTAACAAGAAGAAGGAGCAGGTTGATAAGATTGCCGAACTTATTAAGCTACTCAGGCAAGACGAGAATATCAACGAAGACGACAGGCAAACAGTTATCACAAATTTTGATAAGATAAGGGAAGAGATTCAAGAGGAAGAAAACCCTAGCAAGCAGAAAATTTACAAATGGCTTTTGAATGCTAAGGCAGTTTTGGAAACAGTTGTATTAGCCCACCATACAACAGAGGCTGTAAAATGGGTATACGAAAACTTTACCGTACTTGTTGAATGGGCGAGAGCGTTGTAAGGGTTACTATTTGCCTTGCGCCCTGAGTTAAAGTGGAAGTCAAGATGGCTATTTTGTTGAAACCTGTAAATGGCACGTTTTTTCAAATGTAAAAAGCTTAAAATAAGTTCTTATTTTTCATAATAAACAGTAATACGATGCGAATAAAAGGTTTTATTCCAGGCATTATTTACGGAATTGGTTTTATAACCATTGTCATTTCAATAAGGAGTTATTTGGTAAATGAACCAGGACAATCTGCAGTAAAAAATATTGAAGTCATTATTTCCATCGCAATTGGTGTACTTACTAGTGCTGCGATCTATTTTTCGGCAAAGAAAAATAATATTAAGGATGATCAGAGGCAAGTAGATTTAAGTTCAAATTGGCGAAATGCAGAGATTGAAAATATGTCCCAATGGTTAAAACAACACAAGAACGAAACTAACGTGGGTTCATATAAGGCATTTATTGAAAATATACTTGAGCGTTCCAGGAATGAAGGAAATTCAAAACCAACACCGGAAGAGGATCTGAGGAACCTGATGGATGCCTCAGTTAATGGCCTAATTTCAGAAGTTAATAAATCCCGAGTTTATGCGATGATTAATTTGGCAATAGGTGGCGGAACTTCAGTTGGCGCAATTACGTTGCTTAGTTTTTATCTCTTTAGTTATTCTAATGTCGTAACGAAGCCATCGGACCTTTATAGTTTCATTCCAAGGATTGCCCTCACAATATTTATCGAATTATTTTCTTTCTTTTTTTTGAGGCTTTATAGGAGAAATTTAGATGATATCAAATATCTAACTAATGAAATTACTAATGTACGGCTAAAAATAATTGCTCTTTTGGCCTCTTTTAAGGATGGACAAGGCACAACTACAGCAACTGTAATAAAAGAGTTTGCAAAAACGGAAAGAAATTTCAGCTTAAAAAAAGGTGAATCAACGGTGGAAATTGAAAAAATGAAAATTGAATCAAAAGAGGATGGAAAGATGTTTGACAAATTTGGTGACTATTTAAACCAGTTAAAAGCGGTCAATCAAGGTCATTAACGATAGAAATGCATTCGAGATGAAAAAAGAAGTCTTAAACTCCGGTGCCTGGGATCTGATAAGAGGTAATAATTACGGCATTTATCGGATTCCTGCTTGCATATTACCTTCTCAAAACAGTTTGATTCCAACGAAAAAGGCAGATTAAATGACAATTGAATAAAATACTAGATGTGAATATGCAATATCCATATGTTGAAGATAGCGCCTTTATTGCGTGGTGGAACAATCATAAAAGCTCAAATAGCGATAGTTCTTTAAGGTATCAAACCTACTGTGACTAGGAGCGACATGGAGTTAAACTGGTGCCCTAAATTTTTGTATATTTTCATTAACCTAAACTTTAGAATATGGAGAATAAAAAATCCTCCTCTGGTCAACCTAATTCTGATTCGGAGTCAAAAGGGCGTAATCAGCCAAATAAGCCAGATTCATTGGAAAATACTCAGACGCCCGCTAAAAAAAATAAGCCTATTAAGAATAATGAAAAATCCAATAACCCGTCCATAAAAAAGAAGGCAAGGGAGAAAGGCGAAATCGGCAAAAATGACGAAAAAGATGAAGGCGAAACTTGGGTTAAAAAAAATTTGGATTTAAAGAGCGTATTGGCGGGTTTGGCTCTAATTGTTTCCGTCGTAAATTTATGCTGCTATTATACATATAATAGCAAGTCTAATGCTGTTTTAGATTATGTTGGGCTTGCCAACTTTGGGATACATCCGCGTTCGAGTGTATATAAGACTATGAGTGATGCTGATTATGATAAGGTCAAATGGACTAATGATCCTGACGATCTTTGGTGGGATAACACCCATAAATTCATCTACTATTTTGAGGTATACGATTCAACCAAACATATTTTAGCTATCCCACACAGCAGATCCTACGAGATGGATAAAATAAAAAAATTGCTTGACACTCCCTATTTGAGAGGGGATAGTTTTGGAATTATGAAAGTATATGAGCCAAAAATGGAAATACGCAACAACGGTCAATCACCTGCGAGAGATTTTACATACAAAATTGGGTTGAAGCAATCGGGTAAGCCGACAAACTATTGGGAGCCTTTGACTCATCAATTGGGGCCAATTGAGTTTCCTGGCCGAGATTCATTATTTCCACCCCTTCAATTCTCAATAAAATATAATGTGAAGCTTACTGACACATTCTACTATAGAGTTCGAATGCATTATAAGACTATCCTAAAAGATCCGGTTGATACTAACTTCTATATCATATGGTTTCCTCCCAATGATGGATGGTACTATGATAATGAGATAAGAAAAAAGTACGGGAGTGAGCCGTTTCAGGATGAAACGGAAAAATAAATTCTATATGCAGTGCTTAGAAAGCATCCAGGAATAGTATAACCGATCTGGTTGTAAGCAAACCGAAGGGGAGAACTAAATAACAAATGTTCTTGGCACCTAGAGTTTGTAGTTTCACCAGCAGGCAAACCCGCAATCAGATAGGTAAGGGGCAGACGGAGTTGGTTGTTATTAACCACATGATAGCAGAGCAAACAAAATATAGTAATAGTAAAACTGGATGTATATACTTTTTGTTAAATTGTGGCCATGACTATGATAGCTTGTACCATTAATAATGGATTCCCAATTATTCATTCAGATATTTTGATTTCTGAAAGACAGAGAACAGAAACTTTTTACGTCCCCGCCTTAATCCAAAATTTGATGACTCTTCTTCCCGATGGAAAGACCTATTATCCTTCTGCTCTTAAAAGGAAAGTATCGATAGTAAATGACAGAATTTGCTTTGCTTTTTCGGGTAAAACATGGTATGCAGAAAGGCTTTTGGAAGACTTAAAAGCTTATTGCAAAGTTTTTAACGAGGTTAGTAAAAGCAACATAGAAGCCTTTTTTTCAAATTACGATCTGACTGATTTCAATGGCGAAATGTCATTTTTCATTGTTATTATGGAGCAAAATAAAGAAGGGTTTGTGCCTTTCATATTTTCTAATAACAGCTGGGTAGTTAAGGATGTAGGAGTGTTCGGGACCATTTATTTGCTTGGTTCAGGAGCTGATGATTTTATTAAATCTGCCGAAGATATTGATTGGGGATATAGCAATATTCCAAGTTCTCCATCAGAGGCAGTGCAAATAAATATGGCTCTGATTAGTAGCATTCTTTCGAGGGAGAGGGTTGATCAACACACCTTTAAAAATCATTGGGGTGCCGGTGTAGAGACGGTATATTTCGACGGCAGTAGATTTGTCAACCTTGGACAAATCAGTTTTGTATTTAACCATTGGCTCATGGATTCGGAGGATGAATTTGCTTATCCAATGCCATTAAAAGTGACCAATTATAAATATATTGGCGAGTTCCTATTTATAGTGGATGTGGAATCTTCTAAATGGAAACGCAAAATAGAAGTTGATAAGGTCATTGTTGAATTTGACGACTTCAATGTCGGATACTTTGTTGTTTCGGATATTGATTACAAAGAAAAAATAGACTGGTCAATGTTTATGGATAAAGTCTCATTTTCTAGCACGTTTGTTGGGATGGGGTACATAATAATTAAAGGCAACAAGGGCTTTTCACCTGCTGGATTTCATGGCCGTAGGGATATTAGTGTTGAATACGAACATAATAAGAGCCTTAGAATTGAAATTCAGCGAAACGTGTATAATCAAGTTAAGCACGTAGTTGCAAATCACCAATTTTAATACTATACTTCGGATAATGTAAAATGTTATTACTGCTAATTAATGGCTTAAAATCGGTTAGGAAATAATCCATACGGGCAAACTATTGAATTCGTGCAAGTAATTGCCAGGTTAGTGCGAGTAACCTGCTGAATTTAGAAATTCAAATAACGCCTTCGTATCCGGAAATAAAGTATCAGAAAGAGTACTGCAATAGTTTATAGCACGTCTTACATAATCTTCTAATTGCAATATTAGCCCCATCAAGTCGGCACTTTGCGTGCTACCATGGACTATTGCGCTTCGTACACCGTATAGCTTTTTAATAGCTTTACAATTAAAGTAAAATTCATCCTTATTACTTGATACGACTAATGCAAGGTGACGAGATATAATGTGAGTAATTTCGCCCTTTCCATAGTTAAATAAGCTTTCCAATGAAGTCGTTAATGTTACAAATCTGGTTTTAAGGTCTATGATGTCATATGACAAATTAAAATTGTTCAATGCTAATTCAATCAATTTATTTTCTTTATAGACTAACTCTGCTTTTGATTCCAGCCTGCTTTTTAGAATGCCCAATTCTTGTGCTGACATGTCAAAAGTCATTGCAGAATAGGGTTTAAATTTTTCCCTTGTTTTTCTACTGTATATACTTCTTGATTCTTTTGCAATTTGGAATTGGAAAATATAGTCTGGGTTGCCAGTCCTTAATAACCGAAAGTGTAATATTAGGGCGTTAATAAATAACTCAATTTCGTTACTAATCGCGAACATTGGTGAAGAATCTAAATCAATTATCTTATACCCACCCTGCGACCTAACTGCTTCTTGTAAAAAATCATCAATTCTTTTTAACAGGATGGCTTCGCCTTGCAGCAAAAGATTAATCCCAAACATTGGATTATGTTGAACAGCTCGGTAAAGTTCGTCTTAAATAGTAACAGATGAGTCACGCAAACTAACTCTAGCTTGGCTTACAAATTTCGCAGGCAAAGAAAACAAGGCGGAAAAGTCCCTTTCCAGATCATTGAGACTGACGGCAATAAATTTATATCCCAGCGGCTCGATAATTGGATTGACCTTTAAAATTGATTTATCTACGTTTGTAAAAAATGCATATGTCTCCACATAGAATGGGTCACGGCCTGGAATTTCTATCAATGTCTCCATGAAATATATTTAATCCTGAATAATTGCAAAAAGTTACAATTTATATTTTGAATGCTTACTACTCGAAGGAATAACGCTACCGCCGTCTCATTAAACACCTTCCTGTAACAGTATATAATAAACCCCGGCAAGGGAACCGGGGTTTTGTGCTGGCATTGTCCTCATAGGGAATCCAGCGCTATAGATGGCCTTAACCTATAATTCCGTCAACTCCTGAAAATTCTACTCTTGGATTTTGCTTTGATCCGGTCCCAGACAAAGTTTGCCATCACATCATATTTCACTCCTACAAGAGAAGCAAAGCGTATCAGCTCATTAAGTGTAAATTCGCCGGGATCATTAACTTTTTTTCGAAAGGCATAAAACGAGATGCCTAATTCAATGGATATTCTTGTTTCACTCATTATTGCAAACATTTGGTCAAAACTGTTCATCTTACCAGCCTCCAATTCGTTCTTGATAGAGTTAAGCCTGTTTGTCCTTCTTTGTGTTTGAAGTTGTACCACGATATTGGAATCCTTTTTGTCTTTTGTATCTTTTGCACCCTGTATATTTTTTTTGTCATTCATGGGTTGTACTATGGTTATGGGTATCTTCTTCAAATAATTCCCCGAGGTCAATCTTATAAAATGTGGAAAGCTTTACTATGGTGGTCAATAGCCAGTTGGTTTTACCATCCTCAATTTTTCGTATAGTGGAAGGGGAGAGGCCCACGACTCCGGCCACTTCTGGAATAGTTTGGTTTTGGGAGAGCCTGATATCTTTTAATCGAGCCCCTATAATGGTTCGCCAATGGTCACGGTTCAACTTAGTCATTGCTGTGCATTTAATGTTGAGGCAATTCGGTTTAACCCCTCTTGCAAGGAATCTATTTTGAATTTCAATATTCGGATAATAGTCTTGTTTGTCAGTGATATGTCCAATTGCCGGGAGGCTGCATGAAAATAGAGCGGGTTGACGTTATATACTGCCCCTAATTGCTTGGCCTGCTCGTGGGTTATTAACACCTTCCCTTCCTCTATAGCTCTGTACAGGTCGGCAGTTATGCGTAGCTTTCGAGCCAGTATCTTGGAAGAATAGTTATTCGTTTCCCGCAGGAAGATCATTAGAACGTTTCCCATATTTCCGTGATTTCAGGTTTTAAATTGAGCAAGTCGGTGGTCCGATGATCATTTTTCTCCAACACTCTCTTGTTGTGACGCCTTATGAATTGAATTGCTATTTTGCAGACTGTTTTAAGGACATATGCACCTGCGTACTTCCCTTTTAATTTGTGCTTTCTTTTCCAGAGAATAAATAATACCTTGATTGTAAGGCTATTTAGGATGGCCTTTTCCGGTAGTTGAGACGCATACGCAATACAGTCATAAAGAGACCAGTAAAACTGGTCGTTAAATGTTGGGCGGTTTTTACTCGCTGTTTTCGCAAGTTCAGCAAATTGGCTTATAAAATGTTCAGCGGTGAGTTGCTGTTCTTTGGTTGAGGTGGTGTTGTCGCTCATGCTAACGCAGGTTACTATTGACTTCTAACATCTGATAGTTTGAGACGCGACGCCTATAGGAAAGAAAAAAGGCGCGGGTTAGTCCTTGCCGTCACCGTGGGCTGCAACACCCCATGACCCAAACAAGGACGCCCACACCTGTTCCTCTAGGCTTTTACACCTAAAGGAAGCAGTGAGCGATTTACCTTATTGCCTGGGGTCTTGAAAGGTTGCAGATTTCGGTGACCAAGAATAAGCAAATGCGCTATAATTAGTTATTTGCTTGCAAAAATATAATAAGTTAACTACTATCGGTCATGGTATACTGTTTGGTTGGCAGGACTAAAATAATATAATTTTTTAAATGACGTATGATCATACGCCACTTATTTTTCTAAAATCTGTGAGCTTTCCAGTATAATGGGAGAGAAAGAAGACATACAAAGAAAATTTTCGGTAGGGTTAAAGAGTGCAATGAAAAAAAAGGGCCTGAGCATGAGGAAACTAGCTGCTGCCGCTGGTTTGGAGTATGCCCATGTACAAAGGATCGCGAGCGGAAAGGTCAACATTGAACTGAGTACTATCATTGCCCTGGCTGAGGGTCTGGAAATAAGTCCGAGTGAATTGTTTTCCTACTACCATTGAATTCTTGCCCAAAATTTGACTATTTAGATACCCCCCACTGATAAATTTCTAAAGGATTGAGCATCCATCCGCAAATGCTCCGTAAGGAAAGCGCTTGGGAGCCGGGGAGTTCATGGTTGCTAAAATATCCTGCCTTCATATAATAAAAAAGCGACATAAGTCTCTTTGGGATTGACTCTCATTTTATAGTCTAGCTAAAATAAATATCAACATCTCTTTTCCGCAGCCAGCTTGAGGTGGGGAGATTTTTGCACAGACGGTGGAAAACAAACACGTTGAAATATGCGAATCAAAAAATAATTTGCATGAATAAGCCCTCATTTGGGGTGAGGGCTTACGAAAAGTTCAATTTTGGTAAAGTCGAGTTCTTTGATTAGACTGGTGCAAGATACAACCTCCTTCTTGAAAAGGTAATCTCTCTTTATCCACACCTGTTAATTTCAACACTCCACATTTATCTAGCCATAAAAAGCAAAGGGCCACCCTTTCAATATTAGGTGACCCTATGATCCGGTGAGCGGGTAGCCAAGCTGGTAAGGCAACGGAATGGTACTCCGTGACCGTGGGATCGTGCCCCACCCCGCTCTCTATGGATACGTGTCCAAAATGCGGACAGGCCTACACAGTGGTTTATCCCGCTGAAGTCAGGAAAAAAGACGGAACGGTAATCCGTCCAATTCCCCCCAAGAAACGTCTGAAACTCCGTTTCTGTGGTTGTAGTGCCAAGTCTGATCAGTGATCAGACATCCGCTAAAAGCGAGTTTCTAAGACCTCCAGTCTCAACCTGGGGGTCTTTTCTTTTTATAAAGAACTGAAAGGTTGAGTTAAAAGTTTACAGGGGTAGCCACTTATGTTTGACCTTAGACTGATTATAAGATTGTAGTTGTAATATAATCGTCCCATTTGTGCCTGTTTGTTTTCTTATTTTCACCAACGATTAAAAATCGAGCTAAAGATAATATCATGTGTGGCAAAAATATGCCAGCCTCATAAATTTAGTGCTTTTCAAAAATTTTACCTCTATTATTTAGCAAATTCAAGGGCATGTGGAAAAATATGGAACAAACGCCCCCTGGCTCGCCCCCTAAAAAATAGAGAGCCCTGTAAATTTATCACTTACAGGGCCTTGCACTTTAAAGTTGTGGTGTGGGGCGGGATCGAACCGCCGACACAAGGATTTTCAGTCCTTTGCTCTACCGACTGAGCTACCGCACCTTCCATCCATCGGGGAACGTGAATTCCCTTTTGGGGAAGCAAAGGTATGGTTTTTGACCGAAAACCCAGCCGAAAGGGGGAACTTTTTAATAAAAGAGCAGGTTTTATCTTTGACAATCCATGCTATACACAGAGACCGCTCCACATCCCGTATTGACGCCGTATATCGATGCGTACTGGTCGGTGCAAGGCGCTGGCGGGGAGATTTCTGCCAATAAGATCCTGCCGGATGGGTGTGTGGATATCATTTTTAATCTGGGGGAAGATGCGGTGGATATGAAGAGCGGCAAGGCCTATCTCATAGGCGCCATGACGACCCCCATCGACAGTCAGGTCTCCCCGGAGACGAGGTTGCTGGGTATCCGTTTCAAGCCTGCTGCCTTTTGGGCTTTTTATGCCTTTTCCTCCCTTCACGAGATCACTGATGATAGTGTGGAATGTGACAAGGGGCTTGCACCGGACCGTTCGGTCCTGAGTTCACCTGCCGAAGGATTGAATAAGTTCTTTCTGGATCGGCTGTCACCGCCGGGGCATGCCTTATTCCCTTTGTTAGAAGACATCCGGGTACACCGGGGGCTGGTCCGTGTGGAAGAGCTGGCCAAAAGACATTTTATCACGGTGCGGCAGATGGAGCGGAACTTTAGATATTATATCGGCGTAAGCCCTAAAGAGTTTGTCAACCAGGAGCGGTTCCGGTATACACTACGGCGGGTACGCGGCCGGGTTGTCGGAGAGAGCTTGTCTGATATTGCTTTGGAGTGTGGATATTATGATCATTCCCATCTAGCTCACGAGTTAAAGAGATACACGGGCGAGGTTCCCGGGGGGCTGGTGTGAGTTCCCGGGGGCTCGATTTTGTCGCATTTTTCCAAGTCGGGGAGCCGGGGCAGCGCCTAACTTTACGCCTATGATAAAATTTGCTTATACCATCCTGTATGTAGAAGATGTCGAAAAGACCATTGGGTTTTATGAAAAAGCATTTGGCTTTTCGAGAAAGTTTATCGCTCCCGGTAATGAATACGGTGAGTTGTCCACCGGAGATACTACCCTCTCGTTCGCGGCCTTCTCGCTGGTCAAACAAAACCTGGCGGGAGGGTTTCTGGAAAGCCAGCCCGGCGGACAACCTTTTGGGATAGAGATTGCTTTTGCGGTGGATGACGTGGAGGCGGTCTTCCAGAAAGCCGTGAAAGCCGGCGCTACCGCCATCGAGAAGGCGAAAGTCAAACCCTGGGGTCAGACAGTGGCCTATGTGAGAGATCCGGCGGGATTTCTCATCGAGATATGTACTCCGATGGAATAATAAATCTATGCGTCTGCCAGGGCTGTCATCAGTGCGCCTGTCAGGGCTGATGCCGCCCCGCGCACGGCGCTTACATCCCGTATTCGCTAAGGAATTTGATCCGCATGAGCTTTAGCTGTTCCCAGGTGAAGTTCCCCTCGGACAGCTCCTGCTGTGCCACCTGCAGACTGCTGGTCTCACATCCTTTGAAGTAATCGATGATCTCTTCCTGCTCATATTCATCCAGCATCTCGTCAATGGCATAGCCCAGGTTGAGCTTGGTGCCGCTGGCAGCAATGGTCTCCATGTCCTCCAGCAGGGCGTCCAGCCGCAGATCCTTGTTCTTGGCTATCGTCTCCAAAGGTATCTTCTTGTCCACCTGTTGTATGATGTAGACCTTGTTGACGCTCTTGTTGACGACGCTCTTCATCACAAAATCATCGGGCTTGTCGATATCATTCTCCGCCACGTATTTGGCGATGAGCTCGATGAACGGCTTGCCATAGCGAAGCGCTTTACCCTTGCTGACGCCCTGGCATTTTTCCAGCTCCAGCGTCGAAGTGGGATATAAGGTAGCCATATCCTGCAAAGAGGTCTCCAGGAAGATGACGAAAGGCGGTAAGCTCTTCTTTTTCGCCTCCTTTTGGCGCAGGTCTTTTAGCAGCTCGAATAGTTTCTCGTCGGTGGATGCGGTGCCTCCCGTCTGTTCGCCTTCTTCCTCGTCGTCTGCATTGGCCTCCTCGAAGAGGTTGTTGAGAACGATCTTGAAGGAACGAGGCTTTTTAAGGAAGTCCTCTCCCTTTTTCGTGAGCTTCAGCACACCATATTCTTCGATGTCCTTTTTCAAAAGGTCCTCGAGCAATATCTGACGGATCAGCGAATTCCAGTAGTGTTCCGGCTCTTCCTTACCAATCCCGAACTCTGCGATGCCTTCGTGACGGAACATCTGTATCTGCGGAGTCAGCTTGCCGAGGAGAATATTGACGGTATAGGTAGTGGCAAAACGTTCGTCCAGGGCCTTTATCGTCTTCAGCACTTTTACTGCATTGTCCTTCGCCTCCACTCTTTCCTTGGGATGAAGACAGTTGTCGCAATTGCCGCAATTCTCCGTGGTATATTCTTCCCCAAAATAGCTCATCAACACTTTCCGGCGGCAGACACCCGTCTCGGCATAGCCTACCGTCTCATTGATAAGCTGGGCGCCCACTTCACGTTCGCTCAGCGGCTTGTCCTTCATCAGGTGCTCCAGCTTGGCTACATCCTTATGGGAGTAATATAGTATGCAATTACCTTCCAACCCATCACGACCCGCACGGCCTGTCTCCTGGTAATAGTTCTCGATGGACTTGGGGATATTAAAGTGAATGACGAAGCGAATATCCGGCTTGTCGATGCCCATCCCAAAAGCAATGGTGGCTACGATGACCTGTACGTCCTCGTTCAGGAAAAGATCCTGTCTTTCGGCCCGAAGCTTGCTGTCCAGTCCGGCGTGATAGGCTACGGCCTTGATGCCATTGGCTACCAGCATGTCTGCCAGCTCCTCGGTTGTCTTCCTGTTCAGCGTGTAAATAATGCCGCTCTTGCCCTTTTGCTGTACGATGTAGCGGACAATGCTCTTTATGGTCTGATCCTTCTTGATCTTGGGCTGTATCTCATAATACAGATTCCCCCGATTGAAGGAAGAGATGAATATGGTGGGATTGCGCAATCCCAGGTTCTTTACGATGTCGCTTTGAACCTTGGGGGTAGCAGTCGCTGTCAGCGCAATGACCGGTATGTCGGGATTGATCTGATCCATCATTTCCCGCAGACGGCGATATTCCGGACGGAAATCATGCCCCCACTCCGAGATACAGTGGGCTTCATCCACGGCAAAGAAGGAGATCTTCAGATCACTAAAAAACTCCATATTTTCCTGCTTGGTCAGCGTTTCCGGAGCGACATACAACATTTTGGTATGCCCGTTGAGCAGGTCCTCGTGGACTTCCCGTATTTGTTTCTTATTAAGTGTGGAATTCAGAAAATGGGCTACATTATCCTTGCTACTGTAGCTGCGTACCAGGTCTACCTGGTTTTTCATCAGGGCGATGAGCGGGCTGACAATAATAGCCACTCCTTCACTGATCATCGCGGGCAGCTGATAACAGAGACTCTTCCCTCCTCCTGTGGGCATAATGACAAAGGTGTCTTGCCCGGACAGCAGGTTTTGGATGATAGCATTCTGGTTGTCTTTAAAGGCGTCAAAGCCGAAATGCTCTTGTAGTTGGGCCTGTAGGGGATCTGAAGGTTTAGGTCTTTCTTTTACGGACTTGCTACTGACGGCCTTAGTTTTTCTGGTAACGGTTTTTTTAGTTGTGGTTGTTGCCATGCTCAATTGTTTTCCTCCTCACGGTTTACGATAACCAAGATACCCTTAACAGCCGGAAGTTATTATTCACGAGTTAGGATTAACAGGTGAACAAGGGCGTCTGTCTAAGAACTTGGGAGCCCGGCTTAAGGGTTGGCGAAGTTACACAAAAACGGGGTAAGGAGCTAGCCGAAACTGTTAAAATATGAAAGCTATAATATAAATGTAAGAAAAATTAATATGTGGGAGAGGTAAAAATATCAACATCATAACTGATTGATATAAAGCTGTTGACAAGCATATGTCCCCAGAAAACCTGACAAGGGGATAAAAGAATACTCTTAGAGGTCATATTAAAATGACAGTTGGAGCAAATAAGGCATGGGATGTGTCAATGAACGGGAACAAAACGGGCCGGAGGTCCGTTGGCCGATAGGCCAAACTTTAGCGCTTTGCTGGGGATGCGTTAATTTTCCTGAAGCGCATACCACGCACATATTATGGTTGCAAATCAATTTGCTGTAGGTTTTCAACGGAATTAATGTCTTTTCAATGGACATAGAGAACCTAACAGACATCGAGGCGTTAGCCAAACGGGAGGGAATGGTCAATCGACAGATGATTGTCTATTTGCCATTTTAATGTAGGTTTTTTACGGGATTAATGTCTATTTCTATGGCCGTAAAGAACCTAACAAGGCAGAAGGGCATTGCACGGCGGAGAGCATGGTCAATCTGTTATTGATTGTCTATTTGGTTTTTTCATGTAGGTTTGCGAAATCTTTACGGGCCGGAGCGCATCCCCCCGCATATAATTATGACCAAGGGCATCAATATTCTCGAGACAGGCAGGAATACCATTCGGATGGAAGCAGCGTCGGTAGCCGCATTGGAAGGGCTTTTGGACAGCCAGTTCGAAAAAGCCGTGCAACTGATCTTTGCCTGTAAAGGCAGGGTAGTGACCAGTGGAATTGGTAAAAGCGCGATTGTTGCCCAGAAGATCGTCGCTACTTTGAATTCTACGGGTACGCCCGCTATTTTTTTACACGCGGCGGATGCCATCCACGGAGACCTGGGCATGGTGCAGGCGGAAGACATCGTCATGATCATCAGCAAGAGCGGGGAGAGCCCGGAGGTCAAAATGCTTCTTTCCTTTATTCGCAATTTCGGCAATCAGCTGATCGGGATGGTAGGCAATACCCAATCCATCCTGGCCAAGCAATCCAATATAGTATTGAACACAACCGTATCGCAGGAGGCCTGCCTGAATAACCTGGCGCCAACCAGCAGCACAACGGTGCAGATGGTCATGGGTGATGCCCTGGCCGTCACGCTCATGGAGATGCGGGGTTTTGACAGCGAAGATTTTGCAAGATTCCATCCCGGCGGGACCCTGGGTAAAAAA
>Ga0105237_10002209_pt1 | contig 24373 bp, 21 predicted proteins | sample KBSC24metaG_FD_81520 | JGI IMG/M metagenome (GOLD analysis project Ga0105237, IMG submission 81520) | Corn rhizosphere microbial communities from Kellogg Biological Station, Michigan, USA - KBS C2-4 metaG | ecosystem: Host-associated > Plants > Roots > Rhizosphere > Soil | place: Michigan, USA...
CCCCGACGCACCACGCACAGCCCCGCCCCGACGCACCACGCACAGCCCCGCCCCGACGCACCGCGCAAGGGCGCTGCCCGAGGCCTACTCGGCGAGGAACTGCGCGAGCAACGCGTTGAACTGGTTGGGGCGCTCGAGCATGGCCACGTGGCCGGTGTCGGCGAAGACGACCTTGCGCGAGTTGGGGATCAGCTCGGCGAACACGTCGGCGTCGCGCACGCTGATGAGCCGGTCGAAGTCGCCCCAGACGATCAGCGTCGGACAGGCGATCTCGGCGAGGCGCTGGCGGATCTCGTAGTCGAGCACCGCTTCGAGGCCCTGCATGAAGCCCGGCTTGCCCGCTCCGCGCAGCTGCTCGGCGGCAAGCGCAGCCGGCAGGCGGCCGGGGTGGCGCGCGACGACGCTGAGCGTCAGGTCGCGCAGGCGCGCGCGCCTGGTGACGGTGTCTGACTTCGAGGCCGTCCAGGCGCCGGCGGCCAGCAGGACGCGCTCGAGCCTGCGCAGCGCGGGCACGGCGAGTACCGAGCCGCGATGCCGGTGCGTGGAGACGCCGGCGGCGGAAACGAGCACCAGGCGCTCGACGCGCTGGGGAAAGGCGATCGCCAGCTCGGCCGCGATGAAGCCGCCCATGGAGTTCCCGACCAGGGCCGCGGCGTCGATCTCCAGCCGGTCGAGCAGCCCGTCGAGCATGCGCGCGTAGCCGGCGATCGAGAGCTTTTCGGCAGGCATCGGCGAGTGGCCGAAGCCCGGCAGGTCCAGCGCGATCACGCGATGCTCGCGCGCGAACACCGGCAGCTGCTCCAGCCAGTTGGGCCACGAGCCCGACAGTCCGTGGACGAACACGAGCGGCTTGCCCGCGCCGGCTCGCTCCGGGCCGATCTCGATCGTGTTGACCGGCGCGCCGTCGACGACGATCCAGCGCTGGCGCTCGCGCCAGTCGATGCCCTGCCAGAGCGCGCCGGGGGAGGCGGGGGCCGCGTCCGTGCGCGGCCGCTCGTCTGTGCCGCTCGGCATGGCGCTCACACGGGCAATGTAGCGCGGGCCGAGCGGCGGGCTGACCGGCTGCGCGTCGGCGAGCGATGGCGGCCAGGCAGGGCGCGGAGGGGCTTGCGGCGAACTAGAACGGGGCGATGAGCGGCGACAGGGACGAGAGCGGCCGACCGGCCACGGGCGGTGGGCGAGCGGGCGGCGACGCACGCATGCAGGCCGCCTGGCGCGGCGCGATCGGCATGCTGATGGACGACCTCGTGCGCCGGGACGCCGCCGAGCGCACGCGCCGGGCCTATGGCGTCGATCTGGAGCAGTTCGCGCAGTGGGCGGCCGCGCAGGGGCTGGCGCCGCCCGAAGTCGGGCCCAAGGCGGTGCGTCGCTACGTCGCGCACCTGACCGAGCGCGGGGCGGCGGCCAGAACGAGCGCGCGCAAGCTGGCGGCGCTGCGCGCGCTGTTCTCCAGCCAGCGCGAGCACGGCGCGATCGCCGAGAACCCGGCCGATCTGGTCTCCACGCCGCGGCGGCCGTCGCACCTGCCGCGCGTGCTCAGCGCACGTGAGGTGGCGGCGCTGCTCGACGGCATCCCGGCGGCCAGCCCGCTGGAGCTGCGCGACCGCGCGATGTTCGAGCTGGCGTACGCCTGCGGGCTGCGCGCCGAGGAGCTCGTGTCGCTGCAGATCGACGATGTCGACCACGACGGCGAGCAGGTGCGCGTGGAAGGCAAGGGGCGCAAGACGCGCTTTCTGCCGGTGGGCGAGCCGGCGATGAAGGCGCTGCGCCGATACCTCCAACCGGAGCGCGCGCGCATGGGACGCGCGGCGCTAACGAACCCGGCAACCCCCTCGGACGCGCTCTTTCTCTCAAAGAGCGGCCGCGCGCTGGGCACCAGCGACGTCCGCCGGCGCCTGCGCACGTGGACCTCGCGCGTGGCGGCGATCGGCGAAAGCGCGGGCGCGGGCGTCTCTCCGCACGCGCTGCGCCACAGCTTCGCCACGCATCTGCTCGACGGCGGCGCCGACCTGCGCAGCATCCAGGAGCTGCTGGGCCACGCCAGCGTGTCGAGCACCCAGATTTACACTCGGGTAGAGTCCGCGAGACTCAAAAGCGCCTACGCGCGCAGCCACCCTCGGGCCTGATACAAGGGGAAACGACCCTGGAGACCAATGTCAAACCGATCGAGCTGCGGGAACTCTGGCGGCGATATAAGACCGACGGCGACACGCGCGTTCGCGAGCGCCTGGTCGTCGCGTACTCGCCGCTGGTCAAGTACGTAGCCGGGCGCACGGCCGCCGGGCTGCCTCCGCACGTCGAGGAGGCCGACCTGATCTCCTACGGCCTGGTCGGCCTGATCTCGGCGATCGAGCGATTCGATCTGTCGCGAGACATCAAGTTCGAGACCTACGCGATCATGCGCATCAAGGGCGCGATCATCGACGAGCTGCGCTCGATGGACTGGGTGCCGCGCAGCGTGCGTGCGCGGGCGCGCGAAGTCGAGCGGGCCAACGCCAAGCTGGAGAACGCGCTGCAGCGCGCGCCGACCGACCAGGAGATCGCCGACGAGCTGGGCATCACGGTGGACGAACTGAACGAGTCGCTGCTGGCGATCTCGCATTCCTCGATGGTCGCGCTGGACGAGCTGTGGAGCGTGTCGGACTCCAGCGGCGACCAGGTTTCGCTGATGGACACGATCGAGGACCCCAACGCGCCCGACCCGGCGCGTTCGCTGGACGTCGGCGACCTGAAGGACCGGATCGCCGACTCGATCGCCAACCTGCCCGAGCGCGAGAAGCTGGTGATCGCGCTCTACTACTACGAGAACCTGACGCTGCGCGAGATCGGCGAGGTGCTCGGCGTGACCGAGTCGCGCGTCTCGCAGATGCACACCAAGGCCGTGCTGCGCCTGCGCTCGCGCATGCAGGAGGAGTCCTTCGACGACTGATGGCAACTCGTGTGCTAGTGCTGGGGGCGGGGTTCGGCGGGCTGGAGCTCTCGACGATGCTGTCGCAGGAGCTGGGCGACGACGTCGAGGTGACGCTGATCGACAAGGGCGACTCGTTCGTGTTCGGCTTCTCCAAGCTGGATGTGATGTTCGGCCGCGCGAGCGCCGAGGCGGTGCGGCTGCCCTACGCGGAGATCGTCAAGCCGGGTGTGCGCTTCCTGCGCGAGACGGTCACGGCGATCGACCCCCAGGCGCGCAGCGCCACGACCGACGTCGCCACGCACCAGGCGGACGCGCTCGTGATCGCGCTGGGCGCCGACTACGACTACGAGGCGACGCCGGGGCTGCTGGAGGCGGGCAACGAGTTCTACTCGGTCGCCGGCGCCGAGCGCCTGGCGGGCATCGTGGCGGACTTCAGCGGCGGGCGCGCCGTGATCGGCGTGTGCGGCGCGCCGTTCAAGTGCCCGCCGGCGCCCAGCGAGGCGGCGCTGCTGCTGCACGACCACCTGTCCGAGCGCGGCGTGCGCGAGGACTGCGAGATCTCCTTCGTGATCCCGCTGGGCACGCCCGTGCCGCCGTCGCCGCAGACTTCGGCTGCGCTGGAAGCCGCCTTTGCCGAGCGCGGGATCGAGTTCGTGCCCAACCGGCGCGTGAGCTCGCTCGACGGCGCTCGCGGCGTCGTGACGCTCGACGACGGCAGCGAGATGCCCTATGACCTGTTCCTGGGCGTGCCCAGGCACTGCGCCCCGCAGGTCGTCCGGGCCAGCGGCATGACCGACGGCGTGTACGTGCCAGTGGACCCCGCGACGCTGCAGACGCAATTTCCCGGCGTCTACGCCATCGGCGACGTGGCGCAGGTCGGCGTGCCGAAAGCGGGCGTGTTCGCCGAGGGCGCCGCGCGCGTCGTCGCCGAGCGCCTGATCGCCGAGGTGCGCGGGGCGCAGACCTCGGCTGCCTACGAGGGCCGCGGCTCCTGCTACATCGAGTTCGGCGCAGGTCGTGTCGGTCGCGTGGACGTCGACTTCCTCTCCGGGCCCAAGCCCACGGGCGCCTTTCAGGCGCCCTCCGATGAGCTTGTCGCCGAGAAGCGCCTGTTCGGCTCGAGCCGCCGCCAGCGCTGGTTCGGCCCCGCCTCCTAAGCGTCGCAGCGCCCTATGGCGCGCGCCTGCGCGTGGCGATATGGTGGGCGGACAGCAACAGAGGAGATTGCATGCGACCCATGGGAGACCGCCTGCCGGCGGATCGGATTCGCAATGTCGCCCTTGTCGGCCATCGCGGCGCGGGAAAGACCTCGCTGCACGAGGCGCTGCTGTTCGAGGCCGGCGCGACCAGCCGGCTTGGCTCGGTTCCCGACGCGAGCACCGTGTCGGACTCCGACCCCGACGAGCAGTCGCGCCAGATGTCGATCTCGGCGTCGTTGAGCTCTTTCGAATGGCACGAGCGCAAGATCAACCTGCTCGACACGCCGGGCGAGCCGAGCTTCGTCGCCGACGCGCTCGGCGCGCTGCGCGTGTGCGAGTCGGCGGTGTTCGTCGTCAACGCCGTGATGGGCGTCGAGGTCTCGACCAGCCGCCTGTGGGCGCGCGCGGCCGAGCTGGACATCGCGCGAATGCTGTTCGTGAACATGCTCGACCGCGAGCGCGCCGACTTCTTTCGTGCGCTGGAGCAGATCAAGCGCGCCTTCGGGCCGCACGCCGTGGCGACGGAGATCCCGATCGGCTCAGAGCAGGACGTCGAAGGCGTGATCGACCTGGTCGACATGAAGGCCTTCCGCCAGGACTCCCCAGAGCGCGGCGCCTGGAGTGAGATGCCCATACCCGAGGAGCTGGCCGAGCGCGCGCAGGAGTACCGCGAGAAGCTGATGGACGAGGTCTGCGAAGTCTCCGACACGCTGATGGAGCGCTACCTGGAGGGCGAGAGCATCTCCCACGAGGAGATCGTCGACGCGCTCAAGGAGGGCACCAATCACGGCAAGATCTTCCCGGTCGTGTGCGGCGTGGCGACGCGCAACCTCGGCACCTCGCGCCTGCTCGACGCGATCGTCGAGGACCTGCCGTCGCCGGTCAAGCACGGCTCGCTGACCGTCGGCGACATCGAGCTGTCGCCCGACGAGGACTCCGAGCTGTTCGCCTACGTCTTCAAGACGCGCGCCGACCCATACGCCGGGCGGATCAACCTGATGCGCATCTACCAGGGAGTGATGCACGCCGAAAGCCACGTGCTGAACACCCACCAGCACGTCAAGGAGCGCATCGGGCAGCTGCTCGTGTTCGCCGGCAAGGAGGTGCGTCACGTGCAGGAGTTCGGACCCGGCGACATCGGCGCCGTCGCCAAGCTCAAACAGACGCGCGCGGGCGACTGGCTGGCCGACCGCGACGAGCCGATCGAGATGCCGCGCCTGAAGCTGCCGGCGCCGGTCATGGCCTTTGCGATCGAGCCCAAGAGCCGCGGCGACGAGGAGAAGGTGTTCACGTCGCTGCGCCGCCTGCAGGAGGAGGACCCGACGATCGACCTGCACCGCGACCAGCAGACCGGCGAGCAGATCGTCGCCGGCCTGTCGCAGGTGCACGTGGAAGTGGTCGTCGACCGCCTGCGCGACCGCTTCGGCGTGGAGGTCAGCCTGCAGCCGCCGCGCGTGCCCTACCAGGAGACGATTCGCAGCTCTGCCAAGGCGCGCGGCAGGCACAAGAAGCAGTCGGGCGGGCGCGGGCAGTTCGGCGACTGCCACATCGAGATCGAGCCGCTTGCGATCGGCGAGGGCTTCGAGTTCGTCGACAACATCAAGGGCGGCGTGATCCCCGGCTCGTTCATCCCCGCCGTCGAGAAGGGCGTGCGCGAGGCGATGGCCTCGGGCGTGCTCGCCGGCTATCCCGTAAAGGACGTGCGCGTGCGCCTGTTCGACGGCGCGCACCATTCGGTGGACTCGTCGGAGATCGCCTTCAAGCTGGCGGGCGTGCAGGCGATGAAAGAGGCGCTGGCGCAGGCCGACCCGGTGCTGCTGGAGCCGATCATGCTCGTCACGCTGTCGGTGCCCGAGGCCTACGTCGGCGACGTCATCGGCGACCTCAACAGCCGCCGCGGACGTCCGCAGGGCATGGAGCCCGACGGCGCCATGACGCAGATCAAGGCCGAGGTGCCGATGGCGGAGATGCTCAGCTACGCGCCCGACCTGCGCTCGATAACGGGCGGCCAGGGCGACTACACGCTGGAGTTTTTGCGCTATGAGGAGGTGCCGGGGCATCTGGCGCAGAAGGTCGTCACGCAGGCCTCGCAGGAGCGCGCCACAGCGCACGCCTGAGCGACGATCCAGCGCTGTCGCAGGGCGCCCGCCGATGCGTGCCGGGGGCGCTTCGCGACGCGCCCGTCGAGCGGCCCAGCTACTCTCATCCATTCGATGGCAACGCGTTCGATCGTCACCTCCCAGCCGGACGTCGCCTGCGACGTCTGCGAGCGCCGGCTGCTGCGCGGCGAGCAGCCCGACCTGTTCCTCGACGCGGGCCAGCCGCGCATGGTCTGTGAGCTGTGCGCGCCGCGCGCCGCGCATCAGGGCTGGAAGCGAGGATCGGCCGAGCACGCCGCGAGCGCCGTGCCGCTGCGCACGCGCCGCGCGCGCGGGCTGTTCGAGCGCCTGCGCGCGACGCGCCAGACAGCGTCGACGACCACGTCGCCAAGCGCGCGCGAGGCCTACGCTGCCGTGCGCGCCGAGGAGCCCGAGCCGTTTGACTTCCTGACGGCCGAATCCGTCGCGGGCGAAAGCGCAGCCGCGACGATCGACGGCGCGAGCGGCGCAGCCCACGTCGAGGCCGGCGCGAGCGCGGCGCCGCTGCTGCAAGCGATCGCCGTGTTCAACGCCGGCGAGTATCCGCGACGGGTGGCCAGCCTGACGCGCTCGCTGGGAACGCCGGAGGTGAGCGTGCGACCGGGCGAGGCCGTCGCCTCGTCGGTCGTCATCGTGATCGCCTGGGAGCTGTGCTGGTACACCTACGAGGTCGATCTCGACGACATGCAGGGCCCGCAGTCGCAAGCGATCGCGCAGGGCACCGAGCTGTCGGAGCTGGGCCCGCAGGATCGCCTGGCCAACGCGCTCGCCGACGAGCGCGGGTCGCTGGCGCTGCTCTAGCACGGCCTCGGCGGCCGGCGCGCACGCCGGCCCGGCCGCGCGCCGGCGGATGCAACACGGCCGTGCAAACCTTGCTAATAAAAATTATGAGAGTAGGATCGCTTTCGCGATGATCTATTGCGTGGTCCCAAGGCCAATGGCCGATGAGCTGTACCCGAAGCTCCTCAAGCACTACGAGGGCGAGGACAACGTGACCGTGATCGTCGACCGGCGCGAGTTCGACCGCCGCGCCCGTCGCGGGCGGTCCTCGGCGGCTGAGCAGCCGCAGAGGCGCACCGTGCGCGACCGTCGCCGCGCGCGCGTGCCCGGCGACATGCCGCCGCTGGCGCACGCCACCGCCTGAGCGCTCTGCATACTTCGCCGCGATGAAGGTCGTCGTGCACGTCGACGGTGGCGCCCGTGGCAACCCCGGCCCGGCCGCCGCCGCATGCGTCATCGCCTCCGCCGACGGAGCGCCGCTGGGCGAGCACGCGCTGCTGCTCGGGCGCGCCACCAACAACGTCGCCGAGTACCGCGCGCTGCTGCTCGGCCTGCAGCGCGCCCGCGAGCTCGGCGCCGACGAGGTCGAGGTGATCGGCGACTCCGAGCTGATCGCCAAGCAGGTGCTCGGCCAGTACAAGGTCAAGAACCAGGCGCTGCGCCCGCTGCACAGCGAGGCGACCGCCGCCCTGCGCGCCTTTCAGCGCTGGTCCATCCGCACCGTGCCACGCGCGCAGAACGCCCAGGCCGACGCGCTCGTCAACGCCGCCCTGGACCAGGCGCGCGACGCCAGCCGCATGTAGGGATCGGAGCGTCTAGTGCAGCGGCTTGGCCGAGCGGGCGATAGCCATCATCTGTTCGTTTGACAGATCCTCCAGCAGCGTGTTGGTCAGCCAGTAGAGCATCTTGCCGCGGCGCCAGGCGACCGTGTGGATGTGGCTGCCGTCGGTGAAGATCATGTACGTGACGCCTTTGATTTTGCGCTGTTCGTTGGGGTGCGCGATCAGCGGCGGGCGCGGCCAGTCGGTTCCCTCGAAGTCGTAGTAGCCGCCCAGCGCGTTGGCGCGCCAGACCGCCACGTAGGCGTGGCGCAGGCGTTTGCCCCGGTCACGCAGGTCATAGGCGCGCGCGGGCTGCTCGACGCTCGAAGCGGTCTGCAGCGACGGGTAGAGCACCTTCAGCGGCATGTTGATCGTGCCCTTGGCGATTTCCTCTTCGGCCGTCGAGCCCGAGGCGGCGAGGCCGAGCGACGCGGCGCTCGGCGCCGAGGAGCGATGGCCGTGGGAGTGGCGATGGCCGTGGCCCTTGGCACGGGGCGCGCTCGGCTTCGGTTTGGCGACTTTTTCGTCGCCGTTGAGGAAGTCGTCGAGCGTCGCGCGCTCCATCGCCGGCGTGCTCGTGACGTAGGAGCCGCCCTTCAGCGGGAAGTTGGTGCTCGCCGCGCGGAACTTGACCTGGCGCAGCGGCTTGCCCTGGGAGAAGCCGATCAGCTTGGCCAGGTCGATCACCTGCGCGCCGGAGGAGCTGAAGCCCGCCGTGACGATCGCCTTGCCGACCGTTTTGGCGACGCGGTCGAGCTGGCCCAGCACGTTGCTTGGCGATATCTGCTCGCGCAGGTCGCGCAGGAAGTCCTGCTGGCGCGCCACGCGCACGAAGTCCGAGTCGCCGTGGCGGTAGCGCACGTAGCTGAGCGCGTTGTTGTAACAGAGCTTCTGATAGCCCGGCTGCAGGTTGATTTCCGAGTACGCTTCGCCGCCTTCGCCGTTGATGTGCAGGTAGCGGTGGTCGACGTTGACGTACACGCAGCCGAGGTTGTCGACGACCTTGATGAAGCCGGCGAAGTTGACGTCGATGATCCCGTTGAGTTCCAGCCCGGGGAAGACTTCGCGTTTGATCGTTTCCGCCGCCAGCGCCAGCGAGCCTTTGACGCCGTCCAGCTTCGCTCCGTAGGTGTAGGCGGCGTTGATCTTTTCCTGCGGGTAGTACGCGCCAGAGCGGCTTTTGATGTTCACCAGCAGGTCGCGCGGGATCGACAGCACCGACGTCTGGCCCTGCCCGGGATCGAAGCGCACGAGCAGGATCGTGTCGCTGTGCGGCGGGTTGCTGCGGTCCAGCGAGTCCTTGGACTTGGCGCGCCGGTCGGAGCCGAGCACCAGATAGGTCTGCGGGCCGCCCGAGTACTTCAACAGCCCCGGCGGCGTCTTGACTTTGCTTTTGAACAGCACTTCTCCGACGCCGCTGGCCGTGTTCAGCGCGACCGTCGCCGTGGCGCCGCCGCTGAGCGCGGCGATCAGCAGCGCCGCGATGGCGAAGCGCTTCCACATGCCCCGCGACAGCGATGGCGGGCGCTGGTCATCCATGGCGTGTCGGCAGCGATCTGCGCATAGGGACGGAGCGAGCGCGCGCCATGCCCCCGGCGGCGCGCACACGCGCGTAGGGTAGCGAGCCGGGCGGCGTGCCCGCGCCGGGCAGCGAGGTACGCTCGCAGCCGTGCTGAGCGCCAGAAACCGCGAGCTGCTGGGTCTCGTGCCGTCCGCGCTGCTCGTGATCGCCGGCTTCACCGCGATCTTCATCCAGGACGGCGACAGCGCGCCGGGCGCCTCGACCAACCTGACGCTGAACAACGCCTCCAGCGTCTCGCTGACCTACGGCGCGCTGTTTCTCGGGCTGTGCCTGGCGACGCACCTGGTCATCCGCTTCGCGCTGCCCCACGCCGATCCCTACCTGTTTCCGCTGGGCGCCGTGCTGGCCAGCGTGGGCATCGTGATGGTGTACCGCATCGACCCGGTGCTCGCGCGCCAGCAGGCCCAGTGGATGGTGCTCGGGCTCGTGCTGTTCGCCGCCACGATCCTCGCGCTGCGCGGCCGCGGCGTGGGCGTGCTGGAGCGCTATCGCTACACGATCGCCGCCGTGGGCATCGGCATGACCGTGCTGCCGCGCCTGCCGGGCATCGGCGCGCAGGTCAACGGCGCCTACCTGGACATCCGCGTCGGCAGCGTCTCCTTTCAGCCATCCGAGCTGGCCAAGATCGCGATCGTCATCTTCCTCGCCAGCTACCTGCGCGACAACCGCCAGCTGCTCGTCACCGCCGGGCGGCGCGTGCTCGGCCTGACGATTCCGCCGATGAAGCAGTTCGGGCCGATGCTGATCGTCTGGGGCGCGGCCATGGGAACGCTGCTGCTGACGCGTGAGCTCGGCACCTCGCTGATGTTCTACGGCGCCTTCCTTGCCCTGCTGTACGTCGCCACCGGACGCTTCTCCTTTCCCTTCATCGGCCTGCTGCTGTTCGCCGTCGGCGCCTGGTTCGTCGCCGCTCACGTCAGCCACGTGCACTCGCGCGTGCTCGCCTGGGAACACCCCTTCGATCCCGCCCTCTACAACAAGCCCTTCGGCGGCAGCTACCAGCTCGCGCAATCGCTGTTCGCGCAGGCCGACGGCGGCCTGCTGGGCACCGGCTTCGACCAGTCGCTGCTGCGCCTGCCCCACCAGGCCGGGCCGATCCTGCCGGTGCCCGAAAGCGACACCATCTACGCCGTCATCACCAACGAGCTCGGCCTGGCCGGCGCGGCGGGCCTGCTGCTCGTCTACCTGCTGTTCGTCGCGCGCGGGCTGAAGATCGCCGCGCTGGCGCGCGACTCGTTCTCCAAGCTGCTGGCCACGGGGCTGGCGTTCGTCGTCGCCATGCAGGTGTTCGTGATCGTCGGCGGCGTCACGCGCGTGATCCCGCTGACCGGCGTCACGCTGCCGTTCGTCGCCTACGGAGGCTCGTCGGTCGTGATGAACTTCGTGCTGCTGGCGCTGCTGCTCGTCGTCTCCGACCGCGCGCGCCGCCCCTACGAGCGCCGCCGGCGCTCCTGAGCTGCACGGCCGCTGCCGTGCGCAGGGGAACCTGCGCCGGCCGTCGAAGGAAGCAGGCCGAGATGGGCACGTCGACGATCGCCTGCGCCAAGCCGCGGCTGCTGATGGGTTTTCCCGCGCTCGCGGCGCACAACCGCTACCGCGGCATCGCCGCCGCGGACTCGCGCACGCAGCGCATCTGCTCGCCCGCCGGCCTGCACCGGCGGCCGTGGCTGCAGCGCCTGCGACGCGCGCTCGCGCTGGACCTGTTCGTGCTGCACTACCAGCCGATCGTCTCGCTGGTCGACGGCCGCGTCGCCCACCACGAGGCGCTCGTGCGACTCGCCGACGAGCCCACCGGAGCCGTGATCGGTCCCGCCAGCTTCCTGCCGGCCGCCGAGCGCTACGGGCTGGTCCGCGAGATAGACAGGATGGTGCTCGACAAGGTCGTCGCTCTGCTCGGCCGCCAGCGCGAGGGGCAGGACCGCGCCATCGCAATGAACCTCTCCGCGCTATCGCTCATGGACGGCGACATGCTCGCGCACGTCCAGCGCGGGCTGGAGCGCCACCACGTCGACCCGGCGCGGCTGATCCTCGAGGTGACCGAGACCGCCTCGATCTCCGACATGGGCCGCGCGCGAGCCTTCTGCGCCGGCGCCCAGCGGCTGGGCTGCGCCGTCGCGCTCGACGACTTCGGCGCCGGCTTCGGCTCCTTTCACTACCTCAAGCACCTGCCCTTCAGCTTCCTGAAGATCGACGGCGCGTTCATCCGCGGCCTGCCCGGCTCCGCGCACGACCAGCTCGTCGTCAAGGCGCTCGTCGGCCTCGTCCGCGAGATGGGCCAGCGGACCATCGCCGAGTTCGTCGGCGATCGGCAGACGCTGGCGCTGCTGCGCGAGTTCGGCGTGGACTATGCGCAGGGGTTCGAGGTGGGGCGGCCGCAGGCCGCGCTGATCCTGTAACCGCCGTCCGGGCTTCTGGCCGAGCCGGCCTCCGCTCCTGGATAGAACTTGTGACCGCTACGGCCGCCACGGCAGGGGCACACAGCCCGAAGGGCTGGGTCGGGCCGGCGGGCACACAGCCCGAAGGGCTGGATCGGGCCGGCTGATGTGGTCGCCTAGCGGGGTTGGGGGAACTGCTGGCGCATCATCGCATCCCACGCTCGGTCGGGCATCAGGCGGCGCATGGCGATCGTCAGCTTGGCCGAGGGGGTGATCGTGATGCGCGCGGGGGGGTTGCGGCGCCCGAGCGCGCGCTCGATCGTCTTGGCGACGCGGTCGGGGCCGCCGCCGAGCCGGCGCATCGGGCCTTCGTAGGCGCCTTTGGTGACGGCGCCCACCGTCGCGTTGAACTTGGCGTAGGGGTCCTCGCCGGCGATCGTCGTGTCGGCCATGCTCGCCGTGGCCGCCTCGCCGAACTCCGTCGTGATCAGGCCGGGCTCCAGCAGGATCACGTCGATGCCGAAGCCGCGCAGCTCGAAGCGCATCGCGTCGGAGATCGCCTCGACGGCGTGCTTGGTCGCGTGATAGTGCCCGCCGCCGGGAAACGACAGCCGCCCGCCCATCGAGCCGAGGTTGACGATCTTGCCCCAGCGCTGGGCGCGCATCTTCGGCAGCACGAGCTGCGTCAGGCGCACGAGCCCGAAGACGTTGGTCTCGAACTGGCGGCGCACGGCATCGAGCGGAACCGTCTCGATCGCGCCGCTCTGGCTGTAGCCGGCGTTGTTGATCAGCACGCCGACGGCTCCCTGCGCCTGCTCGACCGTGTCGACGGCCGCCCGCATCGACTGCTCGTCGGTGACGTCCAGCGCGAGCGTCTGACAGCCCGCGTCGCGCAGGTCGGCGATCGTCTCCGGGCGCCGCGCCGACGCGTAGACCTTCCAGCCCGAGCGCGCCAGGCGCAGCGCGGTCGCCCGACCGATACCCGATGAGCAGCCCGTCACGAGCACGGCCTTGGAGGGCTCGGACATGCGCGCAGCATATCCGGTCGCGTCAGCTTCACCAGATCGCGGCTCGCGACCCCCGGGGCCTGATCGAACGAGCGCGGAAACCGCGAATTTGCAGGCAACTTCCCATGGCCTTGCGATACGTCCAGGGCGCACCGCCGAGCTGAACCCTCGCGGCGGCGGCGCCGATGGTTCGCCCGCACGGAAAGGTCACGCCTTCTGTGCCACGCCCCCGGACGCGCTTGCGCGTCGCGGGGGCACTGCAGTTTCGAGGGACGGTGGCAAACGTCCCCAAACATGCACAAAACGTCGCAAAATGGTAGGTTGGCCCGGCGGGCGTGACCTTTCGGAAAAACGAGGCTTACGCAGGAGCCTCCCGCCTTGGGACCCGGCAAGGGCCTCGATGACTTTGGGAGAGTGTGTCATGCGTCGAATCAATCGACTGATTCCGCTCATGTTCGTGTTGGCGACAGGCGCCGTGGCGGCGCCCGCTGCATGGGCCGGAAGCCCACATTTCGTGGGCGCGGTGACAGCGACTCGGACCGACAACAGCCTGACGGTGTCCGGCAAGGAGGCGGGCCTCGGCAACGAGGAACAGATCAACATCCTGGTCACGGCCACCGCCCAGTGCATCAACAAAGGCGAAAAGCACCCGAAGGCGGAAAACAAGGAATCCGTCTCTTCAGAAGGTACCTTCCCGGTGCAGAACGGAAAGGCGAACTTCTCGCTGACCGTGACGGCGACGTTCAAACCGTCGTGCAGCCCGCCGATGACCCTTGCGTTCACCGACGTGACGGTCACCGACACGACCAACAACATCTCCGCGAACGTCACGGGAACGTTCTAGGGGACGGTTCACGCTGCGCTTCGCAGCAAGGCGTCGAGGGGCGGCTCCGGGCCGCCTCTCGCCCCCCTGACGCCGTCGCGCGCGCCGGTCCTCTAGGCTCAGCGCCAGATGCGCGCGGTGACATTCCAGGCGCCCGGCGAGGTGCGCGTCGACGAGGTGCCCGAGCCGCAGATCCTCGACGCGACAGACGCGGTCGTGCGCATCGAGGCCAGCGGCGTGTGCGGCTCGGATCTGCACATCTACCACGGGCGGGTGAAGATCGACCCGGGCTTCACGATCGGCCACGAGTACGTCGGCACGGTCACGGCGACCGGCGACGACGTGCGCAACGTCGCCGTCGGCGACCGCGTGCTCGGCTGCTTTCAGACGGCCTGCGGGCGCTGCTTCTTCTGCCGGCGCGGCTGGTTTCACAAGTGCGACGCGTCGCGCACGTTCGGCCACGGCGCGACGCTCGGCTCGCTGCAGGGAACGCAGGCCGACCAAGCGCTCGTGCCCAGCGCCGATCTCGTGCTGCGCAAGGTGCCCGACGGCATGAGCGAGGACGTCGCGCTGTTCGCCGGCGACGTGATGGGCACCGGCTATCACGCAGCCGCCGAAAGCGGCCTGCAGGCAGGCGACGTCGCCGCCGTGCTCGGCCTCGGCCCCGTCGGCCTGTGCGCGGTGCAGGCGTGCTTTGCCATCGGCGCTGCGCACGTGATCGCGATCGATACCGTGCCCGAGCGCCTGAAGATGGCCGAGTCCTTCGGCGCGCAGGCAGTGCACCTGACCGAGGACGATCCGCGCGCGGCCGCGCGGGCCGCGACCGACGGGCGTGGCGTGGATGCGTGCATCGACGCCGTCGGCGACCCGCGCGCGCTGGAGATGGCGATTCGCCTGACGCGCAAGTGCGGCACGGTGCAGGCGATCGGCGTGTACGCCGAGCGCTGCGAGGTGCACATGGGCCTGTTCTGGATAAAGGCGCTGAACATGCGCTCGGGCCACGCCAACGTGATCGGGCACGTCGACCAGGTGCTCGAGCTGATGTCCAGCGGACGCCTGGACCCCAGCCCGCTGGTCACGCATCACATGAGCCTGCAGGACGCGCCCGAGGCGTACGCTCTGTACGACCGCCGCGAGGCGCTTAAGATCGTGCTCAAGCCGTAGAGACCGCCCACAAGGAGCCGCCATGACAGCCGCCGCCGACACAGCCACCCTCCCCGACGCGCTCGGGCCCGCTGCGCGCGAGTTCCTTTCACGTCCCCAGCAGCTGCTGATCGGCGACGAGCGCGCAGACGCGGCCGACGGCGCGACGTTTCCCACGCTCGATCCCTCCAGCGGGCGCGAGATCGCGACCGTCGCACAGGCCGGCGCACAGGACGTCGAGCGTGCCGTCGCCGCCGCGCGCGAGGCACTCGAGCGGGGGCCGTGGGCGAGCATGCCGGCGACCGGACGCGAGCAGCTCCTGCACGCGCTGGCGCAGGCGATAGAAGACAACGACCAGGAGCTCGCCGAGCTGGAGTCGCTGGACAACGGCAAGCCGGTCGGGCTGGCCAAGTACGTCGACGTGCGCGGCGCCGCCGCGCACCTGCGCTACTTCGCCGGCTGGCCGACGAAGATCGAGGGCGGCGTGCTGCCCGTCACCGCGCCGAACATGCTCTGCTACACGCGCCGCGAGCCGGTCGGCGTGTGCGGGCAGATCGTGCCGTGGAACTTCCCGCTGCTGATGGCCGCCTGGAAGCTCGGCCCGGCGCTCGCCGCCGGCTGCACGAGCGTGCTCAAGCCCGCCGAGCAGACCCCGCTGACCGCCCTGCGCGTCGGCGAGCTGGCGCTGGAGGTCGGCTTCCCGCCGGGCGTGCTCAACGTGATCACCGGCGACGGCTCGACCGGCGCGGCGCTCGTCGACAGCCCGGGCGTGGACAAGATCGCCTTCACCGGCTCGACCGTCGTCGGGCGCGAGATCGGCGCCAAGGCGGGCCAAGCGCTCAAGCGCGTGACGCTCGAGCTCGGCGGCAAGTCGCCCAACGTGATCCTGCCCGACGCCGACATCGAGGCGGCGATCAAGGGCTCCTTCCAGGGCATCTACTTCAACTCCGGGCAGGCCTGCAACGCCGGCTCGCGCCTGTTCGTGCCGGCGGAGAGCTTCGACCAGGTGATGGGCGCGCTGAGCGAGGCCGCCAAGGCCGCCAAGCTCGGGCCCGGCCTGGACCCCGACACCCAGCTCGGCCCGCTCGTCTCCGCAGAGCAGCGCGATCGCGTGATGGGCTACATCGACTCCGGGCGCGAGCAGGGCGCCGAGCTGCTGGCCGGCGGCGAGGCCGCGCTGACCGACAGCGGCGGCTACTACGTCGCGCCGACGCTGTTCAGCACCACCTCCGACGAGCTGAAGATCGCCCGCGAGGAGATCTTCGGGCCGGTGCTCGTCGCCTCGCCCTACGACAGCCTGGAGGAGGTCGCACAGCGCGCCAACGACGGCGAGTACGGGCTGGCGGCGGGCGTGTGGACGCGCGACGTCTCCAGCGCGCACCGGCTGGCGGCGATGCTGCGCGCCGGCACGGTGTACGTCAACACCTGGGGCAACTCAGAGCCGCCGGCGCCGTTCGGCGGCTTCAAGGCCTCGGGCCTGGGGCGCGAGCACGGCCACGACGGCCTGGACGCCTACCTGGAGACGAAGACCGTCTGGACCGCCTTGTGAGCTGCGCGGCGTCGTGAACGTCGCCGCGCAGAGCGAACTTCGCCCAGCACCTACGCTCAGCGCCCAGTGGGCGCCGGCGCTCGCCGCCGCGTGCGCGCTGGTGCTGCTCGCCGCCACCGCCGAGATCGTTCTCGACGGCTCGCTCGCGCACTCGGTGCTGATCCCCAAGTCGCCGCAGATCGCCGGCTGGCTGACCACCCCCTTCGGGGGCGGCGCCCTCGGCGAGCGCCTGGGCTTTCGCGTCTTCCTGATCGCCGTGCTCGCTTTCTCGGCCGGCTATGGCGGGCTGGCGCTGCTGGCGCGCAGCGTCTCCAAACGTTGGGCGATCGCGTTGATCGCGGCGCTGCACGCGATCATCTTCGTCGGGCCGATCCTGCTCTCGACCGACGTTTTCAGCTACATCGCCTACGCGCGCATGGGCGTCGAGCACGGGCTGAACCCCTATACGCACGGCCCGATCTCGATCACCCACGACCCGATCTACCACTACGTCGGGCAGGACTGGAAGAAGGTCGACACGGCCTACGGGCCGCTGTACACGCTGATCTCCTACCCGTTCGGACTGCTGGGCGTGACCGGCGCGCTGTGGGGCATGAAGGCGCTCGCCATGCTCGCGAGCGCCGGCACGCTCGCGCTCACATGGCGCTGCGCGCGCCTGCGCCAGATGGACCCCGTGAAGGCGCTTCTGCTCGTCGGCGCAAACCCCCTTTACGTGATCTACACGCTCGGCGGCGCGCACAACGACCTGCTGATGATGCTGTTGATGATGGTCGCCGTCGCGTTGACGTTCGCCGGGCGCGACGCCTCGGCGGCCGCCACAGTCGTGGCGGGCGCGCTCGTCAAGGCGACCGTCGCCGCGCTGCTGCCCTTCATGATCCTCGCGCGGCGCAGCCGCGCGCAGGTCCTCGGCGCGCTGGGCGCGCTGGCGCTAGGCGCCGCGATCGCCTACGCCGTGTTCGGCGTGGACGGCGTCAACATCGTCGCCGCGCTCAACCGCGACGCGGCGTTCGTCTCCAGCGACAGCTTCGCCACGGAGATAGCCCACCTGTTCGGCAAGCCCGGCGTGTTCCCGATCGACCACGACCTGCTCAAGGCGATGCTCGTGCTGATCGTCGCGCACCTGCTGTGGCGCACATGGCGCGGCTATGACTGGGTGGCCGCCTCGGGCTGGGCGCTGCTGGCGATCTCCGTTACGAGCACCTGGCTGCTGGCCTGGTACATCCTCTGGCCGCTGCCGCTCGCGGTGATCGCGCGCGACCGTCGCCTGCTCGCGGCGACGCTCGCCGTGCAGGGCCTGTTCGTCTTCCATCAGCTCACGCCGCTGTTCGCGCCCGTCTCATGAGCACGTCGCAGACATCCGCGCAGGGCTGGGAGCGCCTGCCGCCACGGCTTCGCCCGCGCGAGGTCGAGCCGCCCTCCAGCGGGCGTTTGTGGCGCTTCGAGGTGGCCGTGCTGCTGCTCGTCGGGCTGCTGCTGGCGATCGCCTCGGTCAACGACGTCGTGCTCAAGACGCACACCAACCACCGGCTCGTCGCCGACCTGCGCACGTGGCGCTCCTACACCGGCAACGACTACAAGAACGTCTCCGCCGAACAGGACCTAAAGCACCACACGACGACCGACGTCGTCTGCGGCAACACGACGCCGGGACCGCCCAAAGAGCGCATCCAGCTGTGCCTGCAGATGACCGGGCCGACCGTGCACGGCTACCGCGCCGCGCGCGGCGGCTGGTACCTGCCGCCCAAGAGCGAAAACCTGCGCCGCTACCGCTACGGCTGCTTCGGACCGGCCAAGCAGCAGGGGGCGTGCACGCGTTGAGCGCGGTCGCCGCCGCGCCGGTCGCGGTCGACAGCGATCGACGGTTGGCGCGCTGGTGGCCGCTGGCGGCGCTGGTCGTGCTGGCGGCCGCGCTTCGCCTGGCGACGCTCGACCAGCAGAGCTTCTGGTACGACGAGGCGTTCACGCCCGTGCACGTGCTGCACAGCGGCCTCGGCGCGACGCTGCGCGCGGTCGTGCACCACGAGAACACGCCGCCGCTGTGGTACCTGCTCGCGTGGGCCGATACGCGGCTGTTCGGCGACGGCGAGCTGGCCCTGCGCCTGCCCTCGGCGCTCGCGGGCATCCTCACCGTGCCCGTCGTGTGGGCGATCGCTGCTCGACTCGCCGGACGCCGCGCCGCCGTGATCGCCGCGGCGATCGTCGCGGTCAACCCGCTGTTCGTTTGGTACTCGCAGGAGGCGCGCGCGTACGGGCTGTTCGTGCTCACCGGCGCGCTGGCCATGCTGTGCTTCGTGCGCGCCCTGGACGAGCCGTCGGCGCGACGCATGGCCGCCTTCGCGCTGGCCGGCGCGCTTGCGTTGCTGACGCACTACTTCGCCGTCTTCTTGCTCGTGCCGATGGCGCTGTGGCTGCTGCGCGACGCGGCGCATCGGCGCGCGGCGCCGGCGGCCGCCGGCGCGCTGGTCGCAGTGGGCCTGGCGCTGCTGCCGCTGATCTCCGCGCAGGGCGGCCACGGCACGCAGTGGATCGGTCGCTGGGCGCTGTCCAGCCGCCTGCAGGCGGTTCCCCAGTACTTCCTCACCGGCTACTCCGGAGCGCCGCTCGGGCGCGGCGTCGAGCTGCTCGTCGCGCTGCCGATCCTCGCCGGCGCGGCGCTCGGCGCATGGCGATCGTTCGGCGGGGCGCAGTCGCGGTTGCCGGCGGGGGCCACGCAGGTGTCGCGCGCCGAGCCCGATGCGCACGCCCAGCCGGCGCGGGCGGACCTCGCCAGGCTGCGCCGGGCCGTTTGCATCTCGCTGTCGATCGCCGGCTTTGCCGTGCTGTGTCCGATCGCGCTGGCGCTCGTCGGCGCCGACTACCTCGCGCCGCGCAACCTCGTCGGCGCGATGATCCCGCTCAGCGTGTCCATCGCGCTGGTGCTCGTCGCCGTGGACGTCGGCGTCGGCGCGGGCCCCGGCGAGGAGGGCCACGAGAGCGCCCCGACGTCCAGGCTGCCTGACCCCGGCGTGGCGCTGGCGGCGATCGTCGTGGCCGCTTTCGCCGTCCTGTCGATCGACGTCGACCTCAGCCCGCGCCTGCAGCGCGGCAACTGGCGCGACGTCGCCAGGACGCTCGGCGCCGGTTCGCCCGCGCGCGCGATCACGACCGTCGAGCTCGGCGCGGCGCCGCTCGAGTACTACCTGGCGCCGCTGCACAACCTCGCGCGCCACTCCTCGGTTCGCGTCAGTGAGATCGACGAGACCGGCTATGCGCCGCTGCGCGCCGGCGCCGGGCGACCGCCGGCGCCGGGCTTTCGCCTGCTCGCACGCCACGACGTCGACGGGCTGATCGTCTTGCGCTTCGTATCCTCCGTGCCGCGCCTCGTTTCGGAGGCCGAGCTGCGGCGTCACGTGATCACGCTCGCCCATCCCGAGGTGCTCGTGTCGACCCGCGATCGAAGCTCGCAAACGGCTGCACCTACAGGCTCGTTGCAATCGCAGATGTCGTCGTCCGATGAAAACATTTAAGTTCCCGCAATGGCGTCGTCGACCGTAGAGGCCCAAAACGAGGCTCAGATGGCGCTGGAGCTCGCCTGCGAGCACCTGCTGTCGCTGCAGGACGAGGCCGGTTGGTGGCAGGGCGAGCTGCAGACGAACGTGACGATGGACGCCGAGGACATGCTCCTGCGCGAGTTCCTCGGCGTTCGCGACGACGAGGAGACCGAGCGCTCCGCCGCGTGGATCCGCTCGCAGCAGCGCGCCGACGGAACGTGGACGAACTTCCACGGCGGCCCCGGCGACCTGTCCACGACGATCGAGGCCTACTGGGCGCTGCGGCTGGCCGGCGATCCGCCGGACGCCGAGTACATGCGCACCGCCGCCGAGTTCATCCGCGAACAGGGCGGCGTCGCCAGCGCGCGCGTGTTCACGCACCTGTGGCTGGCGCTGTTCGGGCTGTGGTCGTGGGAGGACGTGCCCGCGCTGCCGCCGGAGATCGTCCTGCTGCCGTCGTGGTTTCCGTTGAACATCTACGACTTCGCCTGCTGGGCGCGCCAGACGATCGTCGCGCTCTCGCTCGTCAAAACGCACCGCCCGGCGCGCGAGCTCCCGTTCGACCTGGACGAGCTGCACGTGCAGCGCCCGCAGGCCGCCGCCGAGCTGCAGGCGGCGCCGCGCGCACGCTGGCTGGCGCGCGCGGACCGCGTGCTGCGCGCCTACGAACGCCGGCCGCTGCGCCCGCTGCGGCGTATCGCGCTGGCGCGCGCCGAGCGCTGGATCGTCCGCCGCCAGGAGGCCGACGGCTCGTGGGGCGGCATCCAGCCGCCCTGGGTCTACTCGCTGATCGCCCTGCACCTGTCGGGCTATGCGATCGATCACCCGGTCATGCGCCGCGGCCTGGAGGGCCTGAACAGCTTCATGGTCGAGGATCGCGACGACTCGCGCTCGGTCGGCGCCCCGGCCGGCCGCAGCCGGCGCCTGGAAGCGTGCCAGTCGCCCGTGTGGGACACGGCGCTCGCGCTGATCGCGCTGAGCGACGCCGGGCTGGCCGAGGATCATCCGGCGCTCGTGCGGGCGGCCGAGTGGCTGCTGGCAGAGGAGGTCAGCGTGCCCGGCGACTGGTCGGTCGTGCGACCGAACCTCGAGCCGGGCGGCTGGGCCTTCGAGTTCGCCAACGTCAACTACCCGGATGTCGACGACACCGCCGAGGTCGTGCTCGCGCTGCGCCGCGTGCGCGCAAGCGCGCGCCGCGACGGCGCCGTCGAGCGTGCCGTGCGCTGGGTGGAGGGGATGCAGAGCTCGGGCGGCGGCTGGGGCGCCTTCGATGCGGAGAACACGCGCACGATGGTCCGCGAGCTGCCGTTCCTGGACTTCGGCGAGGTGATCGACGAGCCCAGCGCCGACGTCAGCGCGCACGCGCTGGAGATGCTCGCCGAGCTCGGGCTTGCCGACACGCCCGTCGCACAGCGCGGGCTGCGCTGGCTGATCGATCAGCAGGAGGCCGACGGCTCGTGGTTCGGGCGCTGGGGCGTCAACCACGTCTATGGCACCGGCGCCGCCGTGCCCGCGCTGATCGCCGCCGGCATGGAGCCCTCTGACCAATGCATCCAGCGCGCCGTGCGCTGGCTGCTGGATCATCAGAACGACGACGGCGGCTGGGGCGAGGACCCGCGCTCCTACGACGAGGCCGAGTGGATCGGGCGCGGCCCCAGCACCGCCTCGCAGACCGCCTGGGCGCTGCTGGCGCTGCACGCCGCCGGCGCCTCGCCCGAGGCGATCGAACGCGGCATCGGCTGGCTGGTCGCCACTCAGCGCGCCGACGGCGGTTGGGACGAGCCGCAGTACACGGGCACCGGCTTTCCGTCGGACTACTACATCAACTACCACCTCTACAGGCTCGCCTTTCCGATCATGGCGCTCGGTCGCTGCCGACGATGATGCTGCTCGCCGACGCCGCGCCAACCGCGCCGAGCGCCAGCGAGGTGATGGCACGCGCGGAGGGCGAGAACTTCCCCGTAGCCAGCCGGATGCTGCCGCGTCGCGTGCGCGCTCACATGCTCGCCGTGTACGGCTTCGCACGCCTGGTCGACGAGCTGGGCGACTCGGCGTCGGGCGACCGCCTGGCCGCGCTGGACTGGCTGGCGCAGGAGCTGGCGCGCGTCTACGACGCAACCCCCGAGCACCCGCTGATGCGCCGGCTGGCCGCCACCGTGCGCGAGTGCTCGCTGCCGCGCGAGCCCTTCGAGCGCCTGATCGAGGCCAACCGCGTCGACCAGCGCGTCAAGCGCTATGAGACCTGGGAGCAGCTGCGCGGCTACTGCGCGCTGTCGGCCGACCCGGTCGGCGAGATCGTGCTCGGCGTGTTCGCCAAGGCCACGCCGCAGCGCATCGCCCTGTCGGACTCGATCTGCACGGCGCTTCAGCTGGCGGAGCACTGCCAGGACGTCGCCGAGGACTTCGCCGCCGGACGCGTGTACCTGCCGGGCGAGGACATGCGCCGATTTGGCGCCTCGATCGCCGAACTGCAGCCGCGCCCGAGCGCCGCCGACGGCTCCGCCGCGGGCGACCGCGCGCCGCTGCGCGCCGTGCTCGCCTTCGAGGTGCGGCGTGCGCGCGACCTGCTCGACGCCGGCGCGCCGCTGCTGGGCGAGCTGCGCGGGCGCGAGCGACTCGCCGTCGCCGCGTTCGTCGCCGGAGGGCACGCGGCGCTCGACGCGATCGAACGGGCGCGCTACGACGTCCTGGCCGGGCCGCCCTCGGCCTCCGCCTGGCGACGGCTGCGCGCCCTGGCCCGCGTGCTCTGGGCGCAGCGGGCGCGCCGCTCCGCGCGCTCGGCGGGCGCGGCGCCGAGCCGGCCGTGAGCGCCGGCGCCGGATGCGGAGCGCGCTCGTGAGCGCGGCAATCACGACGGCCGAGGCCTACGCTCGCTGCCAGGCGATCACGCGCACGCAGGCGGCCAACTTCTACTACGGCATCCGCCTGCTCTCGGGCGAGCGCCGGCGCGCGATGTGCGCGGCCTACGCCTTCGCGCGACGCATCGACGACATCGGCGACGGCGACCTGGACCGCGCGCGCAAGCGCGAGCTGCTCGACCAGGCCGCCGCGCAGCTCGCCGAGCTCGAAGCCAGCGCCGCGGCGGCGCACGCGCCGCAGGACCCCGTGCTGGTCGCGCTCGCCGACGCGCACCGACGCTTCTCGCTGCCGCGCGGCGCGCTGGGCGAGCTGATCGAGGGCGTGCGCATGGACGTCGACGAGGTGACCTATGAGCGCAGCGACGAGCTCGTGCTCTACTGCCGTCGCGTCGCCGGTGCGATCGGGCGCGTCTGCCTGGCGATCTTCGCCACGAGCGATCGCGGCGCCGGCGCCGACCGCGTCCAGGCCGAAGCGCTCGCGGACGACCTCGGCGTGGCGCTTCAGCTGACGAACATCCTGCGCGACGTGCGCGAGGACGCCGAGCTCGGCCGCGTGTACGTGCCCGCCGAGGACCTGCGGCGCTTCGGCGTCATCGCGGCCGACGGTCGCGCCGACGCGGCCGAGATGCGCGCCGCGCTCGCCGACGACGGCGCCCTCGCCGCGCTGAGCGCGCTGGTGCATTTCGAGGCCGAGCGCGCGCAGCAGTGGTTCGATCGCGGGCTGCCGCTGGTCGCGCTGCTGGACCGCCGCAGCGCGGCCTGCGTGCGCGCGATGAGCGGCATCTATCACCGGCTGCTGGCGCGCATCGAGGCCGACCCCGAGGCGGCGTTGCGCAGGCGCGCGTCGCTGTCGGGCGGCGAGAAGGCCCGTGTGGCGCTGCTCAGCCTCGCCGGGAGAAACGCGTGAGCGCCCAGCGGCGCGTGCTGGTTGTCGGCGGCGGGCTCGCCGGGATCGCCGCCGCGCTCGACTGCGCGGCGGCGGGAGCGAGCGTGACGCTCGTCGAGGTCCGGCGCCGCCTAGGCGGCGCCGCCTACTCCTTCGAGCGCGACGGCATGCGCTTCGACAACGGCCAGCACGTCTTTTTGCGCTGCTGCTCGGCCTATCGCGCGCTGCTGGCGCGCCTGGGCTCAGAGCGCCACGTCTCGGTGCAGGAGCGCCTGGAGATCCCCGTGCTCAGCCCGCACGCGCAGCCCGTCGTGCTGCGTCGCGGATCGCTGCCGCCGCCGTTTCACCTCGCCGGCGCGCTGGCGCGCTACCCCCATCTGAGCCCCGCCGAGCGCCTCGGCGCCGCGCTGGCCGCGCGCGCGCTCGGCGCCCTGGACCCGCGCGACCCTGCGCTGGACGGACAGGCGCTCGGGGCGTGGCTGGCCCAGCGCGGTCAGGACGCGCACGCCGTGAGCGTCCTGTGGGACCTGATCGCCCTGCCCACGCTCAACGTGCCGGCCGCCGAGGCTTCGCTGGCGCTCGGCGCGTTCGTCTTTCGCACGGGCCTGCTCGCCAGCGCCGACGCCGGCGACATCGGCTTTCACGTCGGCACGCTCGCCGAGACGATCGGCGAGCCGGCCGAGCGCGCGCTGGCCGACGCCGGAGTCGCGTTCCGGCTGGGGTGGCGCGCCGAGACGCTGCGCCGCGCCGGCGCGGGCTTCGAGGTGCAGG
>Ga0105237_10002210_pt1 | contig 24371 bp, 13 predicted proteins | sample KBSC24metaG_FD_81520 | JGI IMG/M metagenome (GOLD analysis project Ga0105237, IMG submission 81520) | Corn rhizosphere microbial communities from Kellogg Biological Station, Michigan, USA - KBS C2-4 metaG | ecosystem: Host-associated > Plants > Roots > Rhizosphere > Soil | place: Michigan, USA...
ACGGCCCAGCTGGTCCAGCCGCTGGCCAACGGCGCCCACGTGCTGGCCATCGACGGCGACTTCGACGCCTGCATGGCCATCGTGCAGCAGCTGGCCGAGGAGGAGGGCGTCTACCTGGCGAACAGCATGAACAGCCTGCGCATCGAGGGCCAGAAGACGGTCGCCATCGAGATGGTGCAGCAGTTCGACTGGGAGGTGCCCGACTGGGTGCTGATTCCGGGCGGTAACCTCGGCAACGTCAGCGCGCTGGGCAAGGGCTTCCTGATGATGCGCGACCTGGGGCTGATCTCGCGGCTGCCGCGCATCTGCGTGGCCCAGGCCGAGGCGGCCAACCCCCTGTACACCAGCTACCTGACGAACTTCGAGACGTTCAAGCCGGTCACCGCCAAGCCGACGCTGGCCTCGGCCATCCAGATCGGCAACCCGGTCAGCTACAAGAAGGCCGTGCGCACGCTGCAGCAGTTCGACGGTGTGGTGGAGCAGGCCTCCGAGTCCGAACTGGCGGACGCCGCCGCGCGCGCCGACCTGACGGGCCTCTTCAACTGTCCCCACACCGGCGTGGCGCTGGCCGCCCTTGAGAAGCTGGTGGCGCGAGGCCTCATCGAGTCGCGTCACCGCGTGGTGGTGGTCAGCACCGCCAACGGCCTGAAGTTCAGCGACTTCAAGGTCGCCTACCACGAGGGCAAGCTGGGCCAGGTGCCGCACCCGAAGCACGCCAATCAGCCCTACCACCTGCCCAACGTCTACAAGGATGTGCGCGAGACGGTGCGGAAGATCCTGGACTGAGGGCCGAAGCCGACGCCGCGCGCTTTTGGGTGGGCGCGTGGTTCGACGAACACGAGGTGCAGCGCGACGTCTGGCCTCTGGACTGCTGACCGCCGCTGCGGGCGCGAAAGCGAACGGTCGAAAGACGCCGGGCGCAACAATCCCCGCCGGCGCCCCGAAGCTTCGAGGGCGCAACGGCGGGGCCGGGGCAAGGAAGGCCTACCGGGGACGGAACTGCTGGGGGCGGCGACCCTTCGACGAGGTCAGCGCGCGCATCGCCTTCTCGAAGGCCTTCTCGTAAGCCTTGCGAACTTTGCTGTCATTCTTCGGCATCCATGTTTTGGCCATCCATCGACAGTGGGGCCCCGGGACCGGTAAAGCCAGCATTCATTTCGTCGACGCGTCGATTGTGGACGCCACCGGGTTCAACCCGCGGCCGGCGAACTCGGAGTACACGATGAAGCGGAACGGGTTCGTCTGCGCATACACCTCGCGCAACGTGGCCAAGGCGTGGGCCCGTTCCCGGGCCAGCGCGGCGCTGGCGCGGTGGCGCTGCAGGCCCAGCTCGGCAATCCGCAGCGCCAGCGCGGCGTCGCCCCGCGCCTCCAGGTCGTGGGCGGCGCGCGCGAAGGGCTGCTCGCCGCCCCCACCAAGCTGGTCCAGCGCGGATGCCCATTCGGCGCGCGTGAACGCGTCCAGGCCGTCACCGTTCGACTGCCAGTACCCCGCGTGCACGGCGTACAGCCGCTGCACGAAGGTGTCGCGGGTGACCAGGAACGGCTGCACCGCTCCCGGCGCGTCGCGCAGCGACGCCGGCAGGAAGTCGTCGTGCAACACGTCGGCGAGCGGCCGCGCCGTCCGGGCGTCGTCCAGCGCGCGCGCGTACAGCGCCCGCAGGGCATCGCGCAGGCCGGGCATCGCCTGGATGGTGAACAGCGCCGTCAGCGGCGGATGACCGTGAATCAACCGCCGCGGCTGCAGCTGGATCACGGCGTCGATGGCGGACAGAAAGCCCTCGGGCGAGCCCTCGGCCACGAAAGGCGCCCCGGCGTACGGCATGAAGGCGTCGCCCACCACCAGCAGGCCATGGGCGGGATCCTGCACGAACAGCGCGTCGGAGGTCTCGCCGCTGGGCGCGGGGATGATGCGCAGCTCGAGGCCGCCCGGCGACAAGGTCTCGGGCGCGGACAGCAAGCGCTCCGGGCGCACGTCCAGGTTCATCGTGCCGCTGCCGAAGAAGTACCGGAACGGCGGATGATAGGCGCGGTCGTGTGCCAGCTGGTCCGGGAAGCCCGCGCTGGCGATGACCACGGTGCCCGGCTCGCGCAGGGCCTTCAGCCCCCCCACGTGATCCCAGTGCCCGTGCGTCAGGATGACGTACTTGATGGGAGCGGTCGTGATCCGGCGTAGCGCCGCCACCGCCTCGCGCGTGGTCTCCTCGGTGGTGCCGGCGTCGACCGCCACCACCATCTGCGGCGACACGAAGAACACCAGGTTGGCGAAGTCGTAGCCCTCCGCGACGTACACCCCGTCCGCCTCGCGCACCAGGCGCTTCATTCCGAACCGGAACCCGCCGTCGGCAGAGACCGACAGGTCTCCCGCGACGCGCGGCTGGTCGGCGTCGTTCAGCGACTGCAGACCGGCGCGGGCCAGCATGGCGCGCGAACGTGGCTCGTCGCCCAGGGTGTGATACGCGGCGGCCAGGCCGCGGTACATGCCGCGCTCCAGACCGAAGGGACCCAGCGCCGGCTGGACCAGCGACGCCTGCAGATCGTCGATGGCCTGCTGCGCTTTGCCGAACCGGGCCGGCAACTCCGCCAGCACGATGCCGCGCAGGAAGCGCCCCCGCTCAGGCTCGGCGGCCGCCTCGGCGTCCAGCTTGCGGATGGCGTCCTCGACCCAGGCCACCCGCCTCGGCAAGAAGACCTGCGGCGCCAGCCGGGCCTGCATGGTCGCCTGCAACGCCAGCAGCAAGGGGGCCCGCTGCGGCTGGGACGCGGCCAGCCGGCCGAAGTAGTCGTAGCCTTCGCGCTCGCGGTGGCTGGCCAGAAGCTGTTGCATGGTGACGAACAGCGTGACGCTGTCGGCGTTCGGGTAGGCCGCCGCGGTCATCAGGGCGGACAGCGGGCGCTGCTGGGTCAGCGGCGCCTTGGCCGGGGGCGGCGCGCTGGCGCAGGCAGCCGCCAACGAACACAGGGCGAGAGCACAGGCAAGGATGTGAGAGCGCGGCAGCATGGAGACTCCTTCGTGAGGGGCAATCTGGACAGTGTCTAGATAGGTGGTATCTTGACGCTGTCAAGTTCGAAGTTGACGGTGGCCAGACGTGCCGCCACAGTCCGCCCATGAAGAAGCGCGCGGGCTACCACCACGGCGACCTGCGTCCGGCGCTGCTGCAGGCCAGTTCAGCGCTGCTGGAGGAGCGCGGCCTCGGGGCCCTGAGCCTGCGGGAAGTGGCCCGCAAGGCCGGGGTCAGTCACAACGCCCCTTATCATCACTTCCGCGATCGCAGCAGCCTGCTGGCGGCCCTGGCCGAGGACGGTTTCGGAACGCTGGCGCGCGAGATGGCAGCGGCCCGCGCCGCAGCGCCCGACAGCCAGGCTCGGTTGGAGGCCTGCGGTCAGGCCTATGTCCGCTTCGCCCTGGGGTGGCCGGCGCGCTTCCGGCTCATGTTCCGGCCCGAGTTGACCGGCCCCGACGAGCAGGCGGCCGTCGCTGCCGCCGGCACGGCGGCGCTGGACATCCTGGCGGGGGCGATCGGGGAGGCGCAGGCGGCGGGCCTGGCGCCCGCTGGGGAGCTCGCACCGCTGGTCCTGACCTGCTGGGCGGCGGTGCACGGGGTCGCGTCCCTGTGGCTGGATGGCCCCTTGATGAGGGCGCAACGGACGTTCGCCGCTTCCGCCGAGCAGCTGATGGCCATGGTCCCGGCGACGCTGGCGGCGCTGCTGATCGCGGCCGCCGGCCCCGTCAGCCGGGCCGGCCACCCGCGCAGCCGATAGGTCCCGGACGGAGCGGGTGCTCCCGTCGGGAAACGGGACGGCAACGCGAATCCCATCCGCCGGTGACAGACGGGCGGTTTTCTGGCGCCGCGGGGTCTAGTCCCTTGAACGGCGGGACTCTGTTGATAGAGTCGGTGGTTTCAGCACCTTTCGTCAGAAGCGGCTTGGAAACACGACGGAAACAAGTAAGGAAACGGCGGTCATGACAAGGCAACTCGGCATCCCGGACAACCAAGGTCTCTACGACTCCTCCCTCGAGCACGACGCGTGCGGCGTCGGCTTCATCGTCGACATGAAGGGTCGGAAGTCGAAGCAGATCGTCCAGGATGCGCTGCAGATCCTGCTGCACCTGCAGCACCGGGGTGCCACCGGCTGCGAGACGAACTCGGGCGACGGCGCCGGCATCCTGATGCAGATCCCGCATCGCTTCCTGGTCGAGGAGTGCCACAAGTCCAACATCAAGCTGCCCGCCGCCGGCCGTTACGGCGCCGGGCTGGTGTTCCTGCCCACCGACCAGGCCAGCCGCGAGGCGTGCGAGCTGATGTTCGAGCAGGCGGCCCGCGCCGAGGGTCAGAAGTTCCTGGGCTGGCGGACGGTCCCGACCGACAACAGCATGCTGGGGCCGACGGCGCGCGGGTCGCAGCCGGTGCTGAAGCAGGTCTTCATCGAGCGCAGCCCGGACATCACGGATGACATGGCCTTCGAGCGCAAGCTGTACGTGATCCGGCGCTCGGTGCGCCATCAGGTGCGCCAGTCTCCCATCCCGGGCCGCGGGCAGTTCTACGTGTCGGGCCTGTCCGCCCGCACCATCGTCTACAAGGGCATGCTGAACTGCGATCAGGTGCGCGCCTTCTACCTGGATCTGCAGGACGACCGGGTCGAGTCGGCGCTGGCCCTGGTCCACTCGCGCTTCTCGACGAACACCTTCCCCAGCTGGCAGCGGGCCCACCCCTACCGCCTGATCGCCCACAACGGCGAGATCAACACCCTGCGCGGCAACGTGAACTGGATGCACGCGCGGGAGAGCATGTTCTCGTCGAAGCTGTTCGGCGACGATCTGAAGAAGTGCCTGCCTGTCATCGACACCAGCGGGTCCGACTCGGCGATGTTCGACAACGCGCTGGAGCTGCTGTACCTGGCAGGGCGGTCGCTGCCCCACGCCGTCATGATGATGGTGCCCGAGCCGTGGTCCAACCACGAGTCGATGAGCAAGGAGAAGCGGGACTTCTACGAGTTTCACGGCTGCCTGATGGAGCCGTGGGACGGCCCCGCCGCGGTCTGCTTCACGGACGGCATCCGCATCGGCGCGGTGCTGGACCGCAACGGCCTGCGCCCGTCGCGCTACTGGGTCACCAAGGACGGAATGGTGGTGCTGGCGTCCGAGGTGGGCGTGCTGGACATCGCCCAGGAGCGCATCGCCGAGAAGGGGCGGCTGCAGCCGGGCCGCATGTTCCTGGTCGACACGGCGCTGGGGCGCATCGTCTCGGACGAGGAGATCAAGCACCAGATCGCCAGCGCCGAACCGTACGGCGAGTACCTGGAGAAGCACCTGGTCAGCCTGTCCGACCTGCCCAAGGCCCCCACCGTGATCGAGCCCGACCACGAGACGGTGCTGCGGCGCCAGGAGGCCTTCGGGTACACCAGCGAGGATCTGAAGATCCTGGTCGGTCCCATGGCGGCCGACGGCGTCGAGCCCAACGGGTCGATGGGCAACGACACGCCGCTGGCGGTGCTGTCGAACCGGCCCCAGCTGCTGTTCGGATACTTCAAGCAGTTGTTCGCCCAGGTGACGAACCCGCCGGTGGACGCCATCCGGGAGGAGATCGTGATGGCCGTCGACACGTCGATCGGCCCCGAGGGGAACCTGCTGGAGCCGACGCCCGAGTCGGCGCGGCAGATCACGCTGGCCAGCCCGGTGCTGCGCAACGAGGAGCTGGAGCGGCTGCGCCAGCTCGACGGCAACGGCCACTCGCACGGCTTCCACTCCATCACCATCCCCATGCTGTGGCCCATCAAGGGGGGCGCGCCCGCGCTGCGTGACGCGGTGGAGGAGCTGCGCAAGGCCTGCAGCAACGCCATCGCCGCCGGCAAGAACATCATCATCCTGTCGGACCGCGGGCACGACGCCACCAACGCGCCGATCCCCTCCTTGCTGGCGGTGGCGGCCGTGCAGCACCACCTGCTGCGCGAGGGGACCCGCACGCGCGTCGGTCTGGTGCTGGAGACGGGCGAGCCGCGCGAGGTGCACCACTTCGCGCTGCTGGTCGGCTACGGCGCCTCGGCCATCAATCCCTACCTGGCCTTCGAGACCCTGCACGACCAGATCCGCCAGGGGCTGCTGGCGGGCGATCCCGACAAGGCCGAGCAGAAGTACGTGAAGGCCGTCAGCAAGGGCATCGTCAAGGTCATCTCGAAGATGGGCATCTCGACCATCCAGAGCTATCACGGCGCCCAGGTGTTCGAGGCCATCGGCCTGGCCCGCGACTTCATCGACCAGTACTTCACCTGGACGGCGTCGCGCATCGGCGGCATCGGGATGAAGGAGATCGCCGAAGAGGTACGGCAGCGGCACATGCGCGCCTTTCCTGAGCGGCCCCTGGCCGAGGAGACGCTGGATCCGGGCGGCAATTACAAGTACCGCCGCGACGGCGAGTATCACCTGTTCAACCCGGAGAGCATCCACAAGCTGCAGTACGCCTGCCGTAGCGGCAACTACAGCGTGTTCAAGGAGTACTCGAAGCTGATCGACGATCAGGCCGAGCACCTGACCACGCTGCGCGGGCTGATGGAGCTGCGCAACGTGCGCCCTCCGGTGCCGCTGGAGGAGGTCGAGTCGGTCGACGAGATCGTGAAGCGGTTCAAGACCGGCGCCATGTCCTACGGCTCGATCAGCAAGGAGGCGCACGAGACGCTGGCCATCGGCATGAACCGCATCGGTGGCAAGAGCAACACCGGCGAGGGCGGGGAAGATCCCGCCCGCTACGTGCCGGACGCCAACGGCGATTCGCGCAACAGCGCCATCAAGCAGGTGGCCTCGGGGCGCTTCGGCGTCACCAGCCACTACTTGACGCAGGCGCAGGAGCTGCAGATCAAGATGGCCCAGGGCGCGAAGCCGGGCGAAGGCGGGCAGCTCCCCGGCTCGAAGGTGTACCCGTGGGTGGCCAAGGTCCGGCACGCCACGCCGGGCGTGGGGCTGATCTCGCCGCCCCCCCACCACGACATCTACTCGATCGAGGATCTGGCCCAGCTGATCCACGACCTGAAGAACTCGAACACCAACGCGCGCATCAGCGTGAAGCTGGTGGCCGAGGTGGGCGTGGGCACCATCGCCGCCGGCGTGGCCAAGGCGCACGCCGACCTGGTGCTGATCAGCGGGCACGACGGCGGCACGGGCGCGTCGCCGCTGACCAGCATCAAGCACGCGGGCATCCCCTGGGAGCTGGGGCTGGCCGAGGCGCACCAGGTGCTGGTGCTGAACGACCTGCGCAGCCGCATCCGCGTCGAGACGGACGGCCAGCTGAAGACGGGCCGCGACGTGGTGGTGGCCACGCTGCTGGGGGCCGAGGAGTACGGCTTCTCGACCGCGCCGCTGGTGACCATCGGCTGCATCCTGATGCGGGTCTGCCACCTGAACACCTGCCCGGTGGGGGTGGCCACCCAGGATCCCCGCCTCCGCAAGAAGTTCACGGGCGATCCGCAGCACGTGGTGAACTTCATGCGCTTCGTGGCGCAGGAGGTCCGCGAGTACATGGCGGCCCTGGGCTTCCGCACCATCAACGAGATGGTCGGTCACACCGAGTGCCTGGGCATGAACCGCGCCATCGATCACTGGAAGGCGAAGGGGCTGGACCTGACGCACATCCTGGAGCAGCCGAAGATGCCCGCCTCGGTGGGCCGCTACCAGACGGCGCTGCAGGACCACGGCCTGGACCAGGCGCTGGACAACACCACGCTGCTGGAGCTGGCGAAGCCGGCGCTGGAGCGGGGCGAGAAGGTCGAGGCCACCGTCCCCATTCGCAACATCAACCGGGTCGTCGGCACGATCACCGGCAGCGAGGTCACGCGCAAGTACGGCCCCGAGGGACTGCCCGAGGACACCATCAAGTTCCACTTCGTGGGCTCGGCGGGCCAGAGCTTCGGCGCCTTCGTGCCGAAGGGCATGACGCTGACGCTGGAGGGCGACTCGAACGACTACGTCGGCAAGGGGCTGTCGGGCGGCAAGCTGGTGGTGTACCCGTCTCACGCGGCCACGTTCGCCGCCGAGGAGAACGTCATCATCGGCAACGTGGCGCTGTACGGCGCGACCAGCGGGGAGGGGTACTTCCGCGGCACCGCCGGCGAGCGATTCTGCGTGCGCAACAGCGGGGCGACGGCGGTCGTCGAGGGCGTGGGCGACCACGGCTGCGAGTACATGACCGGCGGCCGGGTGGTGGTGCTGGGCAGCACGGGTCGCAACTTCGCGGCCGGCATGTCGGGCGGCGTCGCCTACGTGCTGGACGAGCCGGGGGACTTCGCCAAGCGCTGCAACAAGGAGATGGTGTCGCTGGGCAAGCTGGAGGACGCCGACGAGATCGCCGAGGTCAAGACGCTGATCGCGCGGCATCGCCAGTACACGGGCTCGAAGCGGGCCGAGGAGATCCTGGGCGCCTGGGCCCAGTGGGAGTCCTACTTCGTGCGCGTCATGCCGAACGACTACAAGCGGATGGTCGACGCGCAGAAGGAGATGCGGAAGGCCGGCATGTCGCAGGACGAGGCCGAGATGGCGGCCTTCGAGAAGAACTCGCACGACGTGGCGCGGGCGGGCGGCAAATAGGGCGGCGGGATACGCGGACGGCAACCGGACCAACGGCACAAGTGGACTGAAAGAGGGGCGCTTCGGACATCATCATGGGTAAGACGACGGGATTTCTCGAGTATCAGCGGGTGTTGCCGGTTCTGCGCGACCCCAAGGCGCGCCTCGCCGATTGGAACGAGTTCCACGAGCACATGTCCGATGCGGCGCTGAAGGAACAGGGCGCCCGCTGCATGGACTGCGGCGTGCCCTTCTGTCACACCGGCGAGATGATGGTGGGCGGTGCCAGCGGCTGCCCCATCCACAACCTGATCCCCGAGTGGAACGACCTGGTGTTTCGCGGGCAGTGGCAAGAGGCGCTGGCGCGGCTGCACAAGACGAACAACTTCCCCGAGTTCACGGGGCGGGTCTGTCCTGCCCCCTGCGAGGGGTCGTGCGTGCTGGGCATCAGCGAGCCGCCCGTCACCATCAAGAACATCGAGATGTCGATCATCGACAAGGGCTTCGAGGAGGGTTGGGTCAAGGCGCACCCGCCGGCGAAGCGCACCGGCAAGAAGATCGCCGTGGTGGGCTCGGGCCCGGCCGGGCTGGCCTGCGCCGCGCAGCTGAACCAGGCGGGACACACGGTCACGGTGTTCGAGCGCGACGATCGCATCGGCGGCCTGCTGATGTACGGCATCCCCCAGATGAAGCTGGAGAAGTCGCTGGTCGACCGGCGCGTGAAGCTGATGGCCCAGGAGGGCGTCAACTTCGTGGTGAGCACGAACGTGGGCAAGGACTTTCCCACCGAGCGGCTGAAGAAGGAGTACGACGCCATCGTGCTGTGCGGCGGCGCCACGCACGCGCGCGATCTGCCCATCGAGGGGCGGAACCTGAAGGGCATCCACCTGGCGATGGAGTTCCTGTCGCTGAACACCAAGAGCCTGCTGGACAGCAAGCACGCCGACGGCAAGTACATCAGCGCCAAGGGCAAGCACGTGGTGGTGATCGGCGGCGGCGCCACCGGGACGGATTGCGTGGGAACGTCGCTCCGGCACGGCTGCAAGAGCCTGGTGCAGCTGGAGATCCTGGCCCGGCCGCCCGAGGCGCGGGCGGCCGACAACCCCTGGCCGCAGTGGCCCCGCATCTATCGCATGGACTACGGTCAGGAAGAGGCGGCCGCCGTGTACGGCGCCGATCCGCGCAAGTACGCGGTGGTCACCAAGCGCTTCATCGGCGACGCGGCCGGCAACGTCAAGGGGCTGCACACCGTCGAGGTGGAGTGGAAGCCCGAGAACGGGCGCATGATCATGCGCGAGCTGCCCGGCACCGATAAGGAGTGGCCGGCGGACCTGGTGTTCCTGGCCATGGGGTTTCTGGGGCCGGAGAAGTCGGGGCTGCTGAGCGAGCTGGGCGTGGCGCTGGACGGCCGCGGCAACGTGGTCACCGACGGCAGCAAGCAGACATCGGTGCCGAAGGTGTTCGCGGCGGGCGACATGGCGCGGGGGCAGTCGCTGATCGTGTGGGCCATCGCCGAGGGGCGCGACGCGGCCCGCGGGGTCGACAAGTTCCTGATGGGCGAGACGCTGCTGCCGTAGTTGGTGGCGGTGATATCGGCGGGTTGTAGGGAGCGATCACTCGGTCGCAGGGGCGCGGGATGGGGTCACCCCGTCGTGCAGAAACCTCTGGATCCTACACAAGTGTTGCGTGAGGGATCTGGGCGTGATCTGACGCTACGACCAGCGTCCTATCGGTCCTTCGTGTGGCCGGCGCCTTCGTTCGCGGGCGGGGCGTTCCCCGGGGCGGGTTTCGTGGCACCTCCGTGCCCGTTTGCCAGCGCCAGCTGGGCCTGTCGCGAGTAGTCGATCGACTCGGCGAGGATGCGGGCCGCTTCGGCGGGGGCGTGGAAGCCCATCGAGTTCTCCGCCGCGATGAAGTCCAGGCGCCACTGGGCGCGCCGCTGCAGGGCGAGCGCCGGCGCCAGTTGCTCGGGCGTGGCGCCGGCGTTCTTGGCGGCCACCGTCGTGTCCAGCATGTCGACCAGGGCGGTGGCGGCGCGCTCCAGCAGGTCGTGGGTGCGCGTCTGGATGGCGGCGACGCGTGCCTTGATCTCGCTCTCCTCGTAGGGATGGCAGACCTGGCAGGCGCGCGCGACGTTCAGCAGCGGGCTGCGCACCCAGTGATCGGAGACCTTCGTCGCGCCCTCGCGCTTGTACGGCATGTGGCAATCGGCGCAGGAGACGCCCGAGCGGGCATGGATGCCCTGACTCCACATCTCGAACTCGGGGTGCTGGGCCTTCAGCACCTCGGCCCCGGTCTCGGCGTGCTGCCAGTCGTAGAAGCGATGGCCGTCGGGGAACTTGTAGTCGTCGTAGGTGTGCTCGATCTGCTCCACCTTCAGGCCGTTGGCCCAGGGATAAAATGGCGTCACCTTGGGGCCGCAGTAGTACTCGACGTGGCACTGGCCGCACACGAAGGATCGGACCTCTTGCCGGCTGGCGTCGACGTTGGGGTCGTACGGGCGGACGCGATCGCCGCGACGCCAGCGCTCGATGCTGGGCAGGTGCGGCGTCGGCTGATCACTGTTCGCCAGCGCCTGGATGCCGACCAGGAACCCGGGCCGGGTCACCCGCAACGCCATCGTCTTGGGGTCATGACAGTCGACGCACGAGACGGGGTGCGCGCCGTCCTCATGCGCGGGCGTCCCACCGGGCACCGGCGACGGCGTGGAGGACCCGGTCTTCACCACCTCGGCGTGCGCCTGGGCGTACGTCATCTTGCTGAGCTGCACGAAGCCCTTCATCACGTCGCCGTCACCCAGGCGACGGTACGTCGGGATGACGGCGGTGTGACAGTGCAGGCACGAGCCGGGCTGGGGCCGCTCCGTCACGCGCCTGGTGGCCTCCTGATCGGCCAGCATGTACGCGTGGCCGCGCCGGTCGCGATAGTCGATGGCGAAGGCGTAGCCCGCGAACATGCGCTTCAGCCAGGGATCGCGCGCGCTCTTCTCGTCGGGCAGCGCCTCCGAGCCGCCGAAGTCGGTGTGCGAATGCTCGGCGGTGCGCCGGTATCCGTCCAGCTCGCGCGGCCAGTTGATCCCCCAGGGGGCGGGATCGGTCGTCGACTCACCGACGTCGACGAGACGCAAATAGGGATTCTTCGCCTCCTGCTTGTGCGCGAAGACGGTGACCAGCAACGCGGCCACGCCCGCGCTGATCGCCGCGGACGCCACCACCGCCACCACCACGGCGCGCACGCCCAGGTGGCGGCGCTTGCCGCTGCCGGGCGGAGGAGAAGAAGGATCTGCCTCGGACATCGTTTCGGACATGGGGGGCTCCTGTCTGGTGTCCGCGTGCCGTGCCGTCAGTCCCGGGCGCCGTGGCCGACGCCGCGATGACAATGAACACATCTCACCGCGTCGCGATCGGTCGTCGCGCCCGACACGATGTCGTGCACGAAATCACCGTGGCACCGCAGGCAGGCCGCCTGCAAGATGGCGGCGTTCTTCGCCTTGATCTGGATCGGTTCGTGGAAATCCTGGAACGTGAATCCCTTCGAGTGGTGATAACCGTTCGAGGCCTTGGCCAGGTACTTGCCCACGAAGTCGTGGGGAAGGTGGCAGTCGACGCAGGTGGCGGCGCCGTGATGCGGTCCTTTCGTCCAGGACGCGTACTGGTCGTTCATGATGTGGCAGTTCGCGCAGGCGCGCGGATCCGTCGAGAAGTAGCTCATCCCTTCCGCGTAGCGGAACGTGAACAGCCCCAGACCCACCATGACCCCCGCGGTCACGGCCAGCGCGATCACGTAGGGGTGCGCCCGCCTCCGTCCCGTGCCGCGCGGCCCCGGGCTGCTGTCGTCCGACGTCGCCATTCCGACCCGCCGGCGATGATAATCCCGACGGTGGTGAACGCAAGATGGCCGCCCCGCCGGTGGCGGCGGCGCGATCGAAAGGCCCGAAGGTCAGGGCGAGCGGATCACCGTGATCGTCAGGCGCTGAGCGCGGTCGCTCGCGGCCACGTTGCGCCGGTGGCAGCCAGCCGCGATCGATGCGCTCCGGACGACGCCCTAGTAGCGAATGTCGACCAGCGTCTTCTTGCGCAGGTCCGCCAGGTAGGTCTTGGTCTGCTTCTCCATCTCCTTCTGGCGAAGCTGCTGGCGAATGTCGTCCTCGACATCCGCCAGCGGCTTGGGCGGGATGGTCTTGCGGTCGATCAGCTTGATGACGTGGAAGCCGCGATCGGCGCGGATGGGGCCGGCCACCTCGCCCACCTTCATCGAGAACACCATCTCCTCGATCGGCTTGGGCAGGATGTCCTTGCCGAAGTACCCCAGATCGCCGCCCTCCTTGCGGGTGGCGGCGTCATCGGAATACTCCCGCGCCAGCGCGGCGAAGTCCTCGGTGGCGGCCCGCTCGACCAGCTTGCGCCCCAGCGCCTGCTTCTCGGCCACCGCGCCCGCGTCGGCGCCCTCGGGGATGGTCAGGAAGATGTGGCTGGCCCGCACCTCGGTGTTGGTGCCTGCCTTGTAGTGACGGTTGTAGTACGACTTCACGTCCTCGTCGGTGATGGTGACCTTCGAGCCGACGGCGATGTTGAGGACGCGGAACCGCAGCAGCTGTCGCTTCAGATCGTTGCGGTAGGCCTCCATGCTCATGCCCTGCGCGTGAAGCGCGTCGTCCAGTTGCTTGTCGTCGATGTTGTTCTGGCGCTTGATCTCCGCCACCGAGGCGTCCACCTGCTCCGGCGTCACGGTCAGCCGCAGCTCCTGCGCCTGCTCCGAGATCAGCTCGTCGTCGATCAGGCGGTCCAGCGTCTCGCGGCGCAGGGCGGCGGCGCGCGCGGCGCGCTTGGCCGGATCGGTGATGCGCGCGAGATCGCCCAGCAGCGGCGCTGCCTTCTCCTCGACCTCGCTGGCCAGGATGATGCTGTTGCCGACGACGGCGGCCACCTTCTCGACCACCCGCGCGCGGGCCGGCGCCGCCGCCAGCAACGCCAGCGCGCCGGCCAGGAACAACGTGGGCAGGCGCCGGGGGCGCCGTGTGGTGAACGGATGCAACGGGGTCGGGGTCATGGCGCTCCGGGCGCGGGGGGGTGGGGGGCCATCATTCCTGGACCGGGATGACCAGGCGGCAGGTTGCCTGGCGCGGGGCCGCCGGGACCGGGCAGGGCCATCGGCGCGGTGCCCGGGCCGTGGGTCATGCCCGTGTCGACCGCGACCTTGGCCAGGTTCCCTTCGTCGATGGTGACGGTGTACTTCTTTCGCAGGTCGTCGATGAACGACTCCATCGCCTTGGTCCGCAGATCCTTGAACAGGCGCTGCTGGATGGTTCGCTTCACCTCGGCCAGCGGCCGCGAGAAGCCGGGGCGCTTCCCCGTCAGCTTCAGCACGGCGTAGCCGCGGTCCGTCTTGACCGGCGCCGAGATGTCGCCCACCTCTTTCATGGCGAAGGCCGCCTCCACGATGGGCTCGGGCACCAGCTTCGTCGTCCGCTCGAACGAGGTCAGGTCGCCGCCGCGCGACTTCGAGTCGTCGTCCTCGGAGTACTTGGTCACCAGATCGCGGAACGCCTTCGGATCGGCGCGATTCAAGGCGGCGGCCTCGCGGGAGACCTTCTCGGCCTTGGCCTTGTCCTTCACCAGGATCTCGCTGACCCGCACCTCTTCGGGGCGGTTGAACTCCTCCGGGTGCTCCTTGTAGTACTTCTCGACATCGGCGTCGGGCACGTCCTCGACCCGCAGCTTCGACTCGAAGTCCTTCTGCAGGAACTTCGAGATCATCTGCTGCTTCATCACCCGCACGACCTCGGGATCCTTGTCGTAACCGCGCTTCTCCGCCTCCTTGGCCATCACCTCGATGCGGATCAGGTTGTCGACGAACTCCTTCTTCTTCTCGGGGCTGGTGTAGCGGGCGCGTACGAAGGGGGCCTGCTTGTTGATGCGGTCCTGGACCTCGCCCACGGTGATGACGGTGTCGTCGATGCGGGCCACCGGCTGACCCAGGTCGCCGGTCTGCGCAGGCGCGCTGGGGGACGATGACTTGGCGGCCGACTTGCCGCACCCCGCGGCGGCGGCGAGGACCATCAGTCCACCCACGAAAAACGCGCGACGCCGGCCTGGGAAATTCATGGCGGGAGACCTTTACACGGGCGCTCGCCGGTCGCAACGCGGGCACCGCGGTCGGGGAAAACCGTCACGCGTCCGTTACCCGTGGGCCCAGGCGTGGGCCCAGGCCGCCGCGAGCGCGCCCAGGGTGGCGGCCAGCAGCGCCGCCTGAACGGTGAACGCCATCCAGCGCTGGCCTTTCGAAGGGGCAGGCGCGACTTCCGCAGGGGTAGCGGTGGTTGCGCCCGGTCCAGCTTCCGACCGTCCCCGGGGGCGATCCAGGGCGCCGATGGCCACGCCCAGCACGGTTCCCAGGCCCAGGCCATAGGCGTGCGCGAACACGTCCGCCTTCGCGCCCATTCCCAGCATGGCCAGCAAGGCGAACCCCGCGCCTGCCGCCACCCAGGCCCGCCGCCGGATGGCGCCGCCGCCGCGCCAGCGCCGCACCACCTGTAGCCCGACCACCAACCCCAGCGCGGCGAAGGTGGCCGTGGAGGCCCCGACGGAGAGGTGCCCGGTGCGCTGGGTCCACGCCGTCAGCAGGTTGGCACCGGTGGCGGCGGCCACGATGGCCGCCGCCGCGACGCCGGGGCCCATCCAGCGGCCGGCCGCCCCGATGAAGATCACCGAGGCCGCGACGTTTCCCATCAGGTGCATGACATCCCCGTGCAGCGTCATCGCGGTGACCGCGCGCCACCACTCGCCGGCGCGGATGCGCGAGGCATCGGCCACGCCGACCTGGAACCAGCGCGACACCGGTTCGCTCTCCCAGTATCCGGTGATGGCGGCGAAGGCCATCAGGGCCAGGCTGGCGCCGATGCCCAGGGCGTTCGTGCCGCGGTCAGGCGCCGCCGGAACGGCCTGGACGGCTGTCCGTGACTCGGCGTCGTACTTTCGCAGGGCTCGGTTCGCGGCGGCGAGGGCTTGCGCGCCCACGCCCACCACCCAACCGGCCGGTCGCCCGTCCTGCACGTAGGGCGCGATTTCATAGGGAATCCCGGTTGCCGCCAGCACCAGCGCCAGCTCCTCGATGCGCTCGCGGGCCGGGGCGTGCCGGATCCAGATCACCGCGCCTCCCTCGGGCGGCGGGCCGTCGTCGTCCCGCCCGGCGGCGTTCGTCTCGGTCACGACGGCCAGCATAATCCGCCCAAGCCGGCAGCGCCCGCCGCGAACACCCCGCTCGCACGCCGTCCCTTGGCGCCGTCCCTTCCCAGGTTAGTGCCCGAGGACATGCGCGGCAGTCGCGCCCCAGTTCCTGTCCCGGGGTCGACGATCCGGCGGCGGCCGCTCCCAGGTTCGTTCCGCGGCCGGCGCTGCCCATTTGGCTCCGGCGATCGTCGCGGCGCTGGCAGAGCCCGGATTGACGGGGTCTTCGGTCGAAATCTGTGATTAAATCGTGCGATGCACCTTACTTACCTTACGTTTGCCATTGTCACGGTTTCGCTTGGGGCGGCGTCTGCGGGCGGCCAGTGTTTCGCCAGCGCTACGCCAGGGTGGTCGTCAATGCCGATAATGGCCGGCATGCTGGGCCGCCCCGTCTACCCGCCGCCTGCCGCTCCGGAACCGACCCTTCCCACGTTGCTGCCGGCGCGCGCCGAACCTACCCCTCCCAGGTTGCTGCCGCCGCCCACGAACAGCGCGGCCTCGGATGACGCTGCCCTTCCATTCATGCTGGGGACGCGTCCGGCGCTCGCGCCCCGTGCGCCGATCAAGCTGGGGCCGCCCCCGCCCGCCGTCAGCGCCGCTGAGCTGCGCGAGGTGGTCGCGCCGGCCGTCGTGGCCCTGGTGGCGTCGAAGCGTGGGGCCGCGCCGCAGGTGGCGACGGGGGTGCTGACGACCGCATCAGGGCTGATCCTCACCAGCGGCCGCGCCATCTCGAACGCGCTCGCCGCCGGAGGCAAGCTGGCGGTGGTGCACGCCGGCCCACGCGGTCACTTCGGCGCGCGCGAACTGGCCGACGCCGCGCCCGCCCGCGTGCTCCAGCTCTCTGACGACCTGGATCTGGCGCTGGTGGAGGCCTTGCCCCCGCGGGCGGTCTTCTATCCGCACCTGCCGGTGTTGCGCCGCTCGAGCGAGGCAGACACCGTGCTGGCCGTGGGGCACCGCCAGGGCAAGAAGGCGGGCCTGTGGTGGGCGACGCTGGCCACCCTGTCCCCGGCGAAGGCGACGGGTACGGCCCGCTGGCTGCGCGAGGTCGCGCCGGCGCTCGCGGTCGGCACGCCGCTGGTCGACGGCGCCGGGCGGGTGGTCGCGCTGGTCACAGAACCCCAACCTGGGACGCCGCGCGCGATCGACGCCGAGGCCCTGCTGCGTTTCCTGCTGCTCGGTCAGGCGCCCGCGCGACGGTTCGCCGGCGTCCCGCCGTTTCGCCGCCCCTCGACGTTGCTCACGCAGGCGGCGCGCGACGGGGTCCCGGGCGCGGGGGCGTCGTCCCCGCCCTCCGGTCCGCTGGCGGGCCTGGTGCAGGCGACCGCCCCCGACGAGGCGATGCCAGGCATATCCGACAAGGGCAGCCTCGATCGCCACCTGCAGGCGGCCGAAGCGCCCGCCGCGCGCCGCCCGCCTGCGCGGCAGAAGTCCGACGCCGCGGCCGAGGTGTCGTTCGACGGAGCGGCGAACGTGTTGCTGGTGACCGCCCCGGAGCTGGACCGCCATCCGCTGCCGGACCCGGTGAAGCTGGACCAGGGCGACGCGCCCGAGCGAGGCCCGCGCGGCGCCTGGGTGACGATCGTCGAGCTGGGCGACTATCACGCGGCCGAAACGCGCCTGGCAGAGCCGGCGGTGCGCGCCCTGGTCGACGGCGGCGACGCGCCCGCGCGCCTGCTGTGGAAGGACGCCGATCGCGGCGAGGGGGCAGCATATCTGCTGGCCGCGCGGGCCGCGCGCGCCGCCCGCGAACAGGACGATTTCTGGTCGATGCACGATCGCCTGCTGGAGGGAAACGGCGCCAGCCTGGAGCGGTTCGAGGACGCCCGCCGGTTGGCCCGCGAGCAGGAGCTGGACCTGAAGGACTTCGACGCGGCCATGGCGGGCGACGGCCTGGCGAGTGCCCTCGAGACGGAGAGCGATGAGGCGGCGCGCATCCCCGCGCTGGGCACCCCCAGCTTCGTCGTGAACGGTCACGTCGTCGACGGCGGCTCGGTGGCGGGGGCGGCGCTGCGCGCGGCGGTAGAGGAAGAGCTGGCCGCGGCCGCCGCGCGCGCCGCGAAGCAGCCGCCGGCCGGCGGCGCGGCGAACCGGTGCCCGGCGATCGCGGACAGCACGCCCATCGCGGGGACGGCGTTCGTTCCCGAGGGACTCGCGGCGCGAGTGCTGGCCGCAGCCGGGCGCGCCGGCGCGCGCGCCGCTCGTCACTGACGCGTACCTGTTCTCTTCCTGACGCCGACGATCGGCTGGCAGGACAATTTCCCGACCGGCCGGGAAATTTTCCCTCGGCGGCGTCGCGCGGGTGGCGACCGGCGACGTTCCGCCGCGCCGAGCGCCCAGGCACAGCGGTTGCTGTCGTAGCCGGCGGATGGGATCCCGTCTCTTGCGAGCGACGCTGCTCGTCGCGTTGCTGGCTTGGAGCGGTGGCGCGCGCGCGCAGGCGCCCGCGCCGGCCAATGCCGTCGCGACGCCGCCTGACCCCGTCACGGCGTTCGGCCTGCCGCCCGCGCGAAAGGTGACGCTGGCCGACGCGCTCGCCTTCGCGCGGGAGCACCAGCCCGCGGTGCGGGCCGCGCTGGCGCAGATCCAGACCGAGCGCACCAACGCCGACATCCCCAGGGCGCAGTACCTGCCGCTGGTGGGGATCACGGCCCAGTTTCTGGAGGGCACCGCGAACAACACGACCGCGTCCTATCTGGGCGATCCCTTCGTCGACCTTCCCCGCATCGGCGGGACACCCTCGCGCACCAGCCACGACGCCGGCTGGAGACCTTACGCCTCCACCATCGGCGCGGCCGGGCTGAACCAGGAGATCTTCGACTTCGGACGGATCGCCGCCCAGGCAGCGGCGGCCGACGCGCGGGTGACCGTGGCCGCGCGGGCGGCCGATGCGCAGCGGCTGGACATCGAGCTGAACGTCGAGGAGGCCTTCTTCGCGGTGCGTGCCGCGAGGGGCGTGCTGGAGGCCGCCGAGGGCGCCTATCAGCGCGCGCTGGTTCACCGCGACTTCGCCAACGCCGGCGTGAAGTCCGGGCTGCGTTCGCCGATCGAGCTGACGCGGGCCGAGGCGGATCTGACCCGCTTCGACACGGGCCGCATCCGGGCCCGCGGCGGGCTGGCCGCCTCCCAGTCCGTGCTGGCCGCGGCGGTGGGCGCGTCGGACCTCAGGCTGGACGCCGCCGACGAGTCGCCGGCGCCATCCGATCTGCCGGCGCTGCGCGACGCCGTCCAGCTGGCGTCCGAGCGTGATCCCCGCCTGCGCGAGGCGCTGGCGCGGCTGCGCCAGCAAGAGCTGGAGACGCGCGCCGTGGGCGCCTTGTCACGGCCCGATCTGCAACTCTCGGCCACCATCTCGACCCGCGCGGGCGGCGCCCCGCCCAGCAGCGGCGGCGCCGTGCCCGACGGTCGCGGCTTTCTGCCCGATGTCCCCAACTGGGACGGCGTTCTCGCGTTGAGCTGGCCGCTCTACGACCCCACCATCGCGGCGCGGGAACGGGCGTCGCGCGCGTCGGAGGAGGTCCGGCGGGCCGAGATCGATCTCGTTCGCCAGCAGGTGGTGGCGTCGGTCGAGCAAGCGTACGTGGGCGTGGTGGTGTCGGGCCAGGCGCTGCCCGCGCTGCAACGGGAGCTGGAGGCGGCCCGCGCGAACGACGCCCAGGCCGAGGCGCGCTTCAAGGCGGGGCTGGGGACCAGCGTCGAGCTGGCCGACGCCGAGGCGCTGCGCGCGGACGCCGAGATTCGATTGGCGCTGGGGACGTTCGAGCTGGCCAAGGCGCGGGCGATGTTCGGCCGCGCCATCGCCGAAGGACTGCACTGACATTGGCCCGCGAGACCAGGGAGCACGAGGAACCGATGAGTAAAGACGAAACGCCGGCACACCGTCGTTCGATGTTGCCGCTGGGGATCGCCGCCGGCGCGGCCGCGGTCCTGGTGGTCGGTGGGTTGATGGTGTGGCGCGCGGACGCGCGCACGAACAAGGTGGCGCTGGCCTCGCGGCCCAAGTCCGTCACCGTGGTGCGGGCGCAGGGCTCGACCTACCGGCCCACGCGGATGTACGTGGGGACGCTGCAGCCGTGGGTCCAGGCGGCGGTCGGGCCGCAGTTCGTGTCGGCGTACGTCTCCACGGTGCTGGTGCGGCCGGGCGCGACCGTGAAGAAGGGCGAGGTCCTGGCCACCCTGGACTGCCGCGAGGTCAGCGCCTCGACGAAGGCGGTCGAGGCCCGCGCCCGCGCGCTGGACGCCCGCCAGCAAGCACTCGCCCACGAGGCGTCGCGGACGCAGGGGCTGCTGGACGGCGGCTACGTCTCGCCGAACGAAGCGGAGCAGAAGAATGCCCTCAGCAAGTCGGAGGCGGCGCAGCTGGAGTCCGAGCGCGCCAACCTGGCCCGCAGCGCGCTGGAGGTCAACGACTGCGTGATGCGCGCGCCGTTCGCGGGCGAGATCGCCGAGCGCACGATGGATCCGGGCGCGTTCGTCCGTCCGGGCAACACCATCGTGACCGTCGTCGATCGCAGCATCGTGCGCATGACCGCCGACGCGCCGGAGATGGACTTCGACGTGGTCAAGGAGGGCACCAAGGTGTCCGTGCATCTGTACGCGACCAAGCGGGACGTGCCCGGCACGATCACGCGCCGCTCGCCGGCCGCCGATCCCGGCACGCGCACGGTGCACTTCGAGATCGATCTCGCCGATCCCGAGCGGTCGATCCCGGTGGGCACGACCGGCGAGGTGCGCATCCAGGTGGGAACGCCTTCGCCGGCCACGGAGATACCGCTCTACGCCGCCACCGTGCGGCGGGGCAAGGCCAAGCTGTTCGTGGTGGAGCAGAGCGTGGCGCACCAGCGCGAAGTCGCGGTCCTGGGCGAGGCCGAGGGCTCGCTGTTCCTCGACCGGTCGGTGGCGCCCGGGTCGCTGGTCGTCACGGAGGGCCGCGCCCTGCTGAAGGACGGCGACGCCGTCGAGGCGAAGGAGGTCCCCCTGGCGCCGCCGCCCCCCGCGCCGAGCGGCCCGCCGCAGGCCAGCCGGGAGCCGGCCAGCCAGGCAGCCATCGCGGCGGAGAAGCGATGAAGACGCGCGCGACGCAGCAGCCGCCGCGGGCGGCGAGCGAGGTGCTTCCGTGACCGGCCTGGCGCTGCGCAACCCCATCGCGGTGCTGATGGCCGCCATCGCGCTGGTGGTGTTCGCCGCCGTGGTGACCCCGCGCATGAGCGTCGACACCTTCCCGGAGCTGACGCCGCCCGTGCTGGTGGTCGGCACGATGGCCCCGGGCCTGGGCCCCAAGGACGTCGAGAAGACGTTGAGCTGGCGCATCGAGAAGTACGTCAGCGCCACCCCCGGTGTCGATCACGTCGAGAGCGTGTCGCGCAACAACCTGAGCGTCGTGTACGTCTGGCTGAAGTGGGGCACCGACCTGAACGCGGCGCAGACGCTGGTCCAGCAGCAGGTGGCCTTCGCCATGTCGGCCGTCCCCAAGTCGCTGGGCGTGCTGCCCCCCTTCGTGCTGCAGTACGACCCGTCCAACGCCCCCGTCGTGCAGGTGGCGGTGACCGGGGGCGGCCTCTCGGGCCCGCAACTGTACGACTACGCGCTGAACAACATCGAGCCCGTGCTGGAGGGCATCCCGGGCGTAGCCAGCGCCTCGATCAACGGCGGCCGGCAGCGCCAGATCAACATCGTCGTGGATCCGGCGAAGGCGCAGGCCCGCGGGATCACGTCGACCGACGTGGCCGCGGCGGTCAGAAATTCGAACGCGCTGTTGCCCTCGGGCGAGTTCATCTCCCCGCTCTTCGACGCGAACGTGTACACGAACGCGGTCCCCGCCGACGTGAAGACCATCGGCGAGGCTGTCATGAAGTCTCACAGCGGTGCCGCGGTGCTGATCCGCGACGTGGCGCGGGTGGAGGACGGCGGGGCGCCCGAGACGCAGGCGGTGGCGGTGGGGGGGCAGAACGCCGTCTACCTGAACGTGCTGCGCGTCCCGGGCGGCAACACCCTGCAGATCGTGGACGCGGTCAAGCAGCGGGTGGCTGCGCTGACCGACCTCCCGGCGGGGCTGCAGGTGGTGCCGGTGTTCGATCAGTCGACGTTCGTGCGCACCACCTACGAAGGACTGAAGAAGGAGGTGATCCAGGCGCTGGTGCTGATCGCCATCGTCATCCTGCTGTTCCTGCAGAGCGTCCGGGGGACTCTCATCGTCTCGGTCGCCATCCCCCTGTCGTTCGCCATCACGCTGATCGTTCTGTACGCGACGGGACAGACCCTGAACGCCTTCACCCTGGGCGGACTGACGCTGGCCATGGGCCGGCTGGTCGACGACGCGGTGGTCGTGCTCGAGTCCATCCACCGCCATCAGCGCATGGGGCTCAGCACCTATCAGGCGGCGCTGCGGGGCACCAACGCCGTGGCGCTGCCGGTGATGGCGTCGACGCTGACCACCATGGCGGTGCTGCTGCCGGTGCTGCTGCTGGCCGGCCTGGCCCAGAAGCTGTTCGCGCCGCTGGCGCTGACCGTGGCGGTGGCCATGATCGCCTCGTACTTCGTCAGCATCTGCGTGACGCCGGTGGCCTGCCGGTACTTCCTGGGCCACGCCGCCCATGGCCGCTTCGGCGCGCGCGTCGAGGCGGTCATCGACGGCATCGCCGATCGCTACGCCGCGGCCCTGAGCCGGGTGCTGCCGTTCCGGCGCACCGTGCTGGCGGCGGCGGTGGTGCTGGTGTTCGCCAGCGCCTGGGCGGCCAGTCACCTGCCCAGCACGTTCTTCCCCGAGATCGACGAGTCGATGGAGCGGATCTACGTGCGGTTGGCGCCAGGAACCTCGTTGCAGGAATCGTCCAGGCTGATCAACGCCATGGGAGCGACGCTGGAGCACGAGCTGGGCAAGGAGCTGGTTCGCCTGGTGCTGACCAACGTCGGCTCGCCGAACAACGCCCGCAGCGCCATGACCAGCCCGAACCAGGGGCCGCACATGGGCTTCATCCGTCTGGCCCTGGTCGACCCCGAGCAACGTCAGTTGAGCCAGCGAGAGATCGCCGATCGCATCCGCGGCATCCTGGTGCGCGACTATCCAGGCGTGGACTTCTTGCAGTGGCCGGGGGGCCTGGTGGCCAGCGTGTTCGCGAACGGCTACATCGCGCCGGTGGTGGTGGAGGTGCGCGGCGACAATCTCGCGGAGCTCGACGCCCAGTCGAAGGCAGTCGCCGAGGTGGCGGCCACCGTCCCCGGAGTGCGGGACATCTATCCCTCGCTGGAGCTCGACTACCCTGAGATCCGGGTCGACACCGACCGGACGAAGAGCGGCCTGGTGGGCGTCACGGCGCGGGACGCCGCGCAGACGACGCTGGAGGCGACGCTGGGAAACATCAACAGCCCCAGCGTCTGGATCGACCCGAACAACGGTCAGTCCTACTACGTGGTGTCTCAGTATGACGGGGCGATCCTGAACGACGTGGCGTCCCTGAGGGAGTTGCCCGTCTCGATCGGTCCCGACGGAAAGGCGGTGCGGCTGGGCGCCTACGCCACCATTCACCGGTCGGCCGGCCCCATCGCGGTGGAGAGAAATCGGCTGGTGCGGGCCGCCCACGTCTACATGCAGACCGAGGGGCGCGACATCGGCAGCGTGGCCGCCGATCTCGAGCGCGCGCTGCGCAACGATCCGCGGACCGCCAACATCAACTTCGGCTTCGTCGGTCAGGTCGAGCTGATGCGCACCACCTTCTCCGGCCTGGGCCTGGCCCTGGGGCTGGCGGTGATGGTGGTCTTCATGATCATGGCGTCCCAGTTCAAGTCGATCCGCCTGCCCTTCGTCATGCTGTTCACCATCCCGGTGTCGCTGGTCGGGATCGTGCTGGCCCTGCTGGCGGCCGGCCAGGGCTTCTCCATCACCGCCCTGATGGGCATCCTGATGGTCATCGGCATCGCCGTGTCGAACGGCATCCTGCTGGTCGACGACGCCAACCGCCGCTACAACGACGAGGGCGCGGACAAGGTGGCCGCCATCGTGGCGGCGGCGCGTTCCCGGTTCGTCCCCATCGCCATGACCAGCCTGGCCACGGTGATCGGCCTCATCCCCACGGCCTTCGGCCTGGAGCGCGGCTCCGAGGCCAACCAGCCCCTGGCGCTGGCCGTGGTGGGTGGCCTCTCGTCTTCCACCCTCCTGTCGCTGTTCCTGGTCCCGGTGATGTTCGTGCTCCTGGCCCGCCGCACCGTCCCCGACAAGGAAGAGGCGCCGGCCGGAGGGCTCGTGGAGGCGCACTCCTGACCGGGAACTTGCGCTTCGGCGAGCGGGGTGTCGCTGCTTCCAGGCGATCGACGGGACGGATCATGGAGCCGTTGCGACACGCTTGATCATGATGACCTCGAGACACGGCGAAGTAGAGCAATAGCAAGAAGCTGAACGTGTAGAGGGCGCCCTCGTTCGCCACCAGGCCGAAGCGCCCCCAGGCGAGTCTCAGGATGACGAGCGCCTGGCCGACCATGGCCAGGCCCAGCACCACGGAGACGGTGACGAAACCACCGATGTTCCAGGTCTCCGGCTTCCGGGACGGGCGGACGTGATCGGTGGCGAGGGTGATCTCGGCGAAGTCCGTGAGGAAG
>Ga0105237_10002211_pt1 | contig 24370 bp, 22 predicted proteins | sample KBSC24metaG_FD_81520 | JGI IMG/M metagenome (GOLD analysis project Ga0105237, IMG submission 81520) | Corn rhizosphere microbial communities from Kellogg Biological Station, Michigan, USA - KBS C2-4 metaG | ecosystem: Host-associated > Plants > Roots > Rhizosphere > Soil | place: Michigan, USA...
GAACTGAAGACGGTCGCCGACGTCGGCCTGATCGGATTCCCGTCGGCGGGCAAGTCGTCGCTGGTGTCGGTGATCTCGGCGGCCAAGCCGAAGATCGCCGACTACCCGTTCACGACGCTGGCGCCGAACCTGGGCGTGGTGTCGGCGGGGGAGCACACCTTCACCGTCGCCGACGTTCCCGGCCTGATCCCCGGCGCCTCGGAGGGCCGCGGTCTCGGTCTGGACTTCCTGCGCCACATCGAGCGCTGCGCGGTGCTGGTGCACGTCGTCGACTGCGCGACATTGGAGCCGGGCCGTGACCCGATCTCCGACATCGACGCGGTCGAGGCCGAACTGGCCGCCTACACCCCGACCTTGCAGGGCGATACCACCCTCGGTGACCTCGCCGAGAGGCCACGTGCAGTGGTGCTCAACAAGATCGACGTCCCAGAAGCGCGTGAACTGGCCGACTTCGTCCGCGACGAGGTGGCTCAGCGTTACGGCTGGCCGGTGTTCGAGGTGTCGACCGTCAGCAGGGACGGGTTGCGGCCGTTGACATTCGCGCTGTGGGACATGGTGTCGGCATACCAGCAGTCGCTGCCCCCGGTGGCGCCTCGCCGCCCGGTGATCAAGCCGATCCCCGTCGACGAGAGCGGGTTCACCGTCTCCGCGAACGGCGATGGCGGATTCGTCGTACGCGGCATCCGGCCCGAACGTTGGGTCAGCCAAACGGACTTCACCAACGACGAGGCCGTGGGTTACCTCGGTGACCGGTTGGCGCGGCTCGGGGTCGAGGACGAGCTGCTCAAGCTTGGCGCCAAGCCCGGCTGTGCGGTCACGATCGGCGACATGACGTTCGACTGGGAGCCGCAGACGCTCGCCGGTGTCGACGTCACGATGTCGGGGCGCGGCACCGACATCCGGTTGGAGCAGACCGACCGCGTCGGCGCCCCCGAGCGCAAGATCGCCAGGCGCGAGCGTCGTCGTCCCGGCGACGAGGAATGACCAGCGCACATCGGGACGCGGTGCGCACGGCACGCAGCGTCGTCGTCAAGGTCGGCACCACCGCGCTGACCACGCCTTCTGGCGTGTTCGACGCCGGCCGCCTCGCCATCCTGGTCGAGGCCATCGAGGCAAGGATGAAGGCGGGTTCGGACGTCGTCATCGTGTCGTCCGGCGCGATCGCCGCGGGCATCGAACCGCTTGGCCTGACCAAGCGCCCCACCGATCTGGCCACCAAGCAGGCGGCGGCCAGCGTCGGGCAGGTGGCGCTGGTGAACGCCTGGAGTGCCGCGTTTGGCTGCTACCAGCGCACCGTCGGTCAGGTCCTGCTCACCGCGCACGACATCTCGATGCGGGTGCAGCACACCAACGCCCAGCGCACGCTGGACCGGCTGCGCTCGCTGCATGCGGTGGCGATCGTCAACGAGAACGACACCGTGGCCACCAACGAGATCAGGTTCGGCGACAACGACCGGCTTTCGGCGCTGGTGGCACACCTGGTGGGTGCCGACGCGCTGGTGCTGTTGAGCGACATCGACGGCCTATACGACGGTGATCCGCGCAAGGCGACCGAGGCGCACCCCGCACGCTTCATCCCCGAGGTTGCCGCGCCCGACGACCTGGACGGGGTGGTGGCAGGCGGCGGGAGTCGCCTTGGCACCGGTGGTATGGCGTCCAAGCTGTCGTCGGCGCTGCTGGCTGCCGACGCCGGGGTTCCCGTGCTGCTCGCCGGGGCCGCCGACGCGACCGCTGCACTGGCCGACGCCTCGGTGGGAACGGTGTTCGCGCCGCGCGGCGAGCGGATGTCGGCGCGCCGCTTCTGGGTGCGTTACGCCGCGGAGTCCGCGGGTTCGTTGACGCTCGACGACGGCGCCGTTCGCGCGGTCGTCCGGCAACGACGCTCGCTGCTGCCCGCGGGCATCACCGCCGTCTCCGGCCGGTTCCACGGTGGTGACGTGATCGAATTGCACGGCCCTGATGCGGGAATGGTGGCACGGGGCGTGGTGGCCTACGACGCCGCGGAACTGGCCACCATGCTTGGCCGTTCGACGTCGGACCTGCCCGCCGAGATGCGTCGCCCTGCAGTGCACGCCGACGATCTGGTCGCCATTTAGGGCGCTTCGAGATGCAGTGCGCCCCAGACGATCTGGGTCAGCGTGGCGGCCAGCTCGACATCGAATGACAGTGGCCTGCCCGGCAGGTTCTGGTGGCACGTCCGCTCGACCATCCAGGTGAGCGCGCTGGCGGTGGTTCCTGCCGACAAGTCTCGACGGATCGCGCCGTCGGCCTGGCCGTCCTCGATCACCTCGGTGAGCCGTCCGGCGATGCCGGTGAGGATCTCGCGGTAGGTGGCCCCGACTTGCGGGTCGTAGGCCGACATTTCATTGAGCGCGACGAGCAGTGGTTGGTGACGTCGGTAGGCGGCGACGATGGCGGTCATAGCGGCCAGTACGTCTGCGGGGTCGCGTCGATCCGCCACGCTCCACCACCGTTCTGCGGCCTCGGTGAGGTCGGCGAAGACCTGACCCGTGAGGCGGCGGAGCAGGTAGCCCTTGTCCTCGAAGTAGATGTAGAAGCTGGCCCGTGAGATGCCCGCCTCCGTCGCGAGGCGATCGACGCTGAGCTCGGTGAAGCTGGCGCCGGCAGCCATCAGCCGCTCCGTGGCGTCGAGCAACTGACGCTCGATCTCCTCACGGCGCTCCTGGCGTTTGGCCTGGGGCTTGCGGGTCACAGACGGCACGGGATCAGCGTATCCGAGTAGGTCACACCTTGACTAGACATAGTGTCTAGTCATATCGTCAGCGGCATGACTGTGTCGCCGCTCACATCTGCCTCGGCTCGCCCCTACGACCCGATCGATCTGTCCTCGCGGGCGTTCTGGTCGACCACTGCCGCCGACCGCGAGAAGACGTTCGCAGTGCTGCGCGCCGAACGGCCCGTCAGTTGGCATCCGCCGGTCGAGGACGCCCTGATGCACGACCCGGAGGATCGCGGCTACTGGGCCGTCACCCGGCACGCCGACATCGTGGCCATCAGCCGCGACAGCGAGACGTTTCTGTCCGGCAAGGGTGTGCTGTTCGAGAACGTGCCCGTAGAGCTGCTCGAGGCGTCGCAGTCGTTCCTGGCGATGGACGCGCCACGGCACACCATGCTCCGCAAGGTGGTGCACGCCGCGTTCACCCCGCGTCAGGTTCGCCGCATCGAGGAGTCGATCAAGTCGAACGCGCACGACATCGTCGCTGAGCTGCGCGAGGCGGGCAGTGGTGCCGACTTCGTCGAGCACTGTGCCAAGGAGCTGCCCATCCGCACGCTGTCCGACATGGTCGGGATCCCCGAGTCGGAGCGTGCGAAGGTGGCTGAGGCCGCTGACGCGATGGTGTCGTGGGGTGACGAGGAGTATCTCGCAGGCCGAAATGCACTGGAAGTCCTGATGGGTGCCCAGATGTACATGCATCAGGTGGCGTTCGCGTTGGCCGCGGACCGGCGCGAGAATCCCGGCGACGATCTGATCAGCAGCTTGGTCCAGGCCGAGGTGGACGGTGACCGGCTCACCGACGCCGAGGTCGCCGCCTTCTTCGTGCTGCTCTCCGTTGCGGGTAACGACACCACGCGGCAGACCATGAGCCACGCCGTCAAGGCATTGACCGACTTCCCCGAACAGCGAGCGTGGTTGGAGGAGGACTACGAGGACCGCATCGGCGGTGCTATCGAGGAGTTCGTGCGCTGGGCCAGCCCGGTCATGACGTTCCGCCGCACCGCGGCGATCGACTGCCAGCTCGGCGGGCAGTCGATCGCAGCTGGCGAGAAGGTCGTCATGTTCTACTCGTCGGGCAACTACGACACCGAAGCGTTCGATGCGCCCGAGCGCTTCGATCTGAGTCGAAAGCCCAACCCGCACCTCGGCTTTGGTGGCGGCGGACGGCACTTCTGCCTCGGCGCACACGTCGCGCGTGCACAGCTGCGGGCGATCTTCAGCGAGTTGTTCGCCCAGGTGCCAACCTTCACGGCGGGTGAGCCGGCCTTCGTGCCGGGCAACTTCATCCACGGCATCCGCTCGATGCCGGTCACCTTCTGACGGCACCGTTAGTCGACGCTCAGCCGAAGCCGGGCGTGACGGAAAGGGCGGTGACGACGATCGCGGTCGTGATCGCCATCGAGACGACGTTGCCGATGAACGGGTGGAACTCGGGGGGAAGCCGTCGGGCGACTGCAGCAGCGAACGGCGGACCGATGAGCGCACCGAGGATGGCCCCGGCGATGATGGCCTTGACGCCGCCATCGAACGCCAGAACCGTTGCCGGAGCGATGGATACGACGGGAACGAAGGTGGGATACCACCCGTAGGTGGCCCACTTGCGGTGCCACGTGGTGACGGCCACGCCGGCAGTGAGGACTTGGGCGATCAATAATTGGGGCAGTAGGTTCCCGACGTCGCCCTCCAGCGCGGGATTGAGCAGGTAGCTGATGACGGTGCCCGCCAGAAGACCGGCGCTGGCCCATTCGTTGCCGATGAACTGAGCGTCGGTGAAGTCGGCCAGTATTCGGCGTGCCAGCCACCACGGTCCTTGCCTGCCGGTGTCCGCGAAGTGGTGCGGGGAGCCGACATTGCACCGTGGGACGACGACCGTCGCGGACTGCATCCAGGGCAGGTGCCTGCATAGCGCGAACGCGATCACGGCACTGACTGCCATGCCCGTGGTGGCACCGACGACAGTGGGGAGACCGAGCGGCCGGCATCCAAAGTTCACCGCGATCAGGGCGATGGGGGTGCTCAGGGCGACGCCGAGTACTGCACCAGTCAGTGCGACCGACCAGCGGGCGCCGTAGACCAGGACGACGGCCGCAGGGACCGAGGCAAAGGGAACGAAGGTGGGCTGCCACATTCCGGTGACCGCGATCGTCCACCCCCAGGCCACATTGCTGAGTACCAGGCTGATGGCGGCACTGCCAACTGCCCAGACGAAGAGTCCGGTACCGGAGGTGACGGGGAAGCCCGCCCATCGCTTGTTGGCGGTGCAGGCCCGGTGGGCGAGGTATCCGCCGAGCAGCATCAGCGCGCCGGCGAGGGCGGAGTGTGCATACCCGGGTTCGGTGGTGTCTCCCAGGGTCCAGGCAAGAAACGATGGAACACGAGAGTAATTGCCGTCCCATCTGGCGTATTCGGGCATGACCACCGGTAGCGATGGGCGGATTCGACCGAGGGCCAGGAGCATCGGCGTCGCGACGCCGACGATCAAAGCTGCGGTGGCCCACAAGACGACGGTCGGCGCACGCTCCCTTGTCCCGGGACGTGGATGGCTGGGGCCGTCCTGGGCCGCGGTTCTCACGACGTTTCCGGCGTGAGTGGGTGGTGGCGGGTTAGTCACCACGGTCGAGCTCTTGGCGAAGTCGGGTGTTCTCGGCGTGCAAGACGTCGAGTCGGTGACGCAGCTGCGCCAGGTGCGGTTCGAGTTCGGCGACGGTGAATCGCGGGGTGATGTGCTGCGGGCAGTTCCAGTCGAAGGCTTCGACGGTGACCAGGACGGCGCGCTCGACGACGGCGTCGTAGTCGGGATCTGCGAAGGTGCTGATCAGCGTGGGGTCCTCCTCTGTGGTGACGATGCGGGTAGGTTGCCGCGGAAGTCCGCCCAGCCAAGGGTGTGGTCGCTGACGACGCGCACGAAACCAACTGGGCCGCCTCGGAATTGGACATAGGGCCAGCCGGTGTCGCTAACGGTGGCGAGGTAGAAGCCGTCGCGTGCGGCGAGGTAGTCCTTCTCATCCTCGGTAAGTGCATCGACACCCGGCGCAGCCGTGCCTTGGATCCGTTTGCGGTCGTAGAAGGCGCTGCTGCCGTGCTCGCGCTGGACGTCGCGGACGGCGTCGGTGAAGGCGATCGCGCCGTAGTGCTTGCTCAATGGGGTCCACTTTCACTGTGTCGAGGCGACGTTCGCACTCGGGGTTACTTGTCGAGGAAGGCCAGCAGTTCGTGGTTGACGGCGTCGGCGTGGGTCCTGAGCAGTCCGTGGGGGGCGCCGGAAACCTCGACGTAGTCAGCGTGGGGAAGCAGGGCGTGCAACGGGCGTGCGGTGGCGTTGATGGGCAGAATTCGGTCGGCCGTTCCATGGATGATCAAGACGGCGATGTCATAGCCGGCGATCTTGGCGACGTCAACACGGAAATCGGTCGTCCAGGTGATCACGGCGGCGACCGAAGCGTACGCCGACGCCGAATGCGCAGCCTGCCATGAGCTTTCGATCACGTCGATGCTGATTCGGGACGCTGCGGTCTCATCGGCGTTGTAGACGTCGGTGTAGAACTGCTGCAGGAAGGCGGAGCGGTCCTTGACCGCGGCCGCCAGGGCCGCAGCGAAGACGGTGCCGTCCAGGCCGGTGGGGTTTGTGTCGGTCCTGAGTAGGAACGGCTCGAGCGCAGCGATGAACACCGCTTTGTCGATTCTGTCAGGACCGTAGGTGCCGAGGTAGCGGCCCACTTCACCGGTACCCATGGAAAATCCTGCCAGGATGACGTCGTTGAGGTCGAGCACCTCCAGTAGCGTGCTGAGGTCCGCGGCGAAGGTGTCGTAGTCATAGCCGTTGATCGCATCACCGGAACGGCCGAAGCCGCGTCGGTCGTAGGTGATAACCCGGTATCCGGCAGCCAGCAACACGGGAACTTGCTTCTCCCAAGCATGTTCGTCGAGGGGGAACCCGTGAATGAGCACAACGGGCTGGCCGCTGCCGCGGTCCTCGTAGTACAGGTCGATGTCGGTGGCATTCTCGACGTCGACACATATGAAGGACATCGCGATCGCCTTTCAGAACGTTGACGCCGGGCGCGCCGGCTCGCTGGGTCCGTCCACCACAGCACGGTCGCGGTCACCGGCGAATCCCGGAAGGACCCCAGTAACGCCGTCATGGTCCGGCCGGCGGGAGGTCGGCTTGCGAAGACGACTCTGCATCGGCGAGGGCCGTTCCGAGCTGACGGCGGGACGTTACTCCCAGTTTTCGAAAGACCTTGCTGAGGTGGTACTCCACGGTCGAGGTCGTGATGAACAGTCGGCTGGCGATTTCGACGTTGGTCGCTCCGGCGCTGGCCTGCCGGGCGACCAGCGTTTCCTGCGGTGTGAGGCCGAACGGGCTGGGTGCGAGCGAGCCAAGGCCCGATGGGCTGCCCGAGGCGCGCTGTTCTGCACCGGCGCGGCCGGCGAATGCGGCGGCTCCCATCGCGGTGAACATGTCATGGGCGGTCCGCAGCTGTAGGTGAGCGTCACGACGACGCTTTCTGCGGCGGAGCCATTCGCCGTAGAGGAGGTGCGCACGGGCGAGTTCGGTGCGCACCGCAGTGTTCGACAGCTGGTGGATTGCCTCCTGGTAGCAGGGCTCGGCGTCGGCGTCGCTGGCCATCAATGCCCTCGAGCGAGCCAATAGGCCCCGAGCCCAAGGCGTCGACGCGACGGTGGCACGTTCGGTGAGCCGCGTCAACGCCGCCTGGGCGGCGGCGTGGTTTCCGCCACGGACGCCGGCTTCGACGACCTCGGGCAAAATTCGGTTTCCGAACCCAGGCGGGTCGTCGTGAAAGATCTGCAGACCCCACCGGAGAGCTTCGGGATATCGGCTCAGCCCAATTTCGAGGACGGTCAGACCCATGAGGGCGAACACCTCGAGAATTCCGGCACCCTTCTCCCGGCCCCAGTCCGCGGTCGAGGACGCCACGGCGCGGCTCTCGTCTTCGCGACCCTGCCAAGCTCGTACCTCCAACAGCACGCCGGTCGTGGCCGGTGGTGGGACGCCGATCAACGCCGAGATCTCCGCGGCCTCCGAGTAGCTGTTCTCAGCGTCGGTCATCTGTCCTGCCCAGGCTTGGCTTACCGAGAGCCCGGCCAGGGTGATGCGCATCGCCCCCAAAGCACCCTGGCGGCGTTCGATCAGCTGAGCGCGTTCGAACATCGCACGACGGCCCGTGTCGTCCCAGACGTCGTCGGCGGCGAACCACCCCAAGATCGTCGAAGGGATGTCGACGTGGGCAGCGACATCGTCGGTGAACATCGTCGTCACCGCGGAACGGAGTTGCGGAACCGCGTCGGTGTACCCCCGTGCGATGCGGGTCGCGAACCCGTCCAGAAGTAAGTCCTTGCCGCTAGGCGGGTGCCGCGTGTCCCGCGCGGTGCCAAGCACTGCCTGCGCCACCTCCTCCAAAGTGGTGCCCGCGGTGTATTGGCGGGCAACCATGGCAGCCTGCATGGCCTCGAACAGGATCTGCCGGAGCAGCGACGCGTCGGCCGGCCCGACTTTCGTTGCCGCGTCGAGCAGAATCGCCGGAGCGTCTTTGTGCCGGGAGAAGAACACCGCGATGGAGCCGCGCATGCGTTGCACCGCGACATGCAGACCGGCGTCGTCGAGTCCCGGTGTCGCCAAATCCAGGACGGTCTCCGCCAGTAATCCCTCACCGGCGGCCAGGTGGGCCTGTGCTGCGCCCAGATAGCGCAGCGCACGACCCTGGGCGTCGGGTGAGAGCTCGGCGGCCCTGGTCAAGAACGCGGCCTGCATCGTGTAGCCACCCCGACGCTGGGCCCGCGCCGCCGAGGCCTCCAAGCCGGCGGCGATGCTCTCGTCGGGTGTGGTCACGGCTGCCGCACGGTGCCAAGCGGACTGGTCCTGGTGATCATCCTGATCAGCCACTGCAGCCAAAGCTGCGTGCACTCGACGGCGCTCGTCGAGTGCGGCCGCATCATACACTGCCGAGCGGATCAGAGGGTGGCGGAACGTGATTCGCGGCGCCAGCGTCATGATACCCTGCGCCACAGCAGGATTGACTGCGTCGGCAGATACTTCCAGCAATGCCGCCGCTCGCCACAATGTTGCGGGTTCATCATCGGATGACGCTGCGGCGATCAGCAGGAGGGTGCGCGTGTCCGGAGGCAGTGTCCGCACCTGCGCCAGGAAATGCGTGTCGACACGGCGGCCGACGGGCAGATGAGGTGGCAACGGGAGCCGTCCCACCAATTGTTCGGCAGTGAGTTGGCGAGCCAATTCGATCAAGGCCAGAGGGTTGCCACCGGTCTCGGTGATCATTCGGGCGGACACTCGCGGGTCCAACCCACCGGGCACGGCCTCCAGCAGGACGAGCCGAGCAGATACCGGGTCCAGCGAGCCCAGGCGCCGGGTTGGCAACCCACCCAACGCGGTGAGATCGCCGGCATGCTCCCTGGCGCTGAACACCAGGCCGATGGGGTCGGCGTACAGACGCCGCCCGACGAACCCAAGTACTGCCAGCGATTCGGGGTCCAGCCACTGCGCGTCATCGACGAGACAGACCAGGGGCAGTTCCTTCGCGACGTCAGAAAACAGCGCCAGCGCGGCCAGACTCACCAGAAACCGGTTTGGCGGCGGTCCCTCGATGTGGCCGAAGGTCAACTCCAACGCGCGGCGATGCGGACCGGAAAGACGCTCCAGGCGCCCCAGATAGGGCAGTAGAAGTCGGTGCAGCGCAGCGAACCCGAGCCGCAACTCCGACTGCGCTCCCGAAATCCATAGCGTGGTGACCTCGGGTGTGGCCGAGTCCGCTACATATTGCAGTAAACGCGTCTTACCGACGCCTGGTTCACCGATGAACACCACTGTCCCGCTGAGGCGTTCGCGGACATCGGCCACCAGTTTGTTCAGGAGCGCGCATTCCTCGGCCCGCCCGACCAGAATCGCCTGGCTCGGGGTTGTCGGCTCTCTCCGTTCACCGGCCATTCGTCCCCACACCCGTCGCGCGGCCAAGGCCTTGGTCAAACCGACGCCCGTGACGTGGGCCTCGTGCAAGTGATAGTAGATCTGACCAGTGCGTTTGAATAGGGATATCGTCTTCGCCCATCACGCACAGTGACACCGGCGGCGCCGTTTCAGACCACGCCGATCAGTGATCGCCCGCCCGCAGGTGGCGATCGCCTCGAATCACTGGGGTTCATCCCGGATTCGCGCAACCCCGTTGTCGTGATCCGCTCAACGGGGTCGGCGCGCCGACCCTCCAGGCCATTTCCTGCCGACCGGGTGAGCAACGGGCGGCGGCTTCCCGAACGGGTGACGACGATGAATGCTTTCGCTACGCGGTACCACACGGCGACAATCGAGGGACTGGAGGTGTTCTACCGCGAGGCCGGCGATCCAGCCAATCCGACACTGCTGCTGCTGCACGGTTTCCCATCTAGTTCGCATATGTTCCGCAACCTGATCAATTCCCTTGCCGACGCGTACCACCTCGTCGCGCCTGATCACATCGGGTTCGGCCGCTCGGCGATGCCGACGACGACTCAGTTCACCTATAGCTTCGACCGTCTGACCGAAATCACCGAGGGCTTGATCGAGCACCTCGGGCTGGATCGGTTCGCCCTCTACATTCACGACTACGGCGCCCCGATCGGTTTGCGAATCGCCAGCCGTCGCCCCGAACGGATCACCGCACTCATCACTCAGAGTGGCAATGCCTACCTCGAAGGCTTCACGCCGTTCTGGGACATCCTGTTCGCCCACGCCAAGGACCGCGCCGCCAACGAAGAGGGGGTGCGCGAGAAGTTCACCCCGGAAACCACGTACTGGCAGTACACGCACGGGGTGCCCGCCGATCGCCTCGACAGGATTGCCCCCGAAGCCTGGCAGCTCGACCAACTCGGTCTGGACCGCAAGGACAACGACGCCATTCAGCTGCAACTGTTTTGGGACTACCAGTTCAACCTCGACGGCTACCCGGCGTTCCAGGAGTACTTTCGCACCCATCAGCCTCCGCTGCTTGTCACCTGGGGCAAGAACGACGCGATCTTCGGCGCCGCCGGCGCTGAAGCGTTCCGCCGCGACTTCCCCCATGGCGAGTTCCACCTCCTCGATGCTGGGCACTTCGCGCTGGAGACCCACGGCGAGGAGATCAGCGGATACATCCGGGAGTTCCTACCCCGGGCACTGTCCACCGCGTCAGTCGCTGCGACGACGAACTGACCGGATCGAACCTCGACGGGGTATCACACCACACCCGACGGACGATTCCGATCCCGCGAACGCGGTCGGCGGCCCATAGGTCGTCGTCAAAGCCTGTTTCGCCGAGCACCTTTCGCCTCCGACTACATTCCTGCCACAGGAAGAGCCGCCAGTGAACATCGACAACGACGACACCGCGGTGGTCATCATCGACCCCCAAAACGACGTCCTCAGTCCCACCGGAAAGAACTGGGACAGCGTCGGAGCGAGCGTCACCGAGAACAACACCGTCCAGCACCTGCTCGACATCTTCGTCGCCGCCCGCGCGTCCGACTTCGGAGTGTTCATCTCGCCGCACTACTTCTACCCAACGGACAGCTCGTGGCAGTTCAACGGTCCGCTCGAAACCGATGAATTCCGCACCCACAGCTTCGCCCGCAACGGCGCGCTCAGCCTGGACGGATTCATCGGGTCCGGCGCCGACTGGCTCGAGGAGTTCAAACCCCATATCCAGGACGGGAAGACAGTCGTTGCCAGTCCGCACAAAGTCTGGAGCCCGCAGAGCAATGACCTCATCCTGCAACTCCGCAAACGCGCCGTGTCCAAGGTCGTCCTGGGTGGCATGCTCGCCAACATGTGCGTGGAATCGCACCTGCGGGACCTGCTCGAGAACGGTTTCGAAGTCGCCGTCGTACGCGATGCCACCGCTGGCCCCCGACACCCGACGTGGGGCGACGGCTACCAAGCAGCTCTCGTCAACTACGCGTTCCTGGCCCACGCCGTCGTCTCCACCGCAGAGGTCGTCAACGCGATGTCGGGACCTGACCGGAAGTAACTCACGTCGATGACACGGTAAATCTGGTTGCAACCGCACCGGTAACATCGCCATTACGTCCCGCACGATCCACCGGGAGGATGGCGCAGTGTTCACCGACACCGAGGTGCGCTTCCTCGAGTCGCAACAGCAGGGTCGGTTGGTGACCATCGGACCCGACGGCGCACCGCAGATCCATCCCGTGGTCTTCGTCGTAGACACTGGCTACGGCTCGGTCGACATCAGCAGCGTGCGTGAATCACAGAAGTACCGCAACGTTCGTCATGATCCGCGGGTGTCGCTGAGCGTCGAGGACCCGTCGCTACCGCTGCGGGGCTTCGATGAACCAACGGGTCGCGGCGTCGAGATACACGGCTTCGCCGAGCTTGCTGAGATATCCGGTACCGACGTCATCCGCGTTCGACCCGTACGCCTGGAGAGTTGGAACCTCGGAGGATCCGGGCACCACAGTCGTTTCGTCACCTGAGCGCCCAGTTTGCTAGTCGAGTAGTCGACTACGCGTGCCCTTGCCATCCGTGCAGACCTACCGTCGCGCTGTCCCATCACGACAGGCAGCTGAACGGGGAAGGCCATGCGACTCATCGATTTTGCGGCACGAAAGATCTCGCCTGCGGACTTCAAGGCCTCTGGATACGACGGCGTGGTGGCCTACGTGTCCACCTCGGAAGAATGGACGTGAGATGAATCCGCAAGCAGCTCCGGAAGTTTCAGCTCCCGACACCGCCCGTGACACGTATCGCTACCTACGCGGCGGGATGGCGATCATGATCGTCATGCTCGCAGCGGGCGTGATCCTCGAACGCTTCTCGGCCACGTGCCTTCAGGTCTCGATCAGCGCCTACTACTACACGTCGGCACATGGCGTCTTCGTAGCCGCGCTGTGTGCCATCGGAGCGATGCTCATCGTCTACCGCGGAAGCAGCGACACCGAGGACGTGCTGCTGAATCTGGCCGGCGTGCTGGCCTTCGTCGTCGCGATGGTGCCCACCAGCCGGCCGGCGACGTTGTGCGGGATTGGCGGGATTCCACCGGAATACGTGGTGACGCACGCGTCGATCTTGAACGTCTGGTCGGTCGTCATCGCGCTGACGATCGCTGCGGCACTGTCCGCATGGCAGTACCGGCGAACCGGATCCCAGCGCCTGGGCAGCGTTCTGGGCACGGTCATGCGAATCATCTTTTGGGGCGTCGTTGCGGTCGGCATCGTGGGGTTGATCTGGTTCGGCGACCTCTTCGGCCGCCAGGCCCACAACGTGGCCGCAATAACGATGTTCGCGGCGATCATCGTGACCGTGGCGCTGACGGCCTATCTGGCCAAGCGACAGGATCGTGGCCCGGCGCCTAGTCCGATTCGCTACGACACGCTCTACCGCTGGGTGTTCCGGAGCATGGTGGCGACACTGCTCCTGGTCATTGGTCTGCACTTCTTCGTGCTCCAGAGCTGGCAGCACGCGGTCATTTTCATCGAGTCGGCGTTGATCCTCGAGTTCGCGGCGTATTGGGCCATTCAGACGGTCGAGCTTTGGAAGAGTCCGCGCCGCGAGGATCTGTGTTCGCCGGAGGACCAAGCGCTGTTGGCGGCGAGACGGAGTAGCCGCAACCTGGGTACGTTGGTGCCCGATGTCCAGGCGGTGCTGGACACGCCCCAGCAGAAACGTTTGTTGCGCGCCCTCTAGGGCGGTCCTGCGTCAGAGCGCAGAGGCCGCCGACAGTTCGTCGACCAGTAGGGCGAGAAGCTCCGAGCAGCCGCCGTCGACCTTGACGCTGGCTAGGTCGTCGCCGCGGGTGGGCCCGCGGTTGATGATCGCGACGGGCTTGCCGTTGGCCGCAGCGTGCCTGACGAACCGCAGACCGGAGAAGACGGTCAGTGACGAACCGGCGACCAGTAGGGCGTCCGAATCGTCGACGAGCGACATCGCCTGGGCGACACGGTCCTTGGGCACGTTCTCCCCGAAGTAGACGATGTCGGGCTTGAGCATGCCCCCGCAGACCGGGCAGTCCACGTACCGGAACGATGCGGTCTCGGTGACCATCGCGTCGGCGTCGGGTGCGACGGCGATGCCACCGACCTTCTCGGCGCGCTCGACGAAGCCGGGGTTGAGCGCCTCCAGCCGCTCGGCCAGCGTCGCGCGATCCATGGTGTGCCCGCATGCCAGGCACACCACCCGCTCGTACGTGCCGTGCAGGTCGATCACGGTCTGGCTGCCCGCCTTGGTGTGCAGCAGGTCGACGTTCTGGGTGATGACGCCGGTGACGACGCCCGCGCGTTCGAGCATCGCCAGTGCGCGGTGACCGGCGTTGGGCAGCGTGGCGTCCATGTGGCGCCAGCCGACGTGGTTGCGGGCCCAGTACCGCTGCCGAAACACGGCGTCCGAGGTGAACTGCCGGATGGTCATCGGATTGCTCGGCGGTGAGTCCGGCCCGCGATAATCGGGGATGCCGGAGTCAGTCGATAGCCCTGCGCCGGTCAGGACGGCGACGCGCTGACCTGCGAGCACTCGGACCAGTTCGGGGGCTTCCACGGTGTCCAGAGTAGGTGGCCTGAGAGAATGCAGAGGTGGACTTCCATTCCGCCTACCGGCACGGCTTCGTCCGGGTCGCCGCGTGCACCCACCACACCACCCTGGCCGACCCCGCGGCCAACGCGGAATCCGTGCTGCGGATGGCGCGTGACTGCCACGACGACGGTGTCGCGCTTGCGGTGTTTCCCGAGCTGACGCTGTCGGGATACTCGATCGAGGACATCCTGCTGCAGGACGGTCTGCTGGACGCCGTCGAGGTCGCGCTGGCCGACGTCGTCGCGGCGTCGGCGGACCTGTTGCCGGTCCTGGTCGTTGGTGCGCCGTTGCGGCACCGCCACCGCGTCTACAACACCGCCGTCGTGATCCACCGCGGAAGCGTGCTCGGCGTCGTGCCGAAGTCCTACCTGCCCAACTATCGCGAGTTCTACGAACGTCGGCAGCTTGCTGCGGGTGACGACACCGGCGGCACCATCCGCGTCGCGGGCGCCGACGTCCCGTTCGGCCCCGATCTGCTGTTCGCCGCCACCGACCTTCCGAACTTCGTATTGCACGTCGAGGTGTGCGAGGACATGTGGGTGCCGATCCCGCCGAGTGCCGAGGCCGCGCTGGCAGGTGCGACGGTGCTGGCCAACCTGTCCGGCAGCCCGATCACGATCGGCCGGGCCGACGACCGAAAGCTGCTGGCGCGCTCGGCGTCGTCGCGCTGCCTGGCGGCCTACCTCTACTCGGCCGCAGGCGAGGGGGAGTCGACCACCGATCTGGCGTGGGACGGCCAGACGATGATCTACGAGAACGGTGTCCTGCTCGCCGAATCCGAGCGCTTCCCCAAGGGTGAGCGACGGTCGGTCGCCGACGTGGACACCGACCTGCTGCGCGCCGAGCGGCTCCGGATGGGCACGTTCGACGACAACCGCAGGCATCACGCCGATCGCGTCGACGCCTTCCGAAGGATCGAGTTCGTCGTCGACCCGCCCGCCGGTGACATCGGGCTTCTCCGCGAGGTCGAACGCTTCCCGTTCGTGCCGTCGGATCCGGCTCGACTGCAACAGGATTGCTACGAGGCGTACAACATCCAGGTGTCGGGTCTCGAGCAGCGGCTGCGCGCGCTGAACTACCCCAAGGTGGTGATCGGGGTATCCGGCGGGCTCGACTCGACCCACGCGCTGATCGTCGCGGCCCGTGCGATGGACCGCGAAGGCAGGCCGCGCAGCGACATCCTGGCGTTCACGCTGCCCGGCTTCGCCACCGGCGACCGCACCAAGGGCAACGCGGTCGCGCTGGGCAAGACGCTGGGAGTGACGTTCTCCGAGATCGACATTCGCGACACCGCGACGTTGATGCTCACCGAGATGGGGCATCCGTTCTCGCGCGGCGAGAAGGTCTACGACGTCACGTTCGAGAACGTGCAGGCCGGCCTGCGCACCGACTACCTGTTCCGGCTGGCCAACCAGCGCGGCGGGATCGTGCTCGGCACCGGCGACCTGTCCGAGCTCGCGCTTGGCTGGTCGACGTATGGCGTCGGCGACCAGATGTCGCACTACAACGTCAACGGTGGGGTACCCAAGACGCTGATCCAGCACCTGATCCGGTGGGTGATCTCCTCCGACCAGTTCGACGAAGAGGTCAACGCGGTGCTGCAGTCGGTGCTCGACACCGAGATCACCCCGGAACTGGTGCCCGCGGGTGAGGACGAGGAAGTCCAGAGCAGCGAAGCCAAGGTGGGACCCTATGCGCTGCAGGACTTCTCGCTCTACCAGGTGCTGCGGTGGGGCTTCCGCCCGTCGAAGGTCGCCTTCCTGGCGTGGCATGCTTGGGGTGACGCCCAGCGCGGCGACTGGCCCGCCGGGTACCCCGATGACAAGCGACCGGCCTACTCGCTGGCCGAGATCCGCGGCTGGCTGAAGGTCTTCGTGCAGCGGTTCTATTCGTTCAGCCAGTTCAAGCGCTCTGCGCTGCCCAACGGCCCGAAGGTCTCGTCGGGCGGGGCGTTGTCCCCGCGTGGTGACTGGCGCGCGCCGTCGGACATGTCGGCGCGCATCTGGCTCGACGAGATCGAACGCGAGGTTCCGGACGCCTGAGCGGTCAGCGCTCGTAGGTCCCGGTCAATGTGCCGCGGGCCAGCACGTGGCCCGACGCCGCGGCGAGCACCGCCTTGACCGACGTGGCATCTTCGGGAATCGGCCGATCCAGGGCGAATAGGTGGAACCGGTAGCGGTGCACGCCGTGGCCGGGAATCGGACGTGGGCCCGAATAGCCGTTCTTGCTCAACATGGTCGGCACCACCCGGATACTGGTTGTGCCCGTACGGAACTCACCATCGCCAAGCCCGTCGGCTTCTGGGACCAGGATCGCCACGCTGTGGATCAACGGCGTACGCAACGGCACGTCGACGTCGTCCAACACCAACACCAGGGCAGCCGTCCCCTGCGGCACGCCGTGCCACCGCAGCTCGGGGGACACGTCGTCACCGACGCCCCTACCCGCGTGCCTGCGGGGGATCGGGCCGCCGTCGACGAACGCTGGGCTGGTGACGGTGATCGTGGGCGGCGCGTCGAACCCCTTGCCTGCCAGCGGGCTTCGGCCGGGGTCTGCGCGCACCCTTCGCAGCAGCGTGCCGATCATGCCCCGCTGCCTTCGCCACGCATGGCCACGGTGCTCGAGCGCAGGATCTCGCCGAGCTCGGCGGGGAGGAAGCCCTTGGCGGCGAGGCGCGGCATCACCCCGCCCTCGGCGATGATGTCCAGAATCAGATCGGGCAGCCGGGGTACCGAACCGGACTTGCCCGCGGTGTCGTTGCGCCAGGTGCCGTCGGACAGGTCGAAGGTGCCGGTGTCGCCGTCGGCGAACAGTGTCGTCGCATCGGGCAGCGTCATCGCGGGCAGCCCGGCATTGACGGCGTTGCGGAAGAACAGCGAATTGAACTCCTCGGCAACTAGACCCGCGACCCCGAGCTCGTTGAACAGCGCGGCGACGGGCCGCGACGAGCCGACGCCGAAGTTGCGGCCCGCCACCACGACGTCGCCGGGTGACACCTCGTCGGTCCATCCGGGGCGGACGTCGTAGAAGACGTGTCTCGCCGCTTCCGGTGGATCCATCTTCATCGCGAAGGCCGGATACATCGCATCGGTGTTGAGGTCGTCGCCGAACACCCACACCTTGCCGGAGAAAGTGAGGCTCATGCGGTCACGCTCCTGGCGTCGGTGATGTACCCGGCGACCGCCGATGCGGCGACGGTGGCGGGGGAGGCCATGAAGATCTCCGCCTCGGTGCTGCCCATCCGGCCGGTGAAGTTGCGGGTGCTCGACGTGACGCACACCTCGCCTGGCCCGACGACGCCCATGTGGTACCCGAAGCACGCACCGCACGTGGAGTTGGTGACGACGCCGCCGGCATCCGCGATGTCCTGCAGGTAGCCACGGCGCATCGCCTCCCGGTATACCGCCTGCGAGGCAGGCGTGACGAGCAGTCGGACGCCGGGAGCTACGGACTTGCCACGCAACACGTTTGCCGCGATCGCGAGGTCTTCGAGTTGGCCGTTGGCGCAGGACCCGATGAACGCCTGGTCGATCCTCTGCCTGCCGAGCCGGGATACCGGGACGCCGTTGTTGCTGACCGTGCCGGGCTTTGCGACGTAGGGTTCGAGGGCGGCGAGGTCGACGTGTCGGACGTCGACGTACGTCGCATCGGAATCCGCCGAGGCGGAGTGGTATCCGGTGACGCCGTGTTCGTCGAGGAACGCGGTCAGCACCTCGTCGGGCTCGAACGTGCTGAAATCGGCTGACACCTCGGCGCCCTGGGTGGCGATGGTGCGCCGGTCGTGCATGGGCACACTGGCCAGTCCGACTCCGCCGTACTCCAGGTTCAGGTTGGCCGCGTCGCCGTACGCGTCGGCGATGTGGAGGAAGACGTCCTTGCCGCTGACCGAGTCGGGCATGACGCCATCGAGCTCGTAGCGGACCGTCGGTGCGACCTGGAACCAGGTGCTCCCGGTGCACATGATGGAGTACACCTCGGCGGGGCCCAACCCGCGTGCGGCCGTGTTGTAGGCGCCGCCCGCGCAGGTGTGGGAGTCCGTGCACGCCAGCACTTCTCCCGGTCGGGCAAGCCCGTTCTCGGCGATCACCTGATGGCAGATGCCGTGCCTGCCGACGTCGTAGAACCGCTCGATGCCGAACTGGGCGGCGAACTTGCGTGCCCGCGGGCCGCCAGCGGCGTCCTTCAGCGACGGGGCCGGGACGGCGTGGTCCATCACGATGGCCAGCTTGTCCGGGTCGTGAATCTTGAGCGGTTCCATCCACATCGTGGCGAACTGCAGATCGATCAGCACCGTCATGTCGATGTCGACGACGACGGTGTCACCCGGCCCGACCGCATCCAGGCCCGCCTTGCGGGCGAAGATCTTCTCGATGATGGTCATGCCCATTCTTGAATCTCCTGTCGGTCCTCGGTGGCAGCGAGTTTGGTGTCGAGTGCGAACCACTCCGCCATCCCGACCAGGTTGAAGAAGTCGGCGGGTGTGGTGGGCATGAAGTCGGCCACCTTGGTGCCGTTGAGCGCGCACAGGCCCTCGAGCATCGCGAACGTCGCGCGGCCAAGCGGGTCGCTGGGATGAATGGCGATGGCGTAGCCCAATTCCTGCAGCCGCGCCACCGATTCGATCGGCGTCATCCCGCCGAGCACCAGGTTGATCAGCAGGGGCGCCTCGACGTCGCGCGCGATGCGTTCGATCTCGTCTGTGCCCTGCGGCGCCTCGAGGAAGATGACGTCGGCTCCTGCGGCGGCGTAGCGGTTGGCCCGCTCGATGGCAGCGTCCAGCCCGAGGGGGGCGCGGGCATCGGTCCTGGCGACGATCAGGAGATCGTCGTCGGAGCGGGCGTCAAGCGCGGCGGCGAGCGTCTGCTCGAACACCTCGACCTCGACGACGTGCTTGTCAGGCAGGTGCCCGCAGCGCTTCGGGAATGCCTGGTCCTCCAACTGGATTGCGGCAACCCCTGCGGCGTCGTACTGGCGGACGGTGCGCACCACGTTGAGCGGAGCTCCGTAGCCGGTGTCGGCATCGGCGATCAGGGGCACGTCGCCGAGGGCGTCGACGAGCATCCGTGCCCGCTCGGCCATCTCGCTTGCGGTGACGAGACCGATGTCGGGAAGTCCGAACCCGGATGCCGCCACGCCGGCTCCGGTCAGATAGGCCGCGGCGTGTCCTGTGCGCTTGGTCAGTTGCGCGGAGATGCCGTCGAAGACTCCTGGCGCGACGATGAGCTCACCGCGCGCGAGGAGTTCGCGCAACGTCTTGCGTGCGGAAGGTGGTGGCATGTCGGTCCTCTCAGTCCAATGCGCCGGCGACGGGTTCGGCGAGCAGGTCGATGAGCTCGCCGGCGTCGTCGAGGTTTTCGAGCCCGGTCACTGCTCGTTCGATCGCCTCGGCGCGCCCGCGGCTGGTCACCCGGTCGGCGAGCGCGTGGAACTTGGCGACCAGCTCGTCGTTGGTGACGGGATCGGTTGGTGCGCCGTGGGGTTGGTCGACGCGGGCGTGCTGCACCGCGCCGTCGACCGTCGTGACAGCGACGTCGGTGCGGAACTTCTCCGTGATGGGTGCGTCGGCCAGCGATTCGTCGAGGTGGACTTCCGTCTTGCCGATCAGCTCCCAGACGTCGTCGGCGTCGAGCCGTTGCGGAGTGAACTGCTCGGGCAGCACGTTGCCGTCGAGCAGCGCGGCCGCCGTGGCGTAGCCGATGTTCATCTGCGCGCCGATCGGCGTCAGCGGGCGCTCGGGTGTCCACCACCCGTGCTTGTAGACGGTTTCGCCGACCGTGATGTCGACCTTCGAGATGTCCGCGGGATCGACCGACTTTCGGAGGCCGCGTGCACAATCTATGGCGCCGTGCAGCCCGCCCATCGCGGCGTAGGACTTCACCATGACGTTCGACGTCTCCCAGCGCTCGCCCAGATCCGCGGTCAGCAATGAGCCATCGGGGTCGTGGCCCTCGCCGAACACGCTGAGGAATCCGCCGTACTCGCGCTCGAAGACCCGCTTGATGCCGGTGTATCCGGCGGCGGCCAGCCCGGCGGCGTAGAAACCGTTGCGGGCCGCGAAGCCGTGGTGCATCCGCTTGCTCATGGCCTCGAACTGGGCGGCCATCAAGCCGGCCGATTGCGTCCCTGCCAGGCCGAGGGCATCCTCCAGCCGAGACGGCGGTAGGCCGCGCAGTTTCCCGGACGCCATTGCCGCACTGTGCGTGCCGAACACCGCCCCGGAATGCCAACCGCGGTCGAGCATCTGAGCGCCGTGCAGCGTGTACCCGACGCGCGGCCCCACTTCGAAGCCCGCGATGGCCGCGAGCAGAAATTCGGCGCCGGTGGTCGGCGTCGATCGGGTGGACGCGGTGGACAGCAGCGCCGGGATCAGCAGTGAACAACTGTGCAGGGGCGCCAGTGGGTGGAAGTCATCGAGTTCGAAGCCCTGGATGAACGTGCCGTTCAGTACCGCGGATGCCGGTGCGCTCGTGGTCAGGCCGGTGCCGATGACGACGGCGTTCCCGTCGCCCTCGAGCGCCAGCACGGCGTCCGTCGCCACGCGTGACCAGGGCAGCCCAGCGCCGATGAGGGCGCATCCGATGCCGTCCAGCAGCAGGTACTTGGCCCTGTCGACGACGGTGGGCGGGATGTCGGCGTACCGGAGGTCGTAGACCCAATGCGCCAGCTTGCCCGTCGGTCCGTGCGGATCGGTAGCCGCTTCGTCGACCATGCGTCACGCCCTTCCGTAAGTTGTTATAGAGTTATAACAACTTAAACGACGACTGACAAGCAAGGATGTGGAAAGGTCACTTACGTGCCGGACGGAAAGCAGGGCGGCGACCTGGTCAACGTCGCCGCGGGCGTGCCGTTGCATCGTCAGCTCTTCCTGGTATTGCACGACGAGATCGGTCGCGGGGCGCTGGCCGCGGGTGCCGCGCTTCCCACCGAGCAATCCCTGTGCGATCAGTTCGGCGTCTCGCGCATCACCGTCCGTCGGGCGCTGGCCGACCTTGCCGAGGCCGGGCTGATCGAGCGCAGGCACGGTATCGGCTCGTTCGTCACCGAACGTCCCTCGCCGCGCGGACCCGAGGCCAGTGGTTCGTACATGGACGAACTGCGCCAGGTCGAGTTCGAGACCGAGGTCGACGTCATCGAGCTCGGCAAGCGCACCCTGCCCCGTTCCGTGTTCCAGAGGTTGGCGCCGCGCGACCATGGATTGTTCGTGCTCCGACTGCGCCGCGAGCGCAGAACCGGTGAGCCGCTGATGATCACGGAAGCCTGGCTGCCCGTCGAACTCGCAGGCACGATCACCCAGGAGGCGCTGGAGCACGCGCCCCTCTACCGGCTGCTGGCCGACGCCGGCGTGCACCTCGAGCGCCTCGAACACGAGCTGACGGCGGAGGTCGCGGGTCCGCGTACCGCGGCGCTGCTGGACACGTCGATCGGTTCGCCACTGATCCGGGTGAACCGCGTCGCTTTCGCCGCGGGGGAGCCACACCATGTCTTGTCAATGGTGTTGTCGCCGAGCCGAAGTCGCGTGGTGTTGAACCAGACGCTCGGCGATCTCGAATCGGGGCGCGGCATGGCCATCGCCCACGACGTGCTGCGGCCTAGTAGCTGAGGGCGCTTCGCAATCCATCGGCGAAGATGGTGACCATGCGCTGGTTGTAGGCGAGGCCTTCGCCTGGCACGGATTGGCACAACAGTGCGACGGCGTGCAGGACTTCGGTCGCGCTGACGTCGGAGCGGATGTCGCCGGTCTTCGCGGCGGCGGCCAGCAGTGAATCCACGATCGGCTCGAGCCGGGTCATGAAGTAACCGGGCAGGGCATCGAACGCGGGATCGCCAGAGTGCAGCGCAGAGGCGAGACCTCGCTTGGTGCCGATGAACTCGGTGTACCGGTGCAGCCACGCGGTCAGTGCCGCAAGTGGTTCGGCTCCGGTGCCCAGGGCAACGCCGGCTTCGGCGAGTGCGTCGATCTCGTGCTGGAGTACCGCGACGACGAGATCCGACCGTTGCGGGAAGTGCCGGTACAGCGTTCCGACCCCGACGCCGGCTAGGTCGGTGATCTCCTTGGCGGGAGCGTCGACCCCCGACCGTGCGAATACGGACTTGGCTGCCTCCAGAAGAGCGCCGACGTTGCGTTCGGCGTCCGCGCGCCGACGGCGCGGTGCCCGTTCGGGTCCGTCGTCGGCCATCGCTGCCCACCTCCTCCGTTGCATACCGGAAAGCTATTCCATATAGTTTTCGGAAAGGCATTCCGCTTAGTGCGCGAGCATACGGCAGCCAGCCGATCACAGGAGGACCACATGCACTACCGCACCCTCGGCCGAACCGGCATCAAGGTCAGTCCGTACGCGCTGGGCGCACTGATGTTCGCCACGCGCGTCGGCAACACCGATCCCGACGATTCGATCCGCGTCATTCACAAGGCGCTCGATGCCGGGATCAACGTCGTCGACACCGCCGACGCCTACGGCGATTCCGAGGAGGTCGTCGGCAGGGCGTTGCAGGGCCGCCGAGACGGCGTCGTGCTCGCGACCAAGGTAAGCCGCCCGATGGGCGATGACCCCAATCGGCAAGGTGCTTCCCGGCGTTGGATCATGACCGCCGTCGAGAACTCGCTGCGCCGACTGCAGACCGACCACATCGACCTCTACCAGATCCATCGGCCAGACCCCGACACCGACATCGAGGAAACACTCTCCGCCCTAACGGATTTGATCCGCAGTGGAAAGGTGCGCGCCATCGGGGCGTCCAACATGCTCGCCTCCGACATCGTCGAAGCCCAGTGCACCGCCGAGCGTCGCGGCCTGCACCGTCTTCACACTGAGCAGCCGCCCTACTCACTGCTCAATCGCGGGGTCGAACGCGAAGTGCTGCCGACTACGCAGCGTCACGGCATGGGGACACTCGTTTGGGGGCCACTGGGACAAGGGCTGCTCACCGGCCGTATCCGCAAGGGCCAGCAGACCGACGTCCGCCGGGCAAGCCTGTTCACCCACCTCACCGACGAGAAGCGCCTCGACGTCGTCGAACGATTCATCGAACTTGCCGAAGAGGTAGGCCTGCCGCTGACGCACCTGGCGATGGCCTTCGCCACCGCCCATCCCGCAGTGAGCTGTGCGATCATCGGGCCGCGCACGGAAGCCCACCTCGACGATCTGATCGCGGGGTTCGGCGTGACGCTCGGCGACGACGTCCTCGACCGCATCGACGAAATCGTCTCGCCGGGAACGGACGTCGGGGCACTCGACCAGGCCTACGTGCCGCCGTCTCTACGAGACGCCGATGCTCGCCGCAGGCCCGCCGCTCAACGCGCTGCTGCCTGACGAACCCGCGCAGCTACGCTTCGTTCAGCACGTCGTCGATGGCCTCGGCCGTCGGAGCGCAGTCACCCGCCCCCGGTATCAGCGTTGCGAGAGCGCCTGCCGCACAGGCACGTCGAAGCGCATCGACCGGACCGGACAGCCATCCTGCGGCCAGCACGCCTGCGAAGACGTCGCCCGCACCGGTGGTGTCGACCGCCTCGACGGCGGGTGCGGCGATGTCGCTGCTGCCATCGGGGCCGACGTGCCTCGCGCCGTTCGCACCCCGGGTGATCACCAGATGAGGCACCGGCCAATGCCATTGGCGTGATTCGTCGTCGTTGAGCACCACGACGTCGACCGCCCCGGAAAGCGCCTCCAGCGCATCGGGTGACGCACCGGCCGGCGAGGCGTTGACCACGACTAGCGCCCCACGCTCGCGTCCCAGCCGCGCGGCCGCCAGCACCGTCTCCATCGGAATCTCCAACTGCAGCAGCACCACGTCGGCCTCCGCCACCACGGACCGCGCGTTGGCCGATGCCATGCTCAGATGGGCGTTCGCTCCGGGCGCGACGACGATGCTGTTCTCCGCGTGGGAGTCCACCACGATCGCCGCCGCTCCACTCGGGCCCGGCACGGTGACCACGCCATCCAGGCCCACGCCGTTGTCGCGCAGATGCCCAAGCAGCACTGCCGCCGCCGGGTCGTCGCCGAGGGCGGCGACGATGTCGACCGTCGCGCCCGCCCGTGCCGCGGCGACGGCCTGGTTGCCGC
>Ga0105237_10002212_pt1 | contig 24364 bp, 17 predicted proteins | sample KBSC24metaG_FD_81520 | JGI IMG/M metagenome (GOLD analysis project Ga0105237, IMG submission 81520) | Corn rhizosphere microbial communities from Kellogg Biological Station, Michigan, USA - KBS C2-4 metaG | ecosystem: Host-associated > Plants > Roots > Rhizosphere > Soil | place: Michigan, USA...
GAAGCATCACCAGATTAGCAGCAATGCAGAAGATCATGCTAGCCCCGGCAATGATGCCGAGTTCAGCCAGGCCGACGAAGTCATTAAAACAAAGCGTGAAGAAAGCAGCCGCTGTTGTGCTGCCTCCCGTAATAATGGCCACCCCGGTATGTTCCAAAGTAGCTGTGACGGCTTGATTGACATCGCCGTGCCGTCCTAATTCCTCCTCGTAACGCCCAAGGATTTGAATGCCAAAGTCGATACCGATACCCAGAACCATGGGAATCACGGCAATGGAAATGACATTGAAATGGCCCACGCAAACAAGTGCAAAGCCGAGAGAGCAAAGCACGGCCATATTCAGCACAAGAAAGGCAAACGCCGGCCGTAGAAAGCTCCGATAACTGAACAAGAAAAGGGCCAGGATAAACGCTACGGTAAGAATGGATGCCTTGGCCGCATCCGTACTCGAGGAAGCAGCTTCATCAGCGTCCAGCGCCGGTTCACCCGTCAATTCCATTTCAACGCCGGGATACTTGCTTTCCAATTCTTTGAGATGCTGGCGGATTTTTGTGGTCGTATTACTGAAGGGCGTGTTGGATTTTTTCTCACCCTCGCCCGTGTAGGCTGTGATCAATAATGTTTGACCATCCGGCAGGCTAAAATACTCATGTTGCGAGATCGTGGCGTCGGCATCAAAATCCTCGATGGAATGGTTGTTATCAGAAGCAGAAGTTTGGGCGCTTTTCAGCACAAGCATTTTGCCCTCAGCTTGGGCTGAAATCTTGTTGAGCAGGGAAATGAATCGAACAACGAATGAATTGAAATCCTTCCAGTTTTCCGACTTTCGAAGATACTTGTCGTCAAATTTCTCATTGGCCTCATCAAGGATCGAGTTGAGATCAAGCGCCGTCTGACGGGAGTCCTTTTCATTCTTCTTCTGGAGATTGGACTCCGATTCCAAATCATCGGCTATTTTTTCCAGCTCGATCTTGTCACGCGTGAATAGCAGGCGAGGCTTAATGTTGGAAAAATCTATTTTGTAGAGAACAGAGGAAATCTGTGGCTTGAGCGATTCCAGATAGGGGCCGATTTCATTCGCAGCCTCACGATTTTTTGCCTGGTCAGGCGACTTGATCAGGACGATGTAACGATAATCGCTGCCAAAATCGTACAGCATCTCATTGTAATTCTTTTTCGCTTCAGACTTATCACTCAGAAGATCCGTAGTGTTATTGATGACATTAAAGCGCGTTGTCACCACATAGGTGCTCGCGATCGTAAGAAAAAGCCCCAGCATCAAGACGGTTCCTGGCCGCATGCAGACTAAATGAGCCACGAGCCCCATCATACGCTGAAGAATTCGGTGAATCAGCGACATGAAAAGTTATTCAAATGAAACAGGACTCCCAGATCAGAATACTGGGCCAGCCGCTAGTAGAACTTAAACCGCGGTCTGTTCGAGAGTCGTTCCGTTTTGAAAATGCGACCACGTTTGCGCGATACTTTGTGGGCTCGGAGTACAATGCGCATCTTCAATCGCCTTTCGGACGCGATTCTCATTCATGATATACCGGTCTCGTTTATAGAGGAGATAGTCGAGTCGGTTCGAAGTTGGGGTCAGGTTGATGGTTGCCAGATTGGCTCCGGCTTTCAGGGCGCGAAGATATCCGTCATCGCTGACCAGGTTCAAGGCGCTTACCGCCGGAATAATATAGGAAGGGTTGCGCAATCTCATCCGGGCGATGCAATCTATTGTTGCTTCGATATCGCCGGAGGGTTTTCCAACAAATGGCGTTTGCTCCCCGGCAATAAAGGGGCTTACGCTGGCGCCTGCCAGAGGCAGCTCGCCCAACAATTCCAGCGTTTGCTCAATGCATTCAGCAGTCTGGCCGGGCAATCCCAGAATAAACCCGGAAGACACCGCCCATCCGGTTCTGGCCAGATACTGAATAGCCTCCAGTCTTTCGTCGAAAGTACCCGGCGCGTGGACTTCTTTATAATGCTCACGATTTCCCGTTTCCAACTTGATGATGTAGTAGGAAGCCCCTGCCTGCTTGAGTTCATCGTATATCTTGGAATCCAGTGTCCCGAGACAGACGCTGATGCCGAGATTCGTTTCCTTGCGAAGAAATTCAATGAGGGGAAGCACCACTTCGCGGACGCCAATCGGGTCCTCTCCTGTCTGAATATTAAGATCGGTGATGATTTCCGGAATTCCTTCTTGAATCAAAGCTTTGAGCGAATCCAGGGAAAGCCGGTAGCGCTCCAAGAGGTGATTCCCACGGCGCATTCCGCAATAACTACAGTTCTCGCGGCAAAAATTGGATATTTCCAGGACGCCACGAACAAAAACTTTTTGTCCAAAAACCTGATTGCGTACTTTCAAGGCTCGTTCGTGAAGCTCTTCTAGGCCCGAACGGGCAGAATTCAGCCCAAAGATTGAGGAGGGTATTGTCGTCACGTACTTCCCCTTTTTCCCATGTAACAAAATGCAAGAGCACGATTGGTCAAAAACATTATTTTGCCTTCAAGTCACAAGATTGCGTAGGCGATTATTTTTATGCAATCAATTTGGAAATGCCTGATTCCATGTAGTTTAGGTGATTTCAATAAATCGCATGTCTGTTTTAGGCCGATTGTCTAAAACTATACCAGCATTTCTCTCGCCACCTAACCTGTCCCGGAAACCAACAGGCGATCCAAAAGAACACCCGGAACACGCTCCAAGCCTGCAAAACCAGCCACGAACGGCCGATAAACGGACATCCAATTTTTTGGCAGATGAGTGCCGCAAAAAGAACATCCAACTGGATCATTCCGAGGAACCCGCCCCATGCCAAGAGACTCAATGGATGCAAAGCCACGAAGAAGATCCAACCTAGAAGGGGCATCACCAGGATTTGAGCGGCAAAACCCACCGGGCGGCACCAATAGACCGTTTTTTTCCAACGGTAATAATGACTTAAAGCCCCCTGCCAACTTGTGACATCGGCCACTGTTTCCAAGGTGATCGAACCCAGTTGGACCGGTTGCAGCATCTGCCCGAGCATGAAATCATCAGCAAGTGCGGAGCCTAGTTTTTCCCAATCGACCTTGCGAAGGAAATTGTCCCGGGAGAAGAGCATTGCCGCTCCCAGCCCAAAATCGACCGGCCCCAATCGGCGCAATAGCAATGCCCCGGGATAAAATTCCGCATTAACGAAAAGCGCATCCAAAATAGCGAGAGGATGCGGTAACGTACGAATCGCGTAGGGAAAAGTCAGCATCTCGACATGACTTGCCTCAAATTCGGATTGGGCCTGCGCGAGAAAGTCCGGCGGGGCAATAATATCGGCGTCACTCCAGAGCCAGAGTTCGCCACTGGCTCGGGGGACCAGGATTTTTTCCCAGGCAATCTTAGGATTAGCAAGGGTGTCTGGCTCAGAACGACACACGACAATGATTTTCGCCCGGGGATAGACGGCCCGCATTCGTTCGACGAATGGTAGGACATCGGGTCTATCGAGTTCGTGAACACCGAGCAGAAGCTCGCTCTTGTCATCGAGCTGGGAGATAAACGACTCGAGTCCCCGTGCCTCGACCTCGAGCCCCCTGCCATCAAGAGGTGGAAGAGGTTTAAATATCGTCAGTGATTTTTTGGTTGGTAGCGGGACGGCCCCGTTGGATGGTTTGCTCCCCGTGATGACCAGTCGCCACGAGATCAACCACCAGAGCACTCCTGCACACGACCATGCGGCCAGGATGATTTTAACGCACATGCGATTTGGTTGCGGGCAAGGTATCGCTGGTGGACTCGGCAACCGATCCAGATTGAAACCACTCGATTGCCTGCTGGATACCGATCTGGACAGACGTGGGCGTCCAGCCAAGTTCCTGCCGCGCCTTGGTACAATTAAAGAACTGTGCCTTTCGGGCCTGCAACGCAGTCTCGATACAAATACGGGCCGAGGTGCTGCGAGGATTAAGAAGATCAAAAATCTCGCCGAAGCCACTGATCGACTGGATTAACCCATGGGGAAGACACATGCGTGGAGCAGGCAAGCCGGTCAAATTTGCAAGACAATCCAGAAATTCCTTCAACCACATATTCTGATTCGTCAGCAAATAACGCTCCCCTATTCGGCCTGATTTGGCTGCTTGTTGCAGACCGACACTTACGTCTGATACATTGACGAAAGAGAGTCCTGTCCGGCAATAGCAGGGAAATTGACCTTGGATAAAGTCGCGGATCATCCGGCCGGTCGGCGTCGGCGTTTCATCACCGGAGCCGATGGGGCAGCTTGGATTGGTGATGACCACAGGCAGGCCGCGTTTGACCCACACCGACACCCGTCTCTCGGCCTCCCATTTGGAATATTTATAAGGAGAAAATCGAGGTGCCTCGGGCGGAAAATCCGTTTCATCCAGAACCGGCCAGGGATCGGATGGATCCTTTGGCCTGTCCAAAACACTGGCCGAGCTGACATGAACAATTTTTTTAACCTGGGCTATGGAGGCGGCTGCTAAAAGGTTCTCCGTGCCCTGAACATTGGCCTGCAGCATTTCACGACGATGCCGCAGCCCAAATCGATAAACTCCCCCGATATGATAGAGAGTATCGATTCCCGCACAGGCCGCCTGAAGTGAGGCCAGATCGCGCAGATCACCCATGCTCACTTCGAGGGCATCTCCAAAAAGTGTCACGGCCCTTTGCCGGTTTCGGGCTAGGACGCGGACGCTATTTCCAGCGGAGATCAAATCCCGGGTCAATTGTCGCCCGATAAATCCTGTCGCCCCGGTAATCAGAATTTGTGAAGCCATTTAAATTGCGCATCATGACAATAGATTTTCTCATGACGTGAGACCCTTTGTTTTACTCAGAGAGAGAGTCTAGGCAAGAAAGAGAGAATGAAAAAAGAGATTATCTTCGTCGCGGATGATTTTGGGATGAGCAACCAAATCAACAAAGCCATTTTGCATAGCCACGTTTCGGGCAAATTGCACGCGGCAGCCCTCATGATGTCACAATCCGCCACAGATGAAGCCGTAGCAACCGCGCATGACAATCCCGATCTTCAAATTGGCTGGCATCTGCACCTCAATGACTCAACCCCGGCTACCTTGCCACAATGGCCTTGGGGAAATTCACCTGCCCGCGCGGGCCTAAGCATAAGCCTTTCCCGCCAAGCGCACGAAATCATCCGCCGAGAAATCGCGCGACAATGGGAGCTTTTTCAAGGGACTGGTTTACCCTGCCATTTTGTTAATTGCCACCATCACCTGCACGCTCATCCGCTTGTTTCACGGGCTTTGATCGAGGTTTTGGGACCTGATTTCAAAGGTTGGATTCGACTGGGCCGGGTTTGTTATTTCCCGCCTGAATCTTCCTTTTTCAATACGTCTCGCGCGGTCGATTTTTTTCTAAAACGCGAGCGAAAGTTGTCAACCTGGCGCTCACCGGATACGTTATGGGGGCTGGACCGGCTGTTTGCCATGAAAGCTGAGGAAGTTCGCGCTGCCATTTCGACTTTACCGGAAGGTTTTCACGAATTTCTTTTTCACCCACGAACTTTATCCTGCCCGGACACGCAATGTCTTCTCGAACTCAAGTCCCTGCTGCCCCAGACGGACTGAGCCCTCTACTGCTCCAGGCTTTTTTCCGCATCCATCATACGCCGACACAACCGGTCGATCATCCTTTTTGCCGCGAGACGGATCGTTTCGCCTTTGCCAACGAAACGCTCTGGAATTTTGTGAGAGAAAAAGCGATTCCTTCCGGACAAAGCGAATCAACCGAGAGACGGCGGTATACGCGGTACTGTTTTGTCATGGTTCGCGCTGTCCTGCAGTTTTGGAAATTTGCGCGTTTTGATCCAAATGGTTCGCCCCTTGCTGAAACCGAATTGGCACGGAACATCCGGCGGGTATGTCGTCGCCCCGTCTGGATGCCTTCCTTGCCCCGGGAGCAACGGATTGTCTTTCCGGGTTACCCCAATCTTTACGAAATCAGCTATGCCGCACCGGGAGTATTTCAACGACATATCGGCAATTGGTGGACCATTTATTTCCGGCCGGGCAATTTTCCCGTCTGCCTCCCCGTCTCAAACCAAGCGAAAGCGCGATTAAATGATCAAATGCTGCGGGACCTAAAGGCTGGTTATCCAACTTTGCTCTGGCTCTATAATTTTCCGAGCCTGAGCATCAACCACGCGGTTCTTGTCTATGAAGCCAAACACGAACCAGACCGGATTCGCTATAAACTCTACGACCCCAATTACGCTGAGCTTGCCCGGGAACTGCAATACGAACCCACAACACAAACCTATATTTTTGGCCCCACTTTTTACTTTAAAGGCGGGACGGTAACGCCTCGGGCGATCTACCGGGGATTCTTCGAATGAGACGGCCTGTTGTGGTTACCGGCATGGGCGCAGTTACTCCCCTGGGGGAGACCCTTCCGCAATCATGGAAGGCTCTTATCGCAGGGCAGGACGCGGAAACTTCTCTGGAGCTTTTCGACACGTCCGGCTGTCGCTGCCATCGAGCTGCAGTGGCCTCCTTACCGCCTCTTCCCCACGTAAAACCCAAAGCGCTAAGCCGCATTTCCCGTGCATCGCGCCTGGCTATTCCCGCGGCGCGCGAAGCTCTTGCTTCCGCCCAATTACTCGACTCAGAGGGACAAAGCCTGTTGCCGGTATTGCCTCTCTCTGTTTCAACCACGGCGGGCGGCATGGCTTTCGGTGAAGATTTTTTCAGGAATATTCTGGCCCACAAGCGCTCCAGACTTCTTGGGCCTGTTGCGCGATACCTCCCTGAACAACAAGTGCTGGACTTGCAGAAAGCCCTCGGATTTGAAGGACCTTCGATCATTATCGCGAACGCTTGCGCCAGCGGTGCTAATTCTATCGGGCATGCCGCCGCGATGATTTCCTCCGGCATGGCGGATTGTGTCCTGACCGGAGGTTTTGAAGCTTTGACCGAATTGGTCTTTGTCGGATTCGATTGTCTTCATGCCACTACCACCGATCGGTGCCGTCCCTTCGATCTCAAACGCTCAGGACTTCTACTAGGAGAAGGAGCCGCTTTTCTCGTTCTGGAATCACCGGAGCATGCCGGCAAGCGGGGCGTTCAGCCTTTATGCCGACTTAGTGGTTATGGCCATGGCACCGATTATTTTCACCTAACCCAGCCACAGTCCCAAGGCGAGGCCCTTGTTAAGGTCATGCGAAGCGCAACTGATGCCGCCAATATCGCGCCTCAGGAGATCGGCTACATTAACGCGCATGGCACTGCAACCCCAGTCAACGATGGGCCCGAAACTCTCGCTTATCGGACATTTTATAATGATGATCTCAGCCATGTTCGCATAAGTTCCACCAAGGCTGCGATTGGCCATACCCTGGGTGCGGCCGGTTCCATAGAAGCCTTGTTTGCGCTCATGGCCCTCACCACAGGGAAGTTGCCTCCACAATTGAATCTGCAAGAACCAATCCCTGAAATCGCATCCGCGCTCGTGACAGAAAAAAACGCCTCCGCCTCCCTGAGCCATGCCATGAGTGTGAATCTTGGATTCGGTGGGTCGAACGCAGCTCTTGTTTTTTCGCGATATGAAAACTGATCTCGCCGTAATTGGACAGGGCGTGGTTTGTCCGGCTGGGATCGGCATGGCTGCCCTTCTCCATGCGCAGCCATCCGAAACGATATCTCCATTTGTCAGTCGTCCTGATCGACACTGGCCGACATTCAGAGTCAACCTCAACGATCCATCTCTGCAACGCTGGCAGAAGCAACCGCGATTGCGTCGCGCCAGCCCGATCGGCTATTTTTTGGTGGAAGCTGCCGAACAAGCACTAATGGGTTCCAGCGCTGCCCATCGTGCCCAGACCGGCCTTATTGTCGCTTTTTCCACCGGTTGCCTAGGTTACAGTCGCCGCTTTTTCGAAAGCATCGTCGCGGAAGGACAAAAGTCAGCCAGCCCCATGCTCTTTCCTGAAACGGTTTTCAATTCCCCCGTCAGCCACGTCGCCTCCGTACTTAACCTGGAAGGTTCCGCTTATGCCCTCGTTGGAGATGAAGCAGCTTGGATTGGTGCACTGAAAACCGCCTGGCTTTGGCTGGAACAGGAACAGGTAGAACAGGTCCTTGTCCTGGGAGCCGAGGAATTTGAATCCGCCAGTTTGGATGCCTATTACAACGCAGGCTGGCTCAAACATCATGATGATAAATCTGTCTTCATTCCTTCGGAAGGAGCCGCCGGTGTGCTGGTTCGCCGCACCCAACCTGGCGATGCGAATATCATTTCACAAATGGAAGACGGTTTTATCTATCGGTCCAAAACAGAAGCCAGGTCCGCTGCACAGCGGTGCTTTCAACAATTTGATTCGAGCATGCCTTGCGCTGAAAATTCGCAACGGCATTGGCTTGGTGATGTTGAACGCAAGCTGCTGCAGGCCCGTTACCGCAAATTGGATAAACACGCTTATCTGGGCGAAGCCACGACAGCGTCTGCCGCTTGGAATACCCTCCGTGCCCTGGCCTTGTTGGATCAATCAGAGACTCGTCTGTTGATCCCCATTTCCGGCAAGACGCATCAAATCGCAGCCCTGCAGGTCGAAAAAATATACTGACTGTTGATTAAAAGTTGCACGTCTAAATGGAGTCGATAGATTCCGCAGCGATCCCCATGACCGAAGTTAATTTCAATAATCTCAAGCAGCTCTTGATCAAGAACTGCATGCTGCGAGTTTCCCCGGATGAAATTCTTGAGGACACACCTCTTTTCGGTCCGGAAAGTCTTGGCCTCGATTCCATCGACGCCCTGCAAATGACCGTAGCCATCGAAAAAGACTTCGGAATCATTATCAATGATCCCGAAGTAGCGCGCCAAGCCTTCCGCTCCCTAGGCGCCTTAAAGGAATGGCTCCGGGCGGAATTGGAGAAAACTCCCAAAACAACGTAGCCTTCCCGCATGAAATGATGAGCTCCCTAACTCCGCACGGAAAAGGCTTTTCGTTTCTGGACACCTTTGAGCTGACGGATATTCCCCAACAGGGGCTTGGGACCAAATGGCTGGATCCCACCTTGCCTTTTTTTGCGGACCACTTCCCCGGCAAGCCCTTGATGCCCGCTGTCCTGCTTATCGAATGCGGCGCCCAAACGGCGGGCGCGCTGTGGGCTTCCTTCCAGGGAGCTAGCGCACCCGCTCATTATATTTTAGCCCAGGTGCTCCAGTTCAAGATTCTGCACCCGGTTTTGCCCGGTGACAAAATTGAAACGAAGGTTGCGCTCGAAACTTCCCTGGGAAGACTGGCGCAATTCGAAGTGGTTCTCTCAGTCAATCAACGCGAAGTTGCCCACGGCAAGATCATTCTCGGAATGATGGCCAACAAGACGGATGCCTGATCGCTCTTCTTCTAATGCGCTTTGCCTGCCATTTCCCTGCGCAAAGCCGTTATATCCACCTTGCCCCGGGCCGTCCTCGGAAGTTCAGTCGTGATAAAATAACGCTTGGGAAATTTCCATTCAGGCAATCTGATCGAGAGAGCTTTCTGCACCTCACCCAACGATAAACGGGTCTCCACCGCCGCTTGGAAAAAAGATCGTTCTGATTGCGCCCCCACCCAGACCATCGCCTCTGTGACACCGGGCACTGTCCGCAAGGCATGCTCAACTTCAGATGGATGGACCTTTTTCCCTCCAATATTAATTTCCCGGCCCCGTCGTCCTAAGAGCACGATTTCGCCTTGGTCATTCCACTCGCCGCGGTCCGGCATACGCCAACGTCCATCGCGCTTGGCCACTGCTGCACTCTCAACTTCAATCGCCCCACGATCCACCCGCACCGTAACCCCAGCCAGAGGCTTGCCAACCGACCTTCCATCAAGGGTTGCGTCTCCCTTTCGGTCATAACAGATTCCGCCTGTTTCCGAGGATCCATAGAAATTATGAATCTTGAGATGAAAGCGCTCAAAAAAGGCCCTCGCCACTTCGGCCGTTAGGGGCGCACCCGCTGAGATGGCCAGACGTAAGGGAGTCAGCCGGGACTGTGCCGGCATGGAAGCCAGAGCGCGGAAAATAGCGGGCACAGATGGAAAAACCGTCGTGCGATGAAACCTAATCCATTCGATCAACTGACGGGGGACGAAATGTTTGGCGCAAACCAAAGCCGTTCCCTGAAGAATCAGAGGTAAAACAAAATTTCCAAGTCCGTAGGAATGCCCGAGGGGAATGCTTGCCAGATTACGATCATCCGGGCGAATACCCATCGTGCGGATAATATTCATCCCATCGGCTATAAGATGATCCGCACGGCATGGAATAGTCTTGGGAAGGCTGCCACTCGTGCCGGAAGTCACTTTGATGCAGCAAATGCCTCGGTTATTCCCACGGTCGGCTTTAAAGCTATGCAGCTTTTCACGAAGATAAAGTGCCTGGCAACCTAACTGGTGCGCCATTTCGAGACAGGCTTGATCGGGCAAACTAGCATCCAGCGGGACCGCCGATAACCCAAGCTTTTGCAAGGCCAGGAAGAAGGCCATCCACGAGGCACCATTGGGAAGACAAAATGCAATTTTAGCGCCGCTCTTTTGCTGCCCCAACAACCCTAGAAAATCGATGATTCTGTCGTTTAAGGCCTCTGCGGTCCATTTGATGTCATTGTCCGCTTCAATAAGAACCACCCTGCGCTTATGCTTGTTGAAAGTTCTTTCCCACTGAATCCAAAGCAAACCAGTCGGTATGGCGCGCTGCTTTTCTGGTAAATTTATTTTACGCGTCATTTTCTTCACGCATCATTATCAATAAAAGCGTGGTTGGAACTCTCGAATCCTAAATCCCAAAAAATTCATTTCTATTTCAATTCAGGGTAATTCAGTCTTATTCAGGCTAATTCAGGATACGCGCAGATTCCAAAGACTTATCGGTCAACTGACAATTATCACAAAAGAGTGCGGAGTGAGGGGATCGAACCCCCGACCTTGTCCGTGTAAAGGACCTGCTCTACCGCTAAGCTAACTCCGCTGAAAGGACTCGGCCCGGAAAGGACCGCGCTATTAGTTTACGGTCGGCGTAAAGGAAGCGGCAAGCAAATCACGGAGTCGGGTGGGAATGAGGCAAACTTGGCTAGGTCGAAGATACAACAACCAGCAGGCCCACCAGCCCCTCGCTCAGCGCAGGCAGATCGATCCGTAGCCGTTCCTTTTCCCAGCTCCACGATTGGAGCAAAGTCTCGCCCTGACGCGAGACGATCCGTATCTCCTTCGGCCTTGAAACGAAAGGAAGATCAATCATCCCCGCCTCGAAGGGAATCAGTGCCAGCCCGGACGTGCGGAAAATAGCCTGCTCATCCTGGGAGATAAGTGCCCAGCGGCCCGACCACTTCACCTCACGCCTTTCGCCGAGATCGGCCGCCGGTCCCTGCTGCAGGATCAGTGAAACGAGCCGCGTTTCGCCATGCCATTTTTCGAGCCTGCCCCAGTTACGGACGCGGGGAGGGAAGCCATGCGCTCCTTTTTCCGTGTTCAACCACAGAGGCGCCCAGCCGCGGGTATGGCGCTGCCAGCGCGAAATGGCCAGGCGTCGGCAGATGTAGCGATCTGGAACCGCCGACCCGTCCGGCATATTGACCGGCAGGACCGAGCCGCTGCTGCCGATGATCGCCGTGTCGAGGATGACAAACTCATCCTGGTGCCAGTCGTAACCGCTCGAGGCCATGATCGCCGTGCCCTGCAAGCCGGCCAGCGAGGCCCAAATGCTCCATTCCGCATGGCCCGCGCCTTCCAATTCGCCGCAATCGCCCAGGTCATCGAGGGCGATCATGTCGGTGTAAGGCTTCAGCAACGGCGAGAGGCCGTAATATTGGATCGTGACCTGCGGGTTAATCTCGCGCGCCGCTTCGGTCACGATTTTCATCAGCTCCGCTCCGCAGCGCTCGCCCCGCAGTGCCGGATCGCGTGGCGTTGCGACATCGGGTGGTGGCATGCCATAGGCGAAATCGAGCTTGAGGATCGACGGATCCAGAAGGCGCATTACCCGGCGGGTCCGCTCCTTCAGGAAGGCCCGCGTCTTCTCGGAACTTGGATCGGGAAAGTAGTAAGTCGTATCGGACGACTTCGGGTTCATCGCCCAGCTCGCTTTGCGAGGCTTGCCGTCGACGCCGCAGAGCAGGTCCTCGGGACCGAGATCGAATTCCTCCGGCTTGAAAATCCAGCCGAGCGACTGCCAGGCCCCGACCTCGAGGCCCTTTTTCTTCATGTCGGCTATTTCCTGCGCGAAATTGGGAAACCGGGAATGAATCTGCCCACTGCTCGGCCACGTCTCCCAACCATCGTCGAGGACGAGTCGCTGCACACCGAAATCCCCATGCGCCCGGCGCGCAATTTCGGGGAGATCGTAGCGGCCCAGCCGGAAATCACCCCAGCTGTTCCAGACTGATTTTTGGTGATGGCTCACCTCGGCATCGGGCAGTTCCGGCGCATCGAAAAAGCGGCGATAGGACTCCCATGCCGAATCGGCCCAAGTGAGTCGCAGTGGCTTTTCCCAGCGCCGGACCGCTCCCGTAGGCGCACCCCATAAATCCTCCCGGAACAAAAGTTCGATCATCGCGCTCGAGGAACGGATGCGCCAAGTCATCGCCCCGTCGGGAATCGCCCCTGCGCCCAGCGTCACCCAGCCGGCATTTCCACCCATCGCTCCGGCGAAGAGAGGCCGGGGATAGGCCGCCGCGTAGGGCGTTCCCATTGAGGGCCCAAAATTACCCAATGGAATCGCGGCATGGCCGAAGTCCCATTTGCGGAAGAAACTTTGCACCGGCGCGCCCTTTGCGCTCGGGATGCAGTAACCTTCCGCTCGCCAATCGGGCCAGAGTGGATCCTCCAGCGAAACAGCGGCACGGCTCTCTTCGTTCGTCAGCGGCTTCGCACCGTAATGGAGCGCAATCAGGGGCAGGGGAGTCCCTTTCCAGCGCAGCTCGAGCGAGGTGAATTCGAGGACCGGAGCTTCGATCCTGCAAAGCAATTCCCCCTCGGTGACGCCTTCCCAGTCCAAGTGCAGGCGCCATGTCTGGGGGCCGCTTTCCTCGAGCTTTCTCAGGCGGGGAACAACGGCTTTTTTCTTTCCTTCACTGCCGGAGATCACCAGAGCGGGCAGAAGCGAACCTGCCCAAAGGGACTCACTTTCGTGTGTCTCCACCGAGGCGAAATCGCGATCTAGATCCCATTTCAACCGAAAACGGGCGTCTTCCGCCTGAAGAATATGACTCATGCGCAGGAGCTTATATCAGAGCGAAGTAGGACCTGAAAGCCCTCTCAATCTTTCCTCTTATGAAATTCCGGTATTATTAGCGTCATTCCGGTTTTATAATGAACTTTGAACCGAAAAGACTAGATGGTTGTACCCAGATAGCGCCGACGAAATTCGTCCGGACTGCAACGGCAAACCGCCTTGAATGCTTCGTAAAAACGGCTCACTGATCCGAATCCACTTTCCAGTGCGATATCGGCCACCTTCCGCTGTGTGGTGAGTAGTAGCCGTTGGGCATGGAAGCAACGATGTTGCACCACGTACTGGCCCATACTCATGCCATATTCGCGGCGGAATAGCGCCATCGCATAATTGGGGTGCAGTCCGACGTGACGGCCAATCTCCTCCATCGGCAACTGCCGGGTGTAGTTCATCGCGATGAATTCCGCGATCCGCTGCACATGCCCCGTTGGCAGGATTGTCGTCTTGTTTTTTCTCAGGTCGGGAATGGTCTGCGCATTCTCCCACAAGAGCCTCCGGACCCGGGCCTGCATCTCCATTTGGGCGAAGAGACTCCGATCGGCGTCGCTGCTCTGCAAGTCATCGAACCATTGGCGGCAAAAGGACAGATCCCACATATTTGGGAGCGTGGCGGCGATCATCTCTCCGTGGATCAGGCGGTCGGATGTTTCCCTCGGCAGATTCCAGCGCAACACCCAGGCGAGGGGAAGGGTGAACCAATAAAACTTGTCGACGTCGTGGACCTCGATCACTTGGTGGGGAACAGCTGCCCAGAACAACGAGAGACGTTGCGCGGAGACAGTCGCCGTCTGACCGTTCATCAGGTAAGTCATGGTACCCGAGAGAAGGAAATTCAACTCGATCTCATGGTGTTGATGCTCCCCGTGCATCACATGGGGAACTTCAAAACCACCCGAAAAACCGAGCTGCGGAAACGGAGGCTCCTCAATTAATGCCTTCATTTCACGTCAATATAAGAGATTAGAATACTGGATGTCATGAAAATAATATGAACCCCGGCTCCGCATGTTGGTTACAATAATTGCACCAAATTATTGATCTCCTCTTTCAGCTAAGTTGGATTGCAACAAAAGGAGCGGTTTGAAAACCGGAGAATTCTCTCCCATAACCGGCTTGCGCTTCCGGTCAGCCCAGATGAGACTGACTTCGATCATGTCTCCATCGAAACCATCACTCTCCTGGCATTTTTTCGCTGTTTTCCTCTTTATACTCCTGGCTTACGCGATCCCGGTTTTCGCCGATGAGGCAGAATCGAAACCGGAATCCTCGGGACCGAAATCGAGCATCAAGCTGCTCCTGGTCGGAAACAGCTTTTCCCGTGACGCGACAGCCTACCTTCCGAACCTCGCCTTGGCCGGAGGCAAAAAACTGGTCAGCCTGAATGCCTGCCGGGGTTCCGGCTCCTTTGAGAATCATGCCAACGGCATCAATGGAATAGCGAAGAATCCGCAATCGCCCCAGGCGCGCATTTACAACCGGGAGGGTTCCTATGGCATCGGAGGGGGGCTGCCGGATACCTTCAACCTGAAAGAGGCGCTCACGTTCGACAAATGGGACTTCGTCACCATCCAGCAATACAGCCTCCTCAGCTTCAAACCGGAGACTTACGAGCCCTATGCGCATCAGGTCGTCGATTACATCCGCCAGTACGCTCCCCAAGCCGAAATTCTCGTCCACGAAACCTGGCCCTACCGCGAGGACGATCCGAGCTTCAAGGACGGTAAGTTCACCTCGCAGAAAATGTACGAAGGACTGAAAGCAGCTTACGCCAAGCTGGCGGACACCTATCACCTCCGCATCATCCCGGTCGGCGACGCCTTCGCCGCTGCCAAGGCCACAGAGCACTGGCACTACGTCCTGGATCCGACCTACGACTTCGAGCATCCCAAGCCCGGCGTTATTCCCAACCAGGATGGCAGTCTCAACGCCGGCTACCTCTGGACCGGCAGTGGCGACAAACAAACGCTCGGACTCGACGCGCACCACGCCAGTTACGCGGGCCGTTACCTCGGCTCAGCGGTCATGTACGAGGTGCTCTACGGCGACAGCGTCGAGCACGTTTCGTATTGCCCCCCGGAATTGAAGCCGCAACAGGCCGAGGAACTGCGGCGCATCGCCCATGAGACGATGGAGGCGCAGAAAAAAGGCGCCACCGACACCGGCTCCGGCGCGGAACCGGCCAAGGACACGCTTCAGTAGAAACGCGATTGGCAGGAACGCCGTTTTGGCGCATGCTCGTTTCTTTAAATGAGCGCCACTGTTTTGATCGTCCAGCCCGATGCGGCCCTGGCGGAACGCCTTGGCCAGCTGATCGTGGCCGGAACGCCCGATGCCTCAGTCGGATTCGTCCAGAGCGCGCGGGATGGCATTGCCGCACTGGATCAGTACGCCGACCTCGATCTCTTCGTCTGCGAGCTTTATTACCCGCAGGGCGACGGCCTGACCCTCCTCTCGGCGGTCCGTGCCAAGTTTCGCCGAGCCCGCGTCCTCATCGTCACGAATTACAACCTCCACTATTTCGCCGATCACATTCAGGGCCTCACCCTGTTCCAGCTTCCGCTGGATGAAACCCAATTCGTCTCCACCTGCCAGGATGCGCTGACCACGATGGAGGGCCACGAGTTCCCGCCCTTTCTCATTGGCAAAAAACAGCCACCTGATCGCTGGGGCGATTGCTATGCCGCTTACGATATGGGCGTGAAGCGCGACGTCTTCATCACCATGACTCATCCCCGGGCCACGTCCGAGGAATCTGCCCGTTTCCGCAACCAGGCCGCGCTGATGGCTCGCGCCACCCATCCCAACGTCGAGGCGGTCTATCAAGGCGGCGAGTGTGAGGGACGCGATTTCTTCGCGCGTGAGAAATGGGACGTGCCGAACCTCGCGGAGCTCGCCACCGCCGGGCAGGGGATCGATCCCCGTCTGGCTGCGCGGATCATTCACACCGTCGGCTCGGTCATCATCTTCTGGGATGCCAACGAGCTACCTCACACCGTCCTCACCATCATGGACGTATCGCTTTCGTCGCAGGGCATCATCAAGGTCGCCAATTGCGTCAACCCTGCCCAGCCCCTGCGTGATCCCGCCCAGACGGACCTCACCGCCCTGGCCCAGGTTCTCGACTCCCTCCTGCCGATTCCCGAACAGCTCCCCGAGCGACTGGCCAGCCTGCTCAATGTTCTGCGCAGCGGACCCGTACCGCTGGCTCAAGTCGTAAGCGAGGCCCAGGCGCTCGACATCGACCTGGCCCCTGAGCAGGAAATCGAAGTCACCGAGGAACATCACATCGCCGAGCAGGCCATCCGCAAGGAACAAACGACCCAGCGGATCACCCAGTACCTCACCTTTGCCGCCTTCGCCGCGGTCGTCGGTGTCGTCGGTTACTTCGTTTACACCCAGCTTTTCGCCACGCCTCACGCCGCCGCCGTTGCCAACGTGACGATGCTTCACATACCCGCGGGCAAGTACGTCTACCAGGACGGGGCAGCAACGCTCGATCACGACTTCTACATCGACAAGTACGAGGTCACCTGGGCGCAGTATCTCCGGTTCCTCAGCGCCGTGGCCAAGGCCGGAAATGACACGGAGTGGAAGCATCCCTCACAAAAATCAGGAAAGGATTTCCTGCACCAGCCCCAGGATTGGGAGGAGATTTTCAAGTGCCTCAAATACCAGAAGGCCTACAAGGGAAGGGGACTCCTTGCCTGGGACGGGCCTGCTTTCAATGTCGACTGGTATGATGCCCAGGCCTACGCCAAGTGGGCGGGCAAGCGCCTCCCCAGCGAGCAGGAGTGGGAAAAGTCCGGCCGGGGCGAGCAGGGTTATCTTTACCCTTGGGGAAATACCTTCGCCATGAAGGCCAACAATTCTGCCGTACCTGAGGGAACCGATCGCGCCGGCATGCCGCTTCATTTCTTCCAGCCCGTGGACCAGATGCCCGATGATCGGAGCCCCTACGGCGTTTACGACATGGCGGGCAATGTCAGCGAATGGACCGACACGGTCATTCCCACGGGCAACGTCGTTATTCGTGGCGCCAGTTTCGGCACCCCCACCCTGGAACACGTGGTCCTGACTTATCGCAACATCGAATACGGACCCGAGCAGCGCGGTTTTTGGCTCGGTTTCCGTTGCGCCAGTGACAAGCTTCCGACCGCCTCGACCCCGGCACCCGCGGCGAAATAGGCTACTATCCTGAGCGGAGCCGAGCCGCAAGGGGCGAGTTGCACGCAAGGTTCCCCAGACGCAGTCGAAGGACCTGGCGCAACGGGGAGCCATGAGCGGACTTGCCAACGTTCATCCTTCGTAAGAGTCTTGAGCCATGTCGGGATCCGGGGCAATGGAGCGTCCGGTCCCGATCGTCTTTACCCACCACTCCTAAAAGAGATTCCTCTATGTTGACCCAGCTGAAATCGATCCGCTTTCTCATTGTCCTGCTCGCCTGCCTTGTCCTCGGTTTTCCGGCTTCTCTCCGGGCCCAGGAGCCGGAAACCAAACCGGCGGAAGGAATGGCCGAATCGACCGAATCGACTCCGACCGATCCCACCGCCCCCCGATCGAGCGTTAAGATCCTGCTCGTGGGCAACAGCTTTTCCCGCGATGCCACGGTTTACCTGCCGGGCCTCGCCGCCGCGGGCGGCAAGAAGCTGATCAGCCTGAACGTCTACAAGGGAAGCTGCGCGCTGGAAGAGCAGGCCCAGGCCGCCAAGGCGAGCGAGACGGCCCCGGAATCGCCCCAGGCCCGCATTTTCACTGCGGAAGGCTCCGCCAATGTTCCGCCGGGATTGCCCGAGAACTTCAACCTGAAGGAAGCCCTCCAATTCCAGAAGTGGGACTATGTCACCATCCAGCAGTTCAGCTGGCTCAGCTTCCAGCCGGAAACCTACGAACCTCATGCGCACGTCGTCGTCGATACCATCCGCAAGTACGCCCCCCAGGCTGAAATTCTCGTGCACGAGACCTGGGCCTGGCGCGAGGACGATCCCTTCTTCGGCGACAAAAAGTACCGGAACGGCACCTTCACATCGCAGCAGATGTATGACGAGTTGAAGGCTGCCTACACGAAACTGGCCTCCACCTACCATCTGCGCATCATCCCTGTGGGCGACGCCTTCCAGGCGGCCAAACAGACCAAGCATTGGCACTATGTGATCGACCCGAATTACGATTTCGCCAATCCCAAGCCGGGAACCCTTCCCAACCAGGACGGCAGTCTCAACGGGGGCTACTACTGGGGAGGGCCCGCCGACAAACCGACGCTTTCGCTGGATGCCCATCACGCCAGCTACGCGGGACGCTATCTCGGTGCCTGCGTCATGTACGAGATGCTCTATAACGACAGTGTCGAGAATGTCTCGTACTGCCCGAAGGAGCTGAAGCCCGAGCAGGCGAAGGAACTGCGCCACATTGCCCACGAAACGGTCGAAGCCCATAAAAAGGGTGAAACGAAAAGCGAGCCCACCGAGACCAAAAGCGAACTCGCTCCGGCGACGGACCCGTCCGCGAAGTAAGTTTCACTCTGCCAAAGCCTCCAATGCCGTTCTGGAAGAAAAATCGCGATTGGCGAACATCTTTTTACGCATCGGCATGGCACTGTTCTCCGCCGCCCCCGCGATAAGCTGCCGCCTCCGTCTCCGAAATGAGTTGGAATGGCTGCACACTTCCATTCCTTCTAAGTGAGACCGTTTCTTGGCAGGCGGCGGACAACCGTCTAAATTGTTTCTTCCGACATGAGCTCTCCCGATCCCTCTCCTTCCTCACCTCCGGCGCCGCCGAAGGTGAAGGTCTCGCGCGAGACGCTCGGGGAAATGTTCAGCCTCTACCGCTACCTGCGGCCCTACCGCACGCGGCTTTTCCTGGGGCTCGGCCTGCTCCTCGGCTCAAGCATCCTCGGCATCTCGTTCCCCAAGCTGGCCAGCATCCTCATCGACAGCCCCAGCAAGACCGCCGCGTTCCACTTTATGTTCTGCATCCTCGGCGTCCTGCTCGTCCAGGCGGTCATGACCTATTTCCAGTCGATGTGCTTCAACACCGTCGGCGAGTACGGCCTGGCCGATCTGCGCAAGGCTCTCTTCGCGCACCTGACCGAGATGCCGATGACTTTCTTCGGCCAGCGGCAGGTCGGGGAGCTGAGCAGCCGCATGTCGGCCGACCTCACCCAACTCCAGGACGCCTTCGTCTTTGCCATCCCGCAATTCATACGCCAGAGCCTGATCATGATCGGCAGCATCGCCATGATCGCCTACATCTCGCCCCGGCTCACCGGCGTCATGCTCGCCTGTTTTCCCGTGACCATCATCGGCGCCATCATCCTCGGACGGCGCGTCGGCAAGCGCTCGCGCAAGACCCAGGACGAGCTCGCGCAGACCGCCAACGTGGTCGAGGAAGCCCTGCAGGGCATCGCCAGCGTGAAGGCCTTCTGCAACGAGCTCTTCGAGCAGAAGCGATACGAGGCGCGGATCAACGTCTTCCTCGGCGCCGTCCTGCACGGGGCAAAGGCCCGCGCGGCCCTCATCGCCTTCATCATCTTCGGGATCTTCAGCGCCATCGTCATTGTCCTCTGGTACGGCACGACGCTGTTGCTAGACGGCGGACTCAAGAACGGCGAGCTCTTCGGCTTCACCATTTACACCGTCTTCATCGGCGGCTCGCTCGGCAGCTTCGCCGACCTTTACAGCAACCTCCAGAAATCGATCGGCGCCACCCAGCGCGTGCGCGAGTTGCTGGCCGAGCCTTCGGAAGGACTGACGCTGGCGGCCGCTCGTTCTGCTTCCGTTTCCTCCGGTCAGCGCTTCCGCGGGGAAGTCGCTTTCGATCATGTGACCTTCGCTTATCCCTCGCGTTCCGCAGTCGACGTGCTCAAGAACCTGAGCTTCTCTGTCGAGGCGGGCAAGGTCGTCGCCTTGGTGGGGCCGAGCGGCGCGGGCAAATCGACCATCGTTTCGCTCCTCCTCCGCTTCTACGATCCGCAGAAAGGCCGCATCCTTTTCGACGGTCGCTCCGCCATCGACTACGGCCTGCACGAGCTGCGCGGCCAGATGGCGCTGGTCCCGCAGGAAGTGCTCCTCTTCGGCGGTTCCATCGCGGAAAACATCGCCTACGGCAAGCCGGGCGCTTCCCAGGCTGAGATCGAGGCGGCGGCGCGCCGGGCCAATGCCCACGACTTTATCACGCAGTTCCCAGAGGGTTACGCCACCCTCGTCGGCGAGCGCGGCGTGAAAGTCTCCGGCGGCCAGCGCCAGCGCATCGCCATTGCCCGCGCGCTGCTCAAGGATCCGTCGATCCTCATTCTCGATGAGGCGACCAGTGCCCTCGATGCGGAAAGCGAGCTCCTCGTCCAGCAGGCGCTCGAGGAACTGATGAAAGGCCGCACCTGCTTCGTCATCGCCCATCGCCTCTCCACGATCCGCAACGCCGACACCATCGTCCTCCTCCGCGACGGCGCCGTGCGCGAGGCCGGTTCCCACGAAGAGCTGATGAACGTGCCGGGAGGCGCCTACCGTCGCATGGTAGAACTCCAGAACGGCGCCAACTGGCTGAATGAAGAGGCGGAAGTAGCGGCAGTGAAATAACCTGACAAAAGCCGATTTGAGATTATCCTTCCCCCATGAGCTTCACAGAAGTTCTCAATGAATTGCCAGCCCTGACTGTTGAGCAGAGGCAGCTTCTGATGAGCCGGGTATTGGAACTCGACGAGTTGCCATTATCTCCTCAAGACGAAGCTTTAATTGAGGATCGTCTTGCCGCTCGTCGCCGGAACCCTTCTTCGGCGCTTTCCTTGGCTGAAGCGAAGGATCGTCTGACCCGCCGTTTCTCCAAATGAGTTGGCGGGTGGTGGTTCGTCCTGAGGTTGAGCAGGACGTTAAGGACGTATTTCTTTGAGTAGTATCTTAATTTTGATTTCCCGAGCGCAAGCGAGTCTTTCCTTTCCCTAATCTCCCTTCCGTCATCCTGAGCTTGTCGAAGGATCAGAAGCGTTCCTTTTTTCGTCCGGCGGGAGGGAGCACAAAAAGCCATCGTCTCGCTAGCTCTCCGATCTATCGATTGTTTTCCACGCGTCTGATCCTTCGACAAGCTCAGGATGACGGAAGGGTTATTTCCAAATTAGGACACAGGGTCATAGCGGCGGTACTGCATGCCGCCCGGCATGATCATCACTGGCGGCAGCGTACCATCTAAAGAGCTCTGGCCCGCGCCCCTGCTTCGTACGCAGGCAGGAACGCGAGGAGCTTTTTATCTCTCAGACGGGGGAGGCGCTTAGGCCTCGGCCGCCCAATCTCCGATGCGAAGGAACTCGCGTATTTTCCGGCGCTCGTAGCGGCTCTGCTGCACCTTATTGGCGCGTTGATCCGCGAGGCGGAACGGGTGTTTGTTGGTTCGAACCAAGTCGACCATCATGTCGGCTGTTTTCATCAGGACTTATTTCCTTTCTGGTTATGTTCGAGCTTTCGTTAAGCCTAAAGGATGCCAACTCCGTGACAGAAAAATGACCGCGCGGAAACACGCCCCGTTGCCGTCCGCGTAATTTTATCGGCAAGCTGCCGATTTTAGGGCGGTTGCGGCTTGAAGCATGCTTGATCCACGCCATATTGGAACCACTCATAATTTATGTCCCTTCACACGCTTTTCAACTCCCTCCGTTCTACAACAACTCAGTCTGGTCAAAAAGTTACATATTATTCATTACCCGCGCTGGAGGAAGCGGGAGTGGGTCCCGTTTCGAAACTGCCGGTCAGCATCCGCATCGTCCTCGAGGCGGTCCTGCGTAATTTCGACGGAAAGCGGGTCAGCGAAAAAGACATCCGCACGCTGGCGAACTGGAACGCGAAGACGCCCGCCTCGGAGGAGATTCCCTTCGTCGTCGCCCGCATCGTTCTGCAGGACTTCACCGGCGTTCCTCTCCTGGTCGATCTCGCCGCCATGCGCCACGCCGTGGCCAAGCTGAAGAAGAATCCGAAACTCATCGAGCCGCTCGTTCCGGTCGACCTCGTCGTCGACCACTCCGTGCAGGTCGACGTCGCGGGCGTGCCTACGGCCATGGCTCAGAACCTCGAGTTCGAGTTCATCCGCAACCGCGAGCGCTACGAGTTCCTCAAGTGGGGCCAGCAGGCTTTCGAGACCTTCAAGGTCGTCCCGCCCGGCATCGGCATCGTCCACCAAGTCAATCTCGAGTACCTGGCCAAGGGCGTTCTCTCCACCACGCAGGATGGTGAGACGGTTTATTATCCCGATACGCTTGTCGGCACCGATTCCCACACGACCATGATCAACGGCCTCGGCATCGTGGGCTGGGGTGTCGGTGGCATCGAGGCTGAGGCGGGCATGCTCGGCCAGCCGGTCTACTTCCTCACGCCCGAGGTGGTTGGCGTCCACATGACCGGCGCGCTGCGGGAAGGGGTCACCGCGACCGACCTCGCGCTCCACGTCACCGAGATGCTCCGCAAGGCCAAGGTCGTCGGCAAGTTCGTCGAGTTCTACGGTCCCGGCGCCGCTTCGCTGCCGCTGCCCGATCGCGCAACCATCGCGAACATGGCTCCCGAGTATGGCGCGACCATGGGTTATTTCCCGGTCGACGCCGAATCGGTCAACTACCTCCGCGCCACCGGCCGCACCGAGGCGCAGGTCGAGGCCTTCGAAACCTACTTCAAGGCGCAGAAACTTTTCGGCATGCCGACCAAGGCCGACGGCATTGCCTACAGCTCCGACCTCGAGCTCAACCTCGCCGATGTCCAGCCCAGCGTGGCGGGGCCGAAGCGTCCCCAGGACCGCATCGCGCTCCCCGAGCTGAAGGCGAAGTTCCTTGGCGCGCTCGACAAGCCGGTGACCGAAAACGGATTCGGCAAGAAGGGGGCGGAAGGCGCCCACGCGAATGTCACCCTCAACGGCACGCATCCCAAGACCGACGTCCAAATCAACCACGGCAGCGTCCTCATCGCTGCGATCACGAGCTGTACGAACACGAGTAATCCCTCCGTCATGCTCGCCGCGGGACTTCTCGCCAAGAAGGCGGTCGAGCGCGGCCTCACGGTGAACCGCGCGGTGAAGACCTCACTTGCCCCCGGCTCCCGCGTCGTCACCGATTACCTCGACAAAACCGGTCTCCAGCCCTACCTCGACCAGCTCGGTTTCCAGATCGTCGGCTACGGTTGCACCACCTGCATCGGCAACTCGGGACCGCTCAACCCGATTATCGACGAGGCGATCACCAAGAGCGATCTCGTCGCGGCCAGCGTTCTCTCGGGCAACCGCAACTTCGAGGCGCGCGTCCATCCCAGCATCAAGGCCAACTTCCTCATGTCGCCGCCGCTCGTCGTTGCCTTCGCGCTCGCGGGCAAGGTCGACATCGACCTCGTCCACGAGCCGCTCGGCACGGGCAAGGACGGCAAGCCGGTTTATCTCAAGGAAATCTGGCCCACGCTCGAGGAGATCAAGACCGAGATGCAGGGCGCCCTCAAGCCCGAGATCTTCCGCCGACTCTACAGCAACTTCGCCGAGCAGAACCCGGCCTGGAACAACATCCCGGGCTCGACCGGCGAGACCTACGCATGGAACGAGGCGAGCACCTACATCCAGGAACCGCCTTTCTTCGATAACTTCTCCCTCGAGCCGGGCCACATCACTGGGATCGTCGACGCGCGTCCTCTCGGCATCTTCGGCGACTCAGTCACAACCGATCACATTTCGCCCGCAGGCAGCTTCAAGAAGAACTCGCCCGCCGGGGTCTACCTGATGGAGCAGGGCGTGAAGCCGGAGGAGTTCAACAGCTACGGCGCGCGCCGGGGCAATGACCGGGTCATGACCCGCGGCACCTTCGCCAACGTCCGGATCAAGAATCTCATGGTCCCGGGCGTCGAGGGCGGCGTGACGAAATTTCAGCCGACCGGCGAGCAGATGAGCATCTACGATGCCTCGATCCAATATCAGGAAAAGCACGTCCCGCTGGTCATCATTGCCGGGCAGGAATACGGCACCGGCAGCTCGCGCGACTGGGCGGCGAAGGGCACGAAGCTGCTCGGGGTCAAGGCGGTCATCGCCCAGAGCTTCGAGCGCATTCACCGGAGCAACCTCGTCGGCATGGGCGTGCTGCCACTCTGCTTCCCCGAAGGCGTGAGCGCGCAGACGC
>Ga0105237_10002214_pt1 | contig 24339 bp, 13 predicted proteins | sample KBSC24metaG_FD_81520 | JGI IMG/M metagenome (GOLD analysis project Ga0105237, IMG submission 81520) | Corn rhizosphere microbial communities from Kellogg Biological Station, Michigan, USA - KBS C2-4 metaG | ecosystem: Host-associated > Plants > Roots > Rhizosphere > Soil | place: Michigan, USA...
CTGATCTTCCCCTTATCATCCACGGTACGTTCAGGATTTACGATAGTGGTCATTGCCATTATGCTTTTTGAAGGTCCCAGCAAGCCGGTGAGCGTGGCCATATTATATACTCCAAGGTCGGGCATACTGCCACCGCCCTTCTCATAAAAGAAAGCGCTCCAGGTCGGTCCGGTGTGACCATATTGCCCGTGTGCGCTGGCGATGCGGCCAAGCCTGCCTTCCTGTATGCATTTGCTCATGAAGGCAAACTGGGGACTATTGACTACTGCCGGAGCTCCCCAGATGCGGAGGTTCTTACTCTTTGCCAGATCGAGGAGGGCCTTGCCTTCGGCATAAGTATTGGCCATGGGCTTTTCGCTCCATACGTGACGACCGGCCTTCAATGCTTTTTTATTTAGCTCCCCGTGAACCTGCATGTCGGTGATCGTTATCTGCATGTCGAACGGGACGCCTTTCAACATGGCTTCGCTGTCGGGGTAGGTCTGAGCTGCCGTGAGCTCATATTGTTTTTTCTGTTGTAAAGCCCTGTCATATTTTATATCACAGAGACTCACGATCTCGAGCAGCGGGGATGTCTTTATATGAGGGATGTACCGATTGCTGACACTGCCGCAGCCGATGATGCCTATCGTTAATTTCTTATCGGGCAGATCGGCGGCAAGGCTTTCCAGGGAGGAAAGCATAAGTGCGGCACCGGCCATGGCGGTGGTCCTTAGAAATTCCTGGCGGGAGATGTTTTCCATAGCCTCGTTATTTTAAGTAGGGCGACTGGAAGCCCAGTTTTTTTAATCCATTTTGTACATCGGGGATATTCATAAACAGTCGCCAGATCAGGGCACTGCGATAGTTCTCGATCATGACGACGATAGGTCCTTCATCGATGGCAAGGTGTGTTTTTGCATACCAGTTCCTGCTTTCGCTAAAACCATCGGAGAATCCATAGGGGCCCCAGATCCTGCTGCCCAAATCATAATAAAAATGTTTGAGGGCCTGCATGCTGTATTCGGGGGTATAAGGCAGCGAGGAAAGGGCGGCGGTGGGTTGTATGACACCCCTGTCATCCTGCGGACAATGCGCTACATATCCTTTATAGCTGTCGCCGGCGGTGAGTCCCCAGCAGTCGGGGCCATATCCTTTAAACTTTTTTGGATTGTCGATACAGTAGGCCCTGTTGATGAGGGTATGGTTCTTTGTCTGCTCCGAGTAATCGATGCCCTGGTCATCCTTTAGCCCATTGGGGTCGATGCCCATAAAGGTGTATTGTTCAAAAAAGAGCGGGCCGCCGTTGTCAAAGTTTCCCAAGGGCAGCGTGATGCCATAATATGATTTGCCATTGCGCCATGACGGGCTTTTTACCCAGCAGCTCTCGTACAGTTCTTTCGAAATGGGGTGTGTGGGAGACGAGGCAGACATTACGTATGTGATCAGCGCTTCATCCCATCCCCATACGGGGAAGTTCATGTCAAAGTCGTTGCGGGGACTCCAGTGCCAGTATAATAATTTATCTCCTCCGTGGCTGTGCCAGTTCCAGTCTGCGTTGGCCCACATTTCGCTGACCCGGCCGCGGAAATATCTCTCCAGGGGGCTGTCACCCTTGAAATATTCCCTGGCGCATAGAAGTCCCATGAGCAGGTAAGATGTTTCAACGATGTCGGCCCCGTCATCCAGCCGGCCAAAGGGAATGGTCTTGCCGGTGGCTCCATTCATAAAGTGAGGGTAGATGCCATGATAGCAGTCGGCTTTGATGAGAAAGTCCGCGATCTTTACTAATCTCTTTAATGCTGTGTCATGTCCTATCCAACCGCGATTGACGGCTACGATGGTGGAAAGGATGCCGAATCCCGTGCCTCCGATGGCGCAGGCTTCTTCGCCGAAGGTGTGGCGGCTGAAGTTAGGCTGATCGTCAGCCTCATTGATATAGTCCCAATAATATTCCGCCTTTACGGTATTGTCGCGTTCACGGGCCAGGCCGCTGACGGGGTGGGCGTAGTGCCAGAAATAGCGAAATGTCTGGCGTTGGATGATGTCGAGGAGAGCGGAGTCGGACAGACCTTTGATGATGCCGACGGCGGGGATGCTGTTGGGGCCGGATCGGGGGGGAAACTGCCGGGGGGAGGAAGATGGGGCGGAACCGGAGATGGACTGCCGGGAGGGCGACGGTGGGGCGGGTTGAAGGGAGCTCCGTTGGGACGCGCTGGCCGGGTCCGACGAGGCGGACTGCCGGGCAGACAAGGATTGGGCTGATCGGGGTGAGGCCAGCGGGAGGGCTGAGGCCAGCGGGAGGGCTGAGTCCTGCGAGAGGGCTGAGGCCTGCGAGAGGGCTGAGGCCTGCGGGGGGATGGAGGTCTGCGGGAGGGGCGAGTCCGATGAGGCGAGCTGCCGGGTGAATGAAGACTGGCCCAGCCTAGACGGGCTGCCGGGCTGCGCAGGAGAGCTGAGTGTGCAAATAAGGGCGATGGCAAACAATATATTCTTCATGGTTGCAACTATTTTATCCAGGGACTTGTGAAGCCGAGTTTTTTAAGACCTGTCTGTATCTCGGGACAGCTCATGAACAATTTCCAGAGCAGCCCGCTGCGATAGTTCTCGATCATCGCAATCTCGGGTCCCTGATCGATGGCCAGGTATTCCGTAGCATACCAGTTCTTTTCTTCGCTGAAAGCGTCGGTGAATCCGTATTCTCCCCAGATCTTATCTCCCAGCCGATCGTAAAAATGTCTTAGCGCCTGCATAGAGTATTCGGGTGTATAAGGAAAAGACGACAGGGCTGCAGAGGGGGTGATCACACCCAGGTCGTTGGTGGGAGAATGAGCATTATATCCTTCATAGTTGTCACTGGCGGTGAGCCCCCAGCAGTCGGGGCCATAGCCTTTGAATTTGCCAGGATTGCGGACGCAATGTTCCCTATTGATCAGCGTATGGTTCTTATTCTGTTCCCAATAATCTGCATACCTGTCCTTTAGTCCCCGCGGGTCCAGTCCGAGGAATGAGTAGTGCGCAAAAAACAGGGGGCCGCCATAGTCGAATCCCAGCGGCAGCGTGATATCATAAAACGACTTCCCATTATAAAAATGATTGCTTTGCGCCCAGCAGTGATGATAGACTTCGGGGCTGATGGAATAGCGGGGAGAGGAGGCGGCCAGTACATAGGCAATAAGACATTCGTTCCAGCCCCGCAGCTCGAAGTTCATGCTCCATCCGTTGTTGGGACTCCAGTGCCAGTACAGCAGGTCCAGACCTCCGCGTGTATGCCAGTTGAATTCCGCGTCCTGCCAAAGCCAGTTGATCCTATTGCGCAGCTCTGTTTCTTTACCGTCATGGCCATTGAAATACTGCCGGGCGCAGAGCAGTCCTTCCATGAGATAAGATGTCTCGACAAGGTCGGCGCCATCGTCCTTACGGCTAAAAGGGATCGTCTTACCCGTCTCGCCATTGAGCCAGTGCGGGAAAATGCCATGGTAGCTGTCGGCCTTTGCGAGGAAATTTATCTCTTTCAGCAGGCGGTCGACGGCTTGTTCGCGGGTGATCCATTTTCTCTCCGCCCCTACGATGATGGCCATGATACCAAAGCCGGAGCCGCCGATGGTGCATACTTCGTGGCCGTAATTGTATGATTCGTTGCTGCGCTCACGTGCCAGGCCGCTGACGGGGTGGGCGAAGTCCCAGAAATATTTAAATGTTTGTTTTTCCGTGAGGTCGAGGAGGGCGGAGTCGGAGAGGCCCTTGGGGCGGGGAACGGAGGAGGTGTCGGGCTGGCTGGTGGGGTGGGACACCGACGTAGTGGAGGGAGGAAGCGTTGGACGGGTGGAGGCCGTGGAGGGGGGAGACATCTGGCTGGAGGCCGTGTAGGATATCGTTGGACGGGCGGATTTGGCACCTTGCGATGACTGGGCGTAGGACAGGTTAAATGACAGCATGACATAGCCAAGGGTCAGCAGCAAGAGTGGAAGCGAGCAATTTTTTTTCATTACTAATGTCATAGAGATGATGATTATTTATTCTTTTGACTCAAATATCTCTTTGTCTCTTCGGGATAGATGGTTATATAGTGCGTCCGCATAGATGCAGGTGTCGGTGTGTTCTCGCCCTGCTGCAGGACCATAATGGCCCTTGAGGTCAATTCCGGCATGTGACAGTCGATGCAGTTGGCGGCAATATTATATTTCTCCTTGTTCTTTAATTTACAAAAGTTGTTGTGTTCTGAATTATGACAATTCATGCATCGTGCGGAATATTCGGCCAGCATGCCTTCTTCGTTGCGATGTGGGTTGTGGCAGGTGCCGCATGTCATCTGGCTGGCTTGAAAGCATTTACTCGATACCAGCAATCCATATTGATTCCCGTGTACATCTATTGCGTGGGGGTCGGTCGTATTCGGGGGCAGCTGAAAAAATTTTGATAATGTATCTCCCGGCATAAAGCTAAAAGAGGGTCTTGTCTTTACCAGTGCCCCACCGTGGCATAGTCTGCACAGATCCAGATTCTGTTGTCTGCTGAGCTTACCCGTGTTTATAATAAACCGGGCCTGCTTTTCCTGCGGGTTGTCTTTATGAAACGCTATGTGCCGGGCACCGGGGCCATGGCATTTTTCGCAATCCACACCATAAATGATGTTTGTCCGGGAAAATTCATCATTGCCCGCGGCGTCGTTGGGAGTCTGCAGGCCTTCGGTATGCCCTGTTGTGGACGAATTTCCTCCAGCCGCGTCCGGATCGGGGATCTTTTGAAACCATGTGCTGTGGCATTCGAGGCAACGGGAGGTGATCGGCCTGTTGAACCGGGCGATATTGAGATAGCCGGGACTATTTGTCCATCGATCGAGGGGTGTAAAGTATGAGATGGGGAGCTGAAATAACTTATTGTCTTCCCAGTACAAATAGGTCTGCCCTCTTTTGCCTGAGCCGGTGGTTATGTCGATGGACTGCGTCCGACCCTGTTTCCCATGAGAATAGTCGACCTGGTACATACGGCCATCCCGCCTCTCCATGGCTATGTATTCATCATCGTTGAATTGAAATGTATTTTTCCCCTCTGCGAAGCTGCCTTTGACGTTGTTTTCATTGGCGGGTTCGGATGTATGATAGTGCGCGGTATGGATATGTGTGTCATAAATATCTTTGTGACAGGAGGCACAGGCCAGGGAGCCGGCGAATTCGCTGTATTGGGCGGGCGGAGGGGCGGGGTTGGCAGGGGTGGCTGGAAGGGCGGAGGAGGTGGGGGTGGCGGCGGTGGCTGGAGGTGCGTAGGTGGCGGGGATGGTTGGAGTGGCCGGCGTGACCGGGATGGCGGGCATGGCTGCTGTGATAAACAGGAATCCCACTACGCCGATGGCGCATATGACCCATAAAGACCTATAGTGACATGCTTTCAACATAAAATGATCCAATGGTCGTATAACTCCTCTAGAGTCCGGGGCCCTGAAAACCCAGGTTTTTCATACCTGTCTTCACCTCGGGGCAGCTCATAAATAAATTCCACAGCAATCCGCTGCGATAATTCTCTATCATCACTATCTCCGGCCCCTGGTCGATGGCAAGGAAGTCGCCGTCAAACCAGATATTGGTTAAATTAAACGCATCTATAAAACCATAGCCGCCCCAGAGCTTATCACCCAGGGTGTAATAGAAGAATCGGATCGCATTCATGGATTCAGCCGGCGTATACGGGAGTGAGGCTACAGCAGCCGTAGGGGTAATCACACCATCATCATTGTCGGGTGCATGTGCAGAGTACCCGCCCTGCTCGTCGCTGGCTGTCAATCCCCAGCAGCTGGCGCTATAGCCGTTGTAGTGTTTGGGGTTGGCGACACAATAAAGGTAATTGATCCGGGCATGCGCGGTATCCTGCGTCCAGTAATCGGCATATGCGTCGGAGAGTCCGCGTGGGTCGATGCCCAAAAAAGAATAGTGTGCAAAGAAGAGGGGACCTCCGATGTCGGGACCCAGCGGAAGCCGGATGCCATAAAAGCTCTTTCCATTGGCCATACCGCCATTACGGGCCCAGCCATTGTCATATACCGCCTTGGGGATTGCATTCGTGGGTGAAGAGGCAGCCAGCACATAGGTGATCAGTGCCTCATCCCATCCCTGTACGGCAACATTGATGGCAAACTGGTAATTTGGACTCCAGTTCCAGTAAAGCACATTCATTCCTCCCTGGCGATACCAGTTCCAGTCCACGGCGTTGTAGATGTCGTTGATCTTACTGCGAAGGCTGATCTCTCCCGCATCGGTGGTACTATTAAAGAACTGCCGGGCGCAAAGCAGGCCTTGCAGCATATAAGATGTCTCGACTATGTCGCCGCCATTGTCCTGTGTGCTAAAAGGAACGGTGGCGCCGGTAGTGCCGTTCATCCAATGGGAAAAGGCGCCATGATAGCGCTGTACTTTTGTGGTGTCGGAAAGGAAGTCGACCATGGTAGTCAGGCGGTCGAGCGCCTGGGAGCGGGTGATAAAATTACGCTGCACGCCGACGAGTATCGCCATGACGCCGAAGCCGGAGCCGCCGGTGGTGACCACGTCGCTGGAGGCTCTTTCCTTTGCCAGCCCGGAGGTGCTGTTGGCAAAATCCCAGAAATATTTAAAGGTCTGCTGCTGTACCAACGTGAGCAGGGCGCTGTCCGAGATGCGCGGGAATTTATCGGCGGAGTCAATAGATGTTGTGAATGGATAATCACTCTCCGTTCCAAGGTAGATCCCCTGGCGGGATTTGAGGTTCGTATTGAACGCAAAGGTGTATTTTGAAAGGGGCTTTAGTGCGGCGCCGGGCTGGATCACCATGACACTATCCCCCGTCTCAAACGAGATGGTACAGGTAACGGCCGTCCCGCCATTGTCCTTTAAATAAAAGCCGCTGCCCACCGAAGTTTGATCAATGGGAGAAGTGAAGGATGCTTTTATGACAGGAGAAAGGCCAACGCCGAAGGAGGGCGATCCCGGCGTGCTGCCGTTCAATGTAACCTTGCTCAGGTTGAACGGGCCTGGCGGCGGTGTTACTGTACCGGAGCCGGAGTGTTTTGAGCATCCGGCCGTCAGTAACGCGCCTATTATGATAAACCAAGATAAACGGTTCATACTGTCATTTTTAAAGTGTTAATGATTGTCCGCGGGACGGACCGCCTCCTGCGGGGTCCGTTGAAAAAATAACAGGCTATCATTATTCCGGGACGCAACGAGAACATCTCCGTATCTAGCCGTATGCAGCCATTTCAAATCCCGTACCTCCCCGCCGACATCAGGGAGCATGCCGCGTTCGCTGAACCGGGCATTTTGTGTATCAAATGAAAATAAGGTGGGGCATAAAGCATCGTATTTCCCTTCGTATGGTCTGACACCATAGAAATTCCCGCCTGCCAGCACGAGGTTGCTATTACCCGGCATCTGAGCAAAAGAAAATACGGGAGCCTGCTGCAATGCATCCGGAAGATCTTTCCGTGTGAAGTTCCCTTTCCCGTCATTCAGAAAACAGGAGGTAGTGAGGGTTTCCGCCTTGAGGTCAATATAATTTTTGAAGAGGTCATAGAAGATGTACTGTATATCCTTTCCTGCCACTTCGCTATAGGTGAGGTAATATTTCTTCAAAACCGGTATTTCGCGTTCCAGTTCATCTTTTGCCAGAAAGGGATACTCTTTCCCATCCACGGTGTAACACATCAATTGTTCCACCGTACCATTGTTATCAAAGTCCTTTACATATAATTTCAGCGGCCCATTCTTCCCCGCCCATAGCTTGGAGTTGTGCCCCCAGTTGCCCACCAGGAGGTCGGGGCTGCCATCGCCATTTACATCCGCTGCCAATACAGTTTGCCAAAGGCCGGTGGAGTTGGCAATATCACGCTCCGTAAATTTTCCGTGGTCATTCATAAAGACCTTTACGGACATCCACTCCCCTGTTACGATCAGGTCGGGCCAGCCATCCTTATTCAGGTCTGCAAACTGTGCGCTTGTAACGGTGCCCAGTCGCGTAAGCGGGATGGTATTACCCGTGGCAATATCAAATTTCCCGTGACCGTCATTCAGCAGCAGATAGGAGTTCATGGGTGTGCCGAAGGCGGTGCCTTCTGTTTTTGAAAGCGCTCCTATAAATACGTCCATATCGCCGTCATGGTCGACATCGGCAACCGCTACACATGATTTATTGTACAGCTGCTGTGTCATAAAATCCGGCTTTGTCTTAAAGTGGCCATGGCCGTCATTGATAAACAACCTGTCCTGTAGGAACAAGGGCATATTTATCGAGGGCTCGTTGCCTCCGCTGATAACGAGGAGGTCCTGAAATCCATCGCCATTGGCGTCAAAGAAGACGGCGCCCACATCTTCACAAAAGGAGAATTCTTTAAACAAGGCGGTATCCACCGACACGAAATTCCCGTCCTTCTTTTGCATCATCAATGCGCCCGCATGACCACGCGCTCCGCAAACATAGAAGTCGCTCAGGCCGTCGTTGTTGATATCGCCGACTGCCACCTTTGGTCCGCGGGTACTTTCCATATGCGGAAGGAGGTATTGGACGGTGAAGTCGTTAAAGTCGTTCTCTACATGTCTCCAGTCACATTTTATTTTTTCCGTTATATCCTGCAGTACGGGCTGCCGGGGCGGGAAAAAATCCGCGTATTTAAAGCTTCCGCCCGCATCCTTCTGGTCGCAGCTGAGAATTTTGTTGATCGTCGGGGCTTTTATGACCTGGAGTTTCTGGTCGGGCCAAACGATCAGCAAGCTGTCCACCGTGAGGCTATCCAAGCCAAAATGCAGTTTTGTATCGGAAGAGGACTGAAATCCGCGTGTCAGCATCAGCTCTTGATATTGGGTTACTGCTTCATGTCTGGTATTGTGTGAGAATACATACGCCTTGGAGCCAATACCGAATTTGTTCATTCCGGCGCCTTTGAAAGCAATGTCGAGGTGATCTTTCGGGGGGGTCGTGTTTTTCAGGACAACGGACGGCTTGCCAATACAGTTGATCACCATATCCAAATTGCCGTCATTGTCCAGGTCGCCATAGGCCGCTCCGTTGTAATATCCTTTCATCTCTCCTGTCCCCCAATCGGCGCTGACGTCCTTAAATCCTGCGTCCAGGTTGCCTTTAAAAAAGAAGGGGTGAGATGATCCATCTGGCATTTTTGACACCGTCTCGTCGTCGAATACATCGGAAGCATTGCGATCGACATGCGCTGCCAGGTCGGATATAAAGCGAACATAGTCCAGGTCGGTGGGCCGTTTTACAATCCCGCTGGAAATGAAGAGGTCCTTTTTCCCATCGTTGTCGAAGTCGGCGAACAGAGGACTCCAGCTCCAGTCCGTTGCACTTATACCGTTCATCAAGGCAACATCGCTGAAGCTATGCCCGCTGCCGTTGTTCTTTTGCAGGCAGTTCCTCGAGACCTGGTCCTGGAAGCCATGGCTTTTTATCTTGTATTTATATATCTCCACATTCTCTTCGCTGCCATAGGTTTTCATCGTCTTCTCATCGGGCGGGAGCATATCGACCGTCACTATATCCGGCTGGCCATCGTTGTTGTAGTCGGCGATGTCGTTGCCCATGCTAAATCTGGAATAATGGCCAAAATGTTTTGCCCCGGATTCGGTAAAAGTGCCGTCTCCGTTGTTGATATAGTAATAGTCGTTCTCATGGAAATCGTTGCCGATATAAATATCATCAAAGCCGTCGTTGTTCAGGTCTGAGACGGAAATGCCGAGGCCATAACCCAGATCGCTCTGGTAAATGCCAGCCTGTGCCGAGACATCGGTGAATTTTCCGGTCGTGCTCAGGTCATTTCTATACAGCCTATCGCCGGCATTGGGGCTGAAGGTCCTTCGCCGGCTGGTGTCCCTGAGATTTTCGTTGGGGTGATGCGATTGATTTAAAACAAAGCAGTCCAGGTCGCCATCGTGGTCATAGTCAAAGAAAACGGCCTGTGAGGAAAAGGCGGCCAGGTCCAATCCGTACTTGTTAGCGCTTTCGGTAAAGGTGCCGTTGCCGTTGTTGATAAATAGTTCATTGTGGCCTTTCAGATGATGCTCGCCCTGTACGGCGCAAACATAGATATCCAATAGTCCATCCCCATTGACATCCGCCATCGTAGCGCCTGTGCACCAGTCGGAAGTCCCGGCCACACCCGCCTGGTCCGTGATATCTTCAAATTCAAAATTCCCTTTGTTCAGGTAGAGCTTGTTACCGCCCTTATTATTGGCCGTAAAATAAATATCGGGCAGTCCGTCATTATTGATGTCGCCTATGCTTACGCCGCCGCCATTATAGTAATATAAAAAATATAAGATGCTAAAAGCCTTGTGCTTTTCGAGGGTGTTGGTGAATTTTATATTGGAGTGAGAAGCAGAAACCGTTTCAAACAGGGTCTTTGGCTTACAGGAATAAAAGGCCATGACCAGCAATAAGACAACTGAAAAAAGGCAGATCCTCTTCATAACCCTCCTATTTTTGTACGCTCAAAACTTGTTTAGAAATATCATTGTATACTGCAATATAGTGCGCACGCATGTGTGCGGATGTTGGTATCTCCTGACCCTGGCGAATCACCATAATGGCTTTTGACGCCTCTTCCGGCATATGACAATTTATGCAATTTGTTCTTAAAACCTCGCGACTGACGGTGGATGCCAATTTGCAGTCGTTGTGTGTTGTGCTTTTATGGCAGGCTTCGCATTTAACATAAAATTGCACGGCCAGCGCGCTCTCGTTTTTATGGGCATCGTGACAGCTGAGGCATGTCATCTGGCTGTTCTTAAAGCATTTGCTGGCAGCGAGCATTCCGTATTGGTTGCCGTGCACATCTATTTGGGAAGCAGGTTTGGCGGTGTCGGGATAAAAGAAGTCGAATAGTTTGTCACCCGGCTGAAAACTAAATGAAGGCTTGGATTTTGTGAGGGCGCCGCCGTGGCAGAGCCGGCAGAGGTCGAGGCTTTGTTGTCTTGTGCCTTTTGCGGGATTGAAAATGGCGTGACCGGCGTTGTCTGCCGGGTTATGCTCGCTGGCGCGGCCTGCGTTATCTGCGGGGTTCCTCTCCTCGAAGGCGATGTGATCCAATCCCGGTCCGTGGCACTTTTCGCATTCGACACCCAGGATAAGATTGGTCCTGGAGAATTCATCGGCTTTGGAGTCTTTGTTTGTCGTCTCCTGAAAATAAGTCGAGTGGCATTCCAGGCACCGGGCGGTGATGGAGCGGTTGAAGTCTACCTTCCGGGAATAGCCGGGACTGATGGTCCATTCGTTGGTCTCGGAGAACCAGGTCAATGGCAATTGAAACAGGTAATTATGAAACCAGTATATGCTCGTCTGGCCGCGTTTTCCTGATCCGACCACCATGTTGAAAGGGCGCGAGAGTTTTGGTTCTCCATATGAATAAGCTGTCTGATAGAAGCTATCCTGTTTTTTCTCCGCGGCAATTAAAAGGTGTTCGTTGACGATGAACTTATTGGCGCTGTCGAAGTCGCCTTTTAGCGTCTGGGCATTGGCCGGTGTGGAGGTCAGGTGATGAAAGGACTGCAGATGCTGTTCATATATATCCTTATGGCACCGGGCGCAGCTTTGTGAGCCTGCAAATCGCTGTTGTCCGGCGGCATTGGCCGGCGCCTTTTCATGTTGAGAGCAATTTTCAAGCGACAAACCGAAAATGGCTATTGCTATGAGTCCAGCAATTAAATAATATTTCCGGATAGTGATCATCTTTTAAAAAAAAGGAGCACCAGGTATCGTGCTCCTTTTAAAAAATATCCTTACAATTTATTGTTTGCCATTAAACAAAGCCTGCACGCCCGACGCGGGCAAAGCTTCGCTATAAAAGCGGAACTGGTCTAAACCTCCTTCCCAATGTTCACCCCATCCTAAGTTTGGTATGTTATCGTTGCCCCCGATGTCCAAGGACTGTATTTGAGAGGCGTTCGAGATCAGTGATCCATGACCCTGCCATAGCAGCACATTGGGATTGGCAGCTCCGTCTACGTACAAGGTCATGCTTGAAGCGGTTGCATCATAGACAAAGGCGATATGGTGCCAGTTGTTGTCTTGTACGTTGGCGACAAAATTAGTCTGAACGGTGTCTGTCCCACTGATATATCTTGATGAATCCCATGAAAACCAGTTGTCGCAGTTACAATGGTCATCCACCATGTAAAACTTAATTTTTGCCTTTGTAGCGGGAGACCATGACCCCCAGTCAAAAAGGGCGAACATGGAAAATCCATAGCTGCCCCATTTCTTATTGGCAGAAGACAGGGTAAATACAAAAGACGCATTCCCATTTGGGATACCGTTTCTTTTTTCCCAAAATGCTACGGTAAAGCTGGAGTCGTGCGATGAAAAGTCGTTGGCAGCAGAGTATTTGATGAATTTTGTTCCGTCACCCTGCACTCCCTGACCCGAGATACCGGTGATCGAGGTAAGCGGATTGTCGGACGGGAAATTCGCGCGGATGCTGTCGACGGCATTCATTAACGTGTTCGCCGTGTTGCCATCAAAGGCGGCGAAGAACTTCAGGGGCCCGCCCGGCGGGTTGGCGTCCTTTGGATAGTCCCCCATAGAAGGGCGGGTATTTTTTTGGCAGCTGAAGGCCAAAATACATAGAGCCAACAACGGAAACAGGCGGCTATATTTTTTAATATTTTTCATTTTCTTAATTTTTTGAATTACACAAAATCACTCTGATCTGCCAATTTCATACTGTTATGGGTAAGCCGGGTTTTGTGTCAATTTATTCAAGAATTGATCGATGATGGGTTGTGGGATCGGGTAAAGTGCATTCTTTGGCTGATACCCCAGGCTGCCCAATACTGACGTTGCGTCGCCCCAGCGAACCAGGTCATAGAAGCGGTAACCTTCCATCGCGAATTCCCAACGGCGCTCGTCTTTTATAGCCTGACGCATCTGGGCCTGGGTTGAATAGGCTACGTGTGGTAGAATTTTTGTCGGGTCGCCTGCGCCTCTCGCTCTGGCCCGAATCAATTCCAGGTTCGCCTCGGCGGTAGCGCCATCGCCCGTCTCGTTGGAGGCTTCTGCCAGCATCAAGATGACATCGGCATATCGCAGGATCCTGTGGTCGACCCAGTCTGCTCCGCCACTGCTACCAATTTGCCCGGTGAATGATCTCATTTGCGGGTCGGAGTATACTTTTTTGTTCCAATACTTTTGGTCGAGGAGGACACCGGGGTTATAGGCGGGAAGCGTATTTCCATAGCCGCCTGTTGCAGTACCGCCGTCGTATCTTCCGGAGAAGAGGATGGTTGCATCTCTTCTGGGGTCGGTGGCCGAATCCCAGGCATTCACGAGATTTTGTGTAGGCGTATTCCAGCCCCAGCCCAGGTTCCAGTCGACGCTGGCACCGCCCTGCCGCACATTCTGAGAAGTGCCCCATTGGGTGCCAATCCAGGGTGTCTGGTTCGGTCCGACATAGTTCACCAATTCCCAAATCGACTCGGGGCCGCACTTGCCGGCGCCATTCAGTCCATCTTTCCAGACATCTACAAAGCTGGGGTCGAGGTGATATTGACCGGAGGCTATTACCTGGTTGCAAAGACCTATTGTTCTTGCCCAATTGCCGCGGAATATATAGGTCTGGGCCCACAGGGTATTTGCCGCGCCCGAGGTCAATCTTCCAAGGTTCGAGTTACCGGTGGCAGTAGCCCAGGTGACCGGTAAATAAGAGGAAGCGACCGTCAGGTCGGAGTCGATCAATGCGTAGATCTGTCCGGGCTGCGCATTTGGCACGATCTGCTGGTTGGGAGAGGTGTAATAGAAGTTCTCGAGGGGCAGGTAAACTTCTCCGTATGCCTTGACCAGTTCGAAGTATGCATACGCTCTGAAAAAACAAGCTTCCCCGATATTTCTTTTAGAACCGTCATCCGTGGGCTTTAGCGAGTCGGCGTCATGGATGATCTCATTTGCCAATTGGATCATATTGAAGTGGTCGCCCCAATACGCGTTGGTAGCCCAGTCATTCTTGGTGTATTGGAATGTTTCAAACTCCGCATTGATCTCGGCGCCGTCTGAAATGCTGCTGCCTTTCTGGGCGTCGTCGTCTCTGATGGAGTGAAAATCCAGCCAGGCCAGGGTACTAAATCCCGCATCACCACGTAATGCGGAATAGAGTCCGAGCGCCTTCTTCTCAAAAGTTCCGCTGCCGCTGCCCAGGTCGTCCGCAGTGGCAGACAAGGGTTTCCTGTCCAGGAATTTTGTACAGCCGTCAAGCAGCATCGCGATACCCGCGAATGCCATCAGGGCTGCAAATATTTTTATTTTATTTTTCATAATGGACAATTTTCAATTTTAGAATGTTACACTAAGCCCTGCTGATAAGATACGGGGAATTGCTCCACCTCCCTGGTCAATCCCGAATTGCAAGGGGTTGGGCGGGAAGCTGGTGGCAGCTGCTGACAGCGTATTGGAAGATTGCAACGTGCTATATTGCGTGAAGCCGCCAAATTCCGGCGTATAGCCTGAGTTATTCTTCCAGGTTATCAGGTTCTGCGCGTTGAGATAGACACGTAAAGCCTTTATAGTAGAAGACTTGGAAAATACGTGTTGGGGAACAGTATAACCTATTTGAAGGTTACGGATACGAGCATAAGAACCGTTCTCTATACTGTAGGTAGATCCTACGTAGTTCGCCCGATCGCCCTGGCTAAGGAGCGGCGTCCAGTTCGAGGTACCGGGGCCATGCCATGCATCCAGTTGGAATCCGGCGTAGTTTACGCGCTGGTAGGGCGCCTCGAGTGAGCCCCATGCACGGAAGATCTTATTTCCCCATACACCGCCGATGTCGACGCCCAGACTAAAGGCCTTATAGTTGACCGTAACAGAACCTCCGTAGGTAAACTTGGGGGAAGGGTTGCCGATAAATGTTCTATCCTTTGAATCAATTACATTATCCGGCTTGCCGGGTGTGCCGCCGCTGATATCTGCGTACATCAGATCCCCGGGCCTTATCGTTCCCAGAGAGGATTGAACCGGTGATGCCAGTATCTGCGCATAGCTTTGGAAGACGCCTTTTGCGATATATCCGTAGAACTCTCCTACGGGCTGTCCTACGATGGTACGGCTGTCCTGCTCGCCATTGTTCTGGCTGGTCTGATCGATGTAGGTGAAGGAAGGATCACTGAAGCGAAGGACCTTATTTTGAATAAAGGTAATGTTGCCGGAAGCGTTTATGCTAAGATCATGACCTATGGGCTGATTCCAGGAAGCGCTAACTCCTGTCCTTTATTTTCGATGTCCACGAGGTTCTCCAATTTTTGGCCATCGGCGACGGTATATAGCCCCATTGCACCATCCGTCTTGCGTCGGAAATATGTGGCTTCAAAATGCAAACGACGCTGGAACGCTTCCAGCTCAACGCCAAATTCATATTGGTGGACAGTTTCCCAGTGCAGGTCCGGGTTCGCGATATAGGCTTTTTTATAGGTAGTATTCGTAATAAATCCACCGGCAGGGTTAACCCAAACCGTTTGGCCATTCGCTAATAATCCGGGATAAGATGGATAATAAACCCCTGTAGGTACGGCCTGATCGCCCAAGGTACCCGCAGAACCTTTGAGCTTTAAGAAGTCAAAGGTCTTCTGTCCTGCCATAAAACTTTCCCGGGTCAATTCCCACGCTGCACCGACTGTCCAATAGGTGCCCCATTGGTGTGCGGGTAAGAAGCTGGAGGAACCATCCCGTCTGACGGAAGCATTCAGGTAATATTTCTGATCATAATTGTACAATGCTCTTCCGAAGAAACCAGCCGTAAAGTTGGGCTGATAATTATAGGAGTATGTTTTATTAGGATCATTGGTCACCTCGGTGTAGGGCCATGCGCTGGGGTACCAAAACCTTTTATCAAATGGTATGGGTTGGGAGTTATCGGTAGGCACCACCCACATCTGATTGTAGCCTATATTATGCGAATAGGATGTGGCACCTGCAATGACTGTCAGGTTGTGGTTCTGGAAGCTATTCTTGTAGGTCAGGAGATTATCGGTCTGCATATTCCTCAGATCCGTCAATCCCTGCACCACCTTGGTTTGTGCATTTACTATGACCGGAGCGTCTGTCGACGGGTCGTATCCATAGTATAGGGGCGTATACTGGCGATGGTTCTCGCTGGAAAAGTCCCCGTACACAGCACTGCGGAATGTCAGGTGCTTCATCAAGTTAATTTCGGCATACACGCTTCCTACATAGCGATACAGTATATCGGAGTTATAGATCCTGTTTTGCTGGTCCAGGAACGGGTTTTGAACGCCGGAGTTCTGTAAGGCAGAATAGGTGGTAGAGTACAGGTTTTGCGTGATAGTGTCGTTGCCGTACAAATTGGGGACTTTGAACGATTTTGTCTTTGCCGAGACCTGCGGCATGATCTGGCGAGCCAGGCCTAATTGACCCGTAGCATCGTATGGCAGGTTTTCACGCATCGCCGTAAAGTTGACACCCACCTTCAACCATCTGTTGATCTTGCATTCATCGTTGATGGTAGCGGTGATCCTTTCCAGCTGCTCTTTTACCACCATACCCTGATCCAGGGTATAACCAATGCTGAAGTTGAATTTGTTGTTGTCCGTGGAATTGGCGATAGAAAGGTTATTGGCGCTCTGGATGCCTTTGCGTGTAACGGCATCAATCCAATCGGTGTTATTCTGCAGGTCAGGGATGGAGATATAGCCATTATTCGTCACACCGTTATTTGCATTTTCCTGCGCAAACAGCGTATTGAACTGCGTGGCGTTTGCCAGTTTGATCTTATTCACCAGCTGTTTGTAACCGGTGCTGGTGGAAAAAGTAAAGTTGGATTGGCCTGCCTTTGCTCTTTTTGTAGTGATGATAATAACGCCATTCGCACCCTGGTTACCGAAGATGGCCAAGGAGGAGGGGTCTTTCAGCACTTCCATGGATTCGATATCCTGCGGGTTGACATAGTTGATATCATATGTAAACACTCCGTCAACGACATAGAGCGGAGAAATGCTGGCGATACTTCCCGTACCACGGATCCGGATATCGGGGTTCTGGCCGGGGGTTCCATTATTGACGATATATACACCGGCAACTTTGCCCTGCAGGCTGGCTACGGGGTTGGTATTGGGTTTGTCGGCTATCTCCTTGCCTTCGATCTTTACGATGGAGCCGGTGAGGTCGCGTTTGGTGGCCTGGCCGTAACCGATGACTACGACTTCATCCATTACTTTTTTGGCTGTCGACAGCTTGACGTTGATCACCGACTGATTATTGATGGCTACTTCCTGGCTCTCATAACCAATATAGGAGACGACCAGCCGCCCTTTTTCAGGTACGGTAAGGGTGAAGTTCCCGTTGTTGTCAGTGGACGTACCATTTGTCGTTCCTTTGACGGTGATGGAGACGCCGGATAGGGGCTCGCCGGTCTCGCCGGTGATCTTGCCGGTGATCTTGATGTCCTGGGCTTCGGGTGAACTGGATACTACAACGATGAGGTTGTTTTCCAGCACTTTGAAAGTAAGGTCTGTGCCGGTGAACATATTCTGCAATACATCCCTGATCCCCAATTCTTTAACATCAATATTTATTCTTTTATGAATGGTATTCAGGCGGCTGTTGTAAAGAAATCGGTAGACGCCTTGTTTTTCGATGGAGTTAAGAGCCTTCGAGATCTCTACCTGTCTCAGGTTGAGGGAAACCCTCTCCTGCCCGTTGACCCTGGCTGAAACCTGCATAGTCGCTACAAGTATCAGTAGAAAGGTGAGTTTCATAAACAAAAGAGCTTTTTTTACGGCATGAGGGCTTATGCCCCCAATCGTTAGCATTTTTTTCATACTTTTAAACTTGTGGGTTATAATAAAGAGTGAAACCGGCGCTGCTGTCGCAAAATGCATTTCCGGATTTCCGATGTAACCTTAGCGGGGAATGCGCCAACATTTCCCGCTTCTTTTTTGTCTATGTGCTGTTATTCATTTGTTTGTAGTAGGATTTAATTTAATCATATCAGTTATTGAATGGTGATTTGGTTACCTTCTATGTTGTAATCGAATTTGGCCGTCAGCTTCAATGCGTCCAGCGCCTGCAAAATGGTCTCTTTTTGAAAGTTGCCGGTGAAGCGTAAACTTTCCATTTCCGGGGTGTTGAACCGGATGGTGACGCCATACCATCTTTCCATCGACGCGGCCAGGCTTCCGAATTCTTCATCCTGGAAGATCAGCTTGTTATCCACCCAGGAGGTCTCGATCATAGCGCCGGAGCGTTGCTCATATGTCGGCTTGCCGATGACCACGAGGGAGCTATTGTCCGGATGTTCATGACGACGGACCTCATTTTCTTTATCTTGTTTCGCGCTGTCTTCGTTGTTTACAACCAGCTTCTCATTGGGTTTTAGCACGATCTTGTCGCTGGGTCTGTTATGAATGGAGACTTCGATGCTGCCGTGGATAAGGGTGGTTTCCGTCGTCTTATCGGTGGGGTAGGATTTTACGTTAAAGCTGGTGCCCAGTACCCGTATATCGATGCGGGCGGTGTGGATGACAAAGGGCTTGCTGGCATTGGGCGCCACGTCAAAAAAGGCTTCACCTGTAAGGGTGACGGCGCGCCGGGTGGCGCCAAAGTTCTTTTCATAATTGATACGGCTGCCGGCATTGAGCCAGACGACGGTGCCATCGGGCAGGGTGAGATGGGTGCGTGAGCCGTTGCCGGTAAATATCTCGTTGCCGGCCAGGGCAGGGGTTACGGCGGGGGCCGCGGTAATGGGCTGGGGTGTTATGGTACGAGTATAGAGGCTTGTAATAATAATGGCTGCGAGGAGGGTGGCCGCTGCGAGCAAATACAGGATGCGCCCGGGTTTGCGATGTGGTTCCTGCGCGGGATATGCGTTGTTGTCGTCGGCCGTGACGGAGAGGGTAAGGGCGGCCGTGGGCGTCTGAGCATAGTCTATCTTCAGGTCCTGCATACGGTCGAGGTGGCGGGAAAAGGCTTCTTCGGCGATGTGCAATTCCTCCGGGTCGGAGGGGTTCCAGAGATCGGAGATGGTTTGCAGGGGGTAGTGTAATTCGGGATTCTGGCGGAGGAGCTCTTCCAGTTCACGAAGTTCTTCGGGAGTCGCTTCTCCAGTTAATTTTTTAGCAATGAGATTCCAGGTGTACTGTTTGTGTTCTTGTCCCATCTTGTGTAGTAGACCTCCGGGCATACGGACCCCAGGGCCTTCCTGTAGGACAGACATTTTCGAAAAAACCCCCAAAAAGAATTTAACTTTTTTTAACATTTCTAATGAGTCGATTTTTACTCATTGATTATCAATTATTTATGGTTTTGGGTGCGCGGGCAGGTCTATCGGGGATGCGGCTGGGTCTATCGGGTGCGCGGCTGGGTCAATTTGAGATGCGGGCAGGCCTATCTGGGATGTCTTTGGTCTATCGGGGATGCTTTATGGAAGAGGATACTGTCTTTTGGATATCGAAGCTGACGGCGGTGCCGATCTTGTGGAGTGCGATAGCGAGTTGGTTTTCAACCGTCTTGATCGAGATGTTTAACACTTCGGCCACCTCTTTGTATTTGAGTCCGTCCTCTTTTGCCAGTTTGAAGATCATTTTACATTTAGGGGGGAGCTGGTCGATGGCTTTTTGTATGCGGGCGAGCATGTCGGCGGTGATCAACAGTTGTTCGGGGTCGAAGTAGAGGCTGGTGAGGTCGGCCTGGAATTCATCGAGGGGGTTGGTAGCGGCGCTACGTTTTTGTTTGTCGAGGTAATTATAGGCATGGTTGCGGGTGGAGACGTAGAGATAGAGTTTCAGGTTCTCTATTTTTTCCAGGTCTTTTCTTTTTTCCCAGACCTTAATAAATACGTCGGAGATGATCTCTTCGGCGGGTTCTTTTGCTTTGACCAGGGTTTTGGCAAACTGGAAAAGGTAGGAATACAGAGAGGTGAACAGTTCTCTATAGGCCTGCTGATCGTCGAATCGGGCGATCCGGGTTTGCAATGTTTGGATAGTAGTAGCGGTAATCATCTGGCAATGCAAAAGTCAGTCAACATGCTCAATATTTAGCAATAATAAGATTTTCTCTTAATTTGGACAGTTTCTTTTAAATGTTTGCTGCATCGGTCGGGGATGCTTTGTCTTTCGGGGTCAAAAGGTTGAGTTGTGGCGGGGTGGTGATGGGCGGGGCAGGCGGGAGCGAAAGGGCGAGCCAGCGGGGAGTGAAGAGAGCTCCGGGCTGGTGGCAAAGAGGGCGGGATTTATTTTCGGACTTAGGCTAATTTTTTATACTTTTGCAGCCGCCGGTTTTGGCAGGACCCTTAGCTCAGCCGGTTAGAGCATCTGACTCATAATCAGAGGGTCGCTGGTTCGAGCCCAGCAGGGTCCACAGGAATTGAGCACTTACGGAAGTAGGTGCTTTTTTTGTTTGATACGGGGCTGGCGATATGTCTTTTTATGTACCTTTCTTTTGATATGGCTGCAGGACTGAATTTGTATCCCCGTTGTCGTTTGCTTTTCTGCCTTTTAATGGTTTGTGGAGATGCATTCGGGCAAACTAATTCGCATAAAAACGTTTTTGCAGGCCGGCATTTGGAGTACCTCGAATTCAGGGACGATTCAGTATTGATAACGACGCTTTTTGGTGATTGGGACACGACTGCCTATCTGGTCAAATCGGACACGTTACTAATTAAAAAAGAGCATTGGCAAACCGACAGTACCGGGGATCATCATTGGGTAGAATGGCATCCCTTTAAGCTGCTGTCCCGTCAAACCGACACGATCCGTATGGTAGTCCCATTCAAGGGAGTTTCGAAACCGACTGATGGAGAAGACACGATTATGTTCGTCGGCGTAGAAAACTTAAAAGAGCCAATCCAATCTTTTACATACTTCAACATTACTGACAATAGCTCCTGGTCAGGCACTATTGATATTTCAATCGACAGTGCCGGCAGGCTTGTGCTTTTTAGAAAAAAATGGGACAACGTCCATCCGGGGGCGAAACCGACAAGTCAAACCACTGTACGAGTACTATCAAAACAGGAATTCGGTCGATTTAAGAACGTTCTTTCATATTCACTTCTGTCAAGACTATCACGGTTCAGAGGTGGGTGCGATGCAATGGATGCCGGCAGGACGTCCATTGAAGTTATCTATAATGGCAAAAAGATTATTAGTAAAGGCTGTTCGATGAAATGGCCGTATGCTCTTCTGTATAATCATGTCTACGACCTCGCCAACAGGGCTGGAGAGGGCTTTGGCGCGGCGGGCCGGCGCCGAAAATAAGACAGGGCCGGCATTCTGTTTGTCTTTTGCCGCCTTACGGGAGATTATGCCGTCTTAGGGACTGTCTTTTTTTAGCTTTAAGCATGCCCGTCCATCCTGTCATCCCCTGGAAGCCGTGGGAAAAGATCTTGTTCCGGCTGTTATTCCCCTTTTTGATCCTGCAGATAGTAACGCAGGATTTCACGGGGAATTTATTCGGCGGCAGCCGCGTGGTGTGGGGCCTGGGGGATCGAATATTTACGCGTCCCTGTCTTTGGCTCAATGCTCATATCTTTCACTTCGGGTATTCACCGCCTGTATGGTCAACCTTCTCGGCGGCGCTGCATACTATTCGGGATACTGTCTATCTGGTTGTTAGTATCGTGGTATGTTTGGTGTGGACGATGCTGGATCGGGGCCGGGGCAACTATAACCGTCTGCTCTACTGGTTCTCGCAGGTGCTGATCATGGTGCTGTCCTGTATCGTGTTTGCCTATGGGATCGTAAAAGTGTTTCCTGTGCAGATGGCGGGGCCCTCCTTTTCCGTACTGCAAACGCCAGTGGGTGATCTGCGACCCTTCGACCTCCTTTGGACTACCTATGGGTATGGGTCGCCTTATCAGACCTTTACGGGTGTGTTCGAGGCCGTGAGCGCCATTCTTGTTCTATTCCGCCGCACGCGGGTGGTGGGGTTGCTCATCATCGTATCGGTGATGGTAAATGTCATTATGCTGAATTATACTTTCCAGATAGGCGTACTGATGTTGTCCTTTTATGTGCTGCTGGTTGCCCTGTTCCTGCTGGCTCCTTATGCGCGGCAACTGGCAGGTCTTTTCTTTTTACGACAAGGGGCTGCGCTGACTGGTGTTAAGTATGTGCCGGGGCCAGGGTTGAAGACTGTGCTGCCTAAGGCGGTCGCGATTGTGTTGATCGCTGGCTCCTTCGTGGCAAATACCCTGTACGTTCGCGGCATATATGAAAGAAGAGAGGGTGTCCGGCGGTCGGCTGAGTATTTCCGGATACAGCATTTTGCATTGAATGGTGATACGCTGCGACCATGGGAGAACGATACCCTTTGCTGGCGATGGTGGTACGAAAGGACGACGGGTGGGAAAAGATATGTTACGGTGACACCGATGAAGCTGGCCGCTGCAAAGACTTATACCGTGGTGCGGGATACCATCGGGCACATTCTTTCGCTGAAGCCTTTGGATGGGGCAGATACTGTTGTTTTGCATTTTTCATTTTACTTCCTTGGGCGCCGGCCGCTGGCAGCTGGAGGGCAGTGCTATACGCGCAGAGCTTTTGCCGGTGGGTGCGGACACCGCCTGGCGCTTGTTGCGAACCACACGTACCATCATCGCCCTGAAGGATGGGGAGGATCAGTGAGCTGCAATTCATAACTGAATTTCGCCGGCTCGGAATGTATGGTACAGGATGCGGTCGGCCTGGGTCCGCAGGAGTTGGAGCCTACGCCCAGTGTCTTCGCGCTTATACAAAGTACGGTGGCGGAGCTGGCCGGCAGGTCAATCTTATATTCTGTCTTTTCCAGTTCTTCATCCCCGTATGGAAGGGCTGATACCTGTAGCAGGTCCTGATCCTGGTTGACGGTAAGAGCGGCACCGCCTGCCGAGCGGAGGGCAGCCCACCGGATGTCTTCATGGTTGCCACATTCCATGGGTTTTTCATACGGCGTCAGTTGCTGCTTCACGCTGCTGGCATAGACGCCAATGTCGGAACCGTATTTTCTGTCGGCATAGTTCTCCATCGGTCCGCGGCCAAAGTAACTGAACTGATCCATGTCCTTTTTCAAAAAGAGGCGTACTCCCAAACGGGCCAGCGGTACGGAAGTGTTGCTGAATCCGACGCTGTTGTCACAATGGGTGCGGCCATCGGGGTAGATAGAATAAGAGGTCGTGTCCTGGATGGTAAAGTCATTCTTTCCTCTGCCCGTAAGGAAGAATGTGATACGTCTCGATCCATCGGACGACTTCATAAGTTCGATGTGGCTGCTGGTTGTCCATTGTAATTCCTTCAGCCCATATTTTTCCCACTGCTCGTCGGCCCACATGTCATCGTTGCGATGTGGTGCGCGCCAGAGGTGTAATCTCGGACCGCCCTTGTCCTGGAGGATATCGGTCCCGTGGCTCACCAGGCGGGAGATAGTACCCGTGTGTTTATCGAATTGCACTTCAAAGCTTTTGCCCGTGACCGTGATGACGTTGTCGTCTTCCGTCTGTTGCGTGGGTTCTCCGGATGCGATAGAGGGTCTGTTTTCGGAGGTCTGCATAGGCCACTCGAATTGGGTAGCGGAGACCTCATAGCCTTTTTTTACCCATCGCGCGTCGTTCTTTGTGGTGAATGACACGCGGAGGAAATATTCTGCTTCCTTGTTGAGATGTACTTTTTGAGTAGGGATGGTGATGTCTTTTTCTTCCTGTGGTTTTAGCTGACCGGGGTCGATGCTGCCGGAATCCACTGGTATACCATTTTCGGATATCACCCATTTGCCATCGAATCCGCTGAGGTCGATGAATTGATATTTGTTTTGGATGGTGATGAGGCCATGATCTAGGTCCTTAGCCTGGGCTCTGATCCACTGGTATGCTCTTTTCAGTTCTGGATAATGGGGTTTGGGGCTGCGGTCGGAGAACACTACTCCTTTATGTATAAAATAATGGTCATTGGGATATTCGCCAAAACCGCCGCCGAATGCTGTGATGGGGTGTCCCGGATTGCGTCTGTTCCATAATCCCTGATCCTGCCATTCCCAGATGCATCCGCCGAGAAGGGATGGATATTTATCGAAGAGTGCGTTGTAGTCGTCCACGGAGCCCATGGAGTTGAACATGGCATGGGCATATTCGCAGAGATAAAGCGGTTTTACCATTTTGGCATCGGTGGCATGCTCTTCCAATTCTTTCAGTCCTGTGTACATGCGGCTGTCCAGATCGGCAGGGTTCTTCTCCCCCAGCCCGAACCCTTCGTAGTGTGTGGGTCTTGTCGGGTCCAGTTCTTTGATGGTCTTTAAGGCAGTCCGGAAATTGGAGCCTCCACTTCCGCATTCGTTGCCGAGGGACCAGATGATAACGGAGGGGTGATTACGGAAATTCTCTACATTGGCCACGTTGCGGCTGATGATGGC
>Ga0105237_10002215_pt1 | contig 24337 bp, 17 predicted proteins | sample KBSC24metaG_FD_81520 | JGI IMG/M metagenome (GOLD analysis project Ga0105237, IMG submission 81520) | Corn rhizosphere microbial communities from Kellogg Biological Station, Michigan, USA - KBS C2-4 metaG | ecosystem: Host-associated > Plants > Roots > Rhizosphere > Soil | place: Michigan, USA...
CTGGCCGCACTGCCCATCGGCTCCAAATCTTTTCGCGTGAGCGCTTCGATTACCTGGCTGGCTTATTGAATGAAGAAATTGGGCCGACGAGTGAGGATTTCTCGTTCGGAGTCACCGTTGGGCAACCAAACGCCGTCGACGAATCGCGCAAAGAAGTAGTGCAAAGGACTGGCCACATTGCCGATTTCGCAAAATACAACAGCCTGATTCAATTGACGCTGCATGCACGACGGTCGGATGCGCTTTCGCTTTCATTTCATGCGCTCGGACCACGCTATCGCGGAATAATCGGAGTTGTAGCTTACTTGTCGATTGACGGCTCCGCACCGTCGCTGATCGAAGGCGGCTCTTTCTTAATCAACTACGACGAGGATCTAAAGAGGGCGGAAATTCGATTCTCTGCCTGGCTCGAAGACGTGGTGATTGAGGGTTTGAAAGTGTGGCGGCGCACTCTTTAGCGTAAGCCCGGGATCGCCAGTATATCGTCGCCTTCTCCTTCTCCCGCGTCCGCCGACCGATAGACGAATTTATCTCCGGCGTACACGATTTTTCGCATCCAGTTGGTAGGGTCCACCCAGGTGAGCTTCCGATTCCCCAAAGCTCCAGCCATATCGGCGATGTCCCATTTCACTGCAAACCCGGGCATGGTGGCGTCGTGGAGATTTGTACTGAGCGGAGATTCGAGCGCTGGGCGGAAGCTGACTGGCGTATGGTCAAGCCAGAGCTTAGTGATTCTCGGGTCGACGGCTGCTGCGATTAACGCCCAAATCCCGGGGACTTCGCGGGCTACAACGTTGATGTCTTTTCCCCCTCTTGATTCCAGCAGGTCGATCGCGCGGAGTATATCTTTGGCCCGTAGGCTGGGGAGATTGCGGCCGATCAGCCATGCTCGTGTGTTGTCGATCCAGTCGCCCACCATCGCCGGTGGATTGGCCGGCTCGGGGACGCCCCTCGGATTGAGTACCAGCACGGCGTACCCTGCTGCTTCGATCTTTTTCGCTCGCTCAGCGGCCCGCGGGTATGGATTCACCAGTATCACGGACGCGTGTGTATTCGGCGATCCGTAGAGGTCCGCGGTGATGTTGAGATTTGAATCGCCTTCAAAGACGAAGTGCGTCACGCCGTCCGCGTCCTTGGACTCGGATTGGATTCTGGGCTCCGATCTTTCGTAGCGCATCCACTTTCGGAGATATTCGAGCAGCTCAGCCTGCGAGCCTCGCGACCGCGGAGTTTGGTTGATCACCTGATAGATGTCGCGGCTACCGGGCAGTAATGAAACTTGACCTTTTGGTGTGACTTGGAGCAGGCGGTCAGGCACGAGATTAACGGATTGCTCGGTGGCATCGCCATGCCCGTCTTTGAGCCAGCGGATCATCCATTCGTAGATTGCTTCGCGGACCATATGCGGCGTGCCGTGCGGTCCCGGACCGACTACCCACTTCACGCGATTGTCCGCATCCCAGACGTGATACCACTTCGTGGCTTCTTCGACCACCTGTTGTGCGGCTGCGGGAGTAAAGAAATCATCCTTCGTAGACGTGATGAGCCAGGGCTTTGGCGCGAAGCTTTCTACGTAGTCGGTCTCGTCGAGGCCCGATGCCAGAAAGTCCGGGAAGCTCTGTTCGGAGTCTCCGATAGCAGCGGTGAACAGCGAGCGGAACGATTGCATGAAGCACGACACGGCCGCCACTTTGATGCGCGGATCAAGCGCGGAAATGTAGGTAGCCAGCGTGCCTCCGCCGGAGCAACCCGTGCAGCCGATCTTTTCCTGTTCCACTTCGGGCCGGCTCATCAGGTAATCCAGCGCGCGCTTTGCGTCCCAGATCCGGTAACGGGCAAAACTTTGCCCCATAAGAATGCTTTGTGTACCGGCCATGAAATGCTGTGTGGTGCCCGGCCCTCCGAGCCCGCCACCGATTCGCCAGTCGTATGCCTGTTGCCGTTCTCCCTGGCCGAGCGGATCGTATGTAAAGACGACGAATCCCTTCAGCGCGAAGTTAGTGGCCATGCGCTGCACCGCGGGCTTGCCTTCTTCCCAGTGTCCGAGCGGAATCAGGATTCCGGGATAGTGGCCAGGTGCGGAGGGGCGGTAGAGATTCCCGGTGACGAAAATTCCGGGCAGGCTTTCGAAGAGGACATTTTCGATGACATATCCGTTCTCCGGATGCACGGCTTTGACCTGGGCGTTCAGCGGACCTCTGTAATCAGGCAGGCCGCCGATGAGCTGGAGCACCTTCGTCCGGACGAATTCTTGGCGCTTCGCGGCGGAGGCTTTGTCCTGGATTTGGCCGATCACCCTATCGCGTAGATCAAGTTCCTGCTGTGCGATGCTATTCATCCAAACGAGAAGGGGACTCTCTTGCGCGGCCAGGCCGGCGCTGAGGGCAACAATCAATACAAGCGGTTTCATGGCAGAAGTCGTTCCAGCATATCTGGAATTTCGAAGATTGCGCGATTCTCGATCTCGCTGATGGCGGCTTTCATGGATCGGTACGTTTCACGTTGGAGAAGCTGGGTAACGGCGGCCGCAATGTCGCGGAAGTTATCGACCACGATTCCAAATTTTCTGTCGCGAACCCATTGGGTATTGAAGCGCTCCTGCGGCAATGTCCATGCATTGTGTTCGATGATGACCGGGAGCTTCATGGCGATCGCCTCGCTGATGCTGCCGGGGCCGGGTTTGCCGATCATGAAATCGGAAAGGTGCATGAAGTACGGAACTTCCTGGGTGAAGCCGGCGACGTGCAGGGGAATGCGCGCATTCAGCGCGCGAATGCGAGTGGCGAGCTTCTCGTTGCGGCCGCAGATCAGTATGAGTTGCATGTCGAGAGTGGAATTGCCCAGGCGCTTCGCGATTTCGAGCATCACGCTGGAGCCCTGCCCTCCGAACAGTACAATCCCTGTTGGTTTGTCGCGATGGAGTCCGAGTTTCTCGCGTCCCGCTGCCCGATCTACGGTGATTGGTTGATAGAAAATAGGCCGGAGAATCATTCCGGATGTGCGGAAAATCTTGTTATCGGGATGACCCAGGCTGCGGGCCTGCTCAACCGCCCGGTCCGTTCCGCAGATGAAATACTGGTCTTGCTTTTCCATCCAGAAATGGGGAGGATAATCGGCCAGATCGGTGAGGATGGAAACGTAAGGCTTGGTCGGACTTACTCGGCGGAGCGCCTGGAATAGCGCGCGGTTGAAATTAGGAACAACCGACACGACCATGTCAGGCGGTTCTTTGGCCCAGAAGTTGGCCATCATGCGAACCTGCGCCGGATGATACAGGCGGATAATGGCATGCATCGGCGCGATCAGATATTCCGAGCCGAGCGTCCAACCCTTAGCGAGGAGCTTGTTATAGACGTCCTCCATTTGGATTCCAGTCAGCTTACGGAATATGTCGAGGGGCTGCAGTACTTCCTGTAAATTAATGAGTCGAACCCGCCAAGGCCGGTTTTGTTCTTCGATTACCGTCTTCAGAGCGGTGGCGGCGCTGCGATGTCCGCCGCCTGCGTCGAAGAAGATGAAATCGATGTTTTTCATGCTGTAACCCGTCATAGTAGCGCACAAACCTTTGATCGAACCCAAAAAACAGAAAAGTTCATAAATGTTTCGTGGCTATGTCACTCGGTTGTAATTACAGAGGGTTACAAATGAACCATGAAGTGCGATATGCACGTCCATACGCTCCACTCCGGCATGTGCACGCAGCCCGTGGCGAAGAAGTTTTGCCGTGAAAGCTACAGCGATCCGGATGCGGTGTACGAGAAGCTAAAAAGCCTCGGCATGGACCTCGTAACTATCACCGATCACGACTCCATCGGTGCGGCCGACCGTTTGCGGCGTCATCCGGATTTCTTTTCGAGTGAGGAAATCACCTGCCAAATGCCGAGCGGTACCAAGGTGCATATTGGCGTATACGATTTGAGCGAACGGCAGCATATAGAGTTACAGCGGCGCAGAGACGACTTCTTTTCCCTGATGGCTTACATAGGTGAGCAGCGTCTACTATGCAGCGTGAACCACCTTTTTTCAGGCTTGACCGGAAGGCGGGATCGCTTCGATTACGTCTGGTTCGAGCAGATGTTTCCTTGCCTGGAGACACGCAACGGCGCGCTTCTGGAGATGGGGAATCAACGAGCTGCGGAGTTCGCGCGGATGGCCGGCAAAGCGGTGGTGGCCGGCAGCGACGCGCATACATTGTGGAGCGTGGGATCGGCATATACGAGCGTGCCGGAAGCGCGGACCAAGGATGAATTTCTCTCGGGATTGCGCGCCGGGCACGGAGTCGCGCTGGGAAGTTCCGGCAGTTACTGGAAATTAACGCGGGACATACTGGGAATTTGTTGCAGTTTGATGAAAGAGCGTTCGTGGGCGCTGGCGTTATCGCCTTTGATGGCGGCTGTACCGGCGGCGATCTTAGTAAACTACGGATGGGAGGTACTCTTCGCCAGTTATTGGTTTCGGAAGGCGATGGGTGTTGGTCGAGCCGAGGCTTTGGCTCCGCTACGGCCAAGGAGGGTAGTCGCGTGACCGCGTTACCTCAACTCAAAGAATTCATCGAGAAGCGGGACCACAACCTGATGCGTCGCGTGAACAGCTGGCGCGCGCCCCGGTGGATACGATTGTGGATGATCTGTGCGACCCGCGGCGGCGACGGGTGGTTGTGGTACGCCATGGCGCTGGTGATCCTGATCTTCGGTGGGCCGGAGAGATTCTGGGCGGCCGGTGCGGGTACTTTGTCGGCCACCACCGGCGTGCTGTTGTTTATCCAGGTGAAGAAGAGATTCCGCCGTCCTCGGCCGTGCCAAATTAGCCCGCACTGTTGGGCGACGCTGCTGCCTCCTGACCAGTTCTCGTTTCCCTCAGGCCATTCGATTACGGCGTTTGCGTTTGCGATTCCGTTCGGGCTGTTTTATCCGGATCTGATGCCGGGGCTGTTGTTCTGCGCGCTAAGCGTCGCAGTCTCACGAGTGCTGCTTGGGATGCATTTTCTCAGCGATGTGGTGGTGGGTTCGATGATTGGTACGATCTTGGGGTATTCGTCTTACCTGGTGATGCGGTAATAACGCGGCGTCCGGCCTTGCGTCCTTCGGCGAGCTGCTGCGCGACGACTTCTTCGAGCGTCTGCGCTTGCGCCTCTGCAAAAATTCCTTCCTCTTTCAGGAAGTCATCGATGCTCGAACCCTCAAATACGCAGAAAGATCTTCCGCCGATACATCCAGAAGAGAATAAGCCAATAAGTCGCGAGCACCGCTATCCCCATCAACAACGGCTCGACTGCCGTCCCGAAAATCTGAAAGATCCCCGTGCCGAGATGAATTCGAAAAGAGTCGGCGATAAACTTTCCGGACAGTTCCGCCATACAATACGCGGCAATCGAATTCATGCCGATGACCACCAGCGGGAACGCCCATTTCCGGTATCCCTTCCCATCGATGATCCATGCGAATGCGGCCAGCAGCAGGAAACACGCGCCGCCGCTGAACAACGTCCAACTCGGCGTCCAAATGCGCTTCACTACCGGACATATGCCGGAGACATGAAGCAGTGTGCCAACCGCCAGGCCAATGGCTCCCGCTATGACGAAGCGTTGTATCGGAAGACGCGGCTCGGCGGCGCGCATCCAACGGCCGGCGGCCAATCCCAGAATCATAGTGCCGAGAGTCGGGATGAAGCTGAGCGTCAGGTACCCGCCGGCATTCGCTAGGAACGGTCTCGTGCGCGGGAACAGATTGAGAAACCACTGATCGAATGCCACGCCGAGATTGCTGTTCTTATTCCAGTGCGCGGCGAAACCCGAGAAGTTGTGGTTCCATGTTGCCGGAACGCCAACCGCCTGGTAATCGAATCCCGGGCCGGGAGCGGGATATATCGCCCACGCCGCCCAATAGCCGGTCAGAATCACGCCCAATGCAATCCACTGCCACCGCGGCGGACGAAAGCCTAGTAAAAACAGAAATGGATAACCCAGTCCGATCTGCGTCAGCGTGTCCTCAAAGGTGAAGTTCGTCTGTGTGCTATGCGTTGACCTCAGGAAAATGCCCAGCGCGATCAGCAGCAGCGATCGCCAAATCGCGTGCCCGAGCATATTTCTGAAGGAGGTTCCTTTTGCCAGGCGGCTCGCGATCGAGTAGGGCAGTGCGGCGCCCACCAGAAACGAGAATGACGGCTGGATGAGATCGTGCAGCGAGCAGCCGGCCCACTCGACATGGCTTTGGTTGTAGGCGAGAACACCCCAGAACCAGTTTCCGGGAAACGCCCTGGCCACATGCGCCAGTTGAAGCACCTCGGCCATCATTAACAACATGACGAAGCCGCGATAGGCATCGAGAGCCGAATTCCGTCTCACCACGCGCGAAGCGGAAATTGTTTGTTGCCCGATCGGCGAGGATTCGACAATCGTTCCTGGGGGCATCGTTGTCTATCATAACAATTGCAACTGCACGCTACCGGGTAACTGCGCGCCGGTTTCTTGCGGGTACGGACCAAAACTCTGCGAGCAGAACAGCAATAATATAGACATACTAAGTGCAAAACAGGCGATCTCCGACCGTTCGATTATTGGTGGGGCTGGCCGTGACCCTCTCGGCCGTGGCCTTATACTCGGGCTACACCATCGTGCAGATGCGCGGATTGCGGCGATTGCAGACCCAGTCCATCGACCGGAATCGCACCGACTCGCTGCTGCTTCTCCGCATTCAAAACAATTTGAACTCGCTTGCGTTGGCGATGCGCGACATGTTGGATGCCGACGAGCCTTATCCGCTGACTGCCTGGCAAGGCCAGTTCCGGCGCATCCGGGTGGATTTGGAAGATGCCATGCGGCGCGAACAGGCGCTGGGGCCGGCGGGCCGGACTGCGGATCAGAATCGATATCTGGCAGCCTCCGTCGCGCAGTTCTGGGATGCGTTGGACCGTGTATTCGCCCTCGCTGCAAGCGGCAATGAAGGTGAGGCTCGCACTCGCATCCGGTTGTCGCTCCAGGCCCGGCAGGCTGCTCTCAGTACCGCGGTCTCGCGTCTCCTCGTCCAGAACAACGAGAGCGAAGAACACGCGGCCCTGGAGACGCAGCAAATCTATGCCGGCGTCGAGCGCAATGTATATCTGTTGTTCGGGGCGCTTCTGATTGTTGTAGCGCTGAGCAGCGTCTCTGTGGTTCAGTACAATCGGCGCATGTTCGATCAGGTCGCGGCGCTATCGGAACGCCGCAGCGAATTGGCGCAGCAACTCATTTCCATGCAGGAAAATACTTTCCGCTACATCTCGCGGGAATTGCACGACGAGTTTGGGCAGATTCTTACTGCGGTGGGTGCGATGCTGCAGCGCATGGAACGGCGGAGTTCTGCGGCGGATTCGACAATGAAGACCGGCCTGCGCGAGGTGAGCGGTATTGTGCAATCCACTTTGGAAAAAGTCCGAACGCTCTCGCAGGCGCTGCATCCGGTTGTTCTCGACGAGGCTGGATTGGAGAGCGCCCTCGACTCGTATCTGCCGAATTTTGAAAAGCGCACCGGCATCAAGGTGCACTACGAGAAAACGGGCGAGATCGGCGCGATGGATAAACAGGTCGCTATCCATCTATATCGCGTGTTGCAGGAGGCTCTGAATAACGTCGCGCGCCACTCGCAGTCCGCTCAGGCGGACGTTCGGCTCCGTTTTGCCCCGGGCTCGGTGGTTCTCGAAGTAGAGGACGAGGGCATCGGATTCCGGGGGCGCGGCGATACCCCCGGCATGGGCCTTGTCTCCATGCGCGAGCGTGCCGAACTAGTGAACGGGCGCGTTGAGTTTCTGGATGGAGAGGGCGGCGGGGCATTGATACGTCTTACCGTTCAGATGAGTCTATGATCTCCGTTCTTCTAGTGGATGACCACAGCCTCGTGCGGCGCGGATTCCGCCGAATGCTGGAGGACGATCCGGACATTTCCGTAGTTGGCGAGGCGAGCGACGGGCACGACGCCATTGAGGCAGCGGCTAAGTTACAACCCAACGTCGTCGTGATGGATTTCGCGTTGCCGAGTATGAATGGGGCAGTGGCGGCGCGGCACATGCGCAAGGCGCGTCCCAATCTCGCTGTCCTGATCCTGAGCATGCATTCCGAAGCTTCCTATGTGCGCACGTGCCTGGAAGCGGGCGCTTGCGGATACCTTCTCAAAAACGCGATGGATCTGGAATTGGTAGATGCCGTGAAACGCGTGGCGGCTGGCGAACAGGTGCTCGACCCACGGTTGGCCCTCCCGGTTCGCGACGAGAAGAATGTGCCCTCGTTGACCACTCGCGAATTGGAAGTGTTGCAATTGATCGTGCATGGCAAATCGAACAAAGACATTGCGATCGTTCTGGGTTTGAGCGCGAATACCGTATCGGTTCATCGCTCGAATATCATGCAGACCTTTGGTATTCATAACACCGCGGAACTTGTGGTCTACGCGATCCGGAACGGGCTTGTGAGCATCGCGTGAATCGCAGAACATTCCTAATGGGCGCGCTGCCATTCGGGGCGTCCGCCGCCGCGGATCACACAGAGAAAGCCGGGTTCCGGCTGGAAAATGTGACGGCGGCGGCCGGCATCGATTTTCATCACAACAGCGGCGCTTTCGGAGCGAAGCATTTGCCGGAAACCATGGGACCAGGGTGCGCGTTCCTCGACTACGATAGCGACGGTTGGCTCGACATTCTGTTGGTGAACGGAATGGATTGGCCGGGACACAAGAAGCAGCGCAGCACGCTGAAGCTTTACCGGAATAATCGAAACGGGACCTTCACCGATGTCACCGAGCGCGCCGGCTTAGCCGTTGAAATGTACGGCATGGGTGTCGCGGCCGCCGACTACAACAACGACGGATTTCCGGACATCCTGATCACCGCGGTGGGACAGAACCGGCTTTTTCGGAATACAGGGAAGGGTACTTTTATCGATGTCACGGAGAAAGCCGGTCTGGGTGGCCGGACTGCTTTCAGCACATCGGCGCTCTGGTTCGATTTCGATCGCGATGGACACCTGGACCTCTTTGTGTGCAATTACGTGAAGTGGTCGCCCGAGCACGACGTGTTTTGCAGTGTCGACGGCACACACAAATCCTACTGCACGCCTGAGGCCTATCGCGGGTCCACCTGCTGGCTGTTCCGCAATCGGGGCGATGGCACATTCGAAGATGTCACGGCCAAGAGTGGAATTTTTGATACAAGTTCGAAGTCTCTGGGCGTGGCGCTGCTCGATTACGATCACAACGGATGGCCGGGGCTGATCGTCGCGAACGACACTCAGCCGAACAAGTTGTATAGAAATCTGCGCAACGGGACGTTCGAGGATTGCGCCGTGCGGGCCGGAATCGCATTCAGCGAGGACGGTAAAGCCAGAGCGGGGATGGGAGTAGACGTTGCCGATTATGAGAACTCCGGCTCGGCGGGTATCGCGATTACGAACTTTGATAACGAGATGATTGCCCTTTATCGGCCGGGCGCGGGCGGCGTTTACTCGGACGTCGCGCCGAAAACGGGCATTGGTCAGGCCTCGCGCAACAGCCTCGGTTTCGGATGTGTATTTTTCGACGCCGATTTGGATGGTCGCCTCGATCTGTTAGCGGCGAACGGACATATCGATGAAACAGTCCGGAATATTCGAGCCAACATCGGCTATGCTCAGCCGCCGCACTTGTTCATGAACCAAGGCGCAACGGGATTCCGCGATGCAGCGCCGGAAGCAGGCACCGATTTTTCGGCGCCGAAGGTCGCACGCGGCCTTGCCTATGGCGATTTTGACCGGGACGGCGATCTGGACGTCCTGATGACGACCAATCACGGTCCGGCCTTGTTGTACCGGAACGATGTGATGAACGGCAATCGGTCGATTCGTATTCGGCTGACCGGGACAAAATCGAACCGCGATGGCATTGGAGCGATCGTGCGCGTGTTTACCCCCGATGCCGTGCAATCCCGAATGGTGAAGACGGGATCTAGCTATCTGTCCCAGTCGGAGTTAGCGGTAACTTTCGGTATTGGTAAGCGGGATCGTGTAGACCGCGTCGTTGTGGAATGGCCCTCCGGACGCGTGGAGGAATACAAGAATTTGCGTACGGGCGCCTATCAGTGCGTGGAAGCTGTTTCCATGAAGTGAGATAGCTTCTATCCCCATTTGCGGAAACGCTAACGGAGAGGCTCGAAAGGTGTTACCATGTCCGGCAAAGCTGTTTTCGCGATGAAGCGACAGCTCTGTCCAGGTAGAGAGCCGGTGGGCGTTAACGATTTCCTGTCAAACGAACGATGTATACTTAGCGGTACAAGCATTCAAAAGCTGGCTCGCGCGGAGTGAGTCTGGCCTAAGCATGGGGGCACGATCAGTATGAGGTTTCTGCGTTTATGGGCAGTTTGCCTACTTTTCGCGGTCTGCGCCAGCGCGCAGCTCGCAACCACAACATCTCTGGTAGGAAGTGTCACCGATTCCACTGGAAGAGCCATCCCGAACGCGTCAGTCACAGCGGTGGAAACCGGCACACAGGATAAATACACCGCGACTACAAACGGTAACGGTTACTATTCGATCGATTTCGTCCGCGTGGGTACGTACAACATCACGGTGGACGTACCCGGTTTTCAGAAAATGACGAAAACCGGCGTTATCGTCGAAATCAATCAGACGGTTCGTAACGACATCCAGTTGTCAATCGGTTCGGTTTCACAATCGATCACGGTTGAGGCGGCGGTGGCGGCGATCAAAACGGACGATGCGTCTGTCTCGGAAATCATGAGCACACGCAGCGTCGCCGAGTTGCCGTTGAGCGGCCGCGATCCAATGCAGCTTGCGCGCATGACGCCCGGAGTGCTGACGGGAACGAAGTCTTCCGCCACAGGCACGCCGCCCGGCGAGGATTTTAACGGCGCCGGCACGCGTGAGATCCAGAACAGCATGTCGCTCGATGGTATCAGCATCATGAACAACTTGATCACCACGACGCCCACCAGGCCCATGGTGGAAGCGGTGCAGGAAGTTGAGATCCAGACCGGCACCTATTCGGCGCAGTACGGTGCTTACATGGGTGTCCATATCAACATGATCACCAAGTCGGGCACCAACGATTTACATGGAAATTTGGTAGAGTTCCTCCGCAACCAGGTATTAGACGCACGGACCTACTTCACGCTACCGACCCCTGCGAACCCGACCGCGAGTAAGCCGCCGCTACGTCAGAACCAGTTCGGCTACGAGGTAGACGGACCGGTGATCATCCCGAAACTCTACAACGGCAAGGACAAGACGTTCTTCATGTCGTCTTTTGAAGGCTACCACCTGGTGCAATCTGCTACATCGTTATCGACCGAAATGCCGGCGGCTTTTCTAACCGGTAATTTCTCAGCCGTGCCCACAGGCTCTATCACCGGCGGCGCGATCAAAGATCCGCTTAATGGCAACGCGCCATTCCCGGGTAACATCATTCCGTCCAATCGCATTTCGCCCGTTATTGCCAAGTTACAGCAATATTATCCCCCGTCAAACCTGCCGGGCTTAGCCAGCAATTACTCGGTCGCGGTGCCGACCAAGATCACGACCAATCAAACCGTCGACCGCATCGATCAGAACATTGGCGATAAGATTCGGATCTATGTGCGCGCCCACTGGCAGGATGAGAACGTCTTCGGTGGGACCGCGGTTCCTAGCAACAGCAGCACTGTCCCGGTGAACACCACCAACTACACGTTGGGCTACACCCACACCTTGACGCCAAACCTGGTCAACGATTTTCGCTTTGGGCGTTATTACTTCAATACAGCGACGCTCACCTCTTTCGCCGTTGGCGGACTAAAGACCGCTGGGACAGATTTGGGCATTCCGGGATTCAACGGAGACAGCCAGTACAACAACCCAGGCATTCCGGAATTCAACATAACCGGATTCAACGGGTTGGGTAATGGCGCAGCCAACTGGTACCAGAATGACAGCACTTTGCAGTTCTCCGAGCAGTTGAGCTGGAGCCACGGGTCGCACCAAATCATGGCCGGCCTGGAATTACGCCGGCTAGCGACCGGACGTGCGGCGGTCAACAGCCCGCGCGGCCAGTTTACCTTTAATGGTGTCTTGACCGGATACGCGCCGGCGGATTTTGTACTCGGAACGCCATCGTCCTTCAGCACACCGGGTCCGGAAGTTCGAGGCCGTGTGCGCGAATGGCGCGACGGTTTCTTCGTGCTGGATAAGTGGCAGGTCACGAGCAAACTGACGTTGAACTATGGACTGCGGTACGAGTTGCCCACGGTAGCCTATACCGTCAATGGCAACGCCACCGAACTCAATAGGGAACAGACCGCGCTGGTTGGAAACACCCCTGGCTTCCACTTTACAGATCCTCAACATAAACTGTGGGCCCCGCGGCTCGGCTTTGCCTACCGTCTGTCTCCAAAGACCGTGTTCCGTGGAGGTGGCGGAATTTACTACAATCCGAACCAGACCAACAGCTTTACGTTCCTCAACACGAATCCGCCATACACTACGATTCTTAACTGCACCTATTCCGCGGGCTCGACCGGTATTCCCACGTTGGCCAATCCGTTTGGCGCCGCGGGTGTCTGTCCGACAGGTGTTGCTACGGGCGGCCTGATTGTCACGGACCCATGGAACCAACCTACCGGCCGCATGAACCAATGGAGCGCCGGCTTGGAGCGGCAGTTGTGGAATGGTGGCGGTGTCGAACTCCAGTATCTCGGCTCACACCAATATCACCTGGATCGCAGTTACTACAACAACACGCCGCAACCTGGGCCGGGTTCCGTCAACACCCGCCGGCCGAATCCGTTGTTCGGCCCAATCCGCACCATTGCCACGGACGAAATCGCCAACTACGAGAGCGCGAGCATCATCTTCCACCAGCGCATGACGCACGGATTGCAGATGTTGTCGAGCTACACATGGTCGAAAACGCTCGATGTTACCACCGACTCTAACGGCGGCGGTACTCCGATGAACCCCTACAATTGGAAGGCCGACTACGGCCCGGCCAACTGGGATGTTCCGCACCGGTTTTTGACCAGTTTCGTTTACGACATTCCGTTTTTTGCGACTACGAACCCGCTCGTAAAGGGCGTGTTTGCCAAGTGGCAGGCAAATGGTGTCGTCACGCTTCAGACCGGCATGCCGTTCAACATTGGAACCTCAGTCGACACAGCCAACACCGCTTCCAGCGGCCCCTACCGGCCGAACTTGGTTGGCAATGCCACGGAAAACTGCGGTAGAGGCCACCTGATTGGCTGCATCGATCCCACGGCGTATTCGATCGCAGGGCTTTATCCGGCAGTCCAGGTTTTCGCATATGGAAACCTTGGCCGCAACATCTTTCATGGCCCCGGATCGGCGACCACAGATTTTTCACTCTTCAAGAATTTCCCGATCAAGGAACGGCTGAAGTTCCAGCTTCGTTTCGAGACGTTTGCGCTGTTTAACCACACGAACTTCAACAACCCGTCAGCGACCATCAACACATCGTCGTTCGGCAACATCACGGGCGCCAGCGGCAGCCGGACCATCCAGATAGGCGGCAAGCTTCAGTTCTAAGCCTATTTCGCCAGAAGTCATAAGTGAAGGACCGGCCAGCATTCCTGCTCGCCGGTCCTTCTTCGTTTGTGACTGATCCAGCCTGGCCCGCAAAGGGCCGGCCCTTAGTGTTCGTCAAAAAAAGCATCGTGCGAATCCGTGGGCCCAACTCCGTTTTGCGGGCGTTTCCCGAGGACCTCGCAAAGGGCCGGTCGCGGCCCTTACTGTTTGGAAGCAAACGCCCGCGCGTGTCCGCGACCCATGCTCCGTTTTGCGGGCGTTTCCCGAGGACCTCGCAAAGGGCCGGTCGGGGCCCTTACTGTTCGGAAGCAAACGCCTGCGCTTATCCGCGACCCATGCTCCGTTTTGCGGGCGTCTCCCGGACGAGATGAATAGATAACTCATCAGGCAAATAGTGGATGAAAGTAGACGCCAATCGGAATATAATACCTTCGGACCACTCCTGTGCCAGAACGCCTTAAGATCGCCGCCGTTACTACGATTTACTTCAAGATGTCTCACGCCCAGCACATCGTGGATCGCTTCCTCGATGGCTATGGGTGGAACGGAACTCATCATCGCCCGCCCATGGATCTCGTCTCGCTTTACGTGAACCAGGTGCAAAAGGACGACGAGAGCCGCGAACGGCTGAAGAGGCATCCCGAAGTTCGGGACTCTCCGACAATCGCCGACGCACTCACCCTCGGTGGCAGCAAACTTGCGGTCGATGGCGTGGTCCTGGTGGGCGAACACGGGCACTATCCGAAGAACGAAAAAGGCCAGACGAAGTATCCTCGCTACGAGTTCTTCAAGCAGATTGTGGACGTCTATAAGTCGAGCGGAAAATCCGTGCCAGTCTTCAACGACAAGCATCTTTCCTGGAATTGGGAATGGGCGAAAGAGATGTACGACACCTCGCGCAAGATGGGATTTCCGTTCATGGCCGGATCGAGCCTTCCGGTAACCTGGCGGATCCCTTCAGTCGATCTTCCGCGGGGCGCAAAAGTTTCGGAAGCGCTCGCTGTCTGCTACGGCGGCGTGGATAGCTACGACTTCCACGGGCTGGAGACAATTCAGTGCATGGTGGAGCGCCGCCAGGGCGGAGAAACAGGCGTGAAGTGGATTCAGGCCTATCGTGGGGACAAGTTTTGGGAGGCGATGCACGAAGGAGTCTGGCCGAAAAAGTTGATGGACGCCGCCCTGTGCCGAAGCCACACTTTGACGCCGGCGCGCGAAGGATTCAACGACACGTTCCCCACAGTCGACGACATGAAGCGGATCACGAAGAACCCGGTAGCCTATCGATACGAGCACAATGATGGAACAATGTGCACCATGCTGCTGATGAATGGGCTGCTGCGGGATTTCAATTTCGCTTGCCAGATTGCCGGGCGCTCCGAGCCCTTCTCATTGCAGATGTATTTGCCTATGCCGGATGGCCGTACAACGCTGGCGGACTTCTTCAGCCCGCTGGTGAACAACATGGAGAAAATGTTCCTGACCGGAAAGGAAACTATTCCGCTCGAACGAACTTTGCTCACCACCGGATTGACCGCCGGCGGAGTGGAGAGCCTCTATCGTGATCAGACGAAATACGAGACTCCGCACCTCAACATCAAATATCAGCCAACGAGCGAATCGACGTTCTGGAGAACATAACCATGCTGACACGCAGACGATTTTTGGAATCCGCCGCGGTAGCGCCGCTGGCGTTGAATGCTCTCCAGGGGGCCGAACCCAAGCGCATCGCGATTGTTTGTACGATCTATCGCTACTTGTCGCACGCGCAGCATATGGGCGACCGTTTTCTCATCGGCTACCCCTTAAATGGCGAGTGGCATAAGCCGAACATGAAGGTGGTCTCGCTCTATGTGGATCAAAAGCCCGACGGGGACTTGAGCGAGGCGCGCGCCAAGGAGTTTGGCTTCACGGTGTACCCGACCATCGCCGAGACCCTGCGCTGCGGCGGTAAGAAACTGGCTGTGGATGCGGTGCTCACAATTGGCGAGCACGGCAATTACCCACGAAATGAAAAGGGGCAGATCCTCTACCCGCGTTATGAGTTTTTCGAGCAGGCGCGGAAGGTTTTTGAAGAGGACGGACGGGTGGTTCCCTACTACAACGACAAGAATCTTTCGTACAGCTTCGAGAAGGCCAAGAAGATGGTGAGTGCCGCCCACTCGATGAAATTCCCCATGCTGGCCGGTTCATCGCTGCCGGTCACGTGGCGGTTGCCTGATATCGAACTTCCTCTAAATTGCGAAATCGAGGAGGCCGTGATGGTAGGCGAGGGTGGATCGGACGCAATGGATTATCACGCGCTCGAAGCGATGCAATGCATGCTGGAGCGGCGCAAGGGCGGCGAGACCGGAGTGAAGGCCGTTCAGATGATTACCGGCGATGCGGTGTGGAAGGCTGGTGAGGATGGGCGCTATTCGAAGGCGCTTCTGACGTCGGCGCTGTCGCGCAGCGATACGCCACTCGGGTTGACTGTGCAAGATGGGCGAACGCAGGATCTGGTAGGCAACGGGGAATTGCCAAAGCTGGTGAAGGAACCGGCTGCGTACTTCATTGAATATCGCGACGGTCTGAAGGCGACTCTCTTAATGCTGAACGGGGCGATTAAGGATTACAACTTCGCGGCACGGGTGAAGGGATTGGGCATACAGGCGACCTCGACACAGTTCTTTCTGTCTCCGGTCCCGAACGTCACTTACTCGGCTCCTCTCATGAGTAAGGCCGAGCAGATGTTTGCCACGGGTGTGGCGCCCTATCCAGTGGAGCGCACGCTGATCGTGAGCGGAATTCTGGAAGGCTGCCTGACGTCGAAAGTGCAGGACCAGAAGCGGCTGGAAACTCCGTATCTTGGTGTGACGTATCGAGCGCCAACGCAATCACAGTACGCCCGTAGTTGAGGCAGGAGTCCTTTGCCAGAACGCCTGAAGATCGCCGCTGTCACCACCATTTATTTCAAGATCTCGCACGCCGAAGAGATCGTGGATCGCTTCCTTGACGGTTATGGGTGGAATGGAACGCATCACCATCCACCGATGGATCTGGTCTCACTTTACGTGAACCAAATCCAAAAGGATGACTGGAGCCGCGAACGGCTGAAGCGGCATCCCGAAGTGCGCGACTCTCCGACGATCGCCGACGCGCTGACTCTCGGGGGCAGCAAGCTCGCCGTCGATGGTGTAGTGCTGGTGGGCGAACACGGCCACTATCCGAAGAACGAAAAAGGCCAGACGAAGTATCCCCGCTACGAATTCTTCAAACAGATCGTCGATGTCTTCCAGTCGAGCGGAAAATCGGTGCCGGTCTTCAACGACAAGCATCTTTCGTGGAATTGGGAATGGGCGAAAGAGATGTACGACACGTCGCGCAAGATGGGATTTCCGTTCATGGCCGGATCGAGCCTTCCAGTAACTTGGCGGATTCCTTCAGTCGATCTTCCGCGGGGCGCAAAAGTTTCGGAAGCGCTCGTTGTCTGCTACGGCGGTGTGGACAGCTACGATTTCCACGGTCTCGAGACGCTTCAGTGCATGGTGGAGCGCCGCCATGGCGGAGAGACGGGCGTGAAATGGATTCAGGCATATCGGGGCCAGAAGTTCTGGGACGCATTGAGCGCGGGGGTCTGGCCGAAAAAGTTGATGGATGCCGCGCTGTGCCGCAGCCACACTTTGACTCCGGCGCGTGAAGGGTTCAACGACATCTTCCCCGCCGTGGACGACATGAAACGGCTTACCAAGGACCCGGTGGCCTATCGCTACGAGCACAATGATGGCACCATGTGTACAATGCTGCTGATGAATGGGCTGGTGGCCGACTTCAATTTCGCTTGCCAGATTGCCGGGCGCTCGGAGCCCTTCTCGGTCCAGATGTATCTGCCGATGCCCGATGGCCGCACGACTCTGGCTAATTTCTTCAGTCCGCTGGTCAACAACATGGAGAAGATGTTCCTCACCGGCAAGGAAATTATTCCGCTCGAGCGCACCTTGCTCACCACGGGATTAACCGCCGCCGGAGTGGAGAGCCTCTATCGTAATCAGACGCGATATGAGACGCCGCACCTCAACATCAAATATCAACCCTCGACCGAATCGACGTTCTGGAGAACATAACCATGCTGACCGTTCTGAATAAGCTTTCGCGCCGTTCGCTTTTTGAGCGCGGTGGAATTCTTGCAGCTTTGGGACTGATGCCTCGGCTACACGCCGCGCCGGCAGCAACGAAACTTGCGGTCGGGCCAACAATTTACGAGTCCATCGGTGTTCGTCCGATTGTGAACTGCAGAGGCACGTACACTATCCTCTCCGGCTCGCAATCGCTGCCTGAAGTGAAGCGCGCTATGGAAGAGGCTTCCAGGCACTACGTACAGATGGATGAATTGATGGAAGGGGTCAGCGCGCGGCTCGCGGAGATTACCAAGGCTGAATGGGGCATCGTGACTTCCGGTTGCGCATCGGCCATTACCAACGCCACAGCGGCCTGCATCGCCGGCAGCGATCCGGAAAAGATGCAGCGGCTACCCGATCTGACCGGCTTGAAGAGTGAAGTCATCATGCCTCGGCATTCGCGGAACGTTTACGATCACGCTGCCCGTATGCTGGGCGTGAAGATCGTCGAAGTGGATACGGCCGAGGAGTTGGAGAAGGCGATTACTGAGAAGACGGCCATGATCCTCATCTATTCGTCTCCCGCGGCGGAACACGGGCCGTTGACTGTGGAGAGTGTTTCACGCATTGCGAAGCCCCATGGCGTACCGGTGCTAGTGGATGCGGCTGCGGAAAATCTAACGATTCCGAACATTCACTTGCAGCATGGAGCCACCATGGTGGCGTACAGCGGCGGTAAGTGCCTGCGAGGCCCTCAGTGCGCCGGCTTGTTGCTGGGTCCAAAGAATCTTCTGAAGGCTGCGTGGGGAAACAGCGCTCCGCATCATGCTTTCGGTCGTTCGCTCAAGGTCGGCAAGGAAGAGATCATGGGCATGCTTGCGGCCGTGGAGATGTGGGTGAAGCGCGATCACGACGCAGAGTGGAAGACGTGGGAGACGTGGCTCGCATACATCAGCGATCGCGTGACGAAGGTGCCGGGTGTGACCACCGCCGTGCTGCAACCGGAAGACCTCTCGAACCATGCGCCGATGCTCGAGATCAAATGGGACGGCGTCAAGGTAGGCATCACGGGCAGGGAAGTGGAAAAGCTCATGCTGGATGGCAAGCCGCGCATCGCGGTCGGAGGTTCGTCGGGCATGCGTCCGGATTCCATGGCAAGTTCGCTCACCATCATGCCTTACATGATGATGCCGGAAGATCACAAGATCGCGGCCGATGCGTTGTACGCGTTACTCTCGAAACCACCGAAGATCGAAGCGCGGCCACGGCCGTCGGGAGAGCCGGCGCAGATCGCGGGCCAGTGGAGTCTGCACATCGAGTATCTGGTTGGCAGCGCGGATCACAATCTCATCATTGAGCAGAGCGGCCGCAAGCTGTCCGGAACGCATCAGAGCGAAGTTCTGACCGGCGACTTGAGCGGTGCCATGGCAGCGAATGAAGCGTCGTTCTCCAGCTCGCATCGCATTCAGGGTACGTCGATTGAATATGCGTTTACGGGCACCGTAGATGGCGATACGATGAGCGGGACTGTTTCGTTGGGCGAATATGGCCCGGCAAAGTGGACCGCCCACCGTCACCGCTATGCCTGAATTTGCAGTGAAGCGTCAATCGCCGGAAACGCGCTGAGGCTGCGGCGGCGCGGTGACCATTTCGAACAGGCTGCGCAACCCTTTCCAATTCCAACGCGTGCTTGCTGTCGAGAGCGCCACCATTGCCGCGATCAGGATTGCCGCGATCACGCCGCACTGTCCGTAGCTCAGGTTCTGTTTCCAGAAACCCAACCAGCGTCCGTAAACCAGTTCGATGTGCACCCAGTAAACAAGCAGCGATGTTGTTCCGAGTTGGCAGATCCAATTCCAGCGGTCGCCGACCGCATAACGCGTCCAAAGATAAGCGAGGGACAAGAGGACCAGAATGATCCCGAGCTTGCAGAAAATCAGGCCGGGACTGTTCAACCAAAAGTCCACGCTCGGGTAGAACGAGTACGGAATATTCGAAAAATATTGAGCGGTGAAAATCGTGACGAAGCCGGCTATGGCGGTCCATTGCATGACGCGCTGCAACTGATCGGACGTCACTAGCCGCAGCATGCTGCCGGCAGCTAATCCGAAAACAACGAAGGCAGCCCACGGGAAAAATCCGAAATAGTTGAAGTCCGGGGCGATGTAGTTGTGCAGAAGTTCAGGCAGATACGGCGCCGGAATCATGGAAACAACAGGTGATGCGATCGCGATGGCGGCCCCAGTCAACAACCCCTTGCGCGCGCGCTCGGCCGTTGTGAAAAAGGCAAACGGCGAGAGTACGAATATGGCAAGCGCCATGCAGTTGAGGATGTCCACCTTCAGCAGGTCGGCCAGTTGCGTTTGCGGCCATCCGAAGAGCCACAGTTGCAGACGGAAGAGCAGTGCCAGAGATAACAAAAACGCCGCTCGCTTGAGAGAAGCGCGGAAGCGGTGGGACCCCGGCACGCCTTTCCGCTGGAGCCCATCCATCAGAAATGCCAGCGTCACGCCGGTGAGGAAAAGAAAAATTGCCGGAGCGATTCCGCCCACAAACTGAGAAATCGCGTACGCGCCCTTGTCCCGCAAATCATTGCTTGTGAACGAATGGAACACGTGACCTTGGAGCATGATCAACGCTCCCAATCCGCGCGTCCAGTCGATGAACGCCATGCGGGAATAGCCGCCTCTCCGCGCGGGAGACATGGTTTCGACGACTCTGGTTTCAGTAGCGATCACGATTGTGGATGCTCGCGTTTTACGTTTTTAGGTAGTTGCAAATTCAGCGCGTCCTTGTTCAGCGGCGCATTTAGTTTCACGTTCTGATAAGTAACCAACGTGTAGTTACCCGATGCCTCGACGATCTTCTGTTGCACGGGATACTCGCCGCTATCGGCCATCCAAAGGTCGATCCTCGAATAGCTCTGGCGCATTTTCTCGGATTTTGGTGTTAATTCGAGGTGATCTGTCTTTTGTCCGGCCACCGTTTCTTCCCCCAGTACTTTCACATCGTATTTCGCTTGCAGCTCATGGCCCGAAGCGCCAAAACCGAGAAGCAGAAACTGGTCCACCTGGTCGCTGAATTTCCCCAGATCGTATTCCCGAACCGTGTTGATCTTGGGTAGATATATCTCAGCCTTCTTCCCATGAAATGCATACGATGTCGGGTCGGGCTTGCTGATATCCATCTTCATTTGCAATTCGCCGGTCCTCGATTTCTTTAGAGCAAACGTGCCGGAAGCGATGCTGTGATCGTCTATCACTTTGGTGTAACTATCTCTGGAAACATCGGCTGTCATAGCGGAAAACTTTGCCGCCGCGCCATCCATCTTCGCCAGAATGTCAGAGCTGGCTGCCGGCAAGAACAGGGCCGCAAAGAGGGAGACTCCCAGTCCGATCAGTGTGCGCATTATGGTAAACCCTCGCTGGTTAACAGAGTTGCTGGAGTCAAGTTATTTGGTTCGCGTATAGGCCATGTAGCCTTTAACTGCATCTTCTGCGTCAAAGATCGGCTGCAAGCGAACAACTGACTCTTTCTTGCCAAACCGCGCCTTCAAAAGCGCTTCCACGCGTGAGTTTCTCTGACCTTCAGGAATGGAACTTAGCAATTCGGGCTCGATCCAGAATACGTTTGCACCGTTGTCCGGGTGCAATATAGCGATGTTGCTTGCCCTCGGTTGGTCGCGGAAAATCTCTCGCGGCGTCAGAAACATGAACGCAAGTATTGCTACCACCATTACGTCATATTGCCAAACGGCCCGAGGATAGTCCCACAACAGAAAACGTTTCATTTACAAAGAGTTGCCACTGACGGTATGACGCCCATTTTAGCATCCACGTTACTACTTCACTCAGTACTTCGGCGTTCGTGTAGCCTGTGTCACAGTGGCCCCAAGATTGCCTACTCCCTCGATTCGCGCCCGGACGCGGTCCCCGGCTTTAATCCGCGCCCCTTTTGGACATCCCGTAGAGATCAAATCACCAGGCTGTAGCGTGAAGAAATCACTGTGAAAACGGACCAACTCGTATGGACGTGCTCTCATATTTCGCACAAAATCGCGCGAGCAAACGCCGTCGTTATGCTCGGTGATCACTTCGAGCGCATCCACGTCTGGAATCTCATCTGCCGTTGCAATCACCGGCCCAAAACTGAAAAACGTATCGATGCTTTTCGAACGCGTGAGATAGCGCGGATTTTTTCGCAACACGTCCAGCGCGGTCAGGTCGAGCGTAGTCGTGTAACCAAAAATCACATCCTTCACGTGTTCGGCCGGCACGAAGCGGCATTCCTTGCCGATGACAACTCCCAGTTCGCCTTCAGCATCGACATCGTTGCTGATGTCCGGTGGAGGAAGCCGAATCTCTCGCTCGGGCTGGAACATGCAGGACGCGGGTTTCATGAAACTGCCCGGCTCCTCCGGTTGCACCGCGTTGATGTCTTCGGCATGCGACTTGTAGTTCAATCCGATGCACCAGATTTTCGGCGGCACGTCGTACGGCAAAAGTGGCTGAACATTCCCATACGGAATTGTTTCGCCAGTTCCAGGGTCTTCTATCCCCTTCGCCGCTCCCTGTTGGATGATGGCCAGCAACTCGGTAGGCAAACGCGTCCCCAGCTTCGCGTTGAGTTCCTCCATGGGCAGAATGCCTCGCGGCGTCACGATGCCGGTATGAACGGAGCCGGCGTGTTGGAATCGAATGAATTTCATAAGCTTCGCGCTATCTCCACAAGATCGCTGAATACGCCGTACGCCGTTTGATCGACTGTCGGCGAGATGGACACTGTACCCACAGTTCCCATTAAGTCGGTGTGCAGCAGAAGAATATTCGACGTGCCATGCATGGTAGCCAGAAGATCGGTGTCGTCGATCACCTCGGCCCGCACTCGCAATTTCAAACCCGCCGCCGTTTGCGTGGCACGGCTTACGAGACAGATAGTCTTTCGCTTGGCGGCGATTTCTTCCACGCGCGCCGGCGTCAAGCGCCCGATGCCCCGGCGGTCTACTTGCATCGGTGTCACGCGCGCATCCATTAATACGTTCGCGAGAGCAGCGGTCTTCGCCGCGGAATCCCAGCCATCGATGTCGTAGCTGGCGTCCGCTTCGGCGATGCCCATCTTCCGCGCCTCGGCGATTCCATCTTCCATGGTCAGGCCCCGGCGCATGGCCGCGACCACGACCTTAGTGGTGGAATTCAGCACGCCCGTGAAACCGAGGATCTTCACGCCGGGAAGCGTGTTGCGAACCATGTTGAATACTGGCGCGCCATCCATGCAGGTGGCCTCAAACCGGAACATCACACCGGCGCGATTGGACTCTTCCAGCAGGCCGGCGTAGGCATGTGCGATGGGTCCCTTGTTCGCGGTGACGACGTGCAGTCCGCGTTCGAACGCTTTGCGGATGTGCGTGGTCGCTGGTTCGCCGGTCGAGGGATCGAGCGTCGTCAACTCCATGACGACCTCCGCGTGGCAGTGGTCCAGGAAGTCGTCGATCGACGGCGAGGGTCCGAACTGCGGTTCAATCGGAAGTCCCTTGATGTCGAACGCCACGCCGTGCCGGGCTGTCTGAATCGCCACGATGCGGAACGGAAAAACGCCGCGCTTCTTCTCGAGAAGGTGCGCGAACGCTTTGCCGACGTTGCCGTACCCGATCAGCGCGATGTTCAACGCACTATGGTAACTTGCCGCAGCTTCAGAACTCCAGCTTTTCGATCAGTCCATTGAGTTCAGCTTCGAGCGCCGACTTCTTGTCTTTCAACTCTGTTTGGCGGTCGCGCAATCCAGCCAGCCTCGATTCCTGCGCGGCCAGAGATTGCGCGTACTTCTGCACTTGGTCCTGCTGTCCGGCCACTTGGTTGAGACTGCCGATATTCTGTCGCACGCGCTCCTGATCGCGGTTCAGGTTGTCGATGTCGGTTTGTGTGCGGCTCAGCAGGCCATCGTTCTCGGCGATCTGTTGTTTCTGCTGTGCGATTCTCTCGAGTTGATTTTTTCCGGCATCGCTGATCGCCTTGTTGCGCGTATACACATAAAGAATATTCGGATTCATGTTGATTACTGCCATGGAGTTCTCGATGTCGTGTTCTTCAACAATCGCGTAGGTCTCGGTTCCATTCGCCGGCAGCTTTACTTCAAAGCGGTTCGCCGAAGCCGTGGTCTCCACAGGTTTCTGGTTTAGAACTTTGAATCCGTAACGCTGAGGAGTTTGAATAATCAGCGTCTTTGCCTTCGCGTCGACGTTCTTAATCGTGTAGGTTTTAGTTTCCTGTTGAGCCGAGCGGGTGGTCAGTGTGCCGCGGTTCGCATGGATCTCTCGAATGCCCTCGCTGTGCGAATCAAACTTGGTGGTAATGCGTGTGCCGAGATCAACGGCGTAGCTGATCAACCGCTTGTCCGCCGACTTGACGGTTTCAACCAGCGCCTCGCCCGCGTAAGTTCCACCATCGAACACCGTGATCGGTCCGCCATCAAGCGTCTTTCCGGTGTTGTTCGTAATCTCCGTCGCGTTAAGCGGATTCTGCGACGATTCCCCCGAGTAAATCAACAGCTTCCTGGCCGTGATTTTTTGTTGCAGAAACGGGAACATCGCGGATTCCCCCTTACGGACGGTGACGGGAGTGCCAAAGCTGTATTCGAAGAGTTCGCCCAGATCTCTGCCTTGTGTGTTGACGTACGCAGAACTGGCGTCGACTCGCGCTCGATCCGCATTAGC
>Ga0105237_10002216_pt1 | contig 24329 bp, 18 predicted proteins | sample KBSC24metaG_FD_81520 | JGI IMG/M metagenome (GOLD analysis project Ga0105237, IMG submission 81520) | Corn rhizosphere microbial communities from Kellogg Biological Station, Michigan, USA - KBS C2-4 metaG | ecosystem: Host-associated > Plants > Roots > Rhizosphere > Soil | place: Michigan, USA...
AGAACAGTTGGTCGGAAATCTCGACATCGGCAATGCTCCGATTGCCGCCGATCTGAAAACACTGCGCCAGGTGTACGGCTCAGTGGCTACGACTGACAAAGATTTGCAGTTGTTCCTTGGTGCTCGAGCCGTCAACGCCACGGCTGCTAAAAGCCTCGGCGACACGCTTGAGGGTTTGAAGCAGTTCGGTGCGTTGCTCGTCGGACGGTTAACGGGCGCGAGAGGAGTTCTGGCGAAGAGTGCTTTGTCGAACTTGCAGATTGTTACCGACGCGAACGAGTTGCAGATACGCACGTCAGTGGCTCAGGCTGAGATTGGGCCACTGCTCGCGAAATGAACCATCTACTTCGTGGGGAAGTTCAAGCCTGCCGGTAAATTCGGTTCCGCAGCCGGTTCAGCCCTGTCGAGTTGGGCCAACACGTCGTCGTAGATCTTGATCTTACCGTCGCGCCGCATCCGTTGCTGCACGGCGGTAATGTAGTCTTCAAACACCTGGTTCTGCCGTTCGCTCAGCAGCGATTGTTTCAACGATTCGCGCTGTCCGGCCAAACCCTTCATATCAGCGTCGATCTTCTTCACCACTCCGACGATCACCCATTTATCGTCGACCTTGATCGGCGTTTTGCTGAACTCGCCCTCCTTCATGCCATAGATCAGATCGTCAAGTGCGGTGCTCGTGCCTGCTTTTCCGAGCGCCGAGCCGAGCTTGAAACCCTCTTCAAGACCGGCGTCGTAGCCTTCTTTCTCGCCGGCAGCTTTGATGGCATCTGGTCCACTCAGACTCGCTGCGAGGTCTTTTGCTTTTTGCTCAAACTGCTCCTTTGCGCGCTGCTCTTTGATCGTAGTGGCAACCTTTGTCTTGACTTCGTCGAAATCAGGAATTCGCGGGTCCTTCTTCTCGAGCAGCATCGGGATTGCAAAACCATTCTTGATACCGGTTACATCGCCGACGTCATTCGGATTATTCAGCGACGCCAGCGCCTGCTCGAATTGCTGATTGCTTCCAATGTCCGGCACGTCGTCTTCCGGCTTTACGAAAGGTGTTTCCTTGATCATTTCAGCCGGCTTCATGTTGGCTTCCGCCGCAAATTCCTGCGCGACTTTCTGCGGGTCCTTTGTCTCCTGCAAGCGTTTCTGCGCTTTTTGTGCAACCTGAAACGCAGCGCCGTAAGCACGACGATTGCGCAGCGAAACCAGCAATTCAGGTTTCGCTTCTTCAAACGTCTTCTGCACGTCGTCACCACGACGAAGGATGTAATAGTTTCCGGCATACTTGATCGGAATGTCGGAAACCTGTCCCGGCTTCATGTCGATCGTTCGCTCGTAAAGACCATGAGGCTTGTTCGGGTTCTTCTTGAAAGGCGCGGGCAGCCAGCCACCGTTTTTGGCGGTGGCCGGATCTTCAGAGTTTCCTTTTGCGTACTCCGAAAACACTTGCTCGGTTGGTCCACCAGGCGTGCCGTATATCTTCGAAATCAGCTCTTTGCCTTTGTCTTCAACCTGCTTATCCAACTCCGGCCGGGCCACCTTCAAAACAATCTGCTGTACCTTCACGCCGGCGATTTTGTACTCAGGCTCGAGTTTGTCGAACTCTGCTTTGAGATCCGCGTCGGCAATCTGAAGCTTGGAGCCGACCTTTCCCTGGTCGATAAAAATGTATCGCACCTTTTTCTGCGGCTCGTTGAAGCGATAGTCGTTCTTGTGACTCTCGTAATAACTGCGCAGCTCTTCATCACTCGGCTGAATCTTTTCCGCGACTTTGTCTTCAGTCAAAGCGACGTAAGCAACATCGAAGGTTGTATTGCGCCGTTTATATTCTTCCTCCACTTGAGAATCGGAAACGTTGATGCTGGCAGTTACAAACGTGCGCAGTTTTTCCTGTGCGATCTCCGCGCGCATTTCGTCTTCAAACTTCTCGATGTCGCCATAACGCGCCGACACTGTCTCTTTGTATCTGTCGAAGCCGACAAACTTGCCCGAAGCGTCGGAAAACTGTTTACGAATTTTCTCGGCGAGCTCGGCGTTACTGGCGCCAAGGCCGAGGCGCTCTGCTTCCTGAGACATCACGTGCTTGCTGATCAGGCCGTCGAGCAAACGCTTGCTGCCGCCCAACTGGGCCAGGTTCACGCGGTTGCCAAACATCTGGGCATAGCTCTCTTTAACTCGCGCGACGTCAGCGACAGTGATGCGGGCGGAGCCGACCTTCGCCACCACTTCGGTGTTTCGAATGGGGTCGATGCTGGTGGCTGAACGGCCTGGAGCATAGAAAATGACCAAGCTGACAGCCATGAGGATGGCAAAGAACAGAATGACGATGTTACGGGTTCGTTCGAGTCGTCCTAGTTGTTTGAGCATTGTTTATTACCTTTCAGAAACTGCGAATTGTACGGGAGAGGCGCGAATGCCTGCAACTCGCGTGATAGGTCGAGCAGCAGTTTCTTTATCCATGTAACGCCGAAGGCGTTCGCTAATTGCAGCCCAGGGTTGGAGCAAAGCGACAACCCTGGGAATACGTCAACCGCCATGCTTTCAACCCTGTAAGGGTTAATGTCGCACACGCCTAACGCTTTCAGCGTTGGTTCTACTTTTGTCTCAGATCCCAGGGTTGGAGCAAAGCAAAGCGACAACCCTGGGAAGACGTCAACCGCCATGCTTTCAACCCTGTAAGGGTTAATGTCGCACACGCCTAACGCTTTCAGCGTTGGTTCTACTTTTGTCTCAGATCCCAGGGTTGTTCGCTACGCTCCAACCCTGGGCTGAAATTAGCGAACGCCTTCGGCGTTATTTATAGAACCATTTCAGAACGCGCGTTTGCCCCAACTTGCCCCTAATGCTATTTTACCTTTCTTCATGGAAGGACTGAGCGGCTCAACTTGGTTGTGGGTGGGATTCAGTGTATTCATCATCACCATGCTGAGCTTGGATCTCGGCCTCTTTAACCGTAAAGCTCACACAATCAAATATAGAGAAGCATGGATCTGGAGCGGCGTCTGGGTCACGCTCGCACTCATCTTTGCCGGACTCGTCTTTCGTTATCAAGGCCACGATCGCGGGTTCGAGTTTCTGACCGGTTACATCATCGAACTCTCGCTCTCGGTCGATAACCTCTTCGTCTTCCTTCTGATCTTTTCGTATTTCAAGGTCCCCGCAAGGTTTCAACACCGCGTGCTTTTCTGGGGCGTGCTTGGCGCCTTGTTTATGCGCTTGACCATGATCTTCGTGGGCGCGGCGCTGATCGATCGTTTTCACTGGATCATCTACATCTTCGGCGCATTCCTCGTTTACACGGGAATCAAGATGTTTCGCCACGAAGATAACGATATGCAGCCGGACCAAACTCTAGTCGTCCGCGCTGTGACCCGCTTCCTTCCCATCACGCGACACTACGAAGAGCAAAAGTTCTTTACGCGCATCGACGGAAAACGAACCGGGACGCTGCTGTTGCTCGTCTTAGTGGTGGTGGAATTCACCGACCTCGTCTTTGCCGTCGACTCGATACCTGCAATCTTTGCGATCACTACGGATACCTTCATCGTCTACACCTCAAACGTCTTCGCCATTCTCGGTCTGCGTTCGATGTACTTCCTGCTGGCAGGCGTCGTGGACAAGTTTCGCTACCTGCGCATCGGTCTGGCCATTGTTCTCACCTTCATCGGGGTCAAGATGTTGCTGGGCATCGTCCACATCAAACTCGAGACCGAGTTTTCGCTGATCTTCGTGGCAGTCGTCCAGGTCGGCTCCGTGCTGCTCTCGCTATTGATTCCGCCCAAGCCCGAAGACAAGATCACCGTCGATCTGCCTCCAAATGACCCCTAAACCGCAGATCTGTGTAATCTGTGGTTTAAACGGCTTGAACCGTGCTCGCCACGTATGTTAAATTCCGAGTCGGTAGTGTTGCTGCCTGGAAATTGCCGTAAGGACTCACCAAATCAACGCGCGGACCAACTCGTTTGGGTCCCCTTCCCTACTCGATTTAGTCAATGGTTGCGAATAAAACCAGTCGATTTGCCTATGATTGGTGGATTATTCAGAAGCGTTTCGTCTATCTGGTAATCGCCATTTTTGCACTGTGCTCCCTCGCCGCGGGCTCCGCCTTCTACGTCTGGAAGTACGGAAACCCCCTTGCAAACGTCGGCGAAATGAAGCACCCCGCAGGCGCCAGGTTTATCTCCTTTGAGGGAGACGTTCGCGTTATCCGCGCAGCCACCCGCGAAAACATCGCTGCCAGCGGTGAGACCGAGCTTTACCCGGGCGACACCGTGCAAACTCAGGCGAGCGGCCGCGCCCGTATCGGTCTGGCCGATGGCTCGACTCTACTGATCAAACCCAACAGCACGATCATCGTCCGCGACAACGCACGCGACGACGATGGAAAGAAGACCAACGTTCATGTCCGCGTCGACAGTGGTCAGTTGTCCGTTCGAACCGAACAGCAGGTAGAAGGAACTACAAACGTCGTCGAAACGCCCAAGACGAAAAACACCGTGGGCGAAAAGACGAATGCGAGTTTCGGGGTTAATACCGAAGGTACTGAAGAAATTCGCGTCGCAACTGGCGCCATCGAAACCACCAACCAGCAGGGCGACAAGACGTCTATCCGTGGCGGCGAGTATGTTTCGGTCAACAACTCCGGACGTCTCTCGCCGGCGCAGAAGTTGTTGGACGTGCCGCAACCCGCCAAGCCACACGACCTCGAGAAAGTTTTCGTCGGCTCCAACGGCGCGGCAAACGTAGCTCTGAAATGGCAGCGACCACAGTCAGGCACGCCTGCGTACTATCGCGTCGAAGTTGCAACTTCACCTTTCTTCGTTACAGATGGAAAAGTTATCGAACGAGATCAACTGGTCGCCAACGAATTCGGCGCGAGCGATCTTCGCCCAGGTGTTTACTTCTGGCGCGTGAGAGCGACTGCCGCGAGTGGTCAGGCAAGCGACTGGAGTGATCCGCTGAAGTTCATTGTCGTCAATCGCGGCACCGGCTCGCAGGTCGCCGTGTCTAATCTCAGCGCTGAACTCCTCGGCGGCAACATTTATCTGATTCGCGGCAAAGCTGATCCGGGCACGACGATTCGCGTCGGTGGTCGCGAAACGATTGCCGCACCTGACGGAGCTTTTCAGATTCAGGTCACAGCATCCGCAGCCACTCGCGAGTTAATGGTTGAAGGGCAAGACTCGCAAGGCAACAGCAGTCAGTACAAAGTTCAACTTGCTTCACGCGCGGGGCGCGGCAGGACCTAAAGATGTCGAGTCACGTAATCCTATTGACGGATGCACACGAAGCACCGGCCTACGAGCTAATCGAGGCGCTGCGTGCGGCGGGTGTGAAAACCCTGATCGAGGGTTTGCGTGAAGTCGAAGTCGAGAAAGCGCTGGCCCAACGAAGGAAACGCGAGGGTTTGGGCGATTCGGAAGGTCCACCGCCTTTGGCTGTGCTCTACGAAGTGGTGCCCGGCGCAGACATGGTCGAACTACACACAGCGATAGACCATGCGAAAGCGTTTTGGCCCGGCGCACCGCTGGTCGCGTGCCGCCGTCAAACCAACGGTTACCAAAGTCACAACCTGCGCAGTCTCGATGGACCGACGCTCAAACGGCTGGGCTTCCTCGCAGTCGCCGACAAGTCGGCACAACTGCCTGCAATGCTCCGCGAGATCGAAGCGCACGACGGTTCGAGTGAGCTGCGTTTACCGGAGGCGTTTCAGCCGCCACCTGATGCGGAACCGTCTTCACTTCCGAAGAAGATCAAGATCAGCCATCTGCGTGCGGCTTACGAACTCGTCTCTTCGCTGCACTTCAGCGGCGATCAGAATGGGGCGGCAAACACTGCGCTCACTGGTTTGCAAGATCTCATTAAAGCCGACTGTTGGACCATCTATCTCTTCAGCGAGACGAAAGGTTTTGAAGACGGAACACTCGAGCCCGTCGCCATGAGAAAGGCCGGCCAGGAAGATTCTCAAGTCCAGGACGAATGGACCAACGCCGAACCCGATCTCCCGCTTGGTTGCGAAACAAAAGCGGCCAAACGAGCAGCGGCCGGGATGGGAATCGTTAAGAGAAAAGAACGAGGAAAATTCGTGGTCGCCGTGCCGCTCATCTGCGGCGAGCGAATCCTCGGAGTCGTCGAAGGTGTTCGAGAGGGCTCGGGCAGGCGTGCGTTCAAGAAAGCCGACGTCGCTTTGCTCGACTCGCTTTCACTGCCAATCGCTTCCGCGCTCGCGAATGCCGTTCGTATCGCAGAGGCTGAACGCCTTTCCCAAACCGACGACCTCACTAAACTTCACAACGCCCGCTACCTCCGCCAGTTCCTGCTGAACGAAATCAGGCGCGCTCGTCGTTACGGATCGAGCGTGGCGGCGCTGTTTCTGGACCTCGACGACTTCAAACAGATCAACGACGAACACGGCCACCTCGTCGGCTCTCACGTGCTGATGGAGATGGCCGCGGTGATCCTTTCCTCGATCCGAGATACTGACGCGGTCGCCCGTTATGGCGGCGACGAGTTTGTAATCGTGTTGCCTGACACTGGCACAGAACTCGCGGGCCAGGTCGCGGAACGTATCCGCCACAAGATCACGCGTCACAACTTCACCGGTGGACGACGCCTGCAACTTTCTTTGACTGCGAGCTTTGGTGTTGCCGCATTTCCGAAGCATGCTTCTTCTCCACAGCAACTAATCGCGTGCGCGGATACGGCGATGTATGAGGCAAAGGCAGCCAACAAGAATTGTGTGCGTTTCGCCGCTGACCTCGCGACCAGAGAACCGTCAAAACGTGTGGTCCCGAAAGTCGAACTGGACTACACGGAGAACGATTCGTCGAAACCTTCCTAGTCTGTGGCACAACCAGTGCAAAGATTCCGGTTTACGGTTCATACGTTCAAGGTGTATCTTAGGATTTCGGACGTGTTTGGCCGTAATTAACCGCCGATCCCACCCGAAGTTCCATTCTACATCCACGGGAAGTGAATAAGTCTAGATGGCTTTCAAATCTATTTTCAGTCTGTTTTCAAGCGACCTGGCTATTGATCTCGGGACGGCGAATACTTTGGTCTATGCGAAGGGGCGCGGCATCGTCGTATCGGAACCTTCTATTGTTGCTATTAATAAAGTCACCAACCAGGTTGAAGCAGTCGGACGCGACGCTAAAGACATGCTGGGCCGAACTCCGGGTAACATCGTGGCGATTCGCCCAATGAAGGACGGCGTGATTGCCAACTTCGAAGTTACCGAAAAGATGCTCCAACACTTCATACGCAAGGCCCACAACGGCAAGACGTGGGTCAGCCCACGCGTGGTCATCGGAATCCCATCTGAGATAACTCAGGTTGAGAGACGTGCGGTTGAAGACTCCGCATATCGTGCGAAGGCGTCGGAAGTGTATCTGGTCGAAGAAGCGATGGCCGCGGCGATCGGCGCGGGGTTGCCGATTACTGAGCCTCACGGAAACATGGTCGTCGATATCGGCGGTGGCACAACGGATATCGCCGTGATCAGCTTGAGCGGCATCGTGTATTCCCGCGCGGTCCGCGTCGCCGGCAACGAGATGGATGAAGCGATCATCCAGTACATAAAGAGGAAGTACAACTTGTTAATCGGTGAACGAACTGCCGAGGCGATCAAGATTGAACTCGGCTCTGCTTACCCGCTGGACGAGCCGCTGTCGTACGAGGTGCGCGGTCGCAACCTCATCGAGGGAATTCCGAAGACGATCACGATCACTGACGAAGAAGTACGTGAAGCGCTGGCCGACTCGATCTCGACCATCATCAACGCCGTGCGCGTCGCGCTCGAACGAACGCCACCTGAACTCTCCGCAGACATCGTCGAACGCGGCATCGTACTGACAGGCGGCGGCGCGCTGTTGAAGAATCTCGACAAACGACTTTCAATCGAAACGGGATTGCCGGTTTCGCTGGCTGACGACCCACTCGCGTCCGTTGTGTTGGGAACGGGAAAGATGCTATCCGACTTCGATCTCCTCAAGCGCGTGAAGTGGGAAAATACGATGACGAGCGGGATGTAATCTGTGTTATCTGTGTACTAGATTAAGATTTACGCGTGGCTTCGGTTCGCACACAAAAAGAGATTCGACAACGAGCTCCAATGTGGCTCGTGGCGTTGCTTGTCACCAACCTCATCATCATGGCCGTTGACGCACGCGACTCGGATGGCAAACACAAGATGCTGCGCATCTGGACGCAAACGTTTGCCTCGCCAATCCAAAGCGCATCGTCAAAAGCCAGCGGCGCGACAACAGGCTTTTTCCAGCAGATTTTCAACTTTCGCAGCATCGCCCAACAGAATGAACAACTGAAAGAGCGCTTGACGCACGTCGAGCAGGAACTGAATACCGCGCGTCAGGCAACGGCTGAAAACGAGCGTCTGAAAGCGCTTTTGAACCTGAACGAAACAGTCAAAATCAGTTCGGTTCCCGCACGTGTTATTGCCCGCGATCCTTCGGTTTGGTTCAACACGATCACGATCAATCGTGGCAGCAGCTCCGGAATCGAGATGAACATGCCTGTCGTGACCGGCGGTGGCATCGTGGGTCGCGTCATCACCGTTAGCCCGTGGGCTTCGCAGGTGATGCTGCTCACCGACGAGAAAGCCGGAGCGGGAGCGGTTGTAGGACAACTCGGATCAGGCGCATTGGGTTCGGTGAAAGGGCGCGCTGACACGGGTGTTGCGCTGATCGAGATGCGTTACGTTTCAGGGCTCGAGAAAGTCGAAGTCGGCGATTCGGTGATGACGACTGGTCAGGACGGAATCTATCCACCGGGTCTGAACGTGGGTCGAGTTGTCGACGTGAAGAACGGAACCGCCACGCAGGCCCATCAGATTCTGATTCAACCCGGCGCTCAATTGGACCACCTGGAGGAAGTGGCCGTACTACTCTACCATCCCCCGCCACGCTCCTTACCCGAACAGACCCCGCAGAATGCACCAAGGAGATGAGGTATTGCTGATTCGCAATCGGCAACGTCCCTATGTCGCAGGTTAAGATTGCCGTAGTATTATTACTCTCTATTCTGCTACAGCTTTCGCTGCGCGAAGTTTGGCAGCCTCTCTCCTTTATCGACTTTCCCCTGGTCGTCGTTGTTTATATCGCATTGCAGCGTGACGCATGGCAGGCGTTACTGGTAGGTACGGTCGCCGGGTTAGTCGTGGACGCTGCGAGCGGAGGTTTGATAGGTGCGGGAGGTTTTTCCAAGACGCTGACGGCATATGTCATCTATTTCGCTGCGACCAGGATAAACCTGGAGAACCCTTTGTTGCGGATTCCGGTGCTGGCGGCGGCCACCGTGCTCGACTCCGCCATCTATGTTTTCTGGCACCGCGTGCTCGGCAACCCTCCGGCTGTTCCTTTGATGCCCACGATGTCATATAAACTAATAGCGACGACGGTGGTGGGCACCCTGGCGCTCTACATGATCGACGCCGCGGTATCGGAGAGAGTGGCGCAGCGCCGGCAATTCGCTACGCGCCGTCGCGTCGCACGCCGTTCGACAGGACCGTTGCGGAGAAGGTGAGCCACAAAAAGGCACAAGAGAAGCCACAAAATGATTGTGCTGTTTGTGCATCTTAATGGTTAACAGAAATTTATGAAATTCGAAGATACATCTCAAAACCTTCGCGCCCGGCTGCGGTTCATCCAGATCCTTGTGATTGTGATGCTCGGCGCGCTCAGCGTCCGGCTCTACGTGCTTCAGGTGGTGCGCGGCGAACGCTACGCGGAGATCGCCGAAAATCAACGTCGTCGTCGCTTGCCGATTCCCGCGCCGCGCGGCGTTATCTTCGACCGCGAGGGCCGCGTGATCGTCGATTCGCGTCCGATCTATAACGTCATCATGTCGCGCGAGGACGTGAAGGGTAAAGATCTCAACTCGCTGATCCTGCCACTCGCCGAAGGGCTGAACCTCGATAAAGACATCCTGCGAGATTACTTCGAAGTCGTAAAAACAATGCCCGCGTTCGAATCGATCCTCGTGAAACAAGGCGCAACGCCCGGCGACATCGCCTGGGTGGAAGCTCACAATCTCGAGTTCCCCGAATTGCGCGTCGAGCAACAACCGCAGCGCCGTTACCCGGATAACGGTTCGCTTGCACACGTGCTCGGATACGTCGGCGAGATTAGTCCGGAACAACTAAAGCAACAGGCGGTGAAAGACAAAGGTCTCAAACCCGGCGACATCATCGGGCTGAGTGGTATCGAACAGATCTACGACGATTATCTGCGCGGCCGCGACGGTTATCGCGAAGTCGTCGTCGACAGTCGCGGGCGCATTCAGGACCAGATCGAGATCGTCGATCCGATTCCCGGACGCGATCTCGTCACCACGATCGACCTCGATATACAAAAGGCAGCGGAAGAACAACTCGCGAATTCTGTCACCAAGCGTGGTGTAATCATTTCGATGGATCCAAACAACGGTGAGATCCTCGCGCTGGCTTCGGCCCCGACGTTTGATCCGAATCTCTTCTCGCAGCGCATCACGACCAGGGAAGGGCGCGCCGAATACGCTGCGCTGCTCAACGATCCCGAAACGCCTTTGCTCAACCGCGCGATTCAAAGCCGCTACCCGCCGGGCTCCACGTGGAAGATCCCGATGGCGATTTCCGGTTTGAAACAGGGAGCCATCACACTCGATCATTCGACCCTGGTGTGCGGCGGCGGCATTACCATCGGTAACAAGTTTACGCGTTGCATGGGCAACCACGGCACGCCCGACATCAAAACCGCAATTACGCATTCCTGCGACGGCTATTTCTATCGGCTGGGACTGAAGATGGGTATCGACGGCATCGTCGAGATGGTTGACGAGTTTGATCTCAACAAGCGCACCGGGATCGACCTGCCAAACGAAGTCGTGAGTTGGACGCCGTCGCGCGAATTTAAGCGCCGCATGCAGCCGCGAGATCCTGAGTGGCGCGACATCGATACCGTGTACGCATCGTTCGGTCAGGTCTACGACATCATCACACCGATTTCACTGCTCAGAACCATCGCCGGTATCAGTATGGATGGCAGGCTGTACATTCCACACCTGTTGAAAGAGGTGAAGGCTTTCGGTAATCCAGGCACTCCTGACTTTCGTGGTCCAGTGACGTTCCAGCCGCTTGATTCATCGCGGCCGAATCCGAAGGTAGTTGCGATTCCGGAAGACATCGATCAGGCTGTCGTGGAGGGCATGTGGCGAGTGGTGAACGCGGGCGGTACGGGCTCGCGCATTCAGATGGCTGGATTCGACATCGCTGGAAAAACGGGTACGGCACAGGTCGTCGGACTCGGCAAAGACACGGGCAAGAACAAGGACCACTCGTGGTTTGTAACTTACGCCCCGGCTTACAAACCCGAGATCGCGATGGTGGCGTTGATCGAGAACTCCGGTTTCGGTGGCAGCCACGCAGCGCCTGCAATTCGTGGTGTCTACGACGTCTACTATCGCAAGACGCGTCACGAAGAGCCGCCCGGAATGGTAGTCAAACAGATCGCGAAGGCCGAACCCCCAACACCCACAGCCGCACAGCAGACCGCCGTCGTGAGTCGATAACCGATGGTCGCAATCATTCACAAACGCAGTTGGCGTGACTTCGATTGGATCCTGGCACTGCTGGCGATCGGGATCGTGCTCTTCGGCACGGTCCAGATTCGCAACGCTCAGCCGACTGAACCCTACTGGATCAAACAACTCATCGGGCTCGCAATCGGCCTCGTGGCAATGCTGGCGATTGCGTTCACCGACTACCGGCGTCTCTTGAATTTCGCACCTGCGTTTTATGTCTTTGGTCTGATCCTGTTGATTGTCGTTTTGATTCCCGGGTTCGGGTTGAGAATCAACGGGCAACAGGCGTGGATCAAAGTGCCCGGCATCGGCCAGTTTCAACCTTCCGAGTTTGTGAAAGTAACAACGGCGATGATGCTCGCGCGTTACTTCGGAAAGAACCGCGTGCAGGCTCTGACGCTGAAGGAGATGATCGTCGGCGGGCTGATACTCGGCCTGCCCATCGGACTGATCCTGCTCGAACCGGACGCGGGTTCGGTGTTGACTTATCTTCCGATTCTCGCAGTCGTGCTGTTCCTGTCTGCGATCAAACTAAGACTGGTCCTTGCGAGCGTACTGATCGCAGTTGTGATGCTCCCGGTGTCTTACATGGTGGGTGTCAAAACCGGTGTCATCAAGGGTTATCAACAGGAACGAATCAACGTGATCTGGGATCCGGAAAACGCCGACCGCCGTCGTGTCGGTTACCATACCTGGCAATCGATTCTGACAGTTGGTGAAGGCGGTTTGTTCGGCTCACGATCGTCTGTCGAACACTCACAAAGTGGTTTGAAATTCCTGCCGGAGCCACACACTGATTTTATTTACGCCGTCACGGCAGAGAATTCGGGCTTTGTTGGCTGCCTGCTGGTGTTGCTGGCCTACGTGATTCTGCTGTCACGTTTGATCACGGGTGCGCGTCGTTCCTCTGACCGCAGTGGCATGCTCTTTATCATGGCCGTGGTGGGTGGTCTAACATTTCAGATCTTCATCAACATCGGCATGGCACTCGGGATCTCGCCCGTCATCGGTGTGCCTCTGCCTCTAATGAGCGCCGGCCTCGCGTCTCTCGTCGCCACATTCATCGCAATCGGCTTCGCGATCAGCATTCAGCTCCGCCGATTCGTGAACTAATCCGTGTAATCATCTGCGTAAATCTGCGGCTAGTATCGCCGGTCGATCTACTACGCGACCGTAGTGTATTACCTGCCAGATCCGGCGAGTGTTGCGAATGTCCACCAGTGGATCGGCGTCGAGGATGATGAGGTCGGCCCATTTTCCTGCCTCGATGGTGCCGAAATCTTTTTCCGCGCCGATTATGCGCGCGGCGGCGCCCGTGCCCGCATGAATCGCCTGCGCCGGTGTTAAGCCTGCCAAAACTAATTGCTCCAGCTCCATATGTACGCCTGTTGGAACCTGCCAGATGTCGGTGCCGGTGCCGACGGTCACGCCGGCGCGGAACAATTTGACTGCCATTTCACGCGATCGTTGAGCCTCGTCGGCCCACTCCTTGCGCGCGTCCGGAGTCAGTTGAAACATCCAGCCGAAGTTTTCCTTCGCAGGCAGAAAAGCTGAGACCTCGGCGTCTTCGTCGAGCAGCGCGGGCCGTTCGTTAAGCCGCACAGCAAAGTCGAGGTACGAGATTGTGGGTACGACGCCGATGCCAGCAACCTTAAAGAGCTGGATCAGATCGTCGTACATGTACTTGTTGCCGCGAGGTTCGCAAAGACCGATGTGCTCCTTCGCGTCCATACCGGCGGCAATGAGTGGCAATAGATGCGAGCAGTGTCCCGTCGCTCGCATTCCGCGGCGATGAGCTTCGGCGATCATGCGCGCATTGATGTCCCAGCGGCGGAAGGTGCGCGTTTTGATGTGCTGTGCACCGAATGCCTGGGCGAGGTCAACAGCGCGTTTGATGTGATCCGGATCCGCTTCGGGCTCGATCCCGCGCCCCTGCTCCTCGTCGAAAGGCCAATCGCTGTAGAACTGAAAACCGCCGTAGTCGACGCGTGGTCCAGGTAACAGCCCGGCCGCGAACGCGTCTGCGTACGCGACGAGCGGCGCCATTGACGAGCCCTGATCACGCACGGTCGTAATGCCGAAATAAAGAAAGCCGGGAAACAAGTCCGGCCGCATTGCGTGCGCGTGGAGATCCATGAGTCCGGGGATCACGACGCGACCTGCCGCGTCAAGCACGCGCACGCCGGCAGTCGAGAACTTACCTGTCGGAGCGATCTGCTTGATGCGGCCTTGCTCGATCAGAATGTCGCGCGGTTCTGTTATCGGCGCGCCTGTTCCATCCCTCCTTCCATCAATGATGCGCACGTTCCGGATCAACGTCGCTTCAGCCGTCGGCGGTGTGTAGGTGATGGGCCAACCGATATTTCGTTCCGTACCGTCAGACGAGCGCAACCGCAGCCCACCGGCAGACACGAAGAGCAGAGTACCGTCACGCGACGTCGATGCATATAGCGCCGCATCACTTCCGATCGGCTGCGGGTCGCCCTGCATCCCAGTGCGATTAAAACGCGCCTGCCACAAGCGATCGTGACGAACGAAGACGATCGTCTGCTGCGACGTCCATTGCAGAAAGATTGGCGCGTTCGGAAACCGCGTGATCTCCTGTCGCGGACCGGATAACGGCACAAACGTCGCTCGACCCGGTTGACCCAGATCGGGAGGACCAGGAACAAGCAGTCCATCTGACTCCGGACTCCATTGTGGCGGGCTGGTCCATCTCAAACCGATCGAGCCGAGGCTCTGAGTCTGCCCAACATCCGATACTTTGTTAGCACCGGCGTTTACCACGCGCAGCAGTCCATCATCTTTCTCGACGTGCACAAACGCGAGATGCCGGCCATCGGGAGAATACGCAGGGTATGCCTCGCGTCCCGGCAACGCTGTGATTTGCCGCGTCACGCCCGTTGCGAGGTTGGTCGCGAACAAGTCCTCCTGATCTGCGACACCCGCTGACCACGCAACCTCGGCGTTGTCGGGTGACCACGCCAGTGAAGTCGCTGCGAAAGGAACGGCCGTCACCGCGCGCGGTGTCCCTCCATCGACGGGGATAATCCAAAGCTTTCCGAGCGCGAGCGTGCCGATGCTGCGTCCGTCCGGTGAAAGCGCAAGCCCCATGAAACCTCTGGCGTGCGCTTGTTGCCCGGGGTCATTAAACCGTGGCGGTGGGAGCGCGCGACGTGCACGTGTGATCGAGAGCTCGGCCGTAAACGGGATCTCCTTTGCTGGACCACCCGACACACCGGCCTTCCACAATCGGCCATCAGCCGAGTACAACAACTCGCTGCCGCCGGGAACCCAACGGATTCGTGTCGCCGTCACGTCGGCGTGGTTCGTCAAACGAACTGGTGCGTGATCGGTGCCCGTCTCCTGCACCCAGACCTGTGTTTTCCCCGCGGAGTCAGGTGCAAAGTACGCCATGAACCGCGAATCGGGGCTGAACGCAGGCGCCTGCGCCTGCACGGACTCCGCAGTGACAGCACGCGCCGGGCCACCTGAAGCCGAAACGATCCAAATGCGGCCGCTGCGTTCGGTGTTCGGAACGCGAGTCACAAATGCGATCTCTTTTCCACCCGGCAACCAGACCGGGTCGCTCAGAAACCGCGTCTTGATACCGTCGACGGAAAGCTCGTGCGCCTGTCCCGACGCGACGTCGAGCAACATAATCGCGCTGCGCGGGCGAGCACCAGGTGAATCGGGTAACACAACGCGCACAAAAGAAATCACCCGCCCGTCAGGCGACCACGCGGCATTTCCGTCGTACGCGTCAGGATTCGACAACTGCGTTAGCTGACGCACGGCATTTGAACTGACGTCGAGCAGAAACAATCCCGTCCGTCCATTTCGCTCACCACGAAACACGACGTTCCGGCCATCCAGCGAGTAGGACGGGTCGAGATCTTCCGCGCTATCGCGCACAGCGTCCGTGATCGGACGTGCCTGACCGCCAGTCGCCGGCATCGTCCATAGTTGACCCAACAGGTCCAACACGATCGAACGTCCGTCGGGCGACACGTCGAACCCGAGCGTTGTGCCTTCTCGAACGCGGATGGAAATGGTTTCCGTAGGTTTTTGCGCTGCCAAAGGCGACGCCAACACGATGACCAGCAGGAGGGCTGCAAAGGGGAACCGAAACATTGTCATTGATTTATACCACCTTTATCTAGTGGCACATTTCGAAAATCCATCACACCCGTAACTTCCGGAAAACCTTTGTGATCTTTCGCGGTACTTCGCCACAAACACCGGAGAGTGAAGAATGAGCGAGCTTTTCACAAATGCGGTGTTGGTGGTCGGACATGGGAGCCGGCGTGAAGAGGCCAACGAAGATGTGCGCCAGGCTGCGCAACGCATTCGCGAGTGTGGCCGCTTCCCACTGGTTGTCGCCGCGTTTCTCGAGATTGCTCACCCAACAATCGCCGAAGGCTTTGCTCAACTCGTCGAACTGGGCGCGAAGCACGTAGTCGTCCATCCCTATTTCCTTTCCCCAGGCAGACACACGCGCGGTGACATACCCGTCGAAGTTCGCGCGGCCGCCAGTCGCTGCGACGTCACTTACCAGATAACTGAACCACTCGCCGCTCACCGTCTTGTCATCGACGCCTCGATTGAGCGCATCCGCGAAACGATCAATGCCGAACAAGAGCGAGGAAAGGTTTACCTCCTCGGCGCCGGTCCGGGCGATCCCGATCTTCTGACATTGAAAGCACTGAATGTGCTGCGGAAAGCAGAAGTAGTCATCTACGACTACCTGATCCACGCAGACGTGCTCGCACACGTGCCTGCGCACGCCGAAACGTTGTACGCCGGCAAGATCGGCGGTGGCACGCAAACTCCCCAGGATGAAATCAATCGCCTCCTGATTCAAAAAGCGCGAGAAGGAAAACAGGTTGTTCGACTTAAAGGTGGGGATCCGTTCCTCTTCGGTCGCGGGGGTGAAGAGGCACGCGCTCTGAGCGCGGCGCGGATCCCCTTTGAAGTTGTGCCCGGCGTGAGTTCAGCGCTCGCAGTGCCTGCTTACGCCGGCATTCCCGTGACGCATCGCGGCGTCTCGTCGTCCGTCATAATTGTTAGCGCCGCTCGCGCGGGCGACGGTGAGTTCTCGAGACAACTTCTGCACGCTAAAGACGCTGACACGATCGTCATCCTGATGGGTGTAACGCATCTTCGCCAGATCGCCGGCGAATTGATCTCGGCCGGGCGTTCGGCAAACACACCCGTCGCAGTGATCCACCGCGGCACTTACGAAACACAACAAACCGTCATCGGTTCACTCATGAACATCGCCGATCGCGTCGAGCGCGAACGACTGCTCGCACCGGCGGTCATCGTCGTCGGCGAGGTTGTTCGCCTGCGAGACGAGTTGAACTGGTTCGGAATGAACTTAAGTCACGAAGCGCAAATGGAGGTGGCGGCATGAGATCCATGACTGCTTTGAATTTCAGAATTATCGACGGCGAGCTTTATACGCTGCCGGACGGTTTAGAGACTGCTTCACCGCAAGTCGTTTTGAAGTGGGCGCTCGACGAGTTCGGTTCCGACGTTGCGCTGGCGACAGGCTTTGGCGCCGAAGGTTGCATCCTCGTCGACATGGTCGCGCGTATCGATCCGTCCGCTCGCATCTTCTATCTCGATACCGATCTGCTCTTTCCCGAAACGTACGAGCTTCGCGATCGACTCGAGGCGCGTTACGGCATTCGTTTCGAACGTCGCAGCGCCGTGAGATCGCTCGAACAACAAAATCTCCGGCACGGCGAAAAACTCTGGGGGCGCGATCCGGATCTCTGTTGCCGCCTGCGAAAGGTCGAGCCGCTGAAGCAAATGCTCTCCGGTCTGCGCGCATGGATCACTGCGATTCGCCGCGACCAATCGCCGGCACGCGCGCGCGCGAAGGTTGTCGACCAGGACGCGAAATTCGGACTCATCAAGATCAATCCGCTCGCGGGTTGGACCAAGCAACAAGTCTGGAAGTACGCGCTGGAAAACGACGTTCCATACAACCCGCTTTACGACCAGGGCTATTCGTCGATCGGCTGCATGCCGTGCACGACGCCCGTGCAGATCAATGAACACCAGCGTGCTGGTCGTTGGCGCGGATTTCAGAAAACCGAATGCGGTTTACATCAGTGAAGGTGAAGGACTAATACGATGAAACTCATAAATCCACATGGCGGCACACTCGTTAATCGCGAAGTAAAAGGACGCGAGCGAGATCAACTCATGCGACGCGCGACGACCATGCCGAAGCTGCAACTCAACGCGCGACAGATTTCCGACGTCTTGATGATCGCGACCGGCGCTTATTCACCAATCGAGGGGTTCATGGGTGAAGCAGACTACAACGCCGTCGTCTCCAGCATGCGGCTGGCGAACGGAGTCGCATGGCCCATCCCGATTACGATGGCTGTTTCGACCGGCGACGCCAGGCGACTGCAAACGGGGCAAGACGTCGCGCTTTACCAGGACCATCTTCTTCTCGGCGTGCTGCACCTCGCGGAGAAATACACGTACCACAAAGCGCGCGAAGCGGAGTCGGTCTATCGCACCACAGATCTGCTGCACCCCGGAGTGCAGGCGATCCACAACCAGGGCGATTGGTTGCTCGGCGGATGCATCAGTCTGATTAACCGACCCGACGGTCTGTCGTTTGTTGAATACCGCAAGGACCCGGAAGAAACACGGACCATGTTCAAGGATCGCGGTTGGCGCCGGATCGTGGCCTTCCAGACGCGCAACCCGGTGCACCGAGCGCACGAATACATCCAGAAGTGCGCGATGGAGATCGCCGACGGATTGTTGCTGCATCCACTGGTGGGCGAAACGAAGTCAGACGATGTGCCTGCGGAAGTCAGAATGCGGTCGTACGAAAAGATCCTCGCGAATTACTATCCGGTGTCGCGCACGGTCCTGGCAGTTATGCCGGCTGCAATGCGTTACGCTGGACCACGCGAAGCAGTCTTTCATGCGTTGATTCGCAAGAATTATGGTTGTTCGCACTTCATCGTCGGACGCGATCACGCTGGTGTCGGCAACTATTACGGCACTTACGACGCGCATCACATCTTCGACGAATTCGAACCGCACGAACTAGGCATCACACCGCTCTTCTTCGATCACACGTTCTACTGCAAAGCATGTGGCGCGATGGCGTCGACGAAGACGTGTCCGCACGACCAGTCGGAACACGTAACGCTCTCGGGTACGAAAGTGCGTGAACTGCTGAACGCGGGACAGCTACCGCCGGTCGAGTTTTCGCGGCCGGAAGTCGCGCAAGTGTTGATTGAGGCTTATGCCGCAACACGGACGGTGGCAAGGGTCATTTAATTAAATTTGAAATCATAAGCGAGGAACGATCATGTCAAAGCAAGGATTCACGTTATGGATGACGGGATTGTCGGGAGCCGGCAAGACGACGCTGACCACGCAGCTCATCGGTGAGCTGCGCAATCATGGGCTCTCGATTGAAGTCCTGGACGGCGATGAGGTGCGCACGAACCTGTCGAAGGGACTCGGCTTCTCCAAAGAAGATCGAGACACAAACATTCGTCGCATCGGCTACGTCAGCCGGCTGCTGTCGCGCAACGGTGTTGGTGTGATCACGGCCGCGATCTCGCCGTATCGGGCGATTCGCGATGAAGTGCGGCGATCGATTGAAGCCGACGGTGCGCTGTTCATCGAAGTGTATGTGCAATGCCCGATCGCGGTTCTTGCCGAACGCGATGTCAAGGGTCTGTACAAGAAGGCGCTCGCGGGCGAGATCAAAGAGTTCACCGGCGTCTCTGATCCTTACGAAGAGCCACTCGCGCCTGAAGTCGTGGTCTCGACGGATCGGGAAACGGTGGAAGAGAGCGCGCAAAAAATTCTTCGCGAGTTGGCCAGACACGGGCTTATCGACCAAAAACACGTAGCGGCGACGATGCCATATCAGCGCGTTGAAGAAGGTTGGGCAATTGTATGAAGCACAACAAATAAAAGATACCTCGTTAACAGTCCATCTCACGGTGCTTTGAACGTAAAAACGACTTCTCACAGGATTTGCAGGATTAGGCAAGATTTGCAAGTTAATCCTGAAAAATCATGTAAATCCTGTGAAACCGACATCGGGTTGAAAGCCCCTCCAGGGTTCAAACAATGAGTGCAGCGGTTTCCACAATTCGGCACGTGCAGGGCTTCGACGTCGTGCGGCCATTGAGCATAGGAACACTGATATTCCTCATGCTGCCGCTGGTGTTTCTGCCACTGGCATCGATCTTCATCTTCGGCACGAGCAAGGGCCTGCCGCGATTCTGGTCTGCGTTGACCGCGCCTGAAGCAATCTTCGCGCTGAAGCTCTCGCTCGCAACCAGCTTCTGGGCCACCGTGTTCAATGTTCTCTTTGGATTGTTCGCCGCGTACGTGTTGTCGCGTTATTCGTTCTGGGGCCGGAACGCTCTGATCGTCACCATCTCGCTGCCAACAGCGATTCCCACCGCTGTCGCCGGTTTCGCGTTGCTGCTTTTGTGGGGACCGTACGGCACGCTGGGCCGTCTGCTCGCGCCACACGGAATCCACGTCATGTTCACCGGAGGCGCGATCATCCTCGCCAATATCTTCGTCACGTTTCCACTCGCGTTCGGCGTCATGAAAGCCGTGTTCGATACGATGAACCACTCGCTGGAAGAAGCGTCGGCAACGATCGGCGCGTCGCGTTGGCAAACGTTCTGGCACGTCACGCTTCCGGCTTTGCGCGGCGCGATCGTCACTGGAGCACTCTTAACGTTCGCACGTGCTGTCGGTGAATTCGGATCGACGATCCTCGTCTCAGGAAATCTCGCCGGGCGTACTCAGACAGCCCCGCTCTACATTTTCGCGAAATTCAACGAAGGCCAGATTGAAGCCGCGAACGCGATCGCGATCGTGCTCGCGTTGCTTTCGTTCCTGATTTTTAGCGTGCTCTTCTTTGCGCGCGATCGGATGGAGGCGAAGTAAACATGCTTGCCGCACACCAGATCGCGACTTTTCTTCCACGCTTCACGGCGACAACGCACGAAGCGCCGAAACCGCGACGCATTGCGGCGAGCGTCACCGGTTTGAGCAAACAGTTTGGAAACACGCCAGTGTTGAAGGACATCAACTTCGACATCGCGGAGGGCGAAACACTGGTCCTGCTCGGCGCCTCCGGAAGCGGGAAGACGACGATCCTGAGAATCATCGCGGGTCTCGAGCGACCGGATACAGGTCGCGTGATCCTTCACGGCAGGGACGTTAGCGACCTGCCTGCGCGTGAGCGTGGTGTCGGCGTCATATTTCAGTCGTACGCGCTGTTTCCGAACATGACGGTTGAACAAAACATAGGCTACGGATTGCGGATTCGTCGTCGTAACGGGAAAGAGATTCGCGAGACAGTGGACCGACTGCTTGAACTGGTCCGTCTTACAGAGCATCGGCGGAAGTACCCGTCGCAACTCTCGGGCGGACAGCAACAGCGAGTCGCGATCGCGCGCACGTTGGCTTACGAACCTGAAGTCGTGCTCTTCGACGAGCCGTTCGGTGCGCTCGATGCGCAAACCCGCACTCGTCTCCGCAGTGAGATTCGTGCGCTGCTGCGTAAGGTAAACGTGCCGGCGATCTTTATCACTCACGACCAGGAAGAAGCGCTCGAACTCGGCGATCGGATCGCAGTGCTCAACGCCGGACGTATCGAACAGATCGGGACGCCGCAGGAAGTCTACGATCAGTCTGCGAGTGAATATGTCGCTACCTTCCTGGGCCGCGCGAATCTGGTGAGGGGTGTTCACCAGGGAGAGAAAGTAACTCTCGTATTTCGTCCGGAGGATGTGCGTCTCGGCGACGAGCAGCTCAGGGGTTGTCATCAGCTCGGGACCGGCATCGTCAAGGAGGTTGTGTTTGCGGGAGCGTACGAACGCCTGTCCGTACAAGTTGACGACACCGAGATCGTAGTCACGCGCATGAAGCCTCAAACAAATGCGCAGAGACTCAAAACGGGAGACCGCGTCAAAGTTGGGTTGGACGCCTACACAGTGTTGGCGCCTCTCTGCGGCCCTCTGCGTATCTCTGCGGCCTCTGCGGTTAATGACCGTTTCAGCGCAGAGAACGCAGAGGTACGCAGAGGGCCGCAGATAAAAGCTTCGAAGGAGAGTGATTTATTGTGGAACTAAAGCACGCACAAACCAAACCCGATCCGATTCCTGACTACATTCAGGAAGAGCTGGCCCACTACGAGGAGCAGATCAAGCAGTACCGCGCCGGCCAGGTGAACGAAACCAAGATGCAGAAACTCCGCCTGACCTTCGGCACTTACGCACAACGTCAGGAAGGCGTGCAAATGCAGCGCATCAAGATCCCCGGTGGATACCTCACCGCGGACCACCTCGCGCTGCTCGGCGATGCCGCAGATCGCTTCGGCAGTGGCTTCATACATTTCACGACTCGCGAGGACGCACAACTGTATTACGTGAAACTCGAACAGTCGCCCGACCTGCTGCGTTTTCTCGCTGCCGGAGGCATGACCACGAGAGAAGCTTGCGGCAACACAGTCCGCAACATCACCGCGTGTTATCGCGCCGGCACCTCTCCTACCGAACCTTTCGACGTCTCCCCTTACGCCGACGCTCTGTTTCGTTATCTCGTGCGCAACAAGTACAACCAGAACATGGGCCGCAAGATCAAGATCGCTTTCGAAGGGTGCGCCGAAGATCACTCCGCACTGCGAATTCACGACATCGGCTTTTGGGCAACAACACGCGAAGGCCGGCGCGGATTCCGAGTCTTTCTCGGCGGTGGACTCGGCACCACTCCACAGATGGCCCAGCTCTATACGGAATTCCTGCCCGTCGAACAGATCCTGAATCTCTCGGCCGCGATCGTCCGACTCTTTGATCGTTACGGGGAAAGAAAGGCGCGCATGAAAGCGCGCCTGAAGTTCCTGATTCAGTCGATGGGTTGGGACGCATTCGTCGCAGCATTGGACGAAGAGCGCCAACGTGTCGGTCCGGTTCCACTGGCAGACTACTTACAAGAGACATTCGAGCCAACGACGTCGTCACGAAACGGCTTGCGGTTACTTGATCCTCGGACCAGCGACGAAGCGTTTCGTTCGTGGGTGCGCGATTCCGTCGTCGAACACAAACAACCGGGATTTCGCGGTGTTCACGTGCGTTTGAAATTGGGCGATATCACGTCCGAACGAGCTCGTCGACTAGCCGAAGTAGCGAGACGTTTTTCGTCCGGCGAGTTGCGAATCTCCATCGGTCAAAATATCTATCTGCCCTGGGTACGCGAAGAGAAGCTGCCGGATCTTCATGCAGCGTTGCAGCAGATCGATTTAGGTGACATCGGAGTTGGAACAGTTACAGACGTAACCACGTGCCCGGGCGCTGACACGTGCCGGCTCGGAATCGCCTCCGCGAAGGGTCTCGGGAGCGCGCTTTCAGAGAGCTTCGATGGTCCACTCGCAAACTATCGCGAGCTGGCGCGTCCACTGAAGATCAAGATCTCCGGTTGCCCGAACGGGTGCGCACAGCACGGTATCGCAGACATCGGCTTTCACGCGGCCGCATTGACGTACGACGGCAAAACCGTCCCGGCTCATCAACTCTTTCTCGGCGGTCAGACGAATCCCGACTCAGCACGATTCGCTCGTCTCGTTGGAAAGTTTCCTGCGAGACACTCCATCAACGTAATCGAAACGTTGCTGCAAGTTTTTAAAGCAGAGCGAGTGGACGCGGAAGAGTTCGGTGCGTTTGTTAACCGTGTCGGCGAGTCGAGACTAAGAGCAGCGTTGGAGCCGTGGCGAGCAGTCCCGACGTTTGAAACAGATCCGACGTTTTACCAGGACTACGGACACGAAAACGAACGCTTCGCAGTGCGTCCGGGCGTCAAGGGTGAATGCGCAGACAAGATCGTTCCGGAGGTTGTGCCGCAGATCGATGCTGCTCGCGAACTGATCTCGCAAGCCGAAGCGTTTCTGTATCACAAAGAGTACGAGCACGCGACGCGAACCGCGTACGAAGCGGCGGCTGCTGCTGCACGCGTTCCACTGTACGCGCGGCTGGTCGATCCGTTCACTTCCGACGAAGTGCTTTGGGAGTTCGAGAATCTGTTTGTCTTGTCAGGACAGACGAAGGGCGAGTGGCTGGAGGTGTCGTCGCGGCTGTTGGAGCTGAAAGAGGGCGAGCCAAACGAGCAGGCGGCGCAAGCGATTTTGGGCGAGGTCAGAAAATTTGTGACCTATTGCGCCGATTTTTTCGCGTTAACTAGTGATGATAAATGAACTTGTCATCGTTAACCTTCGCCCACATCACACGGAGACGATCCCTGACGGGCTGACCAACTTGCAATGGCAAACGTGCCTGCGACGTATCGTCTTCCTACACCGCAGCGAGTCCCGGACATTTGCGGCTAAACCGGGCTCGCACACCTACCATGGACGCGATGCTTATCAGTTTCTGCTCGAGGTAATCTGTGGTTTGCACTCGCCTCTCGTGGGAGAGAACGCGGTGATGGGTCAGTTTCGTCAGTTTCGTAATGCCGCGAGAATTCCGAATACGGCATGGGGCAAGTTCCTGCGCAAAATGATGACCGATGTGCTCGTCGATGCGCGACAGGTCAGGCATCGTCATCTGGAAGGTCTCGGAAGCCAGTCGTATGGCAGCTTGATTAGGAAACACTTGAAAGGTCAGTCGAGCGTGGCAGTGCTCGGCGCGGGCAGTCTGGCGCGCGAGATTCTGCCGTGGCTAACCGATGCGCGGGTTTTCTATCGAAACTGGCAA
>Ga0105237_10002218_pt1 | contig 24310 bp, 23 predicted proteins | sample KBSC24metaG_FD_81520 | JGI IMG/M metagenome (GOLD analysis project Ga0105237, IMG submission 81520) | Corn rhizosphere microbial communities from Kellogg Biological Station, Michigan, USA - KBS C2-4 metaG | ecosystem: Host-associated > Plants > Roots > Rhizosphere > Soil | place: Michigan, USA...
AGGGCATAAATAGATAGCCACGCTTGGTGTCCTTCGAGGGCATCAAACTTCGCCTGAACGTGATAGTTCTCGGCATGCTGTCTGCGAGAGCGACCATGGTCGTGTTATTTGAGCTTTTGGCACATGGGACGCAAATCCAAGCCCACAAATCTCACTTTCATTACGAGAGAAGGTTGGATTGATGCAGTATCAGCGTTCGTGGAGTGCCCTGATGTCGATATGCTTTAGGTGCGCCTTGGCTCTTAAGACTTCTTCTGGACCGCTTCTTCGGATTTCAATCTTTCGACCAATTTTGCTCTCATAAAATCGCTGAGACCAAGTATGCCATCATTTGTGCAGATCCTGTAGGTGCCGCTCTCCTGGTATCTTCCAGTGCCATCAACGAATTGGCCATTACCATCGACTTCCACACTTCCAAAGATATCTTCAGGCTCTGCAATACGACCAAAGTCAGGGATGTGACGGAGATCGGAGACATGGACCCAGCCTCCTCTGCCTGCACCGCCATAACCGCCCTGGTCACTGGCACCAAAGGCACCAGTCGCCTGCCTTCGTTGAGCTTGAAAGAGGTTTGTCCCTGAAGAAGAGATCATCACTGCAGCTTGAGACTGGACCATCGGGTCGGAGGAGGCATTCTCGGCAATGACGGAGTGCAGAACAGGGAGGAAGCTGGGGTTTTCTGAGAAGGAGGAAGCAGTCGGCGGGAGCTGATTTGTGGTGCCAATTGCCAAAGAAGGCGTTGGGGGATAAGTTGCTAGGAGCGAGAGGAGGTGCGATGGCTCTCCATTGGGATTCGGAAAGACATGCTGGCGGTAGGGTTAATGAGAGCCAGGCATCACATATCATTCTACTTACGATATGAGGATTGTTGGTCAGTGTTGAGACTCCTCGAAGCCGGAGGGCAACCTGTGGCAGTCGACGCGAGAGCCTCGTGGCGTTAGATATAATATACATGGCAAGCTGCAGCCAGGCTGAGTTATCACAAATAGACCATGCGCGACGTGGCTAAGGGTATGGGAAGATCGAGTACTGCTTGGGCGTAGAGTTGAACTCTTCTCAGTATTTCGCGTGTTGATGGTTCCCAATATTTCTCCAAGTGGAGGAGATGACTATGACGTAATTATGCGACAAGCTCAGCGTTGCGGGTTTAGTGGAGCATATTTCAGTATTATATTAGTTGGTGGCAGGTCAAGCAATATTTTAGCTTATGTTTTATTTCCAAAAGATCGTATGTCGGCTAAAGAATTAATTTTCATGCTCATTCGTTGACACTCATCCAATGGGTCCTCCTTCTCCCGCTTTTCTCGAACTCCATGTCTGAACACCAGTCCCTACAGATTTGACAATGGCATAACCGCCGCGCCATTCCTAATTCATGGGGCTCATGTGCCACTTAGGTCGAACCATAGAGTCTTCTAATGCCAACCAAGTCGTCCCGCCCAAGTCTGCGTTTGAGGAGATTATCTGCCACCGTGGGTGCCATAACTGCATTCGGATCGTCAGAATGCAGCAGCCCCAGGGTATGTCCTATTTCATGAAGAGCAACTGTCTCAATATCAAACCCATTGGGAACCGCTCCATCCACCCAGATGTGTTCTTCGTCGTCAAAGTGAAGTGGTAATGGTGGCTTGCCGTTTTCAACGATGATGGATCCATTGCCTGGGAAGTCGGCATGGGCAAGAGTACCGCCGACCATGCCATTCCCACTGGGATCCAGGGCGAGCAGGTCCGGATCAAGTGCATCTCGCCAGTCGATAAGAATGTCCGGTGTGGCTCCAGCACCAGCCTCGGTAAATTCAAGGCCTACTCCTGCATTTTGCCAAGTATCGAATGCCCGACGTACAGCTGCCTTACAGACATCTGGTGGAAGATCTTCTGACAATGGTCCATATGCATATGTAAGATTCTTCTTGTCCCATTTGCTGATGGTATTTGCCGCGAGTGGATTGGCACGGCTGTGGGCGCAACGGGCTGCGGTGAACGCTGCCTTTGTTGGTCCATCGAATTGTCCAGTAACGTCCAGAGTAAACCAAGATTGGAATTTACACAGGGCAGTGCGGGTTTCCTGGTCAAACGTGCTATCCACCTTGAAAGACTTTGATTCTGCGTAGTCAAAATGCTTGAGGTATTTCTTAACCTCGAGTACACCCTTGTGAGTGGCTCCAAGCTCAAGATTATATGGTAGTTTGCAAATGCTGTGGCGGTCGAAGCGGACCTTGTTCTCAGATAGCACGGACGCCATGGCAAGTTTATTTTTTGTGACCAAAAGAAAGACTTACTAGGAAGAGGCTGTGGGATGAGTTGAGACAGAAAGAACGGTCGGCAGCTGGTTCATATAGCCTCATGTCAAGACGGTTACACAGCCTGAAGCTTTAAGTCCAATTGCTGGGCATTCAACTTTTGTCAAGAGTTGGCATGCCTTGCTCACCTGGGATTCGTGTTCAAGACACTTGGCAAGCTTGGTATGACAATCTTTCCTTTTGGCAGAGCTAGGCGAAACATGGAATCAGCCATCAGCAAGGCAGGAACCTCGAACAATGATGGAGCCTTGAAACTTTTGTGTTTGGCTGACCAAAACAGTGATTTGGCAAACTTGCATGTCGTGTTTCCATAATTGTGGCTTTTGGTCCTCCCAAGTTTGGCATAGAATTCTTCAAGTCAATATACTTGATGATCTAGAAGCCATATTGGTACTCCGTGCACGCCGACATGATCTACGACAGCACTGTCTGAGGTCTCAAGGGTGAGAACGGTTCCAGTCTGTGGAGTTGGTTGATGGAAACGCCATGAGGCTGTAGGCAGAACCTTGCATCACATGACGACGGCCATGCAATTTGAGACACTGCTGAGCCTTCGATGAAATCATAGGAGATGCAGGGGCTGTATATGCTGGACCAGAGCCTGGATCGGTGAACGTTTTGGCCTGCCAACATTTCCAACATTTCCAACATGTTTCTGGGTGAGATGGGTATGGGCACCCACTGGCATGGATGTTGCTGCAGTCGGGAGTTAAAGTGGCTCGGGAAAGCTTCCTAAGTTGGTTAGACTGGGTCCGATCACTAGTGGCTTGCTAATGCACCACTAGTGCAGTTCTAGTGCAAACTAGACGAGGATCTTTCTAGTGTTTGCTTCTAAGTCTGATGGAATCTTCAGTTCCCAATGATGAACACTACAAGTTCTCAACACAGTTCCTAGAGTATTATATCTAGGTATGTAATGTATCAAGAACGCGACATCGAGGCATAGCTGTTGTTTTGTCTCTTTTTAACTCCATGAAACGCGTCCATACCTTGTTCCTGGCATGTGGTGTCACTGACCTGCGGGCGCACCCACCAACCCTCCCTCACAGACCAAATCAGATGATATCAGTTCAAAATCTGAACCTGAATCATGGCAACCCCGACTCGTTCTCAGACCGTCTCCACCCCTAAGCCTCATCTCTCGACTCCAAACCGACTGATGGCTTCACCTCGCCCCGGCACTGCAACCACCACCAATCGTCCGTTTGCGCATAAGTCGCCGGCTGTAAAAACACCTGCTTCGGCTCATGGCCACACCCACCATGTCAGTGTGTCTTCACAACCATCATCAACTCCGCTTACCACAACCGCCATTCATGATGATCTCTTAAACTTAACCTCACCTGCCGCCGCGCTGATGGCGACCCTTGGACCGACAGGCTTGACACCATTGGGAACAAACGCTGATGGGTTGGGAATATCAACGAGTGGCCATGATCAGTCCGGTCGGGGAGGCCTACCTGCCGTGAATCCGGAAGTTGAGAGATTCCAGCGTGCGCATTGGGTTGCCAATCTCCTCAAGACTCGTGTAGCAGGTCGAGGTGTCACAAGAGAAGGCGTGGAGAGAATAGCGCAACTCCAAGGGTTTAATACGCTCTGGGACGATGACAATCTCACAATCGCCGGTAATGCTGTTGACCTTGAGCTCAATTTTGAGGCCTTGAGTCGAGACGTCGTAAAAGACGTCAGTCTCAAGTTAAGTACGTCGGAGAATGAGGAGCCACAATTCCAAGAGGGCGGCACCAAAGTTCTCAAGGAGAATTTGGCTTGGTCGCAATCCGCCGATCCTTCCTCACCATGGACTTCTCTCTCCGCTTTCGAGTCCAACTTGCACTATTTGCGCCAAATTGACCAGATCGAAGACGGGGCACCGTGCTTCAGTGCCGTCATCAACTTGTACCTTGCATTCCAACAAATATGGAATGCTGAAAAACAGAAATTGAACTGGCATGCTACTCAAAGCCATCTGAAACGAGGTGCAATTGGCAGGCCTTTAGTGGATCGTGGTTCAAAATTAGGACTATCCCTCGATTATTGGGCTCGTAGGTATGACCCGGAATTTGAATCAAGCGATGACAACACATCCATAGATACTCAAGATCTGTACACCCTCCAAATATCCTGCGAGTCAGATGCAACACCCACTCTCTTACCAGGCAATTGGGTTTCCGATCGAGTGCTCTCCGAACAGACTCAGGCAGCATCGATCTTAGAAGCTGACTCTGACACTTTAATGCCCGAATGGCAGGATCCTACCTCGGAAGGTGGTGAATCTAAAGACCCTTCTGGAACAACTGCAGATGATGTTGCCATGGGAAAACCCGGCCAGCTTCTGTCCTCCATGCTCAGCATGCATTTTGTTTGCTCATTATTTCCCCAAGTTTACCTGCCACTTAATGCTGCCGCGGGGCTTAACCTGGGCTTTGCAATGCTGGATCTTAACCAAGAATCGACTGTCACTTATCAAAAGGCGCTGCAAGATTATTTTAACAGACATAGATCAAATGATACTGAGGGACAGACTGAGGAAAGATGGCCACGGGACTTGCCCATAACTAGTGCAAAAGATACCAACGAGTTTCGACGCCACTCATATGCTTTGCATTCTGCCCAAAATGGAGTCCCTCTGTGGTGTTTTCCGGTCAGGACGTTGAAATTCAATCACCCCAGGCAACTTGCCGCTGCACTTCCTGTGCTTCGCCAATTTGCTCTATTATGGAGCATCCTTCAGAGTCTTGTGGAATTTCCCTCTTATCCAACCACTACATCTAGAAAGGATATGACACCGGCAGTGGGAGATGCGAAAGTGATGCAGCCTCATCAACGACCCCTGAAACGCAGTAACAACCAAAACGGAGGCCACAAGTTCCAGCATTTAGCCCAACAGAACGGTGACGAGGAGGCCCTCCCAGTGGATATAAGCTTGGACATCATGTCTGATCCTTCGCGATCAAGACTCGATATATTCATTCCATTGAGAGGGGCTGTCTCTAAGAAAAGGCAAAAGCCCTTTATTTTTCTATCTTTGGAAGTATGTAGCGGAGGATTGATTGAGATCAGATCGCTTCAAGGTGTGCAAGCTAGTGGCTCAGACGACACCGATTTGAAGCCGAAAGCCGCACGGGTTCTGACCGTCACTGAGGATATTGGACTGGTGGCTGAATGGCTTATCGAAAAGGCTTCATCGAAGCCGTAGAGGGTTGTCCTCGATGGGCGGCTCCATTTATTAGTCTTTTATGACTAACAGCTAATGACAAATGATATGATATCAAACTATAAACTTCTGTCCATGATACATAATGAAGTGAAATCGTAAGAGTAGTTGGTAATCATGATAACTGGTGAACTCATCCCGCCCCATGCTCAATCCGAGTCACTCGAATCATTCTCAAATTCGTCATCTGAACCAGAATCAATGTCCATTGCCTCTTGCTTCCGGCCTTTTTTCGAGGCCTTCGATTTCTGTTTCGTAGTTTCTGCCTTGGACTTTTGGTAGGCGGTCTTGATTGGTTTGGCTCTCTTGACTTTCGGCACCTTCTCTCCAGCGGCTTTTCGTTTCTGGCGATTGATTCTGTATTCCTTAAGCTTCAGGCCGTGTAATTTGTGTATCTTGACGAGATGGATAGTGTGTGCTTCCACATTGACAAAGGTTTCGGAGCAACGTTCGATCGGGCGCTAAGTCTCAGGCATAGTATTCCCACTCTCCTCGGCGTGTTGATTCAAGTGGTGTATCTGAGTATCTCCCACTCCAAGAACTTGTGAAAGATTTCTTCGGACTGGCATTCGGATTTTCGAGGGCATTGGCCATCCCTGACGAATTCATGCTCAAGGCCATGCCTGGGAGCTTCCGGAAGAGCTTCATGAGAGGGCCATAGTGACTTGGGTTGAAGCTCACAGGTCTGTCGGTGCTGTTTCCATTGAGACACTATAGAGTTTGCCAGAGGCACCAGGGACACTTGAAAAGAAGACGGCGTGGTTGGTCTCGAGTATTGCCCATTGGAACAACCCTTTCAAACCCAGCGAGCGGGGGGCCCTGCCGCCCTGAATACTCATATTCACGGTAACATTGAAGCTTGAGAAAAGCTTAACAAAGCCGGGGCTCGCTGGAAGTGATAGCTCAACCACACTCAAAGAAGAGCATGACTGACCATCAGAGCACTGCATCTCGAACAAGAATCAAAATTTGCGCAGCTCTATCATCGAATTGGCAGAGGTACTGATTCCAGAGTTCTACCACTTCGCAGCTCGCCAATGCTGAGATGAATTCTGGCGAGGCTGCTCCTTGTTCTGTCGCGCTGAATTTACCCAGCCTATACAAGGCCTGTTATTTGCCGTTGACCGGGTTCTGACTCTAGCCAATGGCTTGGAGGGATAGGGTCGATCGAGAGAGAAATGGGTTGATTTAAGAGAGGGAAATCCTGGCCCAACGAAACATCACACAATATCCGGGTTGACTGTTGAGTCTGCAGTGGAAAGCCACGGGTTGATGAGACAATGAACAGTAAAGAACGATTTCTAGCTACGACAGCATAGTTGGTCGAGTGCACTCAAAATTCCATCTCGTAGAATCCCCCCCCCTCCCATTCGCCCGAAAGGGAAGTTTCTACAAAGTCCACTCACAATCGTTGGGCATCGGATTCCCGCCACCGAAAGAAGGCCTGAGTCTCCGTCTCCCCCGCAATTCGCTCCACAGAGCACGTCAGTTTCTAGACTTGTGCCATGTAAGTCAGTATATCTCCAATCGTATATGTCATCTAATCCTAGACCTCTCTCACACACGTCCTTATTCCCTCACTCGTCCCGGCTCCCTGATTAGTATACTGTGTTAACAAGGCGTCCTGTTATTTAACCCCACCCGCGCCCCACGACGGCTCCTGTGACAACGCTATCTTCGAGCCGCTGGTGCCGCCGAGGGCGTATAAAACGTCGCAAGGCCCGAGAGAGGGAATTCCTGACTAATAATTGAGCTGGCAATCTGTCTATGCAGCAGCGTTAGTCATTCCATTGTTGTCGCGCGCAGAAGGTTGGACGAAACATAATTACATCATTTTCTCACACTAACCCCGGCACTTGGTCGTGTGGCTAGAGATATATAACTAGTCGTCTGCACGGAGTCCTCGTGGTTGAGAGGAAGTGATCGGTCTGTGAAAGGGGACATTTTACAAAGCTGGCACTGAAGTGTACCATCACCCGAGGTGTCTCGATACTACCAGGATACATCACTTTGGGGAGGTTCGGAACGGTCTCACAGCGACGAAAGATGTCCAAGTAAGGATGCGCCCCGTTCCCATCCAACTCCATTATCAACTCGTCCTACATATGTATCTCCGCTAATCCCCCGGTCCTCCATTAGCCTCGCAGATCTTGCATCAAAGCTCTTCCACGCACAAGAAGAATTCCGCCCGAAGATCGTCTCAACCGAGAAACGGGTCCGTGGATTGCTGAACGGAAAATGGATCTTCGACACGACGGGAGCCAAGCTCGTCTGGGAACACAAATTCTTCCCCTACTACTGGATCCCGAAGGCTGACTTCCTGCCAACCGCGACGTTCACGGACGACAAGCCCATCTCGGGCATCCAGCAGTCGACCTCGAAGCTGAGTGTTGAGGGATCCGACAAGGCGGTCGCGACGCTGCTTGTACCAGACTCGTTTGATTCGGAGCTCGCGGGACTCGTCAAGATTGACTTCAAGGCGCTAGATGCATGGTACGAGGAGCAGACACCCGTGCTGTACCATCCAAAGGACCCCTTTCACCGTGTGGATATCCTGCCTTCGGGAAGGAAAGTACGGGTTGAGATTGACGGCGTCGTCATCGCGGACACGGGCGATGAAGGCGGGGTCATGTCGCTCTGGGAGACCAATTTCCCTGGACGTTGGTACCTCCCGCGCACAGCCGTGAACTGGGAGTACCTGAAGCCTAGTGAGACCAAGACCGGGTGTCCGTATAAAGGCCAGGCGAGCTATTACAGTGCGGTCATAAATGGAAAGGAGCATGCCGATGTTGTCTGGTGGTATCCCAACCCCACGCATGAAAGTGTCCAGGTCGCAGGTCTGTTATGCTTCTACCCCGACAAGGTCGATACGTTCGTGGATGAGCAGCCGATCGCGAAGATCGGCATGAGGCTGCCGAACTCGAGTAAGAAGGACAATGAAGATTTGGATAAGTTGCGCGCCAGTGCGAAGACGAGTAGTTGCAATTGTTGAGTGGTTTGAAAAGTATGAATTAGTTGTTTGATTTTGTCCGAATGATCAATATCGTCATCTTATTCCCCGAATGCATAGATGGAGCCACTATTATCTTCCTGCGTCTTGATCGTAGTTATTGATTGGAGGTTTCAGCTGGCAGTATGGATTTCGGCCCGTCTTCAGACTTTCTGTTTACTCATCAGTACACCATTCTCACAATTGTGATACCATACCCGAGATAAACCGAGAATAACGATATTCAACGCCAATCGCAAACCCTCTCTTCAAACATTATCTCACCAGACCGCTCTGATCGTTATCGGCACAATCTTGTCTAGAATGGTTCAGCCACTGAAGACTTATTCATCGAAAACTGTCGTCCATTCAGTCAATAGCTGGATGACAGCATCTGCCGGGTCCTCAGGTGCCTCGCTGTCCTTATCAGCCTCGAGTAGGCTTTCTTCCCGCTCTGGTGCTACACCAAAAGTCGCACCCGGCTTAGGGCTTGGGGATATGGGAGTCAGGAAGTCGTCGAACGTCGGGGTTCTTTTAGGTCGGCGAGGCACGTCTGGATCGTCGTCTGTGGAAGGCGCGGCTTCGGGCTTCGTATTTTTGTACTCGAGGACAGTACCTGTATTCTCTGACTCCGTCTCCACTCCCATGAACAGCCCTGTGTTCTGCAGTGTTCTATTCAATAGGTTAGGGTTTAAACCGGCATTCGGGAATGACTTACTGCCGGACTGAAGCCATGGTGGCGGCTGGTGAAGGAAGGACATTCTGAATAGAATTCACGGCATCCTCAGTCGAAGGAAGAGAATTCCAAGCTTTGATGAACCAAGGAGTCCCTGATCTCACCCTGTTTGCACCCCGACGGAATCCTTGGGCAGATACGGCGAGATTGTTCGTTCTATCTTGTAGGCTATCCGATGAGTCCATTTTCTCCCCTCTTGAAACTACGTGGTGGATGTTATCCCGCAGCACACCCACAGTTGCATCAATTTCCGCCTGCAGCGCAGCCGTCCTGTGGTTATATTCTGAGGTGTTGCTTTTGGAATTTGGGACATGTGGATCATAGCCTTCTTCCAGTGTGGCGGGCACAGCCTCCGATGAATGCCCCTTCTGGAAGGATGGAATAACGGGTGCCACCTTTGGCGATAACTGTTCCTTCTTTTGGATCATCGACATCACCTTCCAGTGATTCGGGAGACCTTGAGCATATTCAGGCGGATTTGACATGTCTTTCTGTACTTCAATATGAACACCGATGCCTGCGTCTTCAGAGGGATCTGACTTCTCTTTCTGAACTTCAAGATGAAGATCAATGTGGGCATGTGCTTTGCTGACTGTACCTTGTTGCTGCTCAAAATTCAGGAGTGCATCTTCAATAGTGGCTATACAAGCTCGGATCGTGGATTCAACTCGTTCTTCCTCAGTAGCGGGCTGTACGACCTCGGACGAAGGCAATTCCTTAACCAAATTGGACCGTTTCGCAAGGGAGATGAATGTTGCTGATCCCAGAGCCTTCTCTTGATCTGTCAATGTTGAAGTCTCGGACTCTAGAGACCGACTCTGTCCTAAGCTATGGCCATCAAGCTGAGGACCGATGGTTTTCAGAAGAACCTCATAGTTCCTTGTCGCTTCTTGATTTGCACGCACCAGGTTTTCAAGAAGTACTCTTTGATAGCTGTCGTCTTCCTTGGGCGAGGCCTTTTTCCTACATGACGTTAATGCTCAGTACAGCACCGAGGACTGATAGCTTACTCAGCCCTCAAATCCCTAGCGTAGGTCAAGACGTTCAACATAAGAACAAGGGTACTCTTCAGTCTTTCCAGATTGCTCCTCAACATTTCCATCTTCGGCTGAAGAAAGGGCCACTTCAACCTTTCCAGAGCCGATAAAGCCAACTTGCCCTTTTTGAGACCTCGTTTGGATGAGCTGTCCATGGCCTTGCCCATGACTACGTTAATATCGCTGAAGACAACCTCGCACTCCTTAACTACATCTTTCGCGGTTCGTAATGCAGAGTCTGAGTATAATTTCGCATGATCATCCTGCCGAAGACTTGCACCGAGCTCTTCGAGCACGGCAGAAGTAAGAGATACATCTCGTGCAACATTTTTGATTTCCGCGTGGGCTGTTGAAACGGTCTCAGAGAAGGTGTACAGCGTTATGGACAGCTTGATCCCTGCACCAGCGATCCCAATGATCGTCCCAATGAGGCCGACCTCCGCCATCGGAAGACGTTTCTTATCTCACAGTAGATTGATAGCCATGATGAGCAATTGGTTGCTGAGCCGAAGTGCAAATGGACGACGGAGAAGTGAACTAGCGATTGATGAAGCTTAAATCCCTGCTGTCTGATTTGGTTGATTAGTTAGTCGCGGATGTGGCCCGCGATGGCCCCAAAGCCTCTGTCCCTGTTGATCTCTATTTAGTGATCATTGAGCAGCCCGTAGAGAAGAGGGTGGGCCGAGGGCACATGGGCACACCGCTAATGCAGAGAACGAAACGCTGGGACCATCTGGCCTATCAATGAGGAGGATTCTGTGCGCTGCTGTACCGATATCAAAAATGCGGATACAAAGCCCCGAGCCCGTGCATGGTTATCTCTTCCTTCCACCGTCTTCCACACAGCATCTTATATAATCCTAAATTCCATTCGGCATATCAGGCTTGACCGCTCTGAAGCGTGCTCACTCCACCAAATGCTTGTGGTGGTCACTGCCATGACTAAACGAGTTAAACCCATCATCCCAGCAGCCACACCACGGCATCCTTATCTTTTCATGGTGACTATAAAAGGCAGCTTCTCTTGCAACACAGCTCTATTGATTGTGACTCGTGAACAGCCTGCCATCATTTGAATTCTGTCAACTTTATCGAAAATGGATGTCATGGAGCTGCCTGCATCTCATACCGTTCTTCTCTAACGCCACGCCCCTACCCTCTTCCCTTATGACCCATTGAACCTTTCAGTGCTTGAGCAGAAAGAAATGCGCAAGCCGCGTGGAAATGGCAGGGACGGCCGTCTTACAGCGCGCCCTCAGGCGAAAACAAAGAAAGGGGCAAATGTCTGATGTCCTCCCCTTCAAGTTGCTACTCACTTAGTCTCACAATGACAACAGTTAAACCTTGTACCGAATTTGGCGGAAGCCTCTGTTGAGGATAAAGAAAACATTGACCCTTCACTCATTTCAATCGATTATGAAAAGATGGCCTCGGTCACCAAGATCGGTACCAATGGCCCTGTCCTCCAAGAACCTCTGGAGGGTGTCTCAAGCGAAGGCGAGATCTTCCATTCGACTCCTCAAGGCCAATACCTCGAAGTTAGCCCAACCTTAGATCGTGGTCTCGCAGTGTTCGCAGTTCGCAGGATCAAAGCTGGTACTTTGATTCATTCGGAGGACCCATTGTTTTCACTTTGCAAGGACGAGGAGGACGACCATGCTGCGATTCAACGCGAGTTCTCAAAACTGTCCCGCACAAACCGAACCAAGTTTCTCAAGCTCTTTGATGCCGAGAAATCACGTATGTCACAAGTCGCTTCCATTTACTACAGTAACTGCTACAACCTCGACAGTTTCGCTCCTAATGGCAGAGGCGGGTCAGTGGTCGGTGATCTGTCCAGCAGGTTCAACCATTCCTGCATTCCAAATGTCCAGTTCTCGTACAACTTCGATCGCCGTCAAATGATGTTCTATGCCATCAGGGATATCCCACGTGGAAAAGAGGTGTGCAGTAGTTATGAAAAGAACGTCTTCGAGATCGCGACTAGAAGGAGACAAAAGCTTCAGATGTACTATGCTTTCGTCTGTCACTGCGAGGCTTGCGAAGGAGCAAGCAAGAACGAGTTCTGGGGCAGAAGTGACGAGCGACGAAGGACTATGCGAGATGTGTTCAAGCATGTCCAAAACTGTGAGAAAAACTTCCTCCTTGGGGATGACGGGCACAATAGTCCAACCCGCGGACACAAAGACGCAATTATTGAAGAAGCGAGATCGGCTCTAGCAAAATTGGAGGCCCTCTTACTCAAGGAAGGGTTGATGGGTGTCGTGTTGGCAAACATATACCGCAGCTTATCGAAATGGTCCGAGAGAAAGCAATTACTCGTCGATGCTGTCAAATGGAAGGATCTGGAGCGACATCACTGCATGATGGGCCTTGGTGGTCACGCACTCAGAACAAAGGAGGCAGGAGAGAAGTTGGCAGAATTGAAAGCGAGGCTCGAAGCCTGACAGTTGATTTTCTATTGCTTTAGATTTCATAGAAGGTCCACATCGGAGCAATCCGACTGCGTTTCAAGGTCCCTCCCGTCTCTCAACATCTATCTAGTTATGCTGTCCCACGGTAGAGTTTATAAAGAGCATCCTCCAATTCTAGGCCCAATTTCCGACTGTTCGAGTCTCCAGGGGGCATGAGCTGGGTGAACACCGTGGCAGCAATGCCACTCTCACGATCGATCCACCACGTCAGATTCGGCAGGCCACCCCAGTTCACGCTGCCCTTCTTTCTCCGGCCTGGGACATCCTCAGTGTTGAGCGTACCGACCAGGGAATGCTGGATCTCCGGGATCTTGTCGTAGTCCTCGTCAGATTGAGAATACTGCCGCGAGAAGCTGGTCTCGACGCTATCGCCGATGATGAACTCGCGGAGACCCGCGACGCTGCCAGGGCCCAGCTGCGGAGAGAAGAGGATATCGACGGATTCCTTCTTGAGCAATGGCGCACCTCCGCGCAAGAGTGCGGCAAGGAGTTTGCTGTAGTCGTTCGGCGTGCTGTAGATGCCTGCTCCCCCGATGGCATCCCGAGGCTCGAGCGTCCACACCGACTCGCCTTTCACCAGACCATTCTCTCCGCCATAAGCCGTCTCTTGCATGGGAGGTGGAGCGTTCGGGGAAAAATGCTTGACGGGTCTGAAAGAGGTGTTCTTCGCGCCGAGGGGGCCCCAGATGTTCTCCTGCTCGTAGTCGTCGAGGTCCTTCCCGGTGATAATCTCGACCACTCGCCCCGCCCAGTCAAGCCCGGGTCCGTATGCCCAGGACGTCCCTGGTTGGTACACAAGTGGGTGAATTGAGCCCTCGATCTTGCCACTGAACATGTTGTCCTTTCGCTTCGCCCATGACGAGTATTTTAGGACCAGTGGATGGCCAATGTCATATGGCAATCCATTTGAGTGGCTGAGTAGATGTCTGAGGAGAGCGAGGATTCCTATGATCAGCACATTGTCGAGGAGAGAGTTCCGTGCACGAAACAATACTGTTGACCTTTCTCAACAGCTTATGATAGGCGGGGCGTACCTGAGGGTGATTGGCCCTTTGACATCCTCGAAAATGGGATTCCCGATGGGCTTCTCGGCACCATCACCGCCAGCACTTCCTTTAGCAATGGCACCGATATCGACTTTGGAATCCGCAGAGGTGTCATCGCCCTCAAAACCGAGAAGAACTCTTTGGTTCTTCAGGTCAGGTATCATTTCTCGCACATCGTCGTCCAGCCCAACCAAGCCCTTTTCGACCAATTGCATCACCGACACCGACATCGCCAGCTTCGTCTGACTGGCGATCCATGTGAGAGTGTCGAGCGTCAGTGGATCGTCCGTGGAGCGGTCCACTGTTCTTGATCCAAACGAGCGTCGATACAGGTCGTTCCCTGGCCATAGGTCAGATTGTTTATGCTATCAGGAGAAAACGAAAAAGTGCATTAATTAAACATGTCACCCTGGCTGGGCTTTGGACTGTGCCTCGGCAGGCCGAGCGAAGAACTGGGGAAAATCCTCTTACCCTTGCTATCGATAGCGACGAAACTGACGCCATGGAAACTGCCCGTGACGGGGTCGGTATACCGCTTGAGAATCTCGTCTATCTCGGCCATGTGGGTGCTCTTGCAAGATATCAAGGAGAGTGTCTATGAGCTACATCGGCAGCGCCCTCGTTGGGGGTTCTCTTGTTATCTTATATGTGAGGTCCAGACGTCGAATTTGCCGACTCGTCTATGCTCTGATCTGTGTGCGGCAAGGGACGCCTCCCCCCACCTCCTCCTAGGACCTTCAATAACTAGTTAGTTGGGCACCCAATCGCGTCAATCGCGGGCGTTTGATTATTGCGTGCCACACGGGGTGAAGTTCGGTTGTCCGTCGGGTCAAGCCCACCATTTGTAAGACTTGGGGGGAGTCAGATTCTCCTCGTGGGTGTCCTTCCCACTGTGTGCTTAGACTGGCTTTGCATTGCAGATGCGATACCCCAAAAGAGTGAAATGGGACTATTTGGGAAGGGATGCTGGATGGAGAAGTTATCATGTCGGATCCATCTCTAGAAAGGACTGCTCGAATTTGTAACACGCTTTCCAAACAGCAAGGCTCTCATCGATTCTGTTACATCCATCCCATTGATAGCCCTGGGACTTTACCCACACGAAGATCACGCCCAGCTATCTTGCTTGAACAGACCTCCTAAGAACCCACTCGCCTTCTTGCCCTTACTGGCTGCCTTCTTAGCAATCCCAGCCCGCTGGCTCATTTTCTCCTCCCTCATCGTTGGCCGATAGTTCACTGCATTTCGTCTCCCTCCGTTTCCTTTTCGGACAAATTCCTTTTCTTCATTCGCATTGCCTCTTTCCTTCCTGTTTGTTACCACGCCAGTGGCAGATACATCCTCGTTCCTTCCGGACAAGCTGCCCAGACTCGAGTTGGTTGTCGCTCGTCGAAGAAGACTGGGTACTTTGCCAAAAGATGTGCTTCCCGATGAGTTGGAACCATAAAATGCCATCTTGGTGCTCGCTGAAGAACTCGACGAAGATGAAGATTGTCGAAGCATGCTGAGACGATTGACGATGTTGGGTCGTTCCTTCGTTCGGCGTTCCGAGAATGGAGCACGGCTCTCACTGGATGGGGCAGCTGGTTTCTTGAATCCCATCTCGTCTCGGGACTGATTGTCGTCATCGACTATGAAATCGCCCAAATCGTCACCATCTTCAGCATTTTCATCTGCTTCCGCCATTTGGAGGTGACGATCGAGATTAACATATGCCTCTGGCTCGTCATCAGAATCGGACAACCCTAGATCAATTGTTCCTGATTGAGAATCTGGTTCGTCAATGAGAATTGAAACCGATTCTCGAATTTCGGCTAGTGTAGCAGGACGCTGACTTGAAGGCTTGACGAATCGACCCTGAGACCTTTTCACTTGATTGAGCTTTGCTGGTGCCGCAGTACTCAAAGGCCCATTGGAATCAGCTGGATGAGCGTCATCCAACTCATCTCCGTCTCCCTCTGGTACACCTGGCTCGTACTCCCCTTGTTCTTGGCTGTCTTTCCCCTGTGGCTCCTCTTCTAGGGGTGTTTCTGGCTGATTAAGATCACCATCATCATCGCTGAAATCTCGATCCTCGATACTCCGTAGGAAAGCTTCCTTCTTCTTATCTTCCGCGATCTTGCCAACAGCTTCGTCCTTGAGGAGCTCCCGTCGCATTTTTGCGAACTCTCGTCTCTTGGCTTCTCTTCGCCTAACTGCTGCGTCTTCCTCATCTGAGAGGTCAAGATCATCATGATTTCGCTTGCGTCGAAGCGCACCGGTGGCGATATCTTTCATCAATTTTGAAACAGCCGCCTCATCTTGTTCTCGCTCACGATCGGCGTAAAGTTTGGCGAGTTTCGCTTCATCTCCAATTCCGACCTGGGTGTCTTCATCAATCATCTCTCGATCGTGATCGTTTTCTTCTTCATTGGCATCCTCATCACTTGCTCCACCTAGGCCTGCGTACTCGTCCTCAGATTCTTCGGCTGCTTCATCAACGATATCTTTGGCATATGATTTTGCTTTGTCGAAAGCTGCCACAGGTCTTCTTCTAGCAGCTTGTCGCATAACATCGAATGCCGATTTATCCAGTCCTTCGTATTCATCTTCATCTTGAGAGTCATCCAGGTTAACCCGTCCTCGTCGGAGTCTGGACTTCCGCTGTAATATAGGGCTCTTCTCAACATCCGCTGGAAGAATCAGAGTATCCAGTGTGGAGTGTGGACCGGGGTGTTGAGGCGTTTCTGTCGAAAATCGATTGCCAGCGAAAGGAGTCATGACGTACCCTCTCTCTTGTGTCGGTTCAAATGGACCTTGTGATGGGGTATATTGTGTTGCCGCAGCCCCGAGTGTAATGGCCGGGGACTGTGGTACAAGTTGTGACTCTGAGAAGGAAAGATCGATGTTCAGGGGCTGAGTCTGAGAGGCAGGTTGGCTATCAGTTATGACGTCGATAGAGTCCAGTCTTTGCAGGCGTGGGACCATAGTGATGTTGGGCGATGGTAGATCCATTGTCATTGCAAGGCTATCTTGCTGTTGGGATTCTGTCATATCCTGGCTTTGGGAATCAGCCATGGTTGCGGCAAATGCTTGAGTGAGGCCAATAGGAAGATCATCAGATATCTGTAAACCAGGGATTTGTTTACGCCCTGAGCGAAGGATAGACTGCGGTGTCTTTGCTGCAGCCGGCAATTGTGGGGATTTGGCTATATCATGGAGCCCTTGATCTTCCTCATCATCACTCAGCACACGATTAATACGACTTTTTCTGCTGATTGGGAGGATGCTCGCCATGTCATCAAGGCCATCTATATCTGGATGCGTTTGATTCTCTGGTTCATCTTCCTGAGAGGATAGGTCTTCAGAATCGTCTTCATGCGCCTCAGCATCCACGAGGCCATGCCCAAGGTCCTGCGTGTCTTCTTCGTCGTTGTCATCGTCTTGCTCCTCCTCAGAAGCTCCGGAAACTTCTAATTCATCTTCATCTTCAAAGTCTGCACTTTGGACACTTTCGTCGTCGTCGTCATCATCGTCGTCATCGTCATCTAAGCCGTCTTTGGTGTAAACACCATCTTTCTTTGCCTGGGCTAGTTCACGCTTCTGGATTTCCGCGGCAGCTTGTCTGGCTCTTTCAAGGATGTCTTCAACTTCTTGTTCTTCTCGTTCACGCTCCTCGCTGGTCTGAATCACCACTCCTTTTGCTTTGAGCTCCGCAATCTTCTGTTGCCGTTCTTCCCGTGCCTGAAAACGGGCTGCTTTGCGGAGCGAAGCTTCCATTTCTGCGGCATTCATTGAATGTTTGCGATCTTCCGCACCCATCAAGTTTGCCAGGGATCGGAGGGCTATGTGAGAAGGTGCCTCTTTCGCCTTGCGCTTAGGTAGCTGCTCAAACGCTGCATATTTCCGCTTGTCACCTTTGGAGGTGACAACCTCCAGATCAGAATCAGAATCCTCGTCTCTTAGAATTGCTCCGCCGAACTTCAGCTCCGTGCGGCGCTGCATGAGAGTTTCCTTGATCGTAGGCTTAGGTAAAAGCTTGAGACCAGGATATGAATTCAAGGATTGCGAAATGAGGACAGAGACTGGGTCTTGAGCCGGGCCCTCAGAGATAGCTGGACCTTTGCCCTTGTCAATTATGTTGGTTTGTCTCTCAGCTTGGGGTTCTAGGATGGAGGTCATGTCCATTGCAAGACCCTTGTCCGAAACATCTGGCAATTCACCCTGCATGGGGCTCGTGGGTGGTGTCTCGTGAGTGGTGTCTCTCTCCGTGTCTGAACCGTTGACTGAACTGCAGGTGCTAGGTCGGTCGGCTCCGGATCCGTTGGGAGTTTTGCTTAGATTGGATTTGGGGAAGTTGAATCTCGCCAAAAGGCTTTCCTTTGAAATCTTCTTCTTGGTCCTAGCTTGATGTGCCAGCTGCATATTTCTGCTCATACGCTGCGTTTCTCGGTTCATCTCTTCGAGGGCTCTCTTGCTAGCTTTTCTAGCTGGGCGAGCTTGAGTAGATAATTTCTTCCCACCTTCATGTTCAGAAGGTTCACTCTTTTCATCCGTATCATCCGCGGGACTCGAACCGCGTTGGCGTCGAGTGTGTTTGTCCTGCATTTGGACTTTTTGAGACCGAGCGGCTTGCTTTGCTACTTCTTCGGCCTCTTTCTCCAGTCTCATCTTTCTATGCTTCTGCACAAGAGCCAGAAACTTCGAGCTGCTCTTACCTGTTGCAGAATCTGCTTCAGCGGTGTGTGAATCCTCCATAGCTCTCCGTGGTGCATCACTTGATGGCGAGGGAAAGAAGAGTGGAGACACAGATCTTGCACGGCTTTCAGGGCTCACCACAGGGCTGCTCCTTCGTTTCGTAAGAAGTCTCTTCTTCAGTGCGGGTTTTTCGATTAATTCGTCACTATCAGAGCTTGATGTGGGAAGGTGAGGTTCCTTGACGTTATTATCATTTTCATTCCTTGATGAACCACTCTCAGTACTGTTTATGCCTTGTAGTCGCGCCGTGATTCGCGACCGAGGCAATGCTCGTAGATCATCCTCCTCTTCTGAGTCCTCATTATTGACGGGCAGGGCTGGGGGGTTTTGTTGTACGTGTGATGGTTTCGTGTTGATCTTAGAGACAACCGGTGCAGAGATGTCTGAGTCGGACTCATCAAATTTTGCCAGTAGAGCCTGTACTTTTCTGCTTGGTGTGAGGATGTCAGATGCATGGCTACGTGGTGAATTTGGCGTTGATGGTGATGAGGGAGATGAATTCAAAGACATCTTGTATAAGTGTCACTCCAATCCCGAACAAGGGAGTTATTCTAGCATACTGCTGTAATCAATATTTCGTAGAGATATAGCGAGGCGTTACCCGAAGAAAAGCATTGAGAAAGTACGAAGTATGCAGTTCTGTAGATATCGTGATTGGGGAGCACTCACTCACACCTGAGACACGCGACGCGTCGCTCCGCCAAGGAGGCGCGTTGGCGTTAACCGACGTCACCCCCTCATGTTCAAGTTGCCCACTTGCAACCCCTCCATACAATGGGCAAACGATTTGAACATCTGTTCATGCTGGCATCATGGAACACTTATGCGAAACCCTTGATCTCATGCCTTTTGTCGACTCCACTGGGAAAGCCCGCAGCCTTGGGTTATGTATTATTTATCAGGTATCTGAAGCCCGGAAGTCTCTGGACAATGACCACTGGCATAGAATTGGGTCAAAATTTGCGACTGAATTGCATTTCTTCCTGTATATCAGGTATGTAGTGTCGTTCTCATATTAGATAAGTCCACGTGTCGCTGTAAGAGAAATTGAACCAATCCAGGCCATCAAACCCATTCTCATCCTCGGTCAATTGGACATTCCACCACTCATTGTCAACTCTCTCGATCTGTAGCGAGGGAATAGTGCCTATCTGACTTCCAGATTCCTCCAATACATCATCGCCGGAACCATGAAAAGTGTCTGGTTGATATGGTTCAGATGCTGAATCTCCTAGATGTGCAGCATGTTGCCCAGGGCGAAGGAAATATTCATTCGCCAAATTGCATCTTCCTTGAAAGTATTCCCGTTGTGCCGATGTGTTGAATGCGGAAGACGTCGAGGGACTGTATGAGGTATGTTTCCCTCCGAGAGCATCAGGCTCGTCAAGGATATGGACTTCGTTCTCGATCAATTCTCCTACAGACTCCCTAGCCCAAAGCTCCCAGTATGGGCTTGCCTCCACGGCAGCGGAAAGCTTTTCAAACTTTTCAATAATAGTCAGCTGCTCCGCCTAGGTGCGAATCGGAATCAACTTACTGGGGGCTGTACCGGCTTCCAGTATTGTCGAAGCTTGTCTAGCAAGTGGATGATCCCCTTTAGAGCGGTGATTCTTTTCCGTTTCATATGGATTTCGATCTTTTCACGAGTGTCGTCTCTTCGTTGAGCAAAAGTCTCAACAGCGAGAAAAACCGTGGCGGCGACAAAAGCTCCAAAACCTTGAAGTGCAGGCAAACATGTCACATGGCGAGTCCCGTCTAGATATGGATCCACGAGTGATGCATACAAATCTGCATGATGAAGCATGATCTTTGCGCTGTTGCGAAATACTTCGACAGGTATCGATGCTTCAGCTGCGAAACCGGAGAATAAAGGCACAATTTTCGAATGCAGAGTCATCTGCGAGATGTGGTAAACAGAGTCAAAGAATTCTAAAAGTCGCAAATCTGCTGGGTCGCCACCTTGTCCCAGAGCCTGTCGATAGGATGGAGTGACAGCCCTTTCATAGGTTGACTTTGTAAGCTCTGAGAGTGTCAACATCTCGCCAATCCTCGATTTGGACGGGCTTTTTGAGCACGACCGAGCGAAGAGCTGAACCTTAGCCCTGGCGAAATATTATCAGTTTATGGTGATCAGCAAGGATCTCGGCTTACCAAATGCCAACGATTTTTACACTGGCTGCTTCCAACGTTGTTACGCTTCCAGCTACGTCCTCACAATTGATTGGGACTATCCGCCAATCCTCAGTCATCGCTTCGGTTGGCTTTACTTCGCATCCAGAGGGAGACACAACTAATCTGGCTGGTAGTGGAACCATAGAGGCCTCCGACCATGCTAACTTGAGATAAGCCAGTGGTTCTGCCCCAACACAGAGGGATATCCAGCAAGCCCAGAAACAGCGCCGTTTGAGTTCCAAGTCAAGCGAATGAGTTTTATCTATATTAGGATCTGCGATTGGCTGACCGTAACCGGAGATTGCACAACAACGATGTGCCAGAGCTTCATAGTTAGCTGTTAGCAAGGCCCATGACAAGCGTTGACTTCATGAAGAGCAAAAGCTGGTGATATGAACAACCTACCGAAACAAAGGTCGCCAGCTTTGGAGTTTCCCACCGCAAACCAATATATTTGTAACACTTCGAGCGCCTGACAAGCCGCTAATGAAGGGCTTGCTACCAAGGAACACATCGCTTCGTCAGTGGCAGTTCTCGCCCAAGTCGGGCCATGCTTCCGATACATTCTCAGAGCATCTAGCTCTGGGGCTATCGTCGATTCGGTGGGTTCTACTTCCTCGAGATTGAGAAATCTGCGTAAAGGTGAGCGAGAAGAAAACGCCGTCCGAAGTTAAGGGGAATGTACAATGTGGCATTTGCGAACAGACCCTTGAGGAGATACCCAGGTATCGCGCCAGCCAGGTACTCTTGGAACAGAAGTGGTTTGGGAAATAAGACAGGAGCATTGCATATACGAGCATAATATATCTCCAACAATGAAAGGCCTAACGCAGTAGGAGGTAGGGTGGCATCGATTTTATCCACTTCACGATCCAATCTCGCATGCGGCATCGAATGGTCAGCCTGGCGGAGGTGGGCAGGATACATCTAGGCGCAATCAATATATGACTCGAACACGCTTTCCGCAAGCTTTCCTCGCGGCTCTGCTATCGTGGTAGCAGCGTCTCTTACCTCAGATGAGACATTCGCCCAGTTCTCAAGACTATGACTATCCAAGAAAACATCCGGAGAATCTCCACGTGGCTTCTCTATTTGCCTTGTTGTGGATCGTGGAGTCCCTGCATTTGCCCTCTCCACGGGGGTTGAGCCTGCTGGAAATTTCCGGAGTTCGATGCAATTCTGAGGAGTCTCATCCTCCCCACCGTCTCTATGACAGGCGGCAGCTACATGGTTACTCCTTGGACTTTGGTGGATGTCTCGACTTGAGGCTCGCGCCTCCAATCTTTGGCGTCGACGATCCAAACGTGTGGGATATACACAGTTGCTTCGAAACTTTTGACACCGAGTACAGATGGGTTGGTCACGACTACATTTCAACTTCAAGAAGCAGGTCAGCATAAGTCATACTGATGAATCAGTGACAGTTTGTACCTTCTGATGGCGACAACGGTAGCAAGCGGTGCTTGAGAGCCTGGACTCACTAGACTTCGTCTCTCTATTGAGGGTGTCTGTAAGCGGCTGCGGAGTCGACTCGCTCCATTGGTCCTGGGGATTCTGGGGACTTGAAGCGACCATGAGAGCGTTCGGTCGTCTGAATTCTTTCGCCTGAGACCGACCAATGCATAAAGAATATTGAAATGGAAAAATTCTTGTGGGCGAGGATTGTTTCTCACCATGTTCCTTAGCGACTTCACCATCCGACGCCATCTCGCTCGCCCCCGCATTCATGTCATGCAACCAGACTGTAGCCCATTGGGCCATTGGTTTGAGGTATTGGTCATCCAACCAAGCCAAGCCCGATCGGCCCGAGTTTTGTCAAGTCGTGTTCAGTCGAGCCCCGAATATACTGATCTCTGAAGCAAGGCTGGCCACATTTTGTTGCGTTGTGCAAGCGGCACCCCAGCTTTCCACACCAATTATACTAAAGGTAAGAGTCCTCTCACTCTACTTAGTTCAGTAGTGATGTTCCTTTACACTGGATCAGGTTGATGCCCTCACTGGTCTACAGCACAGGGCGACATAGGCCTCGAGTCCAGGGTAGGTCGTCCATCGAAGCCTCACGTTCAGCATACGATGTACAGACTCAATCTCGTTTCAAGTCTAATCCATAGGGTGGACTCGAAGTGTAAATGATCGCCTTACATCACTATCCGGCCGCTTCTTCGAAACATTCCTGAGGTATGCCCAAAGCTTGCCCCGATTCGTTGGACCTTTTTCTGATAGGAAGCTGCATGGAGCATACCAACGAAGATCATCAATATGTCAGTTCCGACACTCACCTCGGACCGATTAATATTCAGCCACCAACTTATAAGTGAAGCCACATGAGCTCGCGCTCATGCAATGTCGAAGAGGGCTTTGGCTAGGCCACTATGTCCTCCACATCTCCCATATTCCCCCGCAAACCCCGTATCACGGAATCCTTGATCATTAGCGGGAAGCAGTACCCAAGAGGATCTAGGACGTCGAAGCGAAGGCTCCACACGGGACGCTTAAGCCCTGCATCAGAAAATTCGGGACCTCGGGCATGGCATCGGACTCACGAGGAGCATTCTACGCTCACAGCAACCCAACCATGAAGCTAGACTTTGAAGAAGTCTAAACAATGAAGCCTAGATTTTCAACAATCTTCCACCGGAAGTGATCTGGATCAAGCATTCCAAGATACATTGACGGGAATATGAGATACCAAACGATCAGCTCTCCATGGCGGAGTATAAGATCTCCTGATGCCTTCACTCCCACAAGACTTCTTGCAAATACGCCTAGCAGTTGTGCCATTTACAACATTCTCAGTCGAATCTATTCTTTCCCATCAAGCGAGTGATGCTAGGCCATTTCATTTATCCCTGAGTCGGCTATCACTATGAACACCAAATCAGAACGACACTCCACGCATTCTACAGCCAATGACAGCATCGGCTATGAACACAGGGAACGGCACAATGCCACAATCAAAGAGTGTGACGACGATATAATGCCTGTCAAACCTGACACTAGAGAGCCCCTGAACGGGCAGGTCTTCTCCATGAGAGACTTCGACCCGGCCTTGGATGAAAAAATGCGGCTGCTCAACTCGGTAACCACCTGTCATTCAAACCCCGTTCCATCAGTTGCAGAAAAGTACACTGCTAATCTCGTTCTAAACAACAGGGGATCGAAGAAATCGGCTGGACAAGTTTCCACCTACGTATGTTCTTCCTGAGCGGCTTCGGATACTTCGCGGACAGCCTGATCCTGCTGTTGATGTCCATCACTGTAGGTCCTGCCGTGAAGGAATTTCGACCATCCTTCCCTCGTGGCGTTCTCATGGCCGCGTACGCAGGCATGCTTACCGGCGCTTTATTCTTCGGATTCACTGGGGACATGATCGCGCGTCGTTTAGCCTTCAACTCATCGCTGTTCATCTGCTCGACCTTCGCGATTGTGGCCGGTGCGTCGCCCAATTGGATCACACTCGGTCCCTTCGTCTCCCTCTCCTGCTTCGGCGGAGGAGGAAACGTTGTCCTCGACGCAACAGTCTTCCTCGAGTTTCTGCCCAGCAAGTACCAATGGCTTCTGACCGTGATGGCATGCTGGTGGGGACTGGGGCCCGTTGTGGCCGC
>Ga0105237_10002219_pt1 | contig 24305 bp, 26 predicted proteins | sample KBSC24metaG_FD_81520 | JGI IMG/M metagenome (GOLD analysis project Ga0105237, IMG submission 81520) | Corn rhizosphere microbial communities from Kellogg Biological Station, Michigan, USA - KBS C2-4 metaG | ecosystem: Host-associated > Plants > Roots > Rhizosphere > Soil | place: Michigan, USA...
CACATTGACGTAGGCTTCGATGATGTTGATGCGCGTTTGCAGATAGCGCAACGACGCCTCGTTCATGTCCATCTTCAGGCGCTCGCCTTCCAGTTCGGATTTGTATACATCCAGTACCGAAAGTGCTGCCTTCACCTTCTCGCCGTAGACGAACGCGTTGATGCGGCGACCTTCCTGACGCACGTTGTACGCGCTCACCTGCGCGTTGAATATGTCCACCAGCGAGCGCACGACGTCGTTGGCGTACTCGATCGCCTGCCCGTTGATCGTCGCGAACCCGTTGAACATGCCCTGATAGGACTGGATCGCAACAGAGCGCCACGCGCGCGATTCGGTGACGGCGAATTGAACGTTCTTCTGCTCCATGTCGAACAGCATCTTGCGGATGTCTGCGGCGGCCTGCGCATTGGCATCGGCTGCCGCGCTGCGCGCATTGATCTGTGCTGAATGCAGGACGCCATCGGGCAACACAAACCCGCGCTTGCCGGCATCGAGCAGCGCGGATCGCTCTACCCTGTGGTACTCGGCATCGCGCTTGCCGCGCTCGATCTCGTAGATTGCCGAAGCGGCGTCGGTGCTGACTGCGGTGCCGCCGGCGAGGTACGCATCCAGTCGCGCTTCGAGCGCCGCGACCTGATTGGCGTGATTCGGAAAGAACCGGGTAAACCACGCGTCGCAATTGGCGGTGATGGAATTGTTGGCGACGTTGAGCGCCGACTGATACGCCTCGTTAAGTTCGTCGTCCAGACCGGTCGGCGCGACTGGCGCGGCGCCTGGATCTGAGTCGACATATTCCGGCAACGTCACCGTCGGCCGTGTCGGGATATTCAGCGGGATAAGCTGCACGTCCTGAATTCTCGCCAGTAGCGCGTCGATATCGGGCGCGGTGAGCGTGGGTGTCGTGGTGTCGATCGTGGGCGCTGCTCCGCCTTGAAATGAGCCCATTGCGCTCGGCACGGGCGGCAGAACGAATGCTGGCTGTGTGCCGACGGTGTTGGCAGGCTCCTGCGGGAAATCCTCGAGCACCGCATTCGCGAGCACTCCGGGTGTCGGCGGAACATCTGACGCAAACGGCGACGGAATTTCCTGGTAGTCGGGAATATCCGTCAGTGTCGTGTCGGGCGGAACAACAGCAACCGATGCCTGGTCCTGCAAAAACTTCGGGTCGTAGCTGCTGGTTTGACCGACCAACGCCCCAAGCGCATTCGCAGCACCGTTCGCCAAACCTTCGGCGAGCAATCGCTGGTTTTCAATCTCCAGCGGGATATCGGTATCAGCCATGTTTCACCTTGCGCGCCAGTGCGTGTTGTAGGAATTCGGCTCGGTAGACGTCGAGCGGGCCGGCGCCGGACAGGCCGAACTGCCAAGCAAAGCCGCGCAACCCCTTGCCGGGCACGAAGCGCAGCGTGTCGCGCTTGTTGTCGGGCATGAGTTTGCTGTAGGTGTAGACCGTGCCGTCGTCTACCGAGACGGACAGTTGCGCAGTGCCGGTGAAGCGGCCGTCGAAGTAAACGCCGAGGTTGGTTTTCTTGTAGCCCTGGCCGAATTCGTCGCCCGGTGTTTCGGTGGTTTGCCCGAACTTGAAACTCCACGCGATAGGCGTGCCGGCGTCGTCTGCGCCGCCGAGTTTGAAGACGCCGCTCGGCCCGAACATGAGGTAATCGTTGCCGAACCGCACGATGCTCTGGAACGGATAGTTCGTGTAGCGGGTGACCGGCTTGGCCGGGTTGTTGAGCGTGACCGCGTACGCTTGGGTGACGGAGTACGCGGCCTCGTTGGAGGCGTCGATGTAGAACCGCGGGCGCGGCGCGGTGGCCGTGATGAGATTCCATGCCAATGCCTGCGGGCGCGGCGCGGTAGCATTGATTGAGACAGCAATACCGACTACTGCAGTCACAGCGGCGCGCGGCGATGGCGCCGTCGCGGTGATGGTGCCGACGAGGCCAAGAGTGGCGGTGATGGCTGCGGTCGGCGTCGGCGCGGTCGCCGCGATCGTGACGCCGCCGTATATCTGCGCTGTTGGCTTCGGTGCAGTAGCGACGACAATGCCGATATCGCCAACCAGCGCCGTGATGTACGCCACCGGCCGCGGTGCCTTGGCTTTGATGATGCCGTACGAGTTGTCGCCGGTCAGGCTCGCGGTCGGGCGCGGCGCTTTCGCCGATATGGTCGCCCCGCCATACAAAAGCGCGGTTGGGCGCGGCGCCTTCGCGTGAATGCCGAGGCTGTAATACTCCGGCAGGATGTCGCCCACGATAAACGCGCGGGGCCGCGGCGCCGTGGCAAAGATCGTGTTGCCAGGTTCGCCGAGCAGGATTTCCGGCGCCGGACCGCGCACGACCCATGCGCCGTCGCTGCCGGCGAAGAATGTTCCTGGCGTCGGACCGTGGACGATCCACGACGGCACCGGGCCGCCGTACATGAAAACCTGCGGCTCCAACGACACCGTGCCGAACAGTCCGTAGTTCGGAACCAGCCCGACGTTTTCCCCGAGATTGATGACGTAGCCCGGACCTTCGACCGACAGGATGCCAACGTCCGGCCCCATGAATTGCACCAGCGGTTCTGGACCGGTAACAGAGAGCGTGGCCCCCTGGTCGAAGTAAACAGCGCCGGCGCCGTAAACGGTCCGCAGCAGCCCATCGGTTTCTGAGAACAGCACGAACGGCTGCCCCGACACCGTGCTCAGCTGGCCGCTCGTCTCGGCATAGAAACCGACGTCGACCGTCTGGCTGATGACGGCGTCGACAATCTCATCACCGCCCTCGTACAGAGCGGCGTACGCGCGCAGCTGTCCGCTGCTCGGCGTAGTGCTGACGCGGAGCAGAGTCGAATTCTGGTAGTAGGCGATCTCCGCGCCGACGCGTCGTATCGTGAACACGTCCGACGCCACGTACGACACCGGCGACGTGGCTGGCGTGTTGGCCTCGTAGACCTGCACGGAACCGGCGTTGAAATACAACGCGTAGGTGATGCGCTCGTAGTGCGTCCCTACCGCGGTGCCGTCATGCGCTAGACCCGTGAATACGCCGGCGACATTGACCGGCACCGAGAACTGGTACATCCCGTTCGCGGGGATGGGATCAATGCTGTCGGCCGAGCAATTCCAACCGAGCTGGTAGTTCTGCGAAAGCACCGGCGGCGTGCCGGGCGTGCCTGGCGTAGGCGGCGTTGGTGGCACCGCGTCGTGATGGATGACCTCGTGGACGTGGATCGGGCCGAATACCGGCGTCTCAGAAATAATCGTCGCGTCAGCCGGCGGCATCGACTCCGGCGGCACGAGCGAAATGTGTTCGTTGTTACTTGCGTCTTTCCAGATTACCTGCCAGTAAAGAAGGCCGACCGTATCGTAGTCGACGACCTCGTCCCACGCTGGCGAGCCAGGAGAGCCTGGCGAGCCAGGTGTCGCCGGCTTCCCTGGATCAAGAACGGTGACTAGGATGTCTTTAGCGAGAACGTTTCCCACGTCAGGAATCCGACTCCGAGCACTTGACTTTGTCTTTCCAGAACCGCGTCGCTACACTTGCTGGCGTCATCGCGGGATTTGTAATCAGATAGAAGTCAACGTTCATTTGGAACGGAGCGGCATTGGAAGGGTCCGGCTTGATGTATCCCGCATACTTGACGTCTTGCATGTTGACGAGGGCAACCGTGCCATTGAGCGCGCCGCCATTAAAAACGTGCGCGTTGTGGTCCGTTGATACGTAGGGGAAATTCTGTACCGCTTCGTATCCGTCCGGTGCGGTCGCGTGTGTCGCCCACGCGTCGGTTTCTAGCTGAAGCGAATCAAGACCCGTCGCGAACGGCAACGATGCCGACGCCACCGATGCGCCGTTGACGAACAGATCGACAAGATAATTCCCGCCTGACTTGCGCGCCCACAAGCCATAGCGCATCTTCGTTCCATCGAACGCAGGATCGTCGATTGACGATGAGCTTTCGATCAAACCCAAGCGCATCTCAACGGCGTTGACCGGCGTCACGGTCGAAGCGCCGATATAGTCGCTGCTCTGAATATCGAACCACGTGTACCCGGAGTACCCAACGGAAGCCGTCGAATCCGGATTAGTCTCAAGCCCGGCCTCAAACCACTGCGTATCTGTCGTTGAGGTGTTTGAATTGAGTTGCAGTTGGTCGACGTAGGCAATGCCAGGGTAGACCGTTTCCTGACCTGGACCGGTGAAATCAGAGTATTTCAGCTCGCTGCCAACGAGCCGCGCCGCCGCCGCCATCATTGGATTCTGCGAAGTCCAATCTGTCGTGGTAAATCCCGGCGAGCCCTGTGACGGAGAGTGCCCTACGGAGTCGATGACCAACCGGTATTCGGGCGATGTGAAGTCGACGCTGGAGTTGATGGCTGTCGGAGTACCGGAGTTCTGCCAGAATGCCAGAGGCCCACCCAGTTTGACTCGCAACTGCACGCCATCGTTAGCCGGCGTGAACGCAACGGCAACATCCGCGTCGCTATCAAGTCCGGCAATGAAGTCAACCCAGGTGAAGCTCATGTGATCTCCAGCATCGAAGATACGGTGAACGGAGTGCTGCCAACCGCAGGAATGCCGATCGCGAGTGACCCGTTATTCGGGTTCAGCACGTTGAACTGATCGACATTCCACAAAATGTCGCCGAGTGTCATGGCGTAGGTGCCTCCGCCGCGATCGTACGCACCGAGCCCGTCGCCTGACGCGTCGATAGAAGCGAAGCGCGCGTCAAAGTAGTACCAGTTCTGACCGCCGAAATTGAGGTTCAGCCGCAACACGTCCTGCGCGAGCGGTGTTGTGACGGAGTACCGATCCAGCATGATGACGGCCTTGGCTTGCGCCTTCGTGATCTTGCTGAATGTGTCCGTCAGGCTGTTGTTGTCGATGCCGTCCTGCACCGCGGCGTTGTACATGTCGATGAAGGTTGTATCGAGCGAGCCTTTGCTGTTCTGCAAATGCACGGCGTCATAGATGACGTGCTCGAACTTGTCGGCATTGGCCAGCACGTCAGTCAGCGTGTCGGCGAACGTCGCTATCGGCATGCCGTGGCCGTTGTAGATGCGGTTCTGACAGAAGAACGACCAAGACCCGCTGGGATGCACGAAAAATGTCGTGAACGGACTCACGGCGTTGCGCAACATGATTTCTTCGTTGTACGCGTACCAGCCGAACTTCGGTGCGGTGATAAATGGCAACGTGGCGGGCCCGAGCTCGCTCAAGCGGGTCAGACCACCACAGAACCAGCCCCACGTGTCAGAGCTCGGTGCCGCCGCCCCAGATGCCCGGCCCATGTGCAGGTTCGACCACCAATCGCGCAGCGTCGACAGAGTGGTGTCGGTCCAGTCGCGCGCGTCGTTCGGTGCGATATACGTCCATCCTGCTGTGTCCGGTGGGGTCGCCATGCTCGCCGCGATCGTGTCGCGTTGCGCCGACGGCATCGTGTCCGGATAGATGATCGTGCGCTGCTTGTTGAACGTGACGATGACGGCCGCTGGGTGCGAGGTGTAGTAGTCGATGGCGCCGCGGGTGTCCATGGTTCGCGTATGCGCCTGAAACGCAAACGATGCCGAAGCCATGTCATAGGCCAGCAGTTGCGTCACGTCCGTTGAGTCACCGCCGAACGTATTGAGCACGGTGTCTTTCGTCAGGTTGCGCAACCGCAACAGCGTCAGGTACGGTCCCTCGCCATCGCCGATCGTCCCCGTTGTTGGTTGGTAGTAGCGCTCGATGTCCAGCGACAACAGATCGCCACGATTCACCTGATAGGCGCGCTCCGCGAACGGCACACTGTCATCGACGGCGATGTCGTACCACGAATAACCAGTGAGGAACGTCCAGTAGTCGGACGTGTTAGGATCGCGCACGACGTTCGCTGTTGCCGAGAACGTGAAGTCCTCCGGGTCCGTGCCGGTCAGCGCAAGATTGAGCGCGACCTCGATGAGCGCGTTGCCGAAGGAATATCGCTGCGGGAGATACGCTGGGAAAACCGTCGACCCGAATCCGTTGAGTCCGTAGATGCCAGTGGTTTGGTCGCGCAGATTTTCGTTGAAGTCTGTCTCGGTTGACGTCGATGTGGATGTGTACGCCACATCGTAGATCGCGGGCTCGCGGTAGAACATGACCGCGCACGCCTTGGTGCCGTCCGGATGCACGCGCCAGTCGTACTCTGGGAAGTCGCCGAGAGTGCCGGTGTAGGCGCCAAACGTGCCTTGCGTAGAACTCAAGCCATCGGCGCCGGGCGCGCCGGCCGGAGGTGACTCGATGAAATCTCGGTAGCGCTCCGACTTTCTCCACAATCCTGCTGGCCACACCACGGCTGCCTGCTTGACGTACTTGCTCGCAACATTCTGGATCGGGTTGCCATCACCGCCGATCGTTATCTTGTCGATCTGTGATGTTGGAAAAACAAAGAACTGGTCGTTCGCATCTATGTAGATGGCGAACTCGCGTTTGCCGAAAATCGGATCTGTGACCGTGACGAGGCCGCTGGCGCGCGGCCAGTCCACCGTGTTGTTATTGAGCGCGGCCAAACGCACGGTCGCAACACCGCTGCCATCCATCCAAGGGATGTCATAGCCGATGTCGCGCGCGTGGTTCGACATGAAGCATCCGGCCACATCGCCAGGATGGTTCGGCGCAACGAAGTTGATCGCGCGCTGATAAACGCCGGTGTACGGATTGAATGGCGCCGCCGATTCGTACAGCACCCGTGCGTAGTGCTTGATCTTCGGATCGCCGGTCTTCAAATCCTTGGGCGTGACCGGTTGCGCAGGTTCGTTGGCCAAGTTGACTTGGTTCGGTCGCTTGATCCGCGAAACTTCGCCAGCGCTGAATGATCGCGTGCCGCGGCGGATGCGCGATTTGACCTTGGTCCCGTCGAACGCAAAGCTCACCACCGCAGGCTTGTAGGCACTCGTGATGACGAAGGCCGCTCCGGGAATCGTCTCGTTGACTACGGGCAGCCCAGAAGTCTCGAACTCGGCGTAGGTCGCGCCGGTGGCGTTGATAGCTATGTACTGGAACTGGCCGCACTGGCGGAGCCGGATTGTTACTCCCTCAGTGGGCGTTAACGTGCGGCTCCACGTCGCGTTTTGCTCGTTGAACTCGGACCACCTACGCAACTCGCTCTTTGCGTAGGCGATCCAGTGTCCAGCGTCGTCGCCACTGAGTTGCTCGATGTGGACTATCGGCATCAGCTACCGACAGCCAGAGCAATCGACCCGACAGTGATCGGCTGATCGGTGGCACCACCGGTGCCGATCAGCACGCCGGTGCTCGTGACCAGTTCGTCCGGAGTCCCGCCAGTGAAGCCGGTTCCGTACAGACCTTGGATACGCATTTCGGTTGTGCTGGAGGCGCCGGTATCGACCGGGCACGACAGGCCGGAACCGGCCGAATGCGTAGCCGCCACGACCAATCGCCAGAACGTCGGCGTTTCCGTGCCAGCGAACGACGCCTTGTCGTGGTACGCCTTCCAGACGGTGGAAAAATCACCCAATATCGCGCCGTTCGCCGCCGCGCCGAACACCAGACAGTGTGATGCGGGCGTCAGGCCGCCGTACTGCGTGCCGGCGCCGTAGATCGTCACCGACGCCGCGGAGCGAATCACCGTGTTGAGCAGCACGATGTCGCCGACGGTGCTGGAAACGCCGGCGGCGGTCCAGACGGAAACCGCCGCATCGGCGCTCGCGGGCGGCGTGCCCTTGTAGAAATTCAGCACCGCTTTGGCGCTGAATATCTCACCGACGCCAGCGCTCGCGCCAGAAAGGCCGAGCATTGCGTTTCGAAGTCCAGTTGACCAGAGCGACATGTTAGCTACTCCTCGGCATGGTCAGCGTGACGGCGCTGATCGGAACTGGGACGCCGACCTTGACGTTTAGCGTGGACACGTTGACCTCGGCGCCGCCGCCAGCAGAAACCGTCAGATCGACGCGGACCAGACTTGTCGACGAACCGCCTGCATCCAGCACATTGCCGCGGAACCGCGCATAGCCGATCGTCCCTTCCGCCACTCCTAGTCCCGACCAAACCTGGCCGGATTTGATGCCGACGATGCCACCGGCGGGCGGTGAAAATTCGAGCCCATTCGTCGACGTGCCGGCGACCCATGCACCCGAGGCGACGGTGATGCGCGCCAGCAGCGTGCCGGAGTCGGCATTGTTCGGATCGGTCGGCATCGGTCCGGAGAACAAGTCGAGCACGCCGTACGTTAGACCTGCATACGGCGGGCCCGAGGGCGTCACCGGGCACAGGCCGCCATTCCAGAACGCATTGGCAGCGCCAGTAGATAGGTTCATAGCGAGTCCTCAAAATGAAAAACCCGCCTTGCGGGCGGGTTGGTGGGGTGAAACTGTGGACGCCGTTTACGTGGCGTTGTCGGGTGAATCGAACGGCGAAAGCGTGGCGACCAGGCGCTCGTCGCCGTCTCGGCGCACGATGGCGGTGCCGACGAAATCCGCGATCGGTGGCGCGAACTGTGGCGTGACTTCCTGGAATGGCAGCGCCTTGCACACGCCGTGGTGCGTCCATATCCAGCACTCCTTGGCTTCCTCGCCGGCGATCTTGACGTCGAGCGCAATCGCGCGGCCGCGCGGCATGCCGTAGTCGGCGAACACGATCCAGTTGTCGTTGGTGTCCATGTAACCGATTTGGCGGTCGGTGCCGATGACGAGCCCTGCAGGCAGTCCAGCCATCGCGCGCACTTCGCCGGGAACAATCTTCATGTCCATCGGCTCGCACAGATCCCACCAGAACGGCAGGCTGCGATAGATCACGGACTGGTCGGTGCGCGCGTCGTACACCGAGCAGTACAGGCGGCCTTCGTAACTGGCAAGGCACTGCCCAGCCGGCATCGGCTGCAGGTTGAGCGTGCGCAGTTCCTCGCCGAGCGTCTCTGCGGCTTGTGCGTACACGAGCACGCTTTGTGTCGTGTCTCGCCACCAGCCGAACACGCGCGAGTCAGCAGGTGCCACGTAGATACGCTGGCCGGTGATGCCGGACACCTGGATGTTCTGCGTGCCGTCGACGGTGATGATCGACTCGACCGACGGCGCCGACTCGCGCCCGCGCGTGAGCGAGACCTGGGTGAAACGATACTGGCCCGCCGGCAAGTTGCCCGGCGACGGCGTCAACGTGAGCGGCGCCGGTTGCGTGGTCGCGTTGTCCTCGACGACGTTGTCCGCGCCGATGCGCCAGCACTGGTTCTCGTTGCCGACGAAAACGATATCGCCGATCTGCACCCAATACGGATAGCCGACGAAACCGGAGCGCAGCGTCGATGCCGCGCCGTTCCACGACACGAGATCGCCAGCGCTGGTCACCGCATAGCAGCGCTTTGCGTCGACCGTGGCGAAGCCGCCCGCAAACGCCGTGTTGCTTAGAGCCGTCTGGCCGTCGCGCGCGAAAAGGTGCTTGCCGCTCCCGTCGATGTTCACGTTGTCGGCGACGACGAAGCCGGCCAGTCCCACCGTCTCGGCATCCGCCTTGTTCATGATGCCGCCGAATTGAGAGACGGCGAGCGTGGGTGCGTTGGCGATCATGAGCCGTCGCCGAGGACACTACTGGTGACTAGCCAGTGGTAAATGGCGGCTTTTGCGGTGATCGTCGCTGAGCCGCCGTTGTAGAGCGCTATTCCAACTTTCGACGGCGTGACAAAAGTGTTTGTGGCCTCGTTGCCAATCGTCGTGAAATCGCGGCCATTCTGAGATATGTAGAACGTTCGCGTGGTGCCATTGTCGGTCACGCGTAGACAGAACGGATTGTTGAAGGCAAACGTCGCCGCCGCGATAGAATGCGCGGAAAATGTTGTCAGGTCGGTCCAAGAATCGGCGGTGTACTGCCAGGACGCGGCTGTTGTGGTCGTCGTATTCGTAATGCCGACATAAAATGTGCGGTACTTCGTGCCATCACTGAGAGCGATTCCAAGCCATAGCGAACTCGTCGACGCCGGAGTGCCGATTAGGTCACCGCACATGTCCAGCGTGTAAGGCGTCGAGATCGAATTTTGCACAAGACCATTGAGGACTGTGCCAGCGGCTCCAGACACGACCAACTGAAGCCGGTCAGACTTATCGGTAGCCGTGATCTGTGAGCCGAACGTCGTGAAATTGGCCTTCAGGGGGACGGTTGTATTCACGCCATGAACGGCGCGCTGCACGAACGCAGTGCTCGCTGACTTCGTCGAGTTGTCCCCAGCGCTCTGCGTTCCAACGACTGGGTTCGTCATCGTCGGGCCAGTCGCGAGAACTACATTGCCGCCGCTGCCGGTTGTGCCGTCACTTAAGTCGGAAGCTGCGAGTTGACCGACCGTGAACGCACCACCACTCGATGTCTGCTTGACGACCTGGCTCGTGCCGCCGGTACTGCTGAAATCCGTCGTGCCGCCCGGAAGCGTGATCGTGCTCGTGCCGGCTGTGGCCGCTGCGTTGAGCGTGATCGTGCCGCTCGTTGCGCCCTTGAGCGCGAGGTCGCCACTGTTGATCGACTGGACACCGGACCAGGTATTGGCACCGTTGAGCAGCGGGATCGTTGCGCCACTCGTGCCAGTGGCCGTCGAGCATCCCGTCGCGCCGTTCGACAGATCGGCGCACGCGATCGCCGACGAGCCGCCGAGCGAAATCGAATGCCCGGCCACCGTCACCGACGAATTGCTCAGTGTCGCGTTCGGGATCTCACTGAGCGTGATGACGCCGGCACTCGACATCGTTGCAGTCGCACCCGAACCGCTGAGCGTGACGGGCGCGTAGGCGGTGCCGCCGGCATTGCCGACGAGAATCTGCCCGGCCGACGGTGCGGTGTTCGGAACAATCGCGGCTTTGGTCTGCGCGTCGTTGGTCACGCTGCCGAGGCTCACATCGGAAGCAGTGACCGTGACGTTGCTCGACAACGCGTGGCCGTTGACCGTGGTCGAGGTCGGAACGTAGTTCGCGATCGTTGCCGTGCAGCCGGTTCCGGCATCGCTCAGGGTCGCACAAGCGGGCCGCGACTTCGTGATCGCGCCGGCATCGCTGATCGCGCTGATGTAGTTGTTCGCGGTGCCGGTGTCGGTCTGGACACCGTGCTTGACCGTGCCGGCGTCGTCCTTTACCGCGATATTCTTCGAGGTCGAGTCGACGTAGATCGCGGCCGTGCTCGCGCTCGGTGTGGCGGGCGCGGCGATCGGTGTCGCGATGATCTTGCCGGCCTGAGTCGTGCCGGTCGGGATATTGACCAGTGTCGTCGCCGCCGCGCCCGCGCTGCTGGTGACGTCGCCGGTCAGCGCAGGCAGGCGCGCGGCGGACAGCGTGCCGGTCGAGATATTCCCCGCGGCGGTCGTATCGGTCGAACAGCTTGCGGCGGCATCGCTCAGATCGGCGCACGCCGGCTGCGCTTTGGTGAACGCGCCCGTGGTCGAGTTGTAAGCGTCGAAAAACTGGTGCGTGGTCGCCGTCGTGTTGGCCGGCACTACCTGGTCACCGGTGTTCGTTCCGGAGCTGGTGCCGCTGAACGTGCCGGACTGCGTCGCCAGCGTGCCGAGTCCGAGGTACGTGCGCCCCGCCGCCGCGTCGGCGAGCGGCAGGAAGCCGCGGCCATAGCTCGTCGTGGTCAGCGCTGCGATCGCGGTCAGGTCGGAATCGAGCGGCTGCTTGCCGTCGAGCGCGGCCTGCAAATCGAGCTGGTCCGACAGCGTGCCCGTGATCGAACCCCACGCTCCACCGCCGCCGCTCGCGCTCTGGCAAGTTACCGTGCCGTCGGCATTGATGACCCGGATCGCCGACCCTGTCGAGCATGAGCTCGACACCCTTGATTGCGCATCGGTGATCCCGTAGCCGGCAAGCGTCGTCGGTGTGCTGCCGAGGTCGGAGAACGCCACCAAGCCGCACGTCACTCGAGCTCCTGGCGTCAGGTAACGGATAACCTGCGTCGAGTTGCACGCGCCGGCCGGGTGACGGAGCCAATCTGGAATCGTGTCGGCGTGGGCGGCGGCGCCGATCAGCGCCAGCAGCGAGAACAGGAAATGCTTCATGCTGGTGTCTGTCCCGTGTTGACCAAGAAAAGGAACCAGTTGGTTTCGGCCGCGATGTAGACCAGCGTTCCTGAGCACGGACCATCCGGAAACGGTTCATCGCCCGCGGCACCGTTCACAGTCGCCGCGCCGCCATTGATCGCAAACCCGGTGCGCGCCTGCGGGACGAGGAACTGGATCGGTTCACCATCCACGGCGCCAGCCGGCAGCGTCAGCACGACGTTGTCGGCGTCGATCACGTTCAACGTTCCACGTGCAGCAGTGGTCGAAACGGCGTGATGCGCGATGGCGAGCGCGGTTCCCGCTGGCCCTTGCGGTCCCGTCGGCCCAGCCTGCCCGCGCGTGACGAGATGACGGAGCGGGTGGGCGCGTGTGAGCCGCCGTGTGACGATGCGCGTAACGGTCACGACGGCGAAGAACCCAGCGCGTAGATGTTGATGCTGCCGCGGTCTTCCTCCGTCACCGTACCGCCGGAATCGGTGAACAGCAGCGAGAACGTGTAGCTGCCGACAATCAATAGCACGTTGCCGGCGTCGATCACCGCGGTGATCGTCTTGGCGGTGTTGTCGAGCGTGCACTTAATGGCGAGAACCAGCGCGCCGGCAGAATCGTAAATGTTCAGCGCAGCCGAGCAGCTTGTCAGATCGACGGGCGTCAGGTACGCGATGCTGCCGTTGGCAAACGTACCATCCAGCCGCGCCAGGTCGATGTTGTTGAACTTGACCGTGTTGACGTCAACGGTGGTGGCTTCGTGGAAGTCGTCACTATCGGCCGGCGGCCATTCGTCGGAATCGATGTCGTCGTACCCGATATCGGTGAACGCGGCTCCCCACGTCGCCGGCATGCCGTGACCGGTGATTGTCAGCGTCAACGGCGTACTGGAAACCTTCGCGCTGATCGCTTTGTAAATCAGCGGCTCGGCGCCGAGTTGCGCGAGGTAGTTGTACTTGGTGCCCTGGGCGATGCAAACCGGTTTCGTGCACGTCTTGGTCACGGTCAGATGATCCTTGAATGCCGACGATAGGGCCGTGCTGCGTTCAATGGATAGCTGGCTGGCCAGTTCACTTTGGACACGCTGGAGCGGCGCTCACTGCGCTTGCGATCTGTGTTGGCATCGACGCGCTTGCCGAAGCTGGCGTCAAAACGCGCTTCGGCCAGGGCGGCTTTTTCGGGGTTGACTTTTTCCGCGTCGTTGACCGAATAGCCCAGATACAGCGCCCAATCGACGAGGCGAAGATGCAACTGGTTCGAAATAACCGGCTCGTCATCGTCGTCTTCGAGTTTTTCTTCACACGCCGGCACGCGATAGACCGCCATGCGCAGCGTGCCGGTGTTATTCGGAATCGGCGCCAGTCTCAATGTGTGGCCGTCCTGCATGAAGTAGATCGGCCGGCCGGTTTGTGACCGGTAGTGAAACCAGCGTACGCGGTCCAGCGCACTCTGGTCCGTGCCGCGCAACATGAAACCCGGACACGTTGTCCCGGCGTAACCGTCGACATAGACGTCGACGATGCCGTTTTGCAGAATCGAGGGATTGATCTCGTATTCGCCCGTATTGGCGCGCAATGGGATCGACAGAAATCTCGAGTCGGCGTCAAAGATCAGGCGCGCGCGAACGCACGCCTGAACCTGCGCCTCGTTGTAAAACCCGGTGATATCTTGATCGGACCACAGATACGGTTTTTCCGTATCGCCGGTACGTGACCGATACTGGTCGATCAGATCGCGCAGGTTCACGCAACGACCTTGTTCAGTTCATTCCACGCGTTGAGCATCTCGCCGCGTTCGACATCGAATCCGCACAGCTTGCTCAGCGCATCCAGATCCGGCACGCCTTCCGCAGTGAAGCCTTCGACCCCATCGGCTTCGAGCAAGGTCTTGACGGCATTGGTGATGATGGCTTCGCGATCGAACTGCGCCGACGTGAGAACCGGTGCCGGCGGATTGATGACGTCCTCGGCCATGTTGTCGCTGACGCAACCGGCCATGATCGCGGCCTTGTGCAGTCCGGCCGGAAGATCGCGCCATTCCGAACCGACCTGGGCGCAGATGCCGCCAGTGGTCGCAACATAGATGTCGGCGTTGGTGGGACTCTTGAATTTCATTCATCCTTCAAAAAGAAGGGCGCCTCCGGGCGCGCTGGAATTGATCGACGAAGGCCGATCAGGTGTGGTCGACAAAGTTGCCCATCGTCTCGTCGGAATTTCCGGCGATGATGTACGCGAGTTCCAGGCCGTAATGCCCGACCGTGACGGCGCCGACCGCCGTACGCGTCAAACCGACGAGCACCTGGCCGGCTTCCGGAACATGCGTTGCCGTGCCCGGCAGAGTCAGAGCGGTACGGCCTGCGGTCTTGGAGTCGGCGATGGAGCCGTACAGCGTGTGATTGCCCGAGACACCGACGCCCACCGTTTCGCTGGTGGCGGCATCCGAAGCGGTCAACGAATACGCGGCGCCGCCGACAACAATGGCACCGGCTGGCAGATACACCAGTCCGACGAACGTGCCGCTCGGCAGATCGCCGAAGTCACATTCGACCCATGCGGTCTTTCGATCCTGCACCGCGCCTTTGTAGAGAATGGTCATGGCTGCCTCCTTAGATGGCGTGGTTGATTGCGATGACGCCGAAGTCCTCGTTGGACTTGTCGTACGTCGAATAGAACACCGGCTTCTTCAAGCCGCCCATGTGCTCGATACAGATCGACTGACGCCGATTGTGGTCGATGCTTTCCTCTTCCCACTGCGGGACTTCGAGGTCGGCCAAAGCGCCAGCCTGCGCGCCGAGCAGCAGCGAACGCGAGCCGTCCACCGCGGTGCCGGCACCCCACTTGCCGCCAGCGCCCGCAGTGCCGCCGGACGTTGCGCCCTTCGTGTTGAACACACGGTTGTGCGTGGCGATGATCGCGCCGTCCATGGTGATCGTGGCGCCGGTGAATACCGGGTTCTTTTCCGAACGCGGCATCGCCTGGACAACGGCGGTGCGGAAGTCGGAATCCTTTTTCAGCGCGCCGTAGGTACGCGGATGCACGAGGAACAGGTAGTACTCCTGTCCACCGATGCGCAGCGGCGGAACGCGACGCGAACGCGCCTCGGTCATCGAGTCAACGATCATGCCGTACTTCGGCACGAACGCGGTCGTGACGACCGTGGTATCGCCAGCGGCGAGAGCAGAGCCCGTCCAGTTGAAGTGGCGGTTGGCGCTCGGAGCGGTCACGTCGGCCGCGAACGACAGCGAGTTGAGGTCATCCTGACCCGGCAGCGGAACGCGAACCGAGCCATCGGGGTTCAGCGAGTAGCTGATGCCCGAGAGCGTGAGGAACATGAGTTCGTCCCACGTCTGCGCGTCGACCTGGGCCAGCTTGTCTTTGGCTTCCATACGGAAGTTGTCGACCGACGCCTGATCATCCAGACGGCCCTTGTTCTCGACCGCGTTGGAAATCTGGTCGATGTTGACCTGCTGCCAATAGGACTGCAGGCGAGCCTGACGGCCGAGCACCTGGTTGTCGGCGATGATGCCGCCGGTCGGCAGATCGGCGATGAGGTGGATCATCGCGCCGGTCACGCCGCGTTCGTTCTTGGTGATCTCGGTAATGCGCTCGATGACGCCGGAGCCATTGGTGCCGAGATAGTTCTTGAAGAAGAAATTGTCGCGATACTGGCGATACGCCTTGTGGCGCCAGTCGAGAATCTTGGACGGTTTTTGTGCGCCAAAATCGGTCTGCATAGTCGTGTCCTCAGTGAGATGAAAAGTGCGCACGCGAACCCCGAAGCGGGGCGGCTTGTGTGCGTTTTTGGTTTCCGCAATGCGCCTGCGGTGGCGGAGAGACACGGCTTGCAGCGCCGAGAACTGGACTGTGTGGTGGTCAACCTTCCGCGGTTTACGCCGGCGGAAAAGGCGAGGGTCACTGACTCAGTGAGCGAGCCGCAGGAACCGCTGCGGCGCCGGTGAAACTGGAATTACTTGGCTTGCGCCCTCTGGCGCGCTTCCCATGCTTCGTGATCCTTCACGCTGCCGCCGATGTGCTCGGACGTGTCGACTACGCGGTCCGACGTGCCGCGCAAGGCGGCGGGTTGGCGCTGCGAGGCTTCGGCAGCTTTGCGTTGTGCGGCGATACGCCGTGCATTCGCCACGTCATCGACCTTGGCGGTTGCTGTCGGCGCATAGTCCGGCGCCACTGCCGCGACAGCCAGACGCAATGCCTTGACCGGGTCGATCTTCGCCGCGATCAGTTCGTCACGCTGCGCCAGAACTTTTGCGATCGCCTCGGGGTTGGCGTTGTCTTCGTCGGCGTGGTTGAGAAACGGGTATTTCTCATAAATCTTGGTCGCTTCAGTCTGCAGGCGTGAGTTGAGCCGCTCGATCTGAATCTGCTCGCGTTCCTGCTCAAGCGACTTCACCACCGGCTGCAATTTCTTGTCGAGTTCGGACTGGTCTTCGGCGCGATCGACCTTGCGCATCTCGGCAAGGTACGTGGCGACGTCAAGATCGTTGGATTCGAACTTTTCCTTCAGCGTGTTGCGCTCGGCTTCGAAATCGCGCGGCTTGGCATCTTCGACCGCCGGTGCCGCTTTCTGCTCGCGTTCGGCCAGGGCGCGCGCGAGCATGGCGTTCTGCTCGGCGAATGCCTTGCGCTCGTTGTTGACCTCGTCGAAGCGGCTTTTCGGTATGCCGCGGGGATTGTCGTCACCGACAAGCGCTTCCAGATCTTCGGTGCTCAGGTCGGTGAGAGCGCTTTCCGGTGTTGCCTCGACGACGCCTTCCTCGGTTTGTTCGGTCTCGGCGCCTTCGCCCTTCTCCGGCGTTTCGACGGTATCTGCAGTTTCGGTTTCGGGGACGTCATCGTCCAGCGGTACAGCGGAAGTCAGTTCGCGGGCCATTAGTCTTGCGCTCCAGCGTCGCCGTCAGCGCCGTCGCCTTTGACGACCGCCTTCAGGTGGGCCAAATGCTGTTTGGCTGCGGCCTTGGCTTTCGCGTGCCGGCCCTTGTCGGCCTTGATCCTGTTCGCGGCAATGAGCGTGTGCATGTCGGCCTTGGCGTCGTAGTCGTCCATCATCGAATCCTGCTTACCAGCCGGATACGGCTTGGCAGCAAGCGCTGCTTTCGCTGGGGTTGTTGCGATACCTTTCATTTGAATTACCTCGTTACCAATGCGGAAAGAAACGGCGCATGAAGCGCCTGAATCGTTGGATTGTCTTGAACTCGAAAAAACCGACGCAGAACAACCGGTCGTAATCGCGAAATCCGAAGTGCATCTATTGGCCTCCCTCGATCCCTGCATCCACGCCACGATCTGGAGACGCCGGAAACTGCGGATGCGTGTTGTGCGGCATCGTGGTTTTCTGCGGAACTGAAATCGGCAGTTCGCCGGGAACCGGTGCCGGAATGCCGGCTCCTGGATCCTGCGGAATCGGATTCGGCGCCGGGAATCCAGCGCTCTCCAAAATCGAATCGGCGACCGGCGACAGATGCGGAACGGCGGCAACCTGCGCGGCGGCTTGGGTCGCTCCGTACTCTGCCGTCACCAGCGTTTGCACCGCCTTGGCCTTGGTCAGCGCCGCATTGGCAGAAGCCGCCTGCGCCTGGGCCGTCTTGAGGTCCGTTTCGGCCTGCTCGATCGGACTCGGCTGCGGCGCTTCCGTGGTGTCGATGGCCTGTGCGATCTCGGCCTTGTCGGCCAAGTTGGAATACTTGAGCAGGTATTGCACCGGGATGTGCTTGCCTTGCTTGGCCAGCAATTCCTCAATCGCCTTGCATTGTTCGAACTGACTGTTATCGAACGTGATCTGCATCGGCTGTTCGGCGATGACGATGCCGTACTTTCCGATCGTGAGGTCGTGCAGTATCGAGCCGTCCGGCATTTGCTGATTGACCGTGATCGGCTGGCTCTGCGGCCGGCCGAACGCGTCGAGCTGCGTGATGTGAATCACGCGCTCATCGGAAATGAAGTCCTGGATGTAGTCGAGCACGCGCTCGGCCAGCATGTGGCGCGAGCGTGCGAGGTTGTCCAGCGGCAGCGCCAAACTCTGCTGCGCGGCGTATTGGCGGCTCTGCTCGGCAACGCCGGAACGATCCTGCGGGCCCAGGCCCAGCATAGAATCATTGATATGCGTCGTGGCCTTGATGTTCTCCGAGGCCATGTCGATGAGCATCTTGAAGCCAGCCGGCAACGGGCTTGGAGTCACTTTTTCCGGCCAATTCTTCGCTTCCGGCTTGACTGCCAGATTCAGCCCGTTGAGCGAGCCGATGTCTTCCATGTCCTCGTCTTCGTGATTGGCGAGTGAACCTGCCTCCCACACCCAGCCCGAGTGCGCGTTCGAGTTCATAATCTCGATCGTTTTCTGCACCGCCTTGTTCTTCACTTCCTGCGGGCTGATCGCGTTGTCGACCATGCCGCGCCGGCGACCGCGGCGGAAGTACGGGAAGAACGGAATGACGGTGAAATGCTGGTACGGCGACCAGTCGTCGTGCAGCAACACGTCGCAGGCTGCCGATACCGTCCAGCGCACGCGCCGGATGCGGCGCAGCGAGATTGGCAGACGCGCGGCGATAATCGCCTGCATTTCATCCGGGCCGAGGTTGTCGACCGGTTTGATGTCGCCTGTCGGGTAGATCGCAACGCGCCCCATCTCGTAGACGTGGTGCTGGCGGTCCACAACCCGGTAACGAATCACCGAGCCATCACTGATCCAACTGTCGAACGGCGCCGCTTGCGTCAGGTCGTCGCCAAAGCGCGAGCGCGGCGCATCGCCTTCCGTACCGTCGCCCCAGTCCTGTTCTGGGCGGTTGATGCGCTCCACGCACATCTTGGCCGCCTCGGCGCCGTAGTCCTGCTCAATCTGGTCCGCAGTGAGCCAGCGCGTTTCCGTCCAATCCAGCCAGTCGTCCGGGTCGTAGCTTTTGGCGTCCGGGTCCGGTATGCCGTCCATCGGGTCGATGGTGCGCATCGCAATGTCGCCGAGCGCGTTGTCGTCGAACGCCATCCGAACATCGATGTAGCCGCTGGCCTGAATTAAACCATCCGACCACTGCTGCGTTTCGAGCCACTTGTGCCGGCAGTTGTCGAGAATCTGCTTGACGACGAGGTTGAGAATCTTGGCGGTCGCATCGTTCGCGCCATTGCCTTTGGCGACCAGTTGCACGTCCATGCGTTGCGCGATCTGGTAGCCGATCGCCGCATTGACGGCACCCATGATCTCGTTGACCTCGGTCGCCATGCGCTCGCCGAGTTCGGCGACGACGGCAGGGTCCCACTGCAGCCCGGCACCGAGGTAGAAGTTTTCGCACTTGCGCGCCTGCTGGCAGTACTGCACATGCCCGCGATTGCGCACGTACTCATACCGGCGCCAGTTCTTGCGCGCGATTTCTTCCTTCGTCGTATCGCCTATCAGCGCGCCTTGCGCGTCGACCTTGGGAACGACGTCGGCGACCGTAGCGTTCAATGCACTGCGCCCGAACGGAAGCCGGTCAACTTGTTCGCCACGATGTCGAGCATGAGCTCGAGCCAGCGGTGGTCGGCGAGCTCAAGGTCTTGGAAATACTGCTGCCCGGTGTCGACGTCCCACGCCATGCGAATGAAACGGTGGCCGTTTTCCAACTTGCGCTCAGACTCCGGCGCGTTGTTCCAGATGAACGCCTGCGCCTCGGCGCGCGTCAGCGGTGCCTGGAGTTTGATTCCTGTGCCTATCGTGCTCATTGCGCGCTAACGCCAGATGGCGTTCCGTTAATGCGCGATGGCGGCATTTCTGCTGCGTAAACCAACGGCAAGATGCCATTGATGATCGCGTACTCACCTGGATAGCCAGTTACGCGGCCATCGGCATAGATGCTGACATGCGCGCCGTCGGCACCCATGATCTCGAACACCGGGTTATCGGCGATCCAATCTTTGATATTCATACGGCCATCGGGTTCCGAGTTCGGTATTTGGCTTGCTTGAGTGCGCGCAGCTTGGATTGCCACGCTGGGACGTCCAGACGCTTGCGGTCAGCCACGTGGGCCGCGAACGTCAGCGCGAGCGCGTCGGCGCTGTCTGGCGACGGCATGCCGCGCGCCTTCATGTCTTCCTTCTTCTCCAACTGCAGCCGGTTGCGGTTGTCGAAGCTGTACTCCGGAGCGGTCAAGTCGCGCACTAGACTGTCATCCGGCGGCAGACATCCAGCTTCAACAATCCAAGCCAGCGTGCGGGCCCACAACTCCATGCGCAGGTTGTAGAAGCGGTTTTCGTCGAACGCCTTTTCGCCGGTCTGAATGGCGTGAATCAGCTTGCCGTAGCCCAACTGGCGTAGCCGATCAATCAGACCCCAGCCCATGCCGGATGCGTCGATGAAGACTGCGTCCGGCTTCCACGCGACGATTTCCTCGACGACGTGGTAGGCCAACTGCATCAAATCAGGAATGCGCAATCGCCGTGGCTGATCACACTTGATTCCCTGACGCTTAAGGATTACCGACTCGTCATCGCCATGCCTGGCGACATCCACGCCCATCACGCGGGGCGCATGGTTGTAAACGTCGGGAGCCGCTATGCGACCCTGCGCAGTAGCAACAACATCACTGCCGATGTACTGGCTTGAATTCGGCGCCTCGAAGCTGCACTCAAGTTCCTGCGCAATCTTCGCCGCGCTCATGTCGCGCGTCATCGCGTCGATTTCCGACTGCGGCAAGATGCCGGACCGACTGGCCGGCAGACTCAAAGTGAACCACTCCGGATCACGCTCGGCGCGACGGAATATCTCGTAGAACCAATCGCGGCCCTTCGGTGTGCCGATAAAAGTTGCGCGCCCTTTCCGATCGGCCAGCGCGGGGCGAATCACTTCTTCCCACGTCGCCGGCTTCATTTGCGCGGGCTCGTCGAGCACGGCACCGTCAAGGTAAATGCCGCGTAACGAGTCGGGGTTGTCAGCGCCATGCAAACGAATACGGCGGTCGCCTGGTAGGTCGACGCGCAGTTCAGACTCGTTGGCTTCCATGCCTGGTATCGCGCGGGTGTAGCGCTTGAGGTAGTCCCAGGCTACCTCTTTTGCCTGCCGGTACTGCGGCGCTATGTACGCGAACCGTGGTGACTGGAGCTCGCAACGCAGACAATCGTCGATGACATCGTTCAGGCTCGCGACGGTCTTGCCGGCACGGCGATGACACACCATTGCCGCGAATCGTTCTTTCCTCGCGTGATAGCCAGCAAACTGTTCGCGCTGATCGTATCCGGTGGAGACTTCAATCACCGTCACGCTTGACACCAGTGTTGACGCTAATCGTCACGTCTCCAGCATGGGTATTGTCGACCGACTGCCGCGGCTTACCGTCCAGACGATCGCCTATTTCCTTCATCGCCTGAATGTCGCCATCGATCGCGGCGTTGAAGGCCTTCTCAGCCAGCGCGGCGAGCTTGTCGGGGTTTTGTGCCGCGTGACGCTCAAGCGCGCGAGTCCACGGCTTGTCGTGCGCGCCGTTTCGATTTCCTTTTGGAGCACCCATGTTGTTTTGCTGCAACAGTTAAGTTGTTGTCACGCACCAAGTTCGCGGTCGATCCGTCGAACTGCCGCGTCCATGCCGTAGAGCGCGACGCGGATCCAGAACGCTTAGGTCTTTCACTTGCGCAGGCCCTTGAGGGTTTCCGCGATTTTCATGCAACCTCCTTGCGTAGTGTCACATCCCACTCTTTGATACGGCGCGACTTGTTGTGCTCGCCGTTCTCGTATGCCTTGATCTGATTGCAGATGGCGCATAAGACCTGCAACCTATCTCGCGCCTCATCCGGGTGCTTAGCGTAGTAGCGCGCGATCTTGTTACCGAGTCGCTTGCGATCCTGCTGTCCGTCACCGTGGATGTGGTCGAGCACGAGACCGCGGACGTCGCGTTCATAGCCGCATTCGACGCAACGCGCACCAAGGACCTCAATGACCGCGTGGCGGCTCGCAACATCCTTCTGGCCATACTTGCCTTTGTGGGCTCGATAGCACACCTGTGCGCGGCTCAGGCCCGGCACGTCAGTCCACTTGCGGCGCGATTTATTACGCTCCACAAGCGCGGCCACCTTCGACTTGGCACAACAACTTTGGGTGCAAAACTTAGCTGCTCGCTTTTGCGCGATAAACGCAATTCCACATTGCTGACAGGTCTTCGCGAAGCTCACTTATTGAATCCACGCAATTCTTTAGCGAAGCGTGCGCGCTGACCGACCTTGCCTGGCTTGTGGGCGGCAGCCTCAAGTTTGGCCGCCGGAATCTTCTGCCCCTGCGGCACGCCGAGGTCACGATGGAGCTGGCCTGGCTTCTTGATCGCGCCGGCGATGAAATTCTGGTGATGGCCAGTTGGGTATTTGAAAGTCATTGCGGGCTCCTTACGCGTTGTTTGGCGTGACGCTGAGCACGAAGCGTGTATTGGCCAAGTCGTAGACCATCCAGTTGATCTGTCCGTCTACGCCTTGCGTATCGGCGATGGCATTACCGTTCGGTAGCACAATCGCATGCGCGCCGAGGCCATTGACATTCAGCGTCGCGGCTCCCGTCGGCGCATGGTCGAACTTGATCGCGAAGATGGTGCCGTTCGCCAGAGTTGCACCCGCGATCGTGGCCGTGTACGTGTTGGCGGCGTCGGTGGTTTCGCCGTAAAACGTCGAGACCGCGCCAGTCGGACCAGTCGCGCCGGTGGCACCACCAGCGCCGGTGGCCCCAGTAGCTCCAGTGGCGCCAACCAACACCTGAGAGCCCTGAACCATCGCTTGGCAGACGAAGTGTTCTTCGGTGACGAACGGCTTGCCGTAGGGCTGCCAGCTATTGGCGATTGCCGAAGTGACCTGGGCTTTCAGGTTGTCGGTCGACTTGTCGCGCAATATGTCGTACGCAGTAAGGCTCATGGAATTTCCTCAGTTTGAATTCTGTCTTGCGTGTTTGTGCGGCGGCCGTGTCAGGTTCATTGGGAAATTCCCTGATAATCCGAGACCTTCCCGTCAGAACGACGGGAAGTCAGTATCGGTGGGAGAAAGCGCATAAATGCTTCTTCGCGCAGGAGATAAGTAACTCGGTGAAGACCGTCTGCGGAGAACGTTGTTTCCATCTTCGCTTTGCGGATCACCTCGTGGTCGTCGTGCTGAATAGCGCGGCGCAATTCGTCATCGGTTGTCATCTCGGCCTCGTTGAGTGTTTGTGTCGACCCTTGCGCCGATGCCGTGCAGGCACCCTCAATTGACCCGCTTGCCCTGCACCGCGATCTTGCATGGGGCTTTGGCGCATGGAGCGAACCCGGCCGGACCCTGCACGCCTGGCGCCATGTTGAGCCAGTAGTGTTTGGTGGGATCAAGGTGGCAGTTGGCGGCACTGCCGTTGGAAGAAGCGACCAGATTCGGATTGCGACCGTTCGAACACTCCACGCCGGCGCCGGTGAAATTCCCTGGCGCGTCGCTGATTGCGAACAAGGCGTTGTTCGTCGGCATGTAGGTCGTATTGGCGACGAAGGATTCCGTGCCCGCCGGGGATGGATCGACCGGTATCGCCAGATATTGATTCAGGCCGAGACTGAAAATCTCGTCCGTCGCGCCGTTGTTGCCGGGCCACGCACTGCCGAAGACGAAGGCAAATGAAAACCCGCCCGTTGCTGACGGACAAGTCCCGCCATCCGGATTACACGTACCGATGTGCGTGATGAACCGGCCAAAACATACCGCCGTGAGATTCGGAAGGTCTGCTGGCGTACCGGTCTTGCATGTCCCGCCTGGCGGCGGGGGCGGCGGTGGCGGAAGGTTTGGACACTGCACCGTCGCCGACGTGCTTGGGTTGTTGAGCGCGATGCCGGTAGCGGCGCACTGTAGCGGCTGATTGTAGGACGCCGCGTGCGCGTAGGCGGCGATCGTGTACAGCAGGAGAGCAACCAGGATCGGTTGCACGCAGATGATCGGATTGAGCCGGCGTTTGATGCTCATGGGCGTGCTCCGGCTGCCTGCGCGGCTTCAGCGGCTTTCACGAGGCTCAGCGTCTTGGCCGAACCGATCGCGCCGCCGAGTTTGAGGTTCGCGACATCGAATCCGAGCTGTCGCATGAATTCGAGCATGCTGATTTTGAGGTCGAACACCACGACCGCGCAGCCGGTGATAAGCGACTTCGGCACCGGTGGAATCGTTGCAGCCGGCGTCAGTGCGGCAAGGCGCTGCGCTTCGATCGCGGTGGCGATGCCCTTGATGCTGCCGAGCGTGTCGGCCAGTCCGCCAAAAGGCGTCGAACTCAGCACGCCGAGATAGGACTCGACCTCATGATAACAGGTCGCGGCTTCGGCGTCGCCGTGGCTGGCGGCCTGGGCTGCAACGGCCTCGAGATCGACGCTGACA
>Ga0105237_10002220_pt1 | contig 24289 bp, 39 predicted proteins | sample KBSC24metaG_FD_81520 | JGI IMG/M metagenome (GOLD analysis project Ga0105237, IMG submission 81520) | Corn rhizosphere microbial communities from Kellogg Biological Station, Michigan, USA - KBS C2-4 metaG | ecosystem: Host-associated > Plants > Roots > Rhizosphere > Soil | place: Michigan, USA...
CCCGCTGGCCCGCCGCCGGCGATCACGACGTCGGCCGACGCGTTCATGCGCGCGGCTCGTCGGGACGGGAACGCTCGACGGGTCGCCAGACCGCGCCGCCAGAAACTGTGCCCGACAGCGGCGACGGCGCCGCCGCCAGCGCCAGCCGGGGCACGAAGCGCGGTTTGCCCGACATCGCCGCCCGGTAGGCGGGATCGGCGTCCAGCACCGACTCCTCCAGCGCCAGCCGCCGCCGCAGCACGACCACGTGCAGCGCCGTCGCCAGCAGCGCCGTCACCCAGGCCGTGTGCACCAGCGGCAAGGCCAGCAACTCGACGAACACCGCCACGTAGTTGGGGTGCCGCACGAAACGGTAGGGGCCGCCGCTGACCACGCCCAGGGCCAGCGAGTTGACGACGTTGACGTTCCAGTGGGCCGCCATGGCGCGGATCACCCACCAGCGCAGCGCGTTCGCCAGCAGGAAGGCCAGCAGCGCCGGAATGGCCACGGCGACGATCAGGGGGCGGCGCGCCCACACCACCTCGACCGCCGCTGCCACCAGCACGCCGGTGTGCAGCGACACCATCAGCGCGAAGCCGCGCTCGGGCTCGCGCGAGAAGCCCAGCGCCTGCAACGCCCGCTGGTGCCGCCGCGACAGCCGCATCTCCAGCAGGCGCCCTGCCCCCACCGCCACCAGCAACCCCAGATACGCCCACACGTCGACAGGAAGCTTCTCCATCACACCCACTCCAGCAACGACAGCTCCGTGGTCAGTCCGGGGCCGAACGCGGCCATCACGCCGCGGGTCCCGCGCGCCGGGCGCCGTCCGTTCACCCAGCGATCCAGGACGAACAGTACCGAGGCGCTCGACTGGTTTCCATAGTCGCGCAGCACGTCCCAGGACGGCTGGGTGTGCTCGCGGGTCAGCACCAGCGCCTCCTCGGCGGCCCCCAGGATGCGCTTGCCGCCCGGGTGCAGCACGAACGCGGACAGCGCCTGCATGTCCAGCCCGGCCCGCTCGGTCAGGCGGCGCACCTGCCCGTGCAGATCTTCGCGCACGTTCGCGGGCACCTGCTTGGCCAGCACCGCGTGAAATCCATCCTCGTGCAGATCGAAGCCCAGCGCGCTGGTGCTGGCGGCGCGCGTGTAGCAGAGCGAGTCGACGACCCGCACCGCGCCCGGTCGCGGCGCCTTCGCTTCTGGCGTGTCGTCGCCGGACATCAGCACGGCCGCGGCGCCGTCACCGAACAGCGCCGAGGCGACCAGGTTGTCCATCGACAGATCGCGCCGCTGCAGGCTGAGGCTGGGCAGCTCGATGGCCAGCACCAGGGCGCGCGCGCGCGGATGCGCGCGCAGGTAGTCCGACGCCCGCGCCACCGAAGCGGCGCCACCCACGCAGCCCAGCTCGGTGATGGGCAGCCGCACCACGTCCCGCCGCATCGCCAGCGCGTCCAGCAGGAACGCGTCGACGGAAGGGATCATGATCCCGGTGCACGACACCGACACGATCAGGTCGACGTCCTCGGCGGGGCACTCGGCGGCGGCCAGACAGTCGCGCGACACCTGCTCGCCCAGCAGGCGGGCGTGCGTCGCGTACAGCTGCATCGTCTCGGTCAACGATCGCGTCGCCACCACCTCGGCCAGCGGCAGGACGCTGTAGCGGGTGGCCACCTCGGCGTGATCGAACAGGGCCATGGCCGCGTCCAGCCGGCGCTTCTCCAGCGCGAACAGCGGCGCGAAGGCGGCCTTCACCTGATCCTGCGTCGCCGCGAACCGAGGGACCAAGGTGGCGACGCTGGTGATGACCGGCAAACTCGTCTCTCCCCGGGGCACACCCTGACACGGGCCTCGGTTCCGCTCAAACCAAAGCGACGCGAAAATCGTCTTTCCGCCGCTGACAGCAGATTCTCGAAAAACACTGTAACCGTCGGGCGGGTGCTTGCGTTCAGGGGCGCGCGATCCAGAGGTAGGCCGCCAGCTCGGCCGCCGTGGTTCCGATCAGCATCGCCACCGCTCGAAAGGCCAGACCCTCCCAGCGCTTCGGTTCGCCCCACGCCCCCGTCGCCAGCGCCCGCCATTGCCAGGCCGCGAGGGGAAACATCGACGCTGCCGCCAGCGCGCCTTGCCAGGGCAGGCCGGCCCCCGGCAGCAGCGGGATGGCGCCGTAGATCGCCACCAGCAACGCGCGATAGAGCGCAGCCGCGCGCGCAGCCCCCAGGCGCACCACCAGCGTCCGCTTGCCGACCGCCGCGTCACCGGCGGCGTCGGGAAACTCGATGGCCAGCAGCATCGCGAACTGCAGGCCCATCAGCGGGACCTGCGCCGCCACCAGGAGCGTCAAGCCCGCCCCCCGGCCTCCCTGTTCCAGGAAGCCAATCAGCGGCGTCAACCCCGTGACGACGATGGCCGTGGTCAGCTCGCCCAGGCCGCGCGAGTGCAGGCGGAACGGCGGCGCGCTGTAAGCCCAGGCCAGCGCCAGCGCGGCGGCCAGCGCGAAGGCCACCGGCCGCCGGCCGCACACGAACACGATGACGACCAGCGCCGCGCCGGCGACTGCCAGCGCCTGGGCCGCGCGCAGGGCCACGCGCGGGCTCAGCACGCCCCCCACCAGCACCCGGCTTCCCCCCGACCATTGCGTGGGCGTCAGGTTGGCGCGGTCGGCGGCGACGTCGAAGTAGTCGTTCGCGTAGTGGGTCATCAGCTGGATGGCCGTGACCGCCAGTTGACCCAGCAGGTACCGCCCCAGCGCCAGATCGGCGCCGCCGACGACCGCCACCGTCGCGCCGAGGGCGTACAGCAGGAAGCCGCCCACCAGGAACTGCGGGCGGCCCAGCCGAACGAAGGCCACCAGCCAGCGCATGGCCAGGATCCTTACCGTGTTTGCTCTACGCGCGCGCGTGCTTCCTGCGGCGGCGCAAACGTACGCGGCGCATCGAGGGCCGCGGGCCTCCGTCGCTGGTCAGGCCCGCGCAGGGTCGCGACCAGCCGGTCACCAGCGATGGTTCAGGCCCTGGGGCGTCAGCACGACCGGCTCGCCCGGACGGAACGGTGAGTAGCCGCCGTACGCGAACATGCCGTAAGTCCCGTCGTCGAACCGCACCACCACCTGGTAGGTGCGGGTCTCGGCAGTGCCCTGACTGGCCGCGGCGCCGATGGCCGCGCCGCCCGCCGCCCCGATCACGGTGGCGGGTCCGCGGCCATGGAACAGCAGCCCGCCGATGAGGGCACCCGCCAGCGCGCCGCCCACGGGGTTACCCTGCACGCGCTGCACGACCTCCTGCACCGACTCGACCACGCCGGTCGGTGGCCCGTAGCCGGGCGCATTGGGGTCGTACATGGTCGTCGCGGTGGTGGAGGTGGTGGCGCAGCCGACAACCGAAGTGACCAGAAGGGCCACCACCAGCGTGGCGATCACGGTGTGGGGAGCACGAAGAGCGCGCATGGAACGAAGACATAGCCATCGGCGTGCCAGGGTCCTTGGGCGTTCGGATCGCGACCAGCGACGCGATCCGCGCAGACCGTGCGGCCACCGTCGCGCGATCGCGCAAAGGTGACCGGCGACCGAGCCAAACGTGCACAGCGGGTGTGCCGATTTTGCACGCCCCTGCCCCTCACACGCGGCGCCAGCCAGGGGGCGCCACGCTCGCGGGCCGGCCCTCACCGGGGTGAGATCCCGGCGGCGACGCCGTCGAGGGCATCGAGGGAAACGTCTGTTGCTCGGCCTCCTGCAGCGCGCGCAGGATCTCTGCCACGGCCTGGTACAGCGCCTCCGGGATCTCCTGCCCATCGGCGACGCCGTTCAGGGCGCGGGCCAGGCCCACGTCTCGATAGACGGGCACGCCGGCGGCGCGAGCGGCCTGCTTGATCTGCTCGGCCAGCAGGCGCTCGCCCTTCGCCACCACCACGGGCGCATCGTCGGCGTCGCGATCGTAACGGACGGCCACCGCGATGTGCTCGGGGTTCACCACGACGAAAGCCGCTTTTCGGACGTCGTCCAGCATCCGTTGCTCGGCCAGTTGCCGGTGCAAGCGCTGGCGCTCTGCCTTGTGCTGCGGGTCGCCTTCCGCCTCCTTGAATTCCCGCTTCACCTCCTCGCGGCTCATCATCAAAGATCGCCGGTGCCGACGCGCCACCAGCAGGGCGTCCAGCAGCGCCAGCGCCAGCAGCGCCACCGCCAACCGAAGTCCCAGCGCCTGCGCCCAGGCCCCCAGCGCGGCCAGCACCGTCGCCGGGGGGGCCCCCACCAGCGCCGGCAGTTGCCGCAGCGGTGTCGCCAGACCCGCGAACGCCAGGGCGCCCACCACCGCCAGCTTCAGAAGCCCCTTGCCCACCTCCGCCAGCGTCCGCGGGCCGAACACGCGCGCCAGCCCCCGCAGCGGCGACAGCCGCCCCACGTCGGGCGCGACGGCCCGCCAGGCCCACAGCCCCCGCGTCTGCAGCGCGCCCAGCAACATGGTGACGGTCAAGGCCACGGCCAGGGGCAGCAGCGCCACCGCCCACGCGACGTCCACAGCGTGCTGCAGCACGGCCAGTCCCGGCGGCGCCTTCAGCGAGGCCCCGAACGTGGACCGAAACAGCGACAACAACCGCGCCAGCGCGACAGGGCCGCCCCACGACACGACCGCGATGACCGCCAGCAAGGCGATGGCGGACGACAGCTCCCGGCTGTATGCGACCTGTCCGCGCTGCCGCGCCTGCAGCAGCCGCCGCGCAGTTGGCTGCTCCGTCGGTTCGCCGCCGGCTCTGGCCATCGAACGCTCGGTTTTACCCCTTCACGCGCCGGGCCGCGATCTCGACCTGCCTTCGTGAAGTCCCTGGGCAGGGCCTTCGCCCTCCCGGTGCAGCGGGGAACCCAACGTGCTCGTGGTGCGAGGCAGGCGCCGAGAACAGGGCGGCGACATTCTCGCAAGCGGGCGGCCGGCGCCGCCGTTCAGATCCCCACGCCGAACTTCAATGACCAGGTATCGGCGTCGACGCCGCTCAGGTTCTTCTGCTGCACGAAAAGGTTGCCGGGGCGCAGGAAGCCGAGGGCGACGCTGACGTAGGCGCGGTTGGCGAAGTAGACCTCGACGCCGGCGTCCACGCCCAGCTGCCAGTAGGCCGTCGGCGAGGACGAGCCGGCCTGCATGCGTCGCATGTAGCCGGCGCCCGCGAGCCCTTCGAGGAACGGCGTGTACCGGCCGGGAAGCTGGACGCCCGTGCTCAGGGATTCGGCCAGGAAGTAGTCGCCGGTCCGCTGAAACTGGCCGCTCTCCCACCCGAACTGCGACGAGAAGCCGACGCGCAGATACGTCGACGTCGGGTAGGCATCGAGCGACAGGCTCTGAAACGTCTCGGATGCGGCGGGGCCGGTGCTGCCGATGGCCGGCATGCGCGAGAACGAGAACCAGCGATACGCCAACTTCAGACGGGGGTGGTACGGCCAGGGACCCGGCGCAGCGGCGGCCGGTTCGGGCGGATGCGCCTTCGCGGTCAGATCGGCGGTGGCGGGTGCATGGGAGGCCGGTTCCCGCGTGCGCGCGGCCGTGGCCTCGGGCGAAGCGGCCGGCGGCGGGACGGGTGAGGCAGAGGCGCCAGGCAGGGGAACGACGCGCGCAGAAGGCGCGGGAACGGTGGTGGGTGCAGGCGCCCCGGGCGCGGGCGCGGGAGAGGTCGCCGCGACGGCGGGAGATACAGTCGGGACCGGTCGGGCCGGCAGCGCTGGCGCGCTGGGTGCCTTGACCGGCGCGACACCCGCTGCCGGTGCTGGTCGGGCAGGAGCGACGGCGGGCTCGGCCGTCGGGGAGCGCGGCGCGGCGGGTTTCAGGGGAGCGGTTACGCCCGCCGAGGGGGGCGACGGCGACGCGACGAACGCAGGTGGGGCCGGCGGCGCGACGGCGATCGCCGGCTTGGGCGACGGCGCGACGAGCGCAGGCGTGGTCAGCGGCGCCACGGCGACCGCCGGCTTGGACGACGGCGCCGGTACGGACAGGGACGACGGCGGGGGCACGGCGGTCGCGGCCGGCTTCGGCATCACGGCCGGAGGGGGCGCAGGCGGCGGGACGGGCTTTGCCGGCGCGGCGACCGCGGGCTTTGGCCCTGCCGACGGCGGCGCGACCGTTGGCGCGGTGGGCCGGGCGGGAAGAGCGGCGGGTGGAGTGGCCACCCGGGTGGCCGCCGGCGGTGCCGGCGGAAGCTCGCGGGCGAGCTTCGGATCGTCGAAGGCGTCGGAAGGGACTGCGGCGCGGGCCTGCGGCGCGTGCGCGAGCGCGCCGCCCGCGGCGACGGCGACGGCGATCAGCGCGATATTCGAGCCGATTTTCGACCCGATCTTCGAGCCGATATTCGAGCCGACCTTCGAGCCGACCTTCGGCCCGATCTTCGACCCGATCTTCGGCCCAGCAACGAGCCTCTGCCAAGCCTGCGGCATAACGGGCTCCTTCGACAGGAGGCGAGCGCACCTGAAGAGGTCCGGTCAGCCGGCTGCCCCGCCCTCCCGCGCGCCGCGAAGCTCGCCCGAGCTCCCCGAGCGTCCTAGCGAGGTCGCCAGACAGCGATGGCGCGGTCGAACAGCGTCGCCCAGGCGGGGACTCCCGCCACCAGCGCTGCGTCCAGCGCGCCCAGCCCCAGGAGGACCAAACCCAGACCTAGCAGCGCCTTCGCGGGCATCGCCACGAAGTAAAGCGGTATCTGGGGCGCGGCGCGCCCCACCATGCCCAGCACCAGGTCCGCCAGCCAGGCCGCCACCAGCACCGGCGCCGCGAGGCCCAGCGCGCTCTCCATCAACCTGGCGACCGACCCGGTCACCAGCATGGCGACCGGTCCCAGCGCGTGCGAGGTGAGAGCCCCACCGACCGGTACGGCCTGGTAGCTGCGTCCCAGCGCGTTCGCGAACAGGCGCAGCCCTCCCAGCTCGAGGAACGCAATCACCGCCACGAACAGGTACAGGTCGCCGGTGGGGCTGGTGCGCTCGTCCGACAGGGGCGACAAGACCTCGGCCAGGTTCGCGCCGCGCGCCAGGTCGACCAGGCGTCCTGCCGACTCGGCCGCCCTGAACGCCGTGCCGACGCACAGGCCCACCGTCAGCCCGACGAACAGCTCGCGCGCGATCAGCAGGACCCACCCGACCGGCCCCAGCAGGCCCAGCGGCGCTGACGCCAGCGCGGGCAGGCACAGGACGGCCAGCATCACGCCCAGGCCGATGCGCACCTGCCCCGGGACGCGCGGCCCCCCCAAGGCGGGCACCAGCCAGGCGAGCGGCACCGTGCGCGCGGCGCCCAGGCCCAGCGCCAGCAACAGCCGCTGCCACGAGTCGCCGCCCAGCGCGATCACGCCCCCCTCAATGCAGCGCCGGGAACGCCAGGAACAGCGCCTGGGAGAACCGCACCAGCTGCGCCCCCAGCACCGGCCCCATCGCCAGCAGTGTCACCGCGACCACGATCAGCTTGGGAACGAAGGTCAGGGTCTGGTCCTGGATCTGCGTGGCGGCCTGCACCACCCCCACCAGGAAGCCGACCAGCAGGCTGGCCAGCAGCGGCGGCGCCGACACCAGCAACGCCAGCAGCAGGCCCTCGCGGGCGGCACGCAGGATCAGCTCGGTCGCGCTACCGCCCATCACAGGTAGCTCTCCACCAGGCCGCGCGCCACCAGGTGCCAGCCGTCGGCCAGCACGAACAGCAGCAGCTTGAACGGCAGCGAGACCGTCGTCGGCGCCAGCATGTGCATCCCCAGCGCCAGCAGCAGGTTCGAGATCACCATGTCCAGCACCAGGAAGGGAATGAACAGCAGGAAGCCAATCTCGAAGGCGCGGCGCAGCTCGGAGGTGACGAAGGCGGGCACGATCACCAGCAGGTCCTGATCGGTGATGCCTGCCCGCTCGGCGGGTGTGCGCATCCGCAGCGCCAGGCCGTGGAACGTGGCGCGGTCGCGCGGATCGGCGTGCTTCAGCAAGAACGCGCGCAGCGGCTCCTTGGCGCGCGCGCCCGCCTGCTCCAGCTGGTCCAGCGTCTGGGGGTTCGCCAGATCGGTGCTGCTGGCGCCCAGCGCGATCACCGGCTTGACCGCGTCGTACATGCGTTCGCCCGTCGGCGCCATCACGTAGACCGTCAAGATCAGCGCCAGTCCGGTGATGACGGGCGTCGGCGGCACCTGCGGCGTGCCGAGCGCGCTGCGCAGGATCGACAGCACCACCGCCACCTTCACGAAGCAGGTGGTCATCAGAAGAGCGAAGGGCACCAGGGACAGCGCGCTCATCACCAGCAGCAGCACCAGCGGTCGCGAGGCCAGCCCCGCGTCGGCTGCGGGAATGGCGGCCCGCGCGGCGTGCGCCGCCGCGGGCGCCAGCACGGTGGCCAGCGCGACGGGCCCCCAGACCCATCGCCTCACGGCGTCTCCGAGCCTGAGCGCGAGCCGCGGCCGAGCACGCGGCCCAGCACCTCGGCGAAACTGGTGGCGGCGGCCGGGACCGGCAGCGACGCTTGAACGTCGGCGGTACCCAGCTCGGCCAGCATGGTCATGGGCCCGTCGCCCACGCCGATCAGAAATGATCGGCCTGCTGTCTCCACCACGTAAAGGGCCCGCCTGGGCTCCAGGGGACACCGCGCCATCACCTTGATGGGACCGTTCGGCCTCCCCACCCCGCGCCGGCTCAGCAGCTTCAGCGCCACATAGGCCAGCAGGCAGACCACCCCCAAGGACACCAGCGACACCGCGAGAGAGCCCCCCAGACCCGGCAACGAACCCGAGCTGTCCATGACGGCGTTATCCGTCAGGACAGCGGCAAATGTCAAAAGGACCCGGCAGCGGGTCCTTTCGACGGAGTGGCGGGCTGGACCCGGACCTTCGGCCCGCGGTCAGAAGCGCGTCAGCGCCGGGTCATTCGTCGTCGTAGAAGAGCGACTCGCGGCTGTCCAGGAAGTTCTGGATCGTCTCGGCGTCGGCGGGCGACATGTTCAGGAAGCGAACGCCCATTCCGGGAGCGCTGTCCGTGCGATGCAGTGACGAGTTCTCGCGAACCCAGCGCACCTCGGTGTCGCACTCGATGGGACGGGCCGCGCCCGGCAGCGTGAACTTCAGATGGACGTGCTCGCCCACCCGCTTGATCTGATGGGTGGCGATGAACAGGCCGCCCGTACTGATGTTCTGGGTCAGACCCGTGTAGAAGTTGGTGTCACTCTCGAGATCGACCGCGACCTCCAGGTCGTGGCGCTCGGCGGCGCGCTGCTGCGGCTCGGCATTCGGAGCATGGATGGAAGCGGCTGAGCTCATGAAGTCTCCTCGACCGACGTGAGGCGAACCTATCGGTCGGAAGTGTCTTCGGCGGCCCCCTCCCAAAACTGAAGGCCTTGAAAGCCGGGCACTTGCGGGGAAAGCGACCTCCCGCACGGCCGCCCGTAGCTTCACTGTGCGGGCCCGCACGGCGCCACCGCTGCCGGAACCCAGGCACCCCAGAAATGGCGAAGGGGCGCCCCGTTGCCGCGGCACCCCTCCTTCATCGACGACCGTCGATGAGTTGAACCGACTCCTCGGACCTACTCCTCGGACTTGGCCTTCTTCTTCGACGCCGTCTCGGACTTGGCGGCGGCCTTCTTCGGCGCCTTCTCCTTGGCGGAGGTGGCCTGCGACTCGGCCTTGGCCGCGGTCTTGGCAGAGGTCTTCGGGGACTTGGCCGCCTTGGCGGGCTTGTCGGACTTGTCGGCTGCTGCCTTGGGGGCCGCCTTCGGGGCGTCGTCCGGCATCAGCTCGAGCAGGGACATCGGCGCCGCGTCACCCGGGCGCTGCCCGATCTTCACGATGCGGGTGTAGCCGCCGCGCCGCGCCGCGAAGCGGGGAGCGATGTCGTCGAACAGCTTCGAAACGGCCACCCGGTCGCGAACCACCCGGCGCGCCATGCGCACCGCGTGTACGACCCGCGCCGACTCGTCAGGCGTGCGGCGGTCGGCCTTCTTGGAGAGGATGTCGCCCACCCGGCGCGCCCACGTGATGGTGCGCTCCGCCAGCCGCCGCGTCTCCTTGGCCTTCGCGTCCGTGGTCTGGATGCGCTCGTTGGTCAGAAGCGCCGCCACCAGGTTCGAAAACAGGGCCTTGCGGTGCGCGGTGGGCCGAGAAAGGTGAACTCCCGCTCTACGATGTCTCATAACGTCCGTCTCTTTCGAAAAATCAGTTCCGTCATCCAAGCCGGCCCTGGGCCGGCCCCAAACTTACTCGCATCGGAGGCGGGCTGTGCCCGCCGGAGAACTGTGGTGACAAGCAATTCCGGGCAACTACCCGGTCCGGATCCGGGGGGGCTCGTAGGGGGGACGAAGTCCCCCCTGCGGGTCTTTACGCCTTCTTGGGCGGGCCGTCGCCCGGCCAACCCTCGAGCTTCATGCCGAGCGACAAGCCCATCTCGGCCAGGATCTCCTTGATCTCCTTCAGCGACTTGCGGCCGAAGTTCTTGGTCTTCAGCATCTCGGACTCGGTCTTCTGCACCAGCTCGCCGATGTAGCGGATGTTGGCGTTCTGCAGGCAGTTCGCCGAGCGCACCGACAGCTCGAGCTCGTCGACCGACTTCCACAGGTTCTCGTTCAGCTTGGCCTGCTCCTCCGAGACGGGCGCCTCGTGGGCCGGCTCCGAACCTTCCTCGAAGTTGATGAAGATCGAGAGCTGGTCCTTGAGGATCTTGGCCGCGAACGCCACGGCGTCCTCGGGGCGAACGGCGCCGTTCGTCCACACCTCCAGGGACAGACGATCGTAGTCGGTCTGCTGACCGACGCGGGCGTTCGTCACCTGGAAGTTCACCTTGCGGATGGGCGAGAACAGCGAGTCGATCGGCACCACGCCCACCGGCGTGGTCAGCGACTTGTTGCGGTCGGCCTGCACGTAGCCGCGGCCGGTGCCCACGTACAGCTCCATGCGCAGCTTCGCGCCCTTCGAGCAGGTGCAGATCAGGTGGTCGGGGTTCAGCACCTCGACGCCGTCGGTGACCTGGATGTCGCCCGCGGTGACCCGGCCCTCGCCGTCCTTCTCCAGGCGCAGCACGCGCGCCTTGGTGTCGGCCGACTTCAGCAGGACCTCTTTCAGGTTCAGCACGATGTCGGTCACGTCCTCGACCACGTTCGGGATGGACGTGAACTCGTGCAGCGCGCCCTCGATCTTGACGGCCGTGATGGCCACGCCCTGCAGCGACGAAAGCAGGATGCGGCGCAGACCGTTGCCCAGCGTCGTGCCGAAGCCGCGCTCCAGAGGCTCGCAGGTGAACCGTCCGTACGTTGGCGTCAGGGTCTCGGGATCGACCTCGAGCTTGCGCGGACGGATCAGATCCCGCCAGTTGCGGGAAACGAAGGAATTTTGCGAGCTTTGACTCGATGTGGTCATTGCAGCGGTAGCCATTCAGCTCTCCTCTTACGTGTGCAGCGAAACCGAGATCGAAAATCGATCCACCGGCGGCGATACGGAGCGGTCCGCATCGCCACCGCGGCGGGATTTAGCGCGAATACAACTCGACGATCAGCTGCTCGCGGATGGGCAGGGTCAGGTCCTCGCGCGACGGCAGCGAGGTCAGTCGGCCCTTGAAGCCCTCCTTGTCCAGCTCCAGCCAGCGGGGCACGCCGCGACGATCGACGGCGCCCAGGCTCTCCAGGATGCGCGTCACCTTCTTCGAGCTGTCGCGCACCTCGACCGCGTCGTTGGCGCGGCACAGGAACGACGGGATGTTCACCTTCTGGCCGTTCACGCGGAAGTGGCCGTGGCGAACCAGCTGGCGCGCCTCGGCGTGATCCGACGCGAAGCCCATGCGATAGACGACGTTGTCCAGGCGGCGCTCCAGCAGCTGCAGCAGGTTCTCACCGGCCACGCCCTTCATGCGAATGGCCTTGTAGTAGTAGCCGCGGAACTGGCGCTCGGCGAGGCCGTAGATGCGCTTCACCTTCTGCTTCTCGCGCAGCTGGGCGCCGTAGTTCGAGACCTTGCGGCGGCGCGCCTGGCCGTGCTGACCGGGGGCGTACGCGCGACGCTCGTAGCCGCACTTGTCCGTGTAGCAACGGTCCCCCTTGAGGAACAGCTTCATGTCTTCGCGCCGACAGAGGCGGCACACCGGTCCCGAATAGTTCGCCATCTCTCTTCAGATTCCTTTCAGATACGTCGCAAAACCCGCAAAGCAAAAAACAGGCGTCAGACGCGGCGCCGCTTGGGGGGACGGCAGCCGTTGTGCGGGATGGGCGTGAGGTCGCGGATGAGCGCGATCTTGAAGCCCGCCGCCGCCAGCGCGCGCAGCGCCGACTCGCGGCCCGAACCGGGACCGCGCACGAACACCGACAGCGAACGCATGCCGTGCTCCATGGCCTTGTGACCAGCATCCTCGGCGGCCAGCTGCGCCGCGAAGGGCGTCGACTTGCGCGAGCCCTTGAAGCCCTTCACGCCGGCCGACGACCACGACACCACGTTCCCCGAGACGTCGGTGATGGTGACGATGGTGTTGTTGAACGACGCCGTGATGTGGGCGATGCCGCTCTGGATGTTCTTCTTGACCTTCTTGGCCTTGGACTTGGGCTTGTTCTCTTGTGCAGTCGCCATGTGATCTCTTCTCCACCGCCTTAAACGGCGGTGTCCTTCCGCTTGATGGCCTGACCCTTACGCGGGCCTTTGCGGGTGCGGGCGTTGGTGTGCGTCCGCTGACCGCGGGCGGGGAGGTTCTTGCGGTGGCGCAGGCCCCGGTAGCAGCCGAGGTCCATCAGACGCTTGATGCTGAGGCCCACATCGCGGCGCAGATCGCCTTCCACCTTCAGACCCTGCTGCTCGATCGTCTCGCGGATGCGGCGCGCCTCGTTGTCGTCGAGATCGTCGGTCCGCTTGTCGAGGGAGACCTCGGCCGCGGCCAGGATCTTGCGCGAGAGCACCCTGCCAATTCCGTAGAGATAGGTGAGAGCGATCTCCATGCGCTTGTTACGCGGAAGATCGACGCCGGCGATACGTGCCATCAGATGGATCCTTTCCTGACCTTGGTCTCAGCCCTGCCGCTGCTTGTGACGAGAGTTCTCGCAAATCACGCGCAAGACACCGCGGCGGCGGATGACCTTGCACTTCTCGCAAACCTTCTTTACGGACGCTCTGACCTTCATGTTCACTCCTGCCGCGGGCAGATTCTCGACGGCAAACTGTCATGCCCTCGAAAGCACGAACGGACCATTTTCGGTAATGGCCACGCTATGCTCAAAATGGGCCGAGAGGCTACCATCTTTGGTTACAGCAGTCCAGCCATCTTCTTCCGTGACAACTTCGGCACTTCCGGCGTTGATCATGGGCTCGATGGCCACCACCAGACCGACGGACAGGCGCAGGCCCCGCCCCGCCACCCCGTAGTTCGGGACGTGCGGCTCCTCGTGCATCTTGCGGCCGATGCCGTGTCCCACGAACTGGCGGACCACCCCGTAGCCCAGGGGCTCGACCGTCGATTGCACGGCGTGCCCGATGTCGCCCAGGCGCTGGCCGGGCTGGCAGGCGGCGATGGCGCGCTCCAGCGACTCGCGCGTGGCGTCCATCAGCTGCCGGGCCTCGTCGGACACCTTGCCGATGGGCAGGGTGCGGGCGGAATCCCCGCACCAGCCGTCCTTGAAGGCGCCGAAGTCGACCGACAGCAGATCGCCGTCCTTCAGGACCACGTCCTTGCGAGGGATGCCGTGGACCACCACCTCGTTCACCGAGGTGCACAAGACGGCCGGGTAGCCGTGGTACCCCAGGAAGGCCGACTCGCCTTTCAGCTGCTTCAGCCGCTTGTCGGCGATCTCGTTCAGCTCCCAGGTGCTCATCCCGGGCTTGGCGGCCGCCTCCAGGGTGTCCAGCACGTCGGCGACGATCAGGTTCGCCTCACGCAGCTTCGCGATCTGGGCGGGTGTCTTCAACTGTATTGCCATGGTCAAAGACAAACCCGCGAACGAATCACCAACGAGGACACCCTGATGACGCCTGCTGCCTAGGAGGATGAGGGAACGGCGCCCGTCGTCCGGGCCCCGCGGCCCCGAATGCGCGGGCCTCGAGGACCGGTGAAGCCCTCGTAATTGCGCGTGATCAGGTGCGACTCGATCTGCTGGACGGTGTCCAGGGCCACCCCGACCACGATCATCAGACCGGTGCCGCCGAAGTAGAACGGCACCTTCAGCTTCTCGTGCAGCAGCGAGGGCAGCACGCAGATGGTGGCCATGTAGACGGCGCCGCCGAAGGTGATGCGGGTCAGCACCTTGTCGATGTAGGCCGCGGTGGCCTTGCCGGGGCGGATGCCCGGGACGAAGCCGCCGTACTTCTTCATGTTGTCGGCCACGTCGACCGGGTTGAAGGTGACGGCCGTGTAGAAGTAGCAGAAGAAGAAGATCAGGCCGATGTAGAGGACGTTGTACCGCCAGTCCCCCGGGTGCAGCGACTCGGAGATGCGGTTCATCCAGGGCGTCTGGACGAACGAGGCGATCTGCTGCGGGAACATCAGGATGGACGAGGCGAAGATGGGCGGAATGACGCCGGCGGTGTTGACCTTCAGCGGCAGGTGGGTGGTCTGACCGCCGAACATCTTGCGGCCCACCAGGCGCTTGGCGTACTGCACGGGGATCTTCCGCTGTCCCCGTTCGAAGAAGATGATGGCCGCCACCACCATCACGATGACCAGGCCGATGATGGCCAGGTCGAAGGCGGTGATGTCGCCGGTGCGCGCCTTCGAGAACATGCGCGTGGCCGCGTCCGGCATGTCGGTGACGATGCCGGCGAAGATGATCAGCGAGATGCCGTTGCCGATGCCCCGCTCGGTGATCTGCTCACCCAGCCACATGATGAACGCCGTCCCGGTGGTCAGCGAGATCATCGTCATCAGCCGGAACCCCAGGCCCGGATCGGTGACCACCTGGCCGAACTGCGCGTAGGCGCGGTTGTTCGACTCGAGCCAGCGGGCGATGAAGAACGACTGCACCAGCGAGAGGATCACGCACCCGTACCGGGTGTACTGATTCAAACGCCGCTGCCCCATCTGTCCTTCCTTCTGGATCTGCTCCAGCTTGGGGACCACGACGGTCAGCAACTGCAGGATGATGGACGCGCTGATGTAGGGCATGATGCCCAGCGCGAAGATCGACATCTGCTCGAGCGCGCCGCCCGAGAACATGTTGAACAGGCCCAGGAAGCTTCCCGAGCCCTGGTTGACGATCTTGGCCATGATGGCCCGGTTCACGCCCGGCGTCGTCACGAAGGCGCCGATGCGGTAAACGGCCAGCAGCGTGATCGTGTAAAGGATCCGCTTCCGGAGCTCCGGAATCTTTCCGATATTGCCGAACCCGGAGGCCATGGCCTACTCCGCCACGACCTCGGCGGTGCCGCCGGCCTTCTCGATCTTCTCCTTGGCGGAGGCCGAGAACTTCGCGGCGCGGATGACCAGCTTCTTGTTCAGGTCACCGTTGCCCAGGATCTTCACGGCCTTCTCGCGACGGGGAACCATGCCGGCGTTCTGCAGCGCGGCCAGATCGACCGTGCCGTCAGCGAACCGCTCCTCGATGTGGCCCAGGTTCACGGCGAAGAACTCCTTGCGGAAGGGGTTCTTGAAGCCCTTCTTCGGGAAGCGGCGCTGCATCGGCATCTGACCGCCCTCGAAGCCGAGGCGCGCGCCGTGGTGACCGGTGCGGGCCTTCTGGCCCTTCACGCCCTTGCCCGACTGCTCACCGGTGCCCGAGCCCGGCCCACGGCCGATGCGCTTCCGGTTGCGGGTGGCGCCCTTCGGGGCCTTGAGAGAGTGCAGCGTCGTTCCCATCGTTTTCTTCCGTTCTCGCTTTTCTGCTGTGAAGTGGAAATTGGGTCGCGCGGTGCGCCCGCCCGAGGGGGACGCCGCCGCGGAATCAAGAGCGCGTTAGTTGGCAGCCTCGACGCGGACCAGGTGCGAAACGGAGCGAAGCATGCCACGGACCGCCACGTTGTCCGGCAGAATTCGGGTCTGGTGCATCTTGTGCAGCCCCAGCGCCTTGATGGTCCGCTTCTGCGTCTCCGGGCGGTTGATGCCGCTGCGGATCAGGGTGATTTGCAGGTTCTTGGCCACGGTAGTTCTCCTCAGGTGTCGCGGGCGTGCCGGCGGCTTGCCGCCTGCCGGCACTTCGTAAATCAGGCGCGGATCTCTTCCAGGGTCTTGCCACGCGCGGAGGCGAAGTCGTTCGCGCTGCGCAGCTGCTGCAGGGCATCGACCGTGGCGTGGATGACGTTGTGCGGGTTCGAGGTGCCGATGCACTTCGTCAGGATGTCCTGCACCCCGGCCACCTCGAGCAGCGGGCGCACGGCGCCGCCGGCGATCACGCCCGTACCGGCGCTGGCCGGACGCAGCAGGACCGAACCGGAGCCGAAGTGACCCTGGACCTCGTGCGGGATGGTGCCGCCCACCAGTGGAATCTTGAACAGGTTCTTCTTCGCCTGCTCGGTCCCCTTGCGGATGGCCTCGGGGACCTCATTGGCCTTACCCAGGCCCGCGCCGACGTAGCCGCGCTGATCGCCGACCACCACCAGCGCCGAGAACGAGAACCGGCGGCCGCCCTTGACGACCTTGGCGACCCGGTTGATGAACACCACGTTGTCGACGAGCTCGCCGATATCTTCGAAGTTGATTGCCATGTTTTCCTTGCGCTGCTTTCTCTAGATTCGGCGGGCTTAGAACTTGAGGCCGGCTTCGCGGGCGCCGTCGGCCAGGGCCGAGACGCGGCCATGGTACTTGTAGCCGGCGCGATCGAATACCACCTTGTCGATCCCCTTCTCCAGACACTTTTTGGCGACGGCCGCGCCCACCTGCTTGGCCCGCTCCTTCTTGGGAGCCTTGACCTCGCGCATGGCCTCTTCGATGTCGGTGGCCGAGACCAGGGTCTTCTTCTCGAGATCGTCGATCACCTGCACGTAGATGTGGCGCGTGCTGCGGAACACCGCCAGGCGCGGGCGCTCGCTGGTGCCGTTGATGCGCTTGCGCAGCGACCGGTGACGCTTCTTCCGACTGTCCTTCTTGCTCTGCATGTCTATCTCCGTTAGCCCGTAGCGCCGGCCTTACCAACCTTGCGTGCGATGACCTCTTCCACGTACTTCACGCCCTTGCCCTTGTACGGCTCGGGGGGGCGCAGCTCGCGCACCTTGGCCGCCGTCTGCCCCAGCATGTCGCGATCCGACCCGGTGAGGATGAGGCGGTTCTTGTCGACCTTGGCGGCGATCCCCTTGGGCAGCTTGAACACCACCGGGTGGGAGTAGCCCAGCGCCAGGTTGACCGAGTCGCCGGCCACCTCGGCGCGATAGCCGACGCCGTTGATCTCCAGCTCGCGCGTCCAGCCGTCCGTCACGCCCTTGACCATGTTGGCCAGGTGGGCCCGGACCAGGCCGTGGCGGGCGCGGTTCTCGCGCGAGTCATCGGCGCGCTCGACCACGACCTTGCCGGCGTCCACCTTCAGGGTGACGCCCGGCGGGACGGCACGGGCCAGCTCGCCCTTGGGGCCCTTCACCGCCATCTTGCCCGCCGACGACGTCACGGTGACGCCCTTCGGCAGCGGCAGCGGCTTCCTTCCGATACGCGACATGGCTACCAAACCTCGCAGAGGAGTTCGCCGCCCACGCCGGCCTTGCGGGCGGCGCGATCGGTCATCAAGCCCCGGGAGGTGGAGAGGATGGCGATCCCCAGACCGGAACGGACCTTGGGGATGTTGTCCTTCGACACGTAGGCGCGCTGCCCGGGGCGGGAACGGCGGCGCATCTCGGTGATGGCGTTTCTACGGGTGTCAGCCCACCGCAGGCGCACCACCAACTCCGGGAACTTCTCGGTCTCCCGGACGTCGTAGCCGCTGATGAAGCCCTCCTCCTTCAGAACGTCCGCGATGCGGACCTTCAGCTTGGACGAAGGGGACACCACCTCGGCGTGGCGAGCCATGATGGCGTTGCGGATGCGCGCGAGAAAATCTGCAATCGGGTCAGTCATAGTTCCTCACCTACCAGCTCGATTTGATGACGCCGGGGATGTCACCCTTCAGGGCGAGTCCGCGGAAACAGACGCGGCACATCTCGAACTTCCGCAGGAAGGCTCGCGAGCGTCCGCACTGCTTGCAACGGTTCCGGTGACGAACCCGCCACTTGGGTGGCGGACGATGCATGTCGACGGTCTTTGCCATGATTACGTCCTGAACGGCATTCCCAGGTGGCGCAGCAGCGCGCGACCCTGCTCGTCGGTGCGAGCGTTGGTGGTGAAGGTGATGTTCATGCCTTTCGGCTTTTCCATGCGTTCGAAGTTGATCTCCGGGAAGATGATGTCTTCCTTGACGCCCAGCGTGTAGTTGCCGCGCCCGTCGAACCCACGGGGCGAGACGCCCTTGAAGTCGCGGACCCGCGGCAGCGCGAAGTTCACCAGGCAGTCGATGAACTCGTACATCTGATCGCGGCGCAGGGTGACCATGACACCGATCTTCTGACCGGCGCGCAGCTTGAAGATGGCGATCGACTTCTTCGCCTTCGTCACCACCGGCTTTTGCCCGGTGATGGCGGTCAGCTCCTCGACCGCCGTGTCCAGGACCTTGGGGTTCGTGACCGCCTCGCCCAGACCCATGTTGATGGTGACCTTCTGGACGCGGGGCACCTCCATCACGTTCGCCAGGCTGAACTCCTGCCTCAGCTTGCCGCGGATCTCGGTGTCGTAGAGCTTGCGCAGGCGGGCCGGACCGTCGCGGCGAACCCGCTCCTCGGCCACGGCCTGGAGGGCGCCGGCGCCCTTCTTGCCGCCCTTGCCCTTGCCTTCGGCGCGCGCCGCCTTCTTCTTCGCCGCCTCCGCCTCTTGCTCCGGCGTCAGCGCGGGACGCTTCTTATCGGTTTTTTCAGTTTGCTCGGCCATGGTTCTTCCGTTTGCTCTTTCGTTACGCCGTCTCGAAGGCGGTGCTGCACTTCACGCACACGCGCCGCTTCTTGCCGCTGGCGTCGATCTCGGCCTTGGCCCGACGGGCGGCGCTGCACTTCGCGCACCACAGCGACACGTTCGAAGCGGGCAGACCCGCCTCCTTCTCCACGATGCCGCCGCGGGGGCTGCGCTGGGTGGGCTTGGTGTGACGCTTCACCATGTTGACGCGCTCGATCAACACACGGTCCTTCGCGGTCGCCAGGCGCAGAACGCGGCCGCGCTTGCCCTTCTCCTTGCCGGCGATGACGACGACCTGATCGCCTTTCCGAACGTGCATGCGACCTACGGACATCACAGAACCTCCGGCGCGAGCGAGATGATCTTCATGAACTTCTTGGCCCGCAGCTCGCGCGCGACTGGCCCGAAGATACGGGTGCCGATGGGCTCGTTGTCCTTGTCCACCAGCACCGCCGAGTTGACGTCGAAGCGGATGTAGGACCCGTCCTGGCGCGACACCTCTTTACGGGTGCGCACGATGACGGCCTTGGCCACATCGCCCTTCTTCACCTTGGCGTTCGGAATCGCTTCCTTGATGGACACCACGATCACGTCACCCAGCGAGGCGTATTTCCGCTTGGTGCCGCCCAGGACGCGAATGCACATCAGCTTCTTCGCGCCCGAGTTGTCGGCTACGTCGAGGGTTGTCGTCGTCTGAACCATGTTCGTCCGTGAGCTTGGGACCGAAGATCCCCGCTCACGCCTCCTGCGGGCGCTCGATCAACTTTTCCACGCGCCAGCGCTTGTCGCGGGAAAGGGGGCGCGCTTCGACGATCAAAACGCGGTCGCCCACTTTGTATTCGTTCTTCTCGTCGTGAGCCTTGTACTTCTTCCGGCTCGTCATGAACTTGCCGTACTTGGCGTGCGACAGGCGGCGCTCGACCGTGACGACGCGGGTCTTCTGCATCTTGTCGCTGGTGACCACCCCGACCAGCTCGCGGCGCCGCGACTCGGCGCGACCGCTCGGCTGTTGATTGGTTTCTGCCTCGGCCACGATTACTTCTCCTTGCTCACGGTCTGGGTGGACGCGCTGCTCTCCGACTTCTGGGCGCGCAGCTTCTCGGACAGCACCGTGTTCACGCGGGCGATGTCACGGCGCGCGTGGCGCAGCAGCATGGTGTTCTCCAGCTGGTTCGTGACCGCCTTCATGCGGTGCTTGAAGATGTCTTCCTGCAGCTTCTTGATGGTGGCGCGCAGCTCGGTGGGCTCGTTGCCGCGCAGGTCCTTGGCGGTCAGCTTGCTCATACGATCTGCTCCCGAGCGACGACCCGCGTCTGGACCGCGAGCTTGTGCTCCGCAAGGTGGAAGGCCTGGCGCGCCAGCGTCTCGTCGACGCCCTCCAGCTCGTACATGACGCGGCCGGGGCGAACCACCGCCACCCACTCCTCCGGGTTGCCCTTGCCCTTACCCATTCGGGTCTCGGCCGGCTTCTTGGAGAGGGGCTTGTCCGGGAAGATGCGGATGTACAGCTTTCCACCGCGCTTCACGTGCCGGGAGATGGCGATACGGGCCGCCTCGATCTGCCGCGCGGTGACGAAGCCACAAGACAGCGCCTGCAGGCCGTACTCCCCGAACGCGACCGTGGTCGCGCCCTTGGAGATGCCGCGCATCTTGCCCTTCATCTGCTTGCGCCATTTGACTTTCTTGGGAGCGAGCATCGTTGAGACCTTTCGTTACCTTTTGCCTTAGCCTTAGGCGAGCTTCTGACCGCGCTGAGGAAGAACCTCGCCGCGGAAGATCCAGCACTTCACCCCGATGGCGCCGTAGGTGGTGTGCGCCTCGGTGAACCCATACTCGATGTCGGCGCGCAGCGTGTGCAGCGGCACGCGACCCTCGTGGTACCACTCGTAGCGCGCCATCTCGGCGCCGCCCAAGCGGCCGGAGCAAGCGAGGCGGATGCCCTTCGCTCCGAACTTCATGGCCGTCTGCACGGCCTTCTTCATGGCGCGGCGGAAGGCGACCCGGCGCTCCAGCTGGGTGGCCACGTTCTCGGCCACCAGCTGCGCGTTGGTCTCGGCCTTGCGGACCTCCTGGATGTTCAGGAAGACCTCGTTCGACGTCAGCGCCTGAACTTCCTTCTTCAGCGTCTCGACGCCGGCGCCGCGCTTGCCGATGACGATGCCAGGGCGTGCGGTGAAGATGTTGATCTTGACCTTGTTCGCGGCGCGCTCGACCTCGACGGCCGAGACGCCGGCGTGGCCCAGCTTCTCCTTCACGAACTTCTTCAGGCGCACGTCCTCGTGCAGCCACTGCGAGAAGTCCTTCTCGGAGTACCACTTCGAGGTCCAGCCGCGGATGACGCCGAGGCGAAAGCCTACCGGATGTGTCTTCTGTCCCATGTCTTCGACCTTTTCCTTGGTTCTTACGAGACTACGTCGACGACGATGGTGACGTGCGACGTCCGCTTGTTGATCCGGTTCGACCGCCCCATCGACCGGGGCATGAAGCGCTTCTGGATGGGACCGCAGTCGATGGCCACCGCCTTCACGATCAGGGCGTCGGCATCGGCCTTGTCGTTCTCGGCCGCGTTGGCGATGGCCGAGCCCAGCACCTTCTCCATCATGTCGGCGGCCTTGCGGCGCTGGGCGCGCAGGATCGACAGCGCCTCGCCCACGGGCCGGCCGCGGATCATGTCCGCCACGACGCGAACCTTGCGGGGCGACTCACGGAAACCTCTCAAAACGGCGTGTGCCATGGTCAGTCCTTTTCCTGATTACTTCTTGGCAGGGGCGGCCGGAGCGGCAGCGGCCTTGCGGTCACCGGAGTGGCCGTGGAAGGTGCGCGTGGGCGAGAACTCGCCCAGCTTGTGGCCGACCATGTTCTCGTTCACGAACACGGGGACGAACTTCTTCCCGTTGTGAACCGCGAAGGTCAGGCCCACCATCGTCGGCACGATGGTCGAACGGCGCGACCAGGTCTTGAGGACCTTCTTCGACTTCTGCCGCTGCATGTCCTCCACCTTCTTCATCAGGTGGGAGTCCACGAAGGGGCCTTTCTTGATTGAACGAGCCATGGCTTCCTTTTCGCGCTTTCTCTAGGACCTGGGAACTTAGGACTTCTTGCCGCGGCGCTTGACGATCATGCGATCGGTCCGCTGATTCTCGCGGGTCTTCAGACCCTTCGACAGCTGGCCCCACGGGGAACAGGGGTGACGGCCACCGGAGGAACGGCCTTCGCCGCCGCCCATCGGGTGATCGACCGGGTTCATGGTGACGCCGCGGTTGTGGGGGCGGCGACCCTTCCAGCGGGTGCGGCCCGCCTTGCCGACGTGCACGCTGCCGTGCTCGATGTTGCCCACCTGGCCGATGGTGGAGCGGCAGTCGAGGTGAACGCGGCGAACCTCGCCTGAGGGCAGGCGGACCTGACCCCAGTCACCTTCCTTGGCCATCAACTGGGCGCCCACGCCGGCCGAGCGGCACAGCTGCGCGCCGCCGTTGATCTTCAGCTCGATGTTGTGGATGGTCGTGCCCAGCGGGATGAAGCGCAGGGGCAGGTTGTTGCCCGGCTTGATGTCCGCGTTGCGCGAGGACGAGATGCGATCGCCCACCTTCAGGCCGTCAGGGGCCAGGATGTAGCGCTTCTCGCCGTCGGTGTAGTGCAACAGCGCCAGGCGGGCGGTGCGGTTCGGGTCGTACTCGATGCTGGCCACCAGCGCCGGGACGCCGATCTTGTTGCGCTTGAAGTCGATGATGCGGAAGCGGCGCTTGTGGCCGCCGCCGCGGAAGCGCGAGGTGATGCGGCCGGTGTTGCTGCGGCCGCCCGTGCGGCTGGTCTGCTCGGTCAGCGCGCGGACGGGGTCATTGCCCTTGGTCAGCTCGGAGAAGTCCGGCGAGACGCGACCGCGGCTGCCCGGCGTGACGGGATTGTGTTGCCTGAGGCCCATGATCGTTTACACCCCTTCGAAGAATTCGACGTTTTGACCGGCGGCGATGGTGACGATCGCCTTCTTCCAGTGCTGGGTGCGGCCGACGAACCGACCGACCCGCTTCTCCTTGCCGCGCACGATGCTGGTGCGGACGTCGAGCACGTCGACGTTCCACAGCTTCTGCACGGCGTGACGGATCTCGACCTTGTTGGCGTCGCGGGCCACCTCGAACAGCAGCTGCGACTTGATGGTCTCCGGATCCAGCTCCTCGCCGGCCTGGCCGCCCGTCTCTTTCAGACGGGTCCCCTTCTCGGTCAGCAGGGGGCGCTTGATGATTTGCTCTGGTGCTCGCATCGCTCGCTCCTCGCTTACGCGGCCTCTGACGGGAGCGACTGCACGCGCGCTTCGATCGCGCGCACGGCACCCTCGGTCAGGATCAGGGTCTCGTGGTCCAGGATGTCGTAGACGTTCAGACCCTCGGGGGCCAGGAACTTGGACTTGGGCAGGTTGCGGACCGACTTCGAGAGATGCACGTTCTCCTTGCCGTCCACCACCACCGCCGAGGGCACGCCCAGCGCCTTCAGGATGCCGGCCAGCTGCTTCGTCTTGGGGGCGTCGAAGGCCAGCTTGTCGAGGACGACCAGCTTCTTCTCCGAGGCCCGCAGCGACAGCGCCGAGGCCAGCGCCGCGCGGCGCACCTTCTTGGGCACGGTGTACGAGTAGTCGCGCGGGTGCGGTCCGAAGACCTTGCCGCCGCCCACGAAGTTCGGCGCGCGCGAAGAACCCTGGCGGGCGCTGCCGGTCCCCTTCTGCTTGTAGGGCTTCTTGCCGCCGCCGCGCACGAACTCGCGCGTCTTGGTGGCGTGCGTGCCGGCGCGACGCGCCGCCCGCTGAGCCTTCACCACCTCCCACAGGAGGTGCTCCTTCACCGGCGTGGCGAAGACGGCGTCGGCGAGCTCGATGTTGCCCACCTTCTTGCCTTCAACGTTCATGAGGTCGATTTGCATGGCGCTCTCTCAGGTCTTGATTTCGACGTCGACGCCTGCCGACAGGTCCAGCTTCATCAGCGCGTCCAGCGTCTGCTGGGTGGGATCCAGGATGTCCAGCAGGCGCTTGTGCGTCCGGATCTCGAACTGCTCACGCGACTTCTTGTCGACGTGGGGCGACCGAAGGACGGTGAACTTGTTGATCTTCGTGGGCAGCGGCACCGGGCCGGCGACGTTCGCGCCCGTCCGCTTCGCCGTGTCGACGATCTCGCCCGCCGACTGATCCAGCAGCCGGTGGTCGTAGGCCTTCAGTCGGATTCGAATTTTCGGTGTCATGTGTATCTCGTTTGTCCTTGGGACCTTCAGAAACGAAGAACCCTCTTCCGCGGTCGGAAGAGGGTTCGAAGGGGGGCGTACTATTCCAGAATCTTCGTCACAACGCCAGCGCCAACCGTCTTGCCGCCCTCGCGGATGGCGAAGCGCAGGCCTTCCTCGCAGGCGATCGGCGTGATCAGCTCGACCTCGAGGTTCACGTTGTCGCCCGGCATCACCATCTCCGCGCCCTCGGGCAACGTC
>Ga0105237_10002222_pt1 | contig 24283 bp, 18 predicted proteins | sample KBSC24metaG_FD_81520 | JGI IMG/M metagenome (GOLD analysis project Ga0105237, IMG submission 81520) | Corn rhizosphere microbial communities from Kellogg Biological Station, Michigan, USA - KBS C2-4 metaG | ecosystem: Host-associated > Plants > Roots > Rhizosphere > Soil | place: Michigan, USA...
AAGAGTCTGCGAACGGAGTGAGAGACTCTTCGGCCGATAGGCCCATCATAGATGTTTTACGGGAGGGACTACATTTCCAACAGGCCCGATCCGTAAAATCAAGAGTCTGCGAACGGAATAGGGCTGTTGCCTATATCATGATTTTGAAATATATTTGATCCATGCTCAAATTGCTCCTTTCCCTGACCTTATTGACAGCACTTACCTCCTATGCCTTTTCACAGAAGACACCGGAGAATATCCTCACCAAGGCATCTTCTAACCTGAAGGAACCGTCTGATGCTGCCAAGGATATATATAATAAAGGCGCCGACTACTTTTCTAAAAAGGACTATCCTGCCGTCATCCGTAGCTATGAACAAGCCATAGCAATGGAGCCCGACTTTATCGACGCCTATAACAATCTGGGCCTTACTTTTTACGAAGCAGAGAAATATGACAGCGCCTTTTATTATCTGCAAAAATCTCTTTCCAGGCTGCCTGCCGGCACCACTGCCCTGATAAACACAGGATTGGTAGAAGAAAAAAGAGAGCACCTTTCCGAGGCATTGGCTTGTTATAAAAAGGTAGTGGCGAATGACCCCGAAAATCCTGAAGGACCATATAATGTTGCCCGTGTAATGGTCACCATGGGGCAGCTGCAGGAAAGTATACCTGTTGCCGAACAGGCGGAAAAATTATACGCAAAACAAAAAAGCCCGGTCATCAGCGAATGCCATCTTTTACAGCTGATTATCTACTTCAATCTGAAGGATAAGGTTAAGACAAAAAAATACCGGGACCTCTGTAAAAAAGAGGGTATGGACGTGCCCGCCGAATTACAGGGAGATCCCAACTAATTATTTCCAACCTTTCTTTGCAAAAAAAGAGGCCGTCTCGTAGAGACAGCCTCGATCTGACGCATTTGTCAGCAGATTATTTTTTGGATCAGTTCGGCTAATAGAAATTGGCCGAAGGTGTCCATGATTTATCTGTAGATTGCATGAATACCTCCTTTTCATTTGGTGAATACTAAAGTTACGAAATTATTATTACTTTATGAGGGGCATACTTCACCCCTGGCCGTTATCCTCTGACTCCATATAGTCACATTTAGATAACTTTAACAATAAATGATAAGCTATGTCAGTAACGATCGCCCTGTTGTTGGTCTGTCTCGTGTTGTCCGTCATTGTCATTGTGCTTGTGACTCGAACTACCGCCGAATTTGGCAGGCTCGATCGGCTCATCCGGGATGAGTTCAGCCGCAGCAGAGAGGAAAACTATAAAACATCCAGAGGCGCCCGCGAAGAATTGGAAGGCAAGCTCGACAGGATCAGGACCATAATGGAAAGCAATCAGGAAAAGACCAGGACCACCATGGAGGGCCACCTGGAGAAGATCAGGATCACCATGGAGGGCAGCCTCGAAAAGACCCGCGCCACGATGGAAAACAATATGGAAAGGACCCGGCAGACCTTGGAGAACAAACTAAAGTCGTTACAAGAAGACAATGCCAAAAAGCTCGAGGAGATGAGAGTCACCGTAGATGAAAAGCTTCAATCCACTGTCGAAAAAAGATTTTCTGACTCCTTCAAGCTCATCAGCGACAGGCTGGAACAGGTGCACAAAGGGCTGGGAGAAATGCAGACGCTCGCATCCGGTGTCGGTGATCTTAAAAAGGTCCTCACCAATGTCAAAACCCGCGGCAATCTGGGAGAGATACAGCTGGGCGCCATCCTCGAAGAGATCTTTGCTGCGGATCATTATGAGTATAACGCCATCGTCAAGCCGGGCAGCCAGGAAAGGGTCGAGTATGTTATAAAGCTGCCGGGGAAGAATGAAGATAACCAATCTCTCCTGCTGCCGATAGATTCCAAATTCCCGAATGAAGATTATCAACGATTGTTGGAAGCATACGACAATATGGCCAACCTTGACCCCAGACAGGTGGATGCCATTGGCAAACAGTTCGAGGCGGCCGTAAAAAAGAGCGCCAGGGACATCCGGGAAAAATATATAAACCCTCCCACCACAACGGATTTCGCCATCCTGTTCGTCCCGACGGAAGGATTGTATGCCGAGATATTGCGGCGTGCAGGACTATTCGAGACCCTAGAAGAGACTTTAAAGTCACAGTGGTCGGTCCTACGAATCTCGTCGCCTTTCTCAACAGCCTGCAGATGGGATTTCGTACCCTGGCCATCGAAAAACGTTCCAGCGAAGTTTGGGAGATACTGGGAGCCGTCAAGACGGAGTTTGGAAATTTCAGTGTTGTACTGGACAGGACCAAAAAGAAACTACAGGAGGCAGCCAATACCATCGACCAGGCAGGCGTCAGAACAAGGGCCATCGAGCGGCAGCTTAGAAAAGTGCAGGAACTGCCACAAGAGGATGCTGCCGCATTGTTAGGCCAGGATCTGGACCTGGATATGGAGGACGAGCAGGCATGATCACTTCACCACCAGCCATGTATATCCCTCGGCTGCCAGCGTCACGGTCATCTCCACCTCGGAGAGCCCATTCAGCTTGTATTGCTGCGGCGCCCCTTCTCTTTCACTGATCGATGCGTGGTCCGTAAGCCCCGTATAATACAAAGGCAGCCGTATCTTACGGGTAATGGTCTGCTTTTCCGGATTGAACAGCAATACAAGACCTCTCACCGCACCCTCCGCACTGGCATGCATCCACCCATCCCAATCCCTGCCGTCGGCCCTACGCAGATGTATAATATCCGAATTGAGTATATCACGATAGCGCTTGTACCAGTCCACCACCTGCACCACCCTGAGACGGGTCTGCTCCGTATCATACAGTCTTGGTCCCCTGTAACAGGCTTGCACACCCGCTCCATAATACTGCATCATCAATTGCTCATAATCTTTCAGATGATCCTGCAGGGGCTCCAAAATTGCTTCCGGTCCCCCACCCTGGTATTTTGTCAATGGTACGAATCCCCAGCTCATGGAAGGAGTCTTTTCCCACAGGCCGTCAAATATGTTTTGTCTGTTGAGGATCATCTGGTGGTCGCGGGGAAGAGAGAAGTTCACCTCCCTGTAGCCAAGCGCGATCTTATTGGTCCCGTCCAGCAAATACCAGTCGGGAGCATTGATATAGATGCCACGCTGGTTGCACCAGTGATAAAGCCCTTTTTGCAGCTCCATCTGCGCCCACTGGGAATCATCCAACCCCTTGTGTCCCGGATGTTTGGTAGAAGCGCATACATCACCCGGATAGGGCCCGTCATTTTCGAATATATCGAAGCCCGTAGCCGTAAAAAATCTCTTTAGCCTCGCCAGATAGCCCAGCCCCCATTTACTGCCCAGACAGGGAGCATATCCAAAAAAAGCCGCTTTATCGGGCTGCCCCGTGGCCGGATCGATCACGTCGTCCTCATCGCTGATACGACGGCTGCTGAAGAGGCTATACCCACCGATGCGGATGCCTTTTTTATGCGCATAGTCCGCCAACCCCTTCCAGCGGCGAAGATTGGCGGCGCTGGTATCTTCCAGGTTACAATGACTGCCAAAGCTGAGGATCACCGCCTCATAGCCCGTAGCGACACATTGATCCACCGCCGTCCGTACCTGGTCGTCGTTCTGGCTTACCAGGTGTAGAAAGATCGGGTTCTCCGTCGTCCACGGCGCCACGATACGGTACATATGACGGATAGCCAGTCCCCTCCTCTCTCTATCATAGCCATCGATGAGCAGCTCATGCGTCCGCACCGACTTGAACGTTGCTCCATCCGCCAGATCGACGCCCGTCACCTTCTCAGGATATACTTCCGCTACAACGGGCGTATGAAGATCATAGTTCACCTGTGAAGTATAACTCGTGTCTGCCCGCCAGTGCAGGGTCTGATCGCTGATGTCATAACGCATGGCGTTGTTGAACGCATAGTTGGTCTCCATATAAATGCCATGCTGGACGGCCAGTTTGTCTTCTTTACCCACGACAGCGCTTTCTTCTTCCACGATGCCCAGTATCTCATTCTTCACTGCTCCGGCCCTAACCGTCCGCCCGCTCTTGTTCTCTACAGACACCCATTTAACGATCAGCGGGATGCCATCGTAAAGCTCATAATGTACATCCACGGCAATACCCTTCAACACCGGCAAGGCGGATGTATAATGCATCGTCAGGGATATGCCCGTAGCGGTCTTCTTACGCGCCGCCCAGCCCACAGGCTTCCATAAAAGATAGGGTTTTAAGAGACCTACTTCCAGGGATTGGTATTGGAAAGTGGCATTGGCATGAAGGTCCTGCAGCCATTCAGGCAGGAAGTAAGCATTCTCCGATTGACCCGCGGCGCCGCCTACAGCGTATTCCACCCCATCCAGGGCAATGTTTGCTTCGGGCTTTATGGAGCGTAGCAGCTGTTGCCCATTGCTCATATTCCGGTAGTCGAAGCAGACGGCATCCGGCAAAAGGGAAAATGACCGCCGGACCAGTCCGTTGAAAAGAATGATTTGTTTGCTGTCGGCAGTCCGGTAGACGGCTGCCTTTGTGTCGGGAGGATGAACAAGCCAGTCATCCTGGTAGGGTTGATCCAGCGAGGAGGTCCATAGAGGGAGGCCGGCCAGGGATTGGGCGGAGGCGGCAGCGCCCGTGATCAGGGTAATAACAAATGGCAGTAATTTCTTCATTCGGCTAGCAGATGATCATGGAAGATAGAGATTTATGGCACATCCTAATATATTAATTTTCTGTTATAGGCAAAAAACGTTACATTTAAACAAGCTTTATCTCCAACCTATGACCAGCCTGTCGTCCGAATAGTTGCAGCTGAATCACACTAAGGAATTTCATTAAAACTCCATTGGATGAGATGCAATAATTGCGGATTTGATAATGCCAGCGATGCTACTCATTGCATCAAATGCAATATGCTGCTGGATAAAACGGCGGTGGTAAAACAGGCGCCCGTTCCCAGCCAGCAGGAAGCCTCTTATGCCGGCACTATTTTGGACAGTCAGCTCGACAGGCTGTCAAATTCACAGGAACAAGACACTGCGCCTCCCTCATTGATCCAATGTACATATCCTGATTGCGGCTATCCTTATTCCAGTGAACTAAAGGTCTGTCCCCGATGCCAGCGGCCTGCCGTTCCTGCCCGGTCCTTCACGGGAACCATCGATCCATACCGTGTTAAATCCAGCGTGGACGCACCCGCATCTCCTGTCTGTTACCTGCTGCCCGTTGCCAAAGAAGGCGATCCCCCGGAAGAAGTGCCTAAAAAACTGGCGTTTACTTTCCAGGACTTGTCTATCGAGCTCAACCGCTCGAATTTAGATCCGGGCAACTCCAGTATTACGGGAAAGGTACAGGCGGAGCTGACCTACGAAGACGGGACCTGGCGGATGAAGGACAGGAGCGAGCTGCAAACCACCTTTTTACTGGCTTCGACACCTACACCTCTAAAAGACGGTGATATCCTATTGTTGGGCGACCGAAAGTTCATATTCAGCATGACCCCTGGCCAATGAATATCCATCCGCAACAAACAGCAGTGCTGTTCGGCAGTTATGAAACTCCCAGAAGGTTCGTGGCTGCGAAAGGGAATGCCATTGATGGATATGAAGTGCTGGACCAGTTGGGAGAAGGTACTTTCGGCGCCGTCTATAAGGTCCGCAGCCCGGAGGGCGAGATCCTCGCCATGAAGGTGATCAAGCTCTGGGAGATCGCTTTCGAAAAGGAAAGGCGCGCTATCATCAGCCGCTTCGTCCGCGAATTCGAGATCGCTTCTACTCCTTCCCAATACCTGGTCAAGAGCTATGGATATGGCAAGATACAAGGCAACCCCTACATCACGATGGAGTATTGTGCAGAAGGTTCGCTGGGCGCCTGGATCGGCAGGTTCGGACAGCATCCCCGTTACAACCACATCGCGCGCCAGATATTGCTGGGACTGCGCGAACTGCATACCAGAGGTTATTTTCACCGGGATATCAAGCCACAAAATATTCTCCTGAAGGACAACAGCACGGCCCTGCTGACGGATTTCGGCATTGCCGGGCAAAAGAACAACCGTCTGACGGTCACTAATATATTCGGGAAGGTGGAACAAATATTCGGCACCTGGGCCTATCTCGCACCGGAACAGGCCAACAATAAAGTGGCATTCAAAGCGCTGGATGCAGTCACGGATATCTTTTCATTGGGGGTGATGATGTTCGAGCTCTTTACGGGGCAGTATCCTTTCCCGCCGTATAAGATCGACAGCGAACGGGACCTGGTAGACTACCTGGAGAATGCCAAAAAGGGCTTATATACCAATATCCACCGGCTGCAGCATCTCCTTCCCGAACCCTGGACAGCGATCCTGCACGCCTGCCTGGACCCCGACTACCAGCATAAGAGAGTGAATAATGTCAACAGTATCCTCCAAATGCTGGGATATACCCCCGAGAAGGAGACGGTCCTGCCCTACCATCCGGCATCCAGCACCCTCGGCCTCCAGGTCACTTACGGAGAAGATATGCACCGGGTGTATAATCTGAACCGGCTATTGCAGGACACAGGTCAGCATATCCTCACGCTGGGCCGCAAAGATCCTTCCGTCACCAATCACGTCGAGATCACGGAAAATCAGACGGCCTTCATCTCGAGACAGCATGCTACTATTGAGAGGTGGACCGAGCCCGCCTGCTGGACCATCCGGGACGGACAATGGACAGAGGGTGAATGGAAGGCCTCCATGAATCATGTGTACGTGAACTCCCGGCGTATCGACCAGGGTGGTACCAGGATAAAACCAGGCGATATCATTACGCTGGGGGATACAGTCCTCAAAGTGATACTTATCGATGACCTTTCGAATGGAAAAGCTCCGGCCCACTAATCCCGCCCTTTGGGAACCAGATAATAACCGGATAGCATCCGGTGGCGATACCAACGTCTGAAAACACCGTTCCTACATTTGATAAAAATAGATACCATGTCTACTACCATTCATCAACCCACTGCTACGGAAAAGTTTTCCAAGTCCATCGGCGGCACCTTGAAATCCGTCATGAATGCAGGCTCCCGGACCTATTTCATCCTGGAGCACAAGTCGAATACGGAAAAACACCCTATGGGTCAAAGCTCCCCCTATATAGGGGACTATATCGAGCTGGGACGTGGTAATAAATATGCCGTCAGCTTCGGCGAGGACTCTCCCACGGTCAGCCGGCCTCATGCCGCCATCATCCGCAAGAATGACGGCTGGATAATAAAACCCTTGTCCAGGACCAACCCTACGCTGGTCAACGGCGCCCGCATTGCGGACGAGACCTCGCTGCACAATGGAGATGAGATCCAGCTATCGCTGAATGGTCCCCGCCTGTCTTTCCTTACCCCGGTAAATAATAAAGTAGGCACGATGGGCATGACCATCCGTATGAAGGCCTTTATGAAAGAAGCTGTCCGTCCTTACAGGAAGGCCCTGAGCCTGGTCATCCTGGCCTTTCTTCTCATCATAGGGGGGCTGGTATATTACGGGCAGCAAAAGAACGCCTATTATTCCAAGCTGTTCCAGGATCAGCATGAGATCAACCAGCACCTGGCGGACAGTCTTAAAAGGGCCAATAACGAAAATACTGCTATCAACCGCCGCCTGGTCCAGCTCACAAAGAAACTGGACAAAGTGGAAAAGGCCGGCGCCGGAGCCGGAAGCAACGGTCAGCCCATCTCGGAAAGCACTTCCGGCGCCGCCCTGAAAAACCTGATACCGAATGTGTATTATATCCTCACCCAAAAGGCGGTGTATACCATCGGCAATGAGACAAAGGAAGTAGCCTTTTCGATCAGCGGCACGGGATTCCTGTTAAACGATGGCCGGTTTGTCACGGCCCGACATGTGGTGAATCCCTGGTCGTTCGTGCGTTTTTCGGGAGGGGATGATGAGGGCAGCAAGACGGAACTCCTGTTGAACCTGGTAGCAAGCAACGGCGGAAAAGTGGTATTGTATATGACGGCCTTTTCTCCAGACGGCTCCAAGTTCAACCTTACCAGCGAGGATTTCACGCTGGATGACAGCCAGGATGAGAAGAAATCCAAAACGGATGAGGAAGGTAATACCTATGTCTTCTCGCTGGCATCCCTGAAAGGTGGCTCCGACTGGGCCTATGCAAAGACAAATATGCGGGGACAGATCGAGTATGACGGACAGGCATCGACCCGGTTGGAAGCCACCACCCGCCTCCATATACTGGGTTATTCCCTCGGCATAGGGGTCAACAGCGCATCCGATATCAAACCCACCTATAACGAATGCCTGGTTTCCAGGGATGGGCTGGACAATGGGGTGATCGATATCTCCAGCAGGGGGTTCGACCAGGGCAATTCCGGCGGTCCTGCCTTTGTCGTCTCGGGTGACAGGTATATAGCGGTAGGGATCATATCCGCAGAAGTAGGCAACCAGGGCTTCCTGACACCTATCAACAGCATTCGATAAGATCTTAAAATCATTTACATGAGCCGTACGTGCATCACTATACTGGCGCTGCTGTCGATGTCCCTGCCGCTGACTGCCCAAACGACGTCCTCCATCGATGCCTCTTTTATATCCGGCGATCAAAAGCTGGTCCGGATGGCCATCGACAGCTCACTCTGTATCCTGCGACAGGAATATACGCTGACCAATCGCAGCGGCAATGAATATGGACGCAATGGCAAAAGCTATTTTGGAAAGGCCTATACCATTGGCGTGCTGGCAGTGGGCAGGATCTGGACGGACAGCCGCATCCTCCGGCCCTGGGATGAGGATGGGAACTACGACCGGTTCAGAACCATCGACTCGATCAAGCCCCTCCTGTCTGGGACCTTTGTACGGAAGGTGGTCAGCTCCGGATATACGGCGGTGCGGGCGGATACGTCCTTGCACAGCACCGACAGCGCATTGGCTGTTTACCATTCACCGGATACATTGCCCAGCATTTCGCTCGTCAATAATTACCGGGACCGTGGAGGCTGGCTGGTCGTCGTGGCCAGCCGGGAGGCCATCGGCATGAGCGACACGCTGCCTGTCGGATATACTATCTATAAGGCACAGCCGCAATTTACTGCCAAAGGGACCAGGGGCTATCTGAAGAACATGCCTGTTAAAGAGAATGTCATCGGAGGGGTCTATTTCCAAAGCAGCGTCCGGCTGGGCAGGATAATATTCGCTGCTGCAGGCATACTGGGAAAAGACAAGGAGGGTTGGTACATACAGCTGTTCCCTGCCGGGGAAGCGGGGCGGGCGGCGGATGACCTTACCCCATTGAAGGATCAAAATAATCTACGCTAATTCATATGTTATGGCGGAAAAAAAATTAACACTGGAGATGGTAGCCAGGACGGATACGGGGAGGGAAAGGGAGATCAATGAAGACAATTTCCTGGGGACTTCCAACTACAGGCTTGCGGACTGGTTCCTTCCTGCGGAACCTTATACGGACGCGGGGTCGATGATGGTTGTTGCCGACGGGATGGGTGGATTGAATGCAGGAGAAGTCGCTTCCAGGATCACAGTGGACAGCGTCAGGGAATTCCTGCGGCAGTATGAGAAGCTCCCGGCATCGGATGGCGCCGTCCGGAACATATTGTCGAAAGCCATTCTGTACGCCCACAAAGAAGTGGTTGAGCACAGCATGAAGGACAGCGACACGCATGGCATGGGTTCCACGGTTGTCATCGGGCTGGTAGCACACCGGAAGATACATTTTTGCTGGAGCGGCGACAGCCGGGGATATGTATTCCGGCAGGGGAAGCTCCGGCAGTTGACAAAAGACCACTCCTATGTACAGTCCCTGGTGGACGAAGGCAAGCTGTCGGCAGAACAGGCGCACCTCCATCCCGAGAGCAATGTGATCCTCCAGAGTATCGGTGATCCCGACAGAGATCCTCAACCGGACTATGCTTCTCTTCCGCTGAGCGATGGTGATGTACTCCTCCTTTGTTCCGATGGAGTGAACGCTATGGTGCAGGATGCGGAGATCGGTTCGCTGCTGGCTGTTCATGCCGGCAACCTGGCCCAGTGCGCCGAAAAGATCGTCGAGGCAGCCAATCAGGCGGGAGGGGTCGACAATATAACTGTCCTGCTGAGTAAGGTCGTGGCGGGAGCCGGCATAGTAGAACAGCCTGCCGGTACAGAGGCCGCCACGCTGGACCCTTTTGCCCAGGCAACGCTCAAAGTGCATAAAAGAAAGGGTAAGAACCGATGGCTCATCTTTCCTGTGCTGCTCCTCCTGCTGACAATGGGATTTTTGGTGGCGCCCATGATCGGCAAGCGTCAATCGATCCCGCCACCGGGAGCGCCGGCAATGGACAAGTCCACAGCAGCCGGGCAAAAAAAAGAGAGTGACAGCACACCGCCTAAAAAGCATCCGGAGAAGAATGAGGTGCGGGTTCCGGGGAAGGGGCAGCGGACGGACAGCACGAGGCTGACTCCCATCGACTCGGACAAACACAAGGAGCTGTTGAAAAAAGTAGAAGAAAAAATTAATGAAAAAAAGCCTGCCGATACGGTGAAACACCCGCTGGAGCAGACAGACCGCATATAATAACCAATAATAAACTTCTTATGCTGACATTGCAACCAGGCGATGTATTTGCCGAACATTACCAGCTGAAACGCCTGATCGACACGGGTGGATTCGCAGAAGTATGGGAAGCCACCTTTCTAACTGCGGGCAATACTGTCGCCTTGAAAATATATCCGAAGCTGGATGCGGAAGGAGTGAAGAACATAGAAGACGAATATCTCAACCAGTCGGAGCTTTCCCATTCCAACCTGTTGATAGCACGTTATTTTGGGAAATACAACGGTTATCCCTACCTGGAAATGCGTTATTGTTCAGGAGGCAATGCCTCGGCCCGGCTGGGTTCATATTCGGAAGGGGACATGGCGCGCTGCATCGCGCAGATTGGTTCGGCCCTGGCTTATCTCCATGCCAACGGCATCGTACACCAGGATGTCAAGCCCAATAATTTTCTCCTGGACGCGAAAGGCAATTATTATGTGGCTGACCTGGGCCTGAGCCTTCGGGTACGGAGCACGATACGGAAGTATACCCAGTCGAAGAATAACAAGGCGGACAGTATCTATGCCGGTGTCACGCCTCCGCCTTACCGGGGACCTGAGCTCTATGACCGCAGCGGCGGTACGGCGCCGGGACCTGTCATGGCCTCGGATATCTGGGCCCTGGGAGCTTCTTTGTATGAAATGATCACGGGAGATGTGCCCCTGGGTGAATTCGGAGGGCTGATGCAATTGAACCAGCCGGACCCGCCCAATCTACCGGAAGGGTTCTCCGCCGAGCTCAACCATATCATCAAAAAATGCCTTTCCAGGCAGACCTGGGACAGGCCCAGGGCCGTGGAGCTCCAGCAATGGGCACAGCACTATCTTGACAAGGGGACCTATGGGGTGACGATGGGAGTAGCGACTGTACAAGAGGATGGCGGCGCGGTTCGGGACGGGGGTACGATCAGGGATGGCAGTACAGTTCGGGACGGCAGCAAGGGTCAGGGCGATGGAAGGACGGGTGATAGCAAAGGTGGCGGCGGAAGGAAAAAGATACAATGGGTCGTCATTGCCGCAGTGGTTATTCTTGCAGCCTTTGGAATAAAATGGGCGATCGACAAGGGTCAGCCCCCAAAGGTCGTTGCATCTCTCGACCCGGGAATGTCGATGACAGTGAAGAAGGATACGCCTGAAAGGATCGTGGATTCCCCGGTGAAGAAAGGACCCATTAATAATATCAAGGACACCGGTTCCAAAACAAACCCGGTTGCGCCGGCCACCCCCAAATCCACTGTGATCGAACATCCCTCCATCGGGACAAGGCCCAAGAGCGGCTATATCGACATCGTCCGGGTCGAAAGGACCAGCTCCAGTCTGAATATCACCTTCCGGGTGAAAAAGTTCGCCAATAACGCCACCGTCAGCATCTTCGGCCCGGAAGACCCTGATCATTGCTTTTATGTACTTGCGGGCGGGAAAAAATACAGGCTGATGTCGGTAGATAAAAAAGGCAAGGGTATTTCATTCACCTCGGACTTCCTTTCTTTCACGGCAAGCTTTGCGAAAATCCCGGATTATATCACGCAGATCAACGTCATAGAAGGTGAGGACCAGGACAGCCCGGATCTGAACTACTGGAACTTCCGTGACGTCAGCGTCACCAACAATTAATCAAAACGTATAAAAAATACCAACATGAGCAAAAAACATTTTCTTCTTTTAACAATGGTATTCATTGCCTGTGCACTGCAAGCCCAAACTTCGGTACCAAATATGATGCAGACCTCCATCACCAAGATAAAAGTATCCAGCGGGGAAGGGCGGATCATCGAGCGGACCTTCTCGGATGTCATCTTCAAGGACGACAGCACGGCCACCAATTGCTGGTTCTACCACCGCATGTCCTCCAGCAACACCTATCGTATCAACGCCTTTGCCCCAGGCGAGAATGTATCGGCGATGAACATATATGTATATTATAAAGACGGCAATGACAAATGGCAGCTGGCGACCAGCAATTCCAGCGCGAGCAATGATGTCAGCTTACGCTTCAGCCCCCAGGTCAGCAGGTTCTATGCCATCATGGTGAAGGGTTCACTGCGGACTAATATCAATAATGCGCTGTTCAATCTCATCATCGAGCGGGAATAGCCTTTACCCATTCATTCAACCTTCATAATACAACGTATATGAGATCAAAACTATTTCTTCTTATTATGGCGCTCGGCATCTGTGGCATGGCCGGCGCACAGGTCAGCAGCTATGATTATATTAAGGCCATCTGCGACAAGATCACCAATATGGACAGGGACATGACCCAGCGATTCGGGGACACAATGGTAGTGCGCCGCGTTGAAACAGGCGTTCTGTCACAGAGCAGCGACGGACTGACGGCATTTACCGAACGTACGCTCTATGCCGGCAAAACCTATCTGTTGTATGTTTTCACCGACAGGCGGGTGACTGATCTGAAGATGAATATCTATGCCCCGGCAGGCAGCCAGTGGCAGCTCATGCAGACAGTGGATAAGAATTCGAACAGGAACAAGGCTGCGGATGATATGTATGGCGACTACGAGCTGTATTTCATGAAGCCGGATACCACGGCAAAGTATAAGGTTGAAATTGCCGCCCCTGCCGGTAATGTTACGGCAGCCCGGTATGGTATGATCATCTGGTCGAAAGAGCTTGGCAATACGGAAAGCAACCCCAACTCATCCGGCGGTACCGGGGGGACATCCGGCACTAATGGCAATGGTTCCAGCAGCACGGGCAGTACCTATTTCAGTACGGAGAGAAAGAATACCTGCTACTGGGACGCCCAGCAGAGGCAATACAGGAATTGCCAGGAAGACGAGGCTGCCACTCTGTTCGTATTGAATGCCAACAAGACGATGTTCAAGCATACCACGGATCAGATGACCAGCTCTTATTATGTGCAACATACAGAGTACGACAGCACGAACAGGCTCATGAAGTATGATGTTGTAAGCGATGCTGGCAACAAATACACTTTCATGGTCCGGACCGACGGCAGTTCTCTGACGATCTTTTGCGACAAGGGCGATAATTCTTACATTATTAAGTATTCCATCCGGAGAAAGTGGACGGATTGAATGTCCCCGGCTATTCGCCTTCCAGGAACAGGAACCGCTTATTGCCAAATACGATGATATCTCCTTTTTGAATGGTGGCCGGCTTTATCACCTGGATATAGGTGGTCTTATACCGGCTGCCGTTCTCCAGTTCCCATTTACCTTCTTTATAATGGATCAAGGCCTGCACCTGGGAAGTGATGGTGTTGTTGTCGGGCCCCAGGTTATTTCTGTTCAATATCAAAGGCTTTCCGGTAAATTCCAGCTGCAGGACCTCATCCGTGGGCTGTTCATTGTCATCGATGGCCACCAGGCTGCACCGGATGGTCTCCCTATAAGGTGCTACGGTCTCCTGCCGGCGGCCGTCCGTGTCCTGCCGGAAAGCTCCGGGTGGCAGGGTTCCGGATGTTTTGTCGAAAGCCGAGATCCATTCATTCCTGTCTATACCTGTATAAATATAACAGCCCATGATGAACATGTCCTTGAAGGTAAGCTCCGGCTCCTGCGATCCGTAAAAGATAAGTTTCCTCAATACATTGGCCGATGTGCTCAGGCCCAGTTCGCCGAGCCGCCTGCTCCTTTCAACGTCCTTTTCCTGCAGCCATTTCCTGAGAGTGAGCTTAAAAGGGCTCTCTGTCAGAGAAGCGGTATAATCGCTGACCTTATTTACATCGAGGAGCTGTTCACGCATCATTTCACCTATGGCTTCGTAGTATTTGATACTGCCGGTGATACGCCGGAGAAAGTGTTGAGGGTCCTCCTTTGTCACGGCACAGTATTTCTTTACGATGGCCTCCCGCAGAAAAGCAATCTCATCGCGCAGGATAGTGATATTATACATATTTGAAGTTTATCAAAACATCGCCTTCTGCACCACTCCATCGTCATTACCCAGGGGCGGCAGGTCCGGATAGACATAGGGCGCGTTCTTTGGCTTCCCGTCTGGCCGGGGGCTTCGACCCCGTATGCTGAACACGGGTACAGGCACTATCTGGTCAGAAGGCATCTCATAATCCAACATCTTCTGCATCTCCTCGTCCGTCAGGTCGGGCTTCAGCCACTCCATCTCCATCTCCTTTGGCAGGAACAACGGCATCCTGAAAGCATTAGACCCGCCATTATGGATCTGCCGCATCACTTCATTCCCCGCACGGGTGATCAGCGTAAACATCCCTCTCACTTCCCCCGTCTCAGGATCAGAGGGTAGCTTGGTATTATAGTGGTATAACCCCGGGATACAGTACATATCCCTGTCCTTCAGGGTCACGTGATACGGCACTTTGTTCTTCCAGCCTTTGATCTCGCGATGCTCGTAAATACCCGTCACGGGGATAAGACAGCGCTTTTTCCGTATCCTGTTCCAGAAACTGCGTTTGTCATCCAGTATCTTTTCGCTCCGGGCATTGACCATGGATTTCCGCATGGCCTTGATCTTTTCCGGAGTATCCATATATTCGGCAATGATGCCCCATTCAAAATATTTCCGGTGATAGGCGCCGTCCTCCAGCGTGATGACGGGGTATCTGTTATGACCCAGCGCCAGAAAATGCATACCCATGTCCAGATCGAAGTTGATCTCCCCGTCGTGGGACAGGTTAGGGAAATAATTGTCTATCAGCTGCAGGGCAGAATAAAAAGCAATATCGAGACACATAGTAAGGTTATTTCAGTATTGTTCGATGGTCTCGAAAGGTACCATATCCTCTTCGTGACCATGGCTAAATTTAATAAATAGTTCTCCAAACTCTTCGTATAATCCCACTTGTATTTCACCGCCTTCGTTCTGCGCCCGCCAGTTGGGATGATGCTTATTGATATAGCGGCGGATCTTCTGTTGATAGGGCGTTGGGGGCTTCCATTCCACCCCCTTTTTGGCGGCATAAAAGATCTTATATCCAAAAGGCTGTCCCGCCGCAATACCCAGCTTCTCCAAATGCCCGGGAATAGCGGCGTCGTACAAAAACGCGTTCCTATCCCGCGACAGCGCCGCCATATGCTGCTCTGCCAGGGTCTTCTCTTCCCCTTCGTACCCTCGTATCAGAAAGGCGGCTTTTAATCGCGCCTCCATTCCCCGTGGAAAAGTCTGCCGGACAAACCATCGCTTGCCCTTGTCGACCTGGTCCTTGAGAAGCCCGCTGGTGAGTAATGGAAATGGGTTGTACATACATCCCCAATGTACGACATTTTACCAGGCGACCTACCAGGCGGCCGGGACCGCCAGCCCCTATCTCACGGCATTGGTTCCCGCCGGCCGCACCCCTACCGCCCGCATGAGCGAGGCTTCTCCGTATCGCCGCTTGATGGAATCAATCGACTGGTACAGATTGATCATTTCCTGCGTATCCTCATACAGCTTGATCTGATAATTGCCCGGCACCAGGCGGGTAAAACGTATTCCCAGCAGCCGTATCAGCAGCCGGCGGTCATACAGCTTGTCGAATATCTCCTGCGCCGTCTGCAGCAGCACCAGGTCGGCGCTCGTATAGTCGATCGTCTTTTGTTTTACAACCGTATCGAAGTTCGAATACCGCAGCTTCACCGTCACACAGCCTGTCAGCTTGTCTTGTTTGCGTAGTTCGAAGCCGATGGATTCTGTCATACGCACCAGCTCTGCATGAAGGAATCTCAGATTGATCGTATCCGTCTCGAAGGTCCGCTCCGTAGAGATGGATTTCTGTTCCCGGTAAGGTATGATCGGGCTCTCGTCCAATCCATTTGCCTTTCGCCAGAGGTCGATACCATTCTTGCCCAGCAGCGTCTCCATCATTTCAATAGGTATCTCGCTGAGTGTCCGGATCGTCTCCACACCTCGCCGTACCAGCTTGTATGCCGTCTCCTTCCCGATGCCCGGCAATTTGCCGACAGGCAGGGGTGCGATGAAATTCTTCTCTTCTCCAAATGGGATCTCGATCTGTCCGTTTGGCTTTACTTCGTTGGTCGCCACCTTGCTGATCAGCTTGTTGCTGGCAAGGCCATACGAGACAGGCAGCCCGCTCTCTTTCAATACCCTGTCCCTTAACTCCCGGGTAAAGAGGCTGCACCCAAAGAACTTATCCATCCCCGTAAGGTCGATATAGAACTCGTCGATGCTTGCCTTCTCGAACAGCGGGACATTGTCCCCGATGATGTCGGTGACGATGCGTGAGTGTTTGGAATAAGACTCCATATCACCCCGGATAACCACGGCTTCCGGACAGAGACGACGGGCCAGCTTCATCGGCATGGCGCTGTGGATACCAAACCGCCGGGCTTCATAGCTGCAGGCGGCTACCACACCTCTGTCACCCGATCCCCCGACCAGCAGGGGTTTGCCTTTCAGGCGGGAATTCTTTAAACATTCGACAGACACGAAAAAAGCATCCAGGTCAAAATGCGCGATATGTCTTTTATCATATGTGATCATAATTTCTTTGTTTTATCCCCGCTTTTTCCATTTTCACCACCTCGATACTATACACCCCAAACTCCACCACCACTTTGCCCGTGATCTTATAAAACCCCGCCCTCGGCGGATACGCCGCATGCACCTGGGGAAAATGCACCGTGTCTATCCAATCCTTGTTCCTATCCAGGAAGGTTCCAAAGCTCATCGTCTCCCCCTTGATGGTACGCACGGGCTTGTGGGTAATATGATAGGCCAGGACCGTGACAATCCTGCCTGCATGGGCCGACAGCTCTCTCGCAGGCACATAGCGCGATGGGTCATCATCCACCAGCACAAAAGGGTCACGCACCGGGAATCCTAATAGCTCTACTTCATCGTAGATGTCATCCAGCTCATACACCGGAAGGTCAGGCAGCGCCAGGATCATGGGAGCCTCTTTAAATAAAGGCTGGTGGGCAGGTATCAATGCCCGGCTGGTTTTTTGTACAAAATCCCCCTCCCACAACAGCTGCTTCTTACTTCTTCCTGTGCAACGCAGGGCTCCCACCCGGATAAGTATCTCCAATGGTTCCGCCGTTATTCCTGTCCGTTCAATAAAGTCTGTCAGATGCAAATAAGGGCCTCCCATCCGCCGCTCTTCCAGTATCTTGTCAATGAACGACTGGTCCAGCCCCTTGACATGAACAAAACCTACATACGCATCCTCTCCGGAGATGTTAGTGAAGCCGTCACTGTTATTGATACAGGGCGGATGTACCGTTGCCCCTGTTTTCATCAGCTCGTAGAAATACAGCTCCCGGCTATAGAAACCGCCAAAATTGTTGATCACCGCTACAGCAAACTCCATAGGATAATATGTCTTTAAATACAGGCTCTGATAACTTTCCACGGCAAAGCTGGCAGAATGCGCCTTGCAAAAGCTAAAGTCTGCAAAGCTTTCAATCTGTCGCCATACCTCCTCAATGGTCGCTTCCGGATAGTCGAAGCTTCTACAGTTCGTAAAAAATTTTTCTTTTAGCTGGACAAGGTGTTTCTTACCCCGGTATTTTGTACTCGTCGCCCGTCGTAGCAGGTCCGCATCCGCCATATCCATCCCCGCCCAATAGTGCGCTACTTTCAACACATCTTCCTGGTAAACCATCACACCATAGGTTTCCTCAAGCAGTTCCTTCAGCCTGGGATGCAGATATTCGAATTTGTCGGGGTTGTGGAATCTGTAAATGTATTGTTGCATCATTCCGCTCCGCCCCACTCCCGGCCTGATGATCGAGCTGGCGGCTACCAGCGTCCTGTAATCGTCGCAATGCAGCTTCTGTAAAAGGTGCCTCATCGCGGGGCTCTCGATATAAAAACAGCCGATGGTATTCACATTCCTGATCTGTGCCTTGACCCGGGGGTCGCTCATGAATTTCTGTACTTCATGTATGTTAATATCGATCCTCTTATTCCGGCGCACCCAATGGATACATTCCTTGATATGCCCCAACCCTCGTTGACTCAGCACATCCAGCTTGAACAGACCGATATTCTCCGCCACGAACATATCCAGCTGCGCCGTCGCAAAACCCTTTGGCGGCATATGCACAGCACACCAGTTCGACAGCGGCTCCTCGCTGATCAGCACCCCCCCTGCATGTATGCTCATATGGTTGGGAAAATTCTGTAATAGCTTCCCATATTGCAGTATTGTCCGCTGGATATTCCCTTCCTCTTTCTTTTTCATAAAATTCTCGCCGCGCGCATCCCCATTGTAATACCCCTTCTCCGCCAGCATGTCGATCTCTTCCTTGGGCAAACCGAATACCTTTCCCAGCTCCCTTATAATCGCATTGTACTGAAAGGTCGAATAGCTGCCCAGCAACGCCACATGCTGCTTACCATAGCGTTTGAATAAATAGTCTATCACCTCGTCACGGTCGGTGTAGGAGAAGTCGATGTCGAAATCAGGCGGACTCGTCCGCTGTGGGTTCAGGAAGCGTTCGAAATAGAGATCCAGCTCGATGGGATCTACATCCGTGATCTGCAGACAATACGCTACCAGCGAGTTTGCCCCCGAACCCCTGCCCACATGATAAAATCCCCTGTTTTGCGCATACCGGATCATATCCAGCGTAATGAGGAAGTACGCATTAAAACCCATCTCGTCGATGATCCGCAGCTCCTTTGTCAGCCGCTCCGCAGCCTTTTTATTTGCCCCATACCGCATGAGAAATCCTTCCCGCGCCAGCTTTTCCAGTAGCACCCGGTCATCCTCTTTCGAAGCGCTGAATACCTTCTTGTTCTTGTCCTTCCCAAACTCCATTGTGATATTACAATCATCCATCAGCCTGTACGTGTTCACAAGAATGGATGGGTATCGCTGGAAGGCTTCGATGATCCTGTCAGGCCCCATAAAGTACTCGTCCTGGCCGGCCTGTTCTTCCACGGGCAGTTTGGAAAGAAGTACGTTCCTGTCGATGGCTCTTAACAACCGGTGAAGATTATAATAAGTCTTATTCTGGCAGGTCACCGGATGCCTTGCTACGAATTTTTCCGGGTAACGATCCAGTGGCAGGCGCACCAGCTTCAGTACCTCTCCCGGCAATACTCCAATGTATTCATTAACCTGCAATTCCTCCGGCAGACGGCTACCCAATGGATAGATGACAAATCCATCGTCCGGGCCGTCGAAAAAGGGTACCCCATCCGCCCCCTCCGGAAAATCCGTCTTTTCTACCAGGTGTCCCGATAGAAATTCATTGATCCACCGGAATCCCCGATTATTCCTCGCCAAAAGAATATACAACAGCCGGCTGCCGTTACGTATCTCGGCCCCCAGAACAGGCTTTATATTCTTTTCCCTGCAGTATTGCACAAAATCCCAGGCATCACAGGTGGTGTTGATGTTGGTCAGCGCCATTGCCCGTACTCCTTTCTCAGCCCCTTCGTTGACCAATTCTTCCGTCGAATATGTTCCGTAGTGAAAACTGAAATATGTTTTGCAGTTGAGGTACATGAGTGTTGCGCTTGAGAAATAAAAGTAACATGAATACTAATTTTTTTAGTATTCGCATCCTGGAGCAATAACTGCGGTCGAAAAAGTTTTTCCAGTGGGATGACCTCATCATGACGACAAATATCTCTTAAAAAGTAAAAGCCATCCCAGTGATCTGGGATGGCTTTACAGGAACGAAGGTCGCTAAGGGATCTGCGGTACATCACCGTCTTCAGAGATAATAGGACAGGTCCGGCAATGGTTATGGAAATCAGGCACTAGAACAACCTTATTTTTTAACCTCTAAAGTTACTTTCACTTTTCTCCGCATTTCTTTTTGCTGTCTATATTCCTTTCTCCACAGTTCCATTACGACATCGAGGTCCAGGTCGCTTAAAACTGCGATGCTTTCTATATCTTTCAGCGTGAAAGTCTCTACTTTTTTCAGGAATTTATTCAACCTATCCACTCTCATTCCAATATCCAACCCCACACGTGTCTTCGGGACATACTTAAAGATGTCAAACAAAGATTTGATGTGCCCTTTTTCATACATACTCAGTAGGACAGAGTAACGAGGATCACGGTTCATAATTACATAAAGAAATAAAATATCCAAATAAGTCCCGCAAAAACTCCAAACGAGTTACTTTTTTAGTCGCACTGAACGAGTGTTTCAGTCTTATTATTGAACTGAAAAAGCCTTTATTAATGACTATTCCAGTCGGATTAATGGCGCAGAAAAGACTAAATAACTTAGTAATTCAGACTGGAATAGTTAGTTTTTACATATCTATTTCGGAGTTAAAAAACCCCACATATTCCTTTTTCTTAATGCCCGGTCCTTTCCTTGATCCCCGCTTTTTCCATTTTCATCACCTCGATACTATACACCCCAAACTCCACCACCACTTTGCCGGTGATCTTATAAAACCCCGCCCGCGGCGGATGAGCCGCATGCACCTGGGGGAAATGCACCGTGTCGATCCAATCCTTGTTCACATCCAGAAAGGTCCCAAAGCTCATCATCTCATCCTTGATGGTACGCACCGGTTTATGGGTCACATGGTACCCCATCACCGTGACAGTCCTGCCCAGATGTGCCGACAGGTCCTGTGCGCACAAGTAGCGTGATGGATCATCATCTACCAGAGCGAACGGGTCGCATACCGGAAACCCCAACAGCTCTATATCATCGTATATATCCTCCAGCGGATAGCTCGGCAATACAGGCAGCGTAAAGGACAGGGGCGCCGTCTTGAACAAAGGCTGACAGGCCTGTCCATGTGTCCGTGCTTTCTTTTGTATAAAGTCACCCTCCCACAACAGCTCCTTTTTCGTCCGCCCTGTAAAACGCAGTGCATTCACCCGTATCAGCAGCTCCAATTGCTCGTGTGATACGCCGCTCCTTTCAACAAAATCCCCGACAGATATATAGGCGCCTCCCCGGAGCCGTTCACGCAGTATCCGCTCCACCGTCCCCTGCTCCAGCCCCTTGACATGTACAAACCCTACATAGGCATCCTCACCACGAATGTTGGTATAATAGTCGCTGTTATTTACACAAGGTCGATGCACCGTCGCGCCAGCCTTCATCAGTTCATAGAAATACAGCTCCCGGCTGTAAAAACCTCCAAAATTGTTGATAACCGCCACAGCAAATTCCATGGGGTAGTAGGTTTTTAGATACAGGCTCTGATAGCTCTCCACCGCATAGCTTGCCGAATGCGCCTTACAGAAACTATATTCAGCAAAGCTTTCTATCTGCCGCCAGACATCTTCCACCACCGTCACCGGGTATTCGAACGTCGCACAGTTGGCATAGAACTTCTCCTTCAACATAGGCAGATGCCCCTTCCCCCGATACTTTGGATTGATAGCCCGCCGTAACAGGTCAGCATCCGCCATATCCAGCCCCGCCCATTCATGCGCCACCTGTATCACCTGCTCCTGGTAGATCATCACCCCATAGGTGGAACCCAGCACTTTTTTCAATTTGGGATGAGGGTATTCAAATTTGTCCGGGTTATTGTATCTATATATGTACTGCGCCATCATGCCGCTACGTCCCACTCCCGGCCGGATGATCGAGCTGGCGGCGACCAGCGTCTCATAGTTGTCGCAACGCAGCTTCTTTATCAATTGACGCATGGCAGGACTCTCAATGTAGAAGCAGCCAATGGTGTTACCTTTCCGCAGCTGCTCTTTTATCAAGGCGTCTCTTTTGAATTTCTCTATCGCATGAATGTCGATATCCACCTGTCTGTTGGCCTTCACCAGCTCGATGCATTCTTTTATATGTCCAAGACCGCGCTGGCTCAATACATCCAGCTTGTGCAGACCTATGTTCTCCGCCACGAACATATCCATCATGGTAGTTGGAAAACCTTTTGGTGGCATATGCACCGTCACATAGGAGGATATGGTCTCTTCCGAGATCAGGATACCACCCGGATGAATGCTTAAGGTGCCGGGAAAGTCTTTCAGCAGCTTGCCATATTGCAGTATGGCCCGGTGTATCTTGTCGCTGCCATTGTAGCTGCCTCTTTCAGCCAGTCCGTCGATCTCTTCCTTGGGCAGTCCAAATACTTTCCCCAGCTCACGGATAGTGGCATTGTATTGAAAGGTGGAATACATACCCAACAACGCCGCATGGCTTTTCCCGTAACGTTTCATCATATAGTCGATGATCTCGTCCCGCTCACGGTAAGAGAAGTCGATGTCAAAATCAGGTGGACTGCTGCGATGGGGATTGAGGAACCGCTCGAAGTAAAGTTCCAGCTCGATAGGGTCTACATCCGTTATCTTCAGACAGTATGCCACCACTGAATTGGCGCCGCTGCCCCTTCCCACATGATAAAAGCCCCTGCTCTGGGCATATCGTATCATATCCCAGGTGATAAGGAAATAAGCCGTGAACCCCATCTGGTCAATGATACGTAACTCTTTATTGATCCTCTCCCGTGCACATTTATTAAACCCATAACGCATCCGGCATCCTTCGCGCGCCAGTTTTTCCAAGAGTATCCTATCATCTTCCTTACTGGCGCTATAGACCTTCTTGTTCTTGTCGGTGCCAAAATCCATCGTGATCGTACAATCCTCGAAAAGACGGTAAGTATTGGTGACAATAAAAGGATAGTTGCGGAATGCCGTCAGCACTTCCACCTGCGGCAGAAAATATTCCCGCAGCCCCGCCAGGTCTTCCGGCTGCAGCTTTGTCAATAGGGTGTTCAGATCCACCGCACGCAACAGCCGGTGAAGATTATAATATACTTTATTCTGAAAGGTCACAGGCTGCCGGACAACCCATTTGCCTGTGTATGCCATCACGGGCATCCTCAGCAATTTATTGACCTCCTCCGGCAATACTCCAATAAGCTCATTTTTTAGCAGGTCGGCAGGGTCCTTTCTATCCAGGGGATAAATAACAAAGACATCCGACGATGCTTCCGGAACCAGCGGAAAATCTTTTTTTTCCAGCATATGCGCTGAGAGGAATTCATTGATCCAGCGAAAACCGCTATTATTGGCCGCGAGTAATGTATACAGGTGCCGCCGGCCATTGCGTATCTCCACTCCCAGGATGGGCTTGATATGCTGCTGCTGGCAGAACTGGACGAAGTCCCAGGCGTCACAGGTAGAACTGATATTGGTCAATGCCAATGAGTTAGCGCCGGCATCCACACCCGCCCGAACTAATTCTTCTGTAGAGTAAGTTCCGTATTTAAGGCTGAAAAAGGTCTTGCAGAGGTACATTGTAAGGTCTTGTGTTGAAAAATGATTCCCGATTTGCCAACATATTTAGCATTGAATTACTAAAAATATTAGTATCTTTACAGGTACGAAATGTTGGCCGCATCTACATTTCAGAGGATCATGGCCAGTCGGATAAGAAAAAAAGAATATGTAGATGTTGAAAAAACATGTAGACGGATCGGGCGGATGGAACGATCAGGATTTTTCAGGTAGAAGAAAGGTAGCAGGAAAGTGACAAAAAGTTATTTTGAAGAGTTATACCGGTAATGAATAAGCGAAAATGTGTCCGTAGGCCACTCCCAAATCGAGGTTTAAAAAATAACTCATCGTCTTTAAACGGTCTAAATCAAAAAATAAATCCATTTCTTTGAAAGTCTAATGAGCGGCCCTATAAATACCGTCTTTCTTATAACCCTAATGGTAGTAGGTTACAGAACATCCGGCGGGAAAAAAGAGTAAAGTTTTCACTTTTCAAAAGAGTAGTTAGGACCAGCATTATTAGAAATTATATAAAACCTTTTCTTTGTTATGGCCAATCGGGATCCTCGTTATGAACTCGTCAAGCCGATGGTTGAAGCCGGCAAGATTGAAGTGTTCAA
>Ga0105237_10002224_pt1 | contig 24263 bp, 24 predicted proteins | sample KBSC24metaG_FD_81520 | JGI IMG/M metagenome (GOLD analysis project Ga0105237, IMG submission 81520) | Corn rhizosphere microbial communities from Kellogg Biological Station, Michigan, USA - KBS C2-4 metaG | ecosystem: Host-associated > Plants > Roots > Rhizosphere > Soil | place: Michigan, USA...
CAATCGTGGCATGGCATCTACCCAAAAATGATGAATGGACAAACTGAACTGATCATTGATATTGAGCCGGGTGTAACGGTGATCAATGGCGTGGGCGGCAATGGGATGACTTTGTCATTTGGATTGTGTGAAGAGTATTTTTCAGGAAGAAGGTTGTAAATGTTGAAAAGGTTATATTGGTTGTAGTGGTTACCTATTGAATCAATATACTCAGACAAACCAATACAACCAGTACAACTACTAAAACCAATACAACTAAAAACAATGAGCGATTCAAGAAGAGATTTTCTCAAAAAAGCGGCATTACTGGCCGGTGCTACAGGCTTTGCCAATATTATTCCGGCTTCTATTCAGAAAGCAATGGCTATTAATGCGCCGGAAGGCAGCACCTATATGGATGCTGAACATATTGTGATCCTGATGCAGGAAAACCGTTCGTTCGATCATACTTATGGCACTTTACAGGGTGTGCGTGGTTACAACGACCCGCGTGCTATCGATCTGCCGAATAAAAATAAAGTCTGGCTGCAATCCAATACTGAAGGGGAAACCTATGCACCTTTCCATCTTGATATAAAAAATACCAAAGCTACCTGGATGAGCTCGCTGCCGCACTCCTGGGCCAACCAGGTGAATGCCCGTAACGATGGCAAATTCGATCAGTGGCTTAATGTTAAAAAGAATGGCATTAAGGAATATCGGCACATGCCCTTGACCATGGGTTTTCATAACCGCGAGGATATCCCCTTCTATTATGCTTTGGCGGATGCTTTTACCGTGTGCGACCAGAATTTCTGCTCCTCACTAACAGGCACCAACCCCAACCGGCTTTATTTCTGGACGGGTACGGTGAGAGAAGAGCAGCACGAAAATTCGTTGGCACATGTTTGGAATGATGATATGGAATACGGCACTTTAAAATGGACCACCTTCCCTGAGCGTTTGGAGAAATTGGGCATATCGTGGAAATGCTATCAGAATGAAGTAGCCATAGATACCGGTTTTGACGGCGAAGAAGACCCGTGGCTATCTAATTTCCAGGATAATCCATTAGAGTTTTTTGGTCAATATAATATCCACCTTCATCCCAAGCACATCGAGGCTTTAGAAAAACGTACCACGCAATTGCCGGTGTCTATAGCTGATCTCCAAAAAAAGATAGATGCCCTGCCTGTGGGAGACGCGCATATAGATCACCTGAAACATCAATTAAAAGATATGCAAAACTATCTTGAGGGTGTTAAAAAAGAGAAGGAGACTTATAAACCGGGCCAATTTGACAGTCTGTCTGATCATGAAAAAAGTTTGCATCAAAAAGCTTTTGATACCAATGTTAATGATCCTGATCATCGCCAGCTTTATACACTGAAATATAATGATGATGGTACTGAACGCGAGATGCAAGTACCCAAAGGAGATGTGCTGCACCAGTTCAGGGAGGATGTAAAAAATGGCAAGCTGCCAACTGTATCCTGGCTTACTGCGCCTGAGCATTTCAGCGACCACCCAAGCTCGGCCTGGTATGGGGCATGGTACTTGTCTGAAGCTTTAGATATACTTACACAAAATCCGGAGGTTTGGAAAAAGACCATCTTCATACTGGCTTATGATGAAAATGATGGTTATTTTGACCATGTGCCCCCCTTTACCGCCCCGCATTCTGATAGGGCCGCCACAGGTAAGGTTTCCAAAGGCTTGGATACTAAAGTTGATTTTGTAACCCTGGAGCAGGAAAAGGCCAGGAAAGGTTTTCCCGAACCGTTTGACCGGGAATGTTCCATTGGGCTTGGTTTCCGTGTGCCACTCGTAATTGCATCGCCCTGGAGCAAGGGCGGTTATATAAATTCGGAGGTATTTGATCATACTTCAACCTTACAGTTTTTGGAGCATTTCCTTTCTAAAAAAACGGGAAAAAAGGTTGAAGAACCTAACATCAGCGATTGGCGGCGTACTATATGTGGTGACCTTACTTCGGTATTCAGGCCATATACTGGTGACAACATTTCCCATCCGGAATTTGTGAAGAAAGACCCTTTTGTAGAAAGCATACACAAAGCACAATTCAAAAAACTACCGAATAATTATAAGTTGTTGACCAAAGAGGAAATAGACGTAATCAATCGCGACCCATATTCTTCTCCCTATACTCCAAAGCAGGAAAAAGGCATACGGCCATCATGTGCCTTGCCTTATGAGTTGTACGCTGATGGCAAATTAAACGCGGATAAAACGGCTTTCGAAATAAAGTTTACCGCGAACAATAAAATATTTGGCGACAAGGCTGTGGGCGCTCCATTCAACGTTTATGCTCCGGGGAGTTACCTGCATCCGAAAAGCAACGGAGGAAGTGCATTTGAGCCTGTTCGTACCTGGGCCTATGGATTAACTGCAGGCGATCGCTTAGCCGATAGCTGGCCTTTGCAAGAATTTGAAGATAAAAACTACCATTTAAGGGTCTATGGGCCGAACGGTTTCTTCCGCGAATTCAAAGGTAACGCGCAAGACCCGGCAGTGCATATTGACTTTGATTATCAACGCGGCTTAACCAGCAGCAATAAGTTGACCGGGAATGTTGAAGTTGTAGTCAACAATGCCACCGGGAAACAGCAAACCATTGAAATAATCGACCACGCCTACAAAGCCAATGATCATAAAAAGCTACTACCGGTATCAGGCAAATCAACATTGATTTTAAACCTGGAAAAAAGCCATGGCTGGTATGATTTCAGTGTAAAAGTAACCGGGCACAATTCCTTCGAAAAAAGGTATGCGGGTCGTGTTGAAACTGGCAAAGCAAGCTACAGTGACCCTTTTATGGGTAAAGTGGTATAGCCCGAATAATGTAGGATATTAAAAGCCGGTTATTCGGCTTTCTTTTTCTTGGCAGGAGCTTTGGGTGCTTCATGTTTTTTAGCAACAGCTTTTACTGTTTTTGCTGCCTTTGCTTCCGTTTTTACTGGTGCAGGTTTTGCAGCAGGGGCTTTTTCAACTTTTATTTCCTTAGCTAATTTTTTTGCTAATTTTTTTGCGCTTTTGGCGATCTTCTTATCTACATTCTCAGTAGCACCAAATTTATCAGCTACCGTTTTGATCTGTTTTATTAAACCAGACTGGATATCTGTTTTGATTGTGCTTTTGGCTGCTTTAGGTTTCGTTTCTTTCATAGTGGGGAATTTTTTTGCAAACCTATGTGATTTTAAGGTAAATCCAATGTTATTATTATGTTAACAAAGTTAATAACATAAAGTTAGGCTAAACACAAATTAAGTCAATAATCTTATAAGGCATTGACAATACCCTCTGCCGCTACCGCGATTCCGCCGATATTTCCGGTTATGATCGAGCCGGCCAAGCCTACCAACTGAGCTGTGATGCTGATTGCCGCTTGTACCGTAGCTACTGTTTTCAGCGCTTTGTTCAGATCATCGGTAGCCGATGACAGCTTATCCAGGGCAGCAGCACTATCTGCTTCCAATTGTATGGTAGCAAGTTCATATAACGATTCGCTGGCAGTCAGCAGGTCCTGGGCCTTGTTGGTTAGCGTCGTCAAATCATCATAGCTGAGATCATCCTGTGTATTTTCAATACGCTGGTTAAGTGCTTCGCCGGCTGCCTTAAAAGTATCGGCCAATTTTGCGATCTGGTAGGTAGTTGCCATATCTTAAACTATTTATTTTAAAGCTTTTACATTACTATACACCTGGTATATTTCACCCGCGTACTTTTCGATATTACTGATCACCTTTTTGCCATCTATGCTTGGGTCTTGCAGGTCTTTCACTGCTTTATGATGATCTTCCTTCACCTTCTCAAGCGCTTTGATCAATAATTGAAATTGCAGCTTCAGTTTATCCAATTTTGAAACCTCTGCAATATACTGATTCATCAACGGCGGTTTACCGGCAAGTTCCAGCCGGGGATTTGCCAATACCTGTCGATATTTTAATTGGGTCTTGCTCCTATCGGCATCGATACGGCTGACCATGTAGGTTAGTGCTGTAGTTAGCCCATCGATACTGGTTGCTAACTGGCCATCGTATTCGATCATCACTCTCTTTATGTTATGAATACGATAAGCGCCCATGATCTCGTTGGTGAGTACTTTGGAAAGTACAGATACCGCAGTTATTTGATTATCTGAAATTTTAAGCGCAGATTTTACCGTGGTATTGGCTTTCAACGAATCAGCCACTTCATCAAAGTTATAATTGATAAGGTTCTTGTCAGACAATTTACCTAATGCTTCGAAGTAAGACGAAATGCCGGTAACGAATAGATTAATTGCTTTATCGGCATCCATTGCCCTGCTTGGCTCTCCGGGAGGAATCAATGGTTTGGGCAGATGGACGTTATTACTGTCCAATTCCTTTTTATCAAAATCATATATTTTGCTGTAAGCCGTATAATCATAATAGCTGCTCGTGTTTGTGTACCCGATATCATTATAGCTTTCTACGGTTTTGGATGCGGTTACCGAAAACGTATTGATATAATCCAGGTTGGCGCAGCCTTGAATCGTGAAGATTGTGAACAATGCGACAAAGGCTGTAAATATTTTGGCTTTCATTTGATCTCCAAATAATTGTGAACGAATTAATTATCTAAATTATTTATTATATATGGAAATCCATTTATTATGTGCTTAAAATATTTATTATAAGTTAACCAAGTGTTCTTATCTAATAATATTAAAAAATTGAAGCACAAAAAAACCGGAAGCATTAAACTTCCGGCCTAAAAAAAACAATCAACCTAATTATTAATGAACTATGAAGGTTCCTACCAATAAGGCAAGCACATCAGACATCGATAATGGTTCATCAAAAGCCGCAGTAGCTAAGCCTATAGCGGTTTTTTGACCAGGGGTAGCAGAAGGTAAACTTGTTATATCAACCCCACCTTGAGTGATGTTGTTTTCACCTTTGTAATTCCCATCTATCAGTGGTATTCCTGTATCATTTCCATTAGAAGCTGAGCTTGTGATCCACGGCTCTATTGATGCGTAGCCCTTATTGCAACGAAGTAAGCGTATCGCCGATGCGTGCCGTGCTTCCACAGCGTGAATGGAAAGTGCTGCGGTGAGCACCACCTGGTTGCCAAGCAAGTTTGGAGCCTGGCCTTTGTACGCACGAACGCCTGTATCTTCAAAAGTTTCGGCTACTGCCAAAAACGTTTGATAGTTGGTAAGGACATCAGCAAACGGGCCTTTGCCCGAACCATTGCCGCCGGTAAGATCAAATTTAGGGGCAGTTACGGGTGTCGCGCCTAATGATTTGATCACTCCCTGTAAAAATGTAACGTGATGATTTTCATCATCTGTTATATCGGCAATGTAGCTGGCATCACTGGTTGGTATTAAACCCTTGGCAGCAGTACCTGAATTATAAAAATATGATTCCAGGTATTCCAACGTCAAAGCATAGTTAAGCACATCAGTTACTGAAGCCGTGCTATCCGCGGCATACGCTTTTTTAAACATTGTGCCCATGGCGAATGGTAACGACGCTAAGGCTACTTTTGACCCGAAGCTGGTTATATTTTTGATCGCGTCACGACGTGGATTTATACGGTCGGTGAATTCCGGATCAACTTTTTCGATTTCTTCTATAATGTTAAATAAATTCATGGCGATTTTTTTTAAGCAACATAATTGTAATGGGACGCACTCACTTTAGTCTTCAGGAAGGTGTTGGCAATAGCCAATACCTGTGCTATAGTCATGGAGTTATTCAGGCCATTGGCATCAATAACATCCGAGCCCGCATAATCTCCAAAATTCAGTAGATTACGTATGTAGGCGGCGTGTCTTGCTTCTACCGAAACGATCTTTCCGGCTATAGTCAGGTAATCGGGATTCTGGATCAGGTAACCTGCTCCATCATAAGCAGCTACACCTGTATCTTCAAATGCTTTAGCAGCTTTTAAAACAGAGGTGCGGTCAGTAAAATCGATCGAGCTGAAATCAGGTGTCAAATCAGGTATCGCGTTTGCACCCAACGCCGCTTTAAAAAATTCGCGGTGTATCACTTCGTGACCGCGAATGTTTAAAAGGCGATAGCTTTCACTGGCGTTGATGTTCTTGTAAGGAGTAGTTGCTACCTGGTTGTAAAATGCCGCTTCCAATTGCTCAAGGGCGTAAGCATAATTTAAAATTGCAAGGTCGCCTGAGCCGATATCAATGCCATTCGCACTGGTCTTTTTCATGCCAACGCCGTCAAGTTTTTTACATCCGGCTGCCAGCAAGCCAATGGCTGCGGCACCTGCTCCTGCGTATTGTAAAAATGCTCTCCTGTGCAAATTCACACCGCCTGGGTTTTGTGTAGTTTCAGTTTTCATAATGGTGAGTGTTAGTAAAGAAATTTATAATAAGTTAAAAACACATACGCCTTCGGTCGGAGGCCAGTTTTCTAATTCATATAGCTTTTGGCTCTAAAAATCAATAGGTTACGGAGTTTAGCTAAGGGCTGACAATTGGCACAACCGGGCGTTGTACGATTTCTTAAAAATCAAATTATTTCTGAACGGGACTTTCCAAGCTTTCAATTCCGGACAACAAAAAAGCCCGGCGAATATATTTTACCAGGCTTGGATTAATAGGGGTATTAAATACGATTACGACTCGTCTGTAATGCTTTTTACCGGGGCAACTTTCGGGGCTTCATCGTTTTGGGAATCCTTAAATTCCTTCATGCCTTTTCCAAGGCCTTTCATCAATTCGGGAATTTTCTTCCCTCCGAATAAAATCAGTATTGCTATTAAGATCAGAATGATTTCTGGTGCGCCTAAAAATCCCATAAGTTTTGTTTTTTGAGGTTAATGAATGTGTTATGGTAACTACGCGTATCAGCAGGAGATAGTTTTATAATCATTACTCCCATTTAGAGTATTATAAATAACTGAGCCACCAATGCTCAGCCAGGTTAGCTCTTTTGTAAATATCAAAACGTTTACATAATGGGTACAGCACAATGATCAACCCTAACCATGCGGCGTAAACAATTGCCAAATTAAATCCGTAATCCTTTAGCTGAGGGGACGCATTCACGCTGACTGATAGTATCATATCCGTCCAACTGTGGCCCAAAATCATTGCTCCAAAAACGGCAAACAAGTGTATCAGGAAAAAATGCACGATGTAATAAAACATGGCTACCCTTCCGAATATCGTGATCCTGGATGTCCATTGGTTTTGAAGGTTTTCGGTAAGCGACAGGAAAATTAAAGCCGGCCCCACTGTCATCAGTATATACAAAAGCGAGGGCGGATATTTGGTAACGTTTAAAAAGGACAGCAGCGTGAAAGCAATATTTTTCTGCACTGACCAATGAGACGGATCCCCGTAAATATTACTGCATCGCAAAATAATAAACAACGCTATGGCAACAGTACCAATATATAAAAGCACTCGCCGCCTCTTTTCCGCATCATAGCCCTGCACATATAAGCTGCCAAAACAATAACCTAAAGCCATCAACCCGATCCATGGGACCACCGGATAATGGACATAGAATGACGACCTGCCAAATGTAAAGTGACCAACCTCATGCACGAGTGCCCATGCAAAGGATAAGCCGCCGGTGCCGGGAACATGGATAGTATCCAACAGATTATGCCCAAAGATCATCAGGATAGCCGTTACCAGGATAAAACGTTTATTGGTTAATACCAGGAGAGATAAAAAGATCATGCTGATTCCGATGGCCCAGATCACCTGTAAATTAAATACCGGATAGCTGGGGTTGAAGGTCTGGATCAGGGTGATGATGCCCATTTCGGCCAGCGCCAGCCATATCCCCCTGGTCAGGAGAAAAACAAAAAGCTCTTTCTTGCTTCGTTTTGCACCATATAAATGAGCTGATATTCCCGCCAGGAAAATAAAAATGGGTGCACAGTAATGTGTTATCCAGCGGGTAAGGAACGGGAAGATATTAGTATGTGTGAGGTCGGTAGGGTCATAATGAAAAGCATCATAGTGAAAGTAATCGCGTACATGATCAAGGGCCATGATGATCATCACGGTGCCTCTCAAAAGGTCGATGGACTCAATGCGTTTTGTTTTTGTAAAAGTTTTAGGTGGAGTGTAGTTTATAAGAGTATCTATAGTTATGGTTGACATATTTTGTAATTAATTATAAATAAGACATTGATTATCAGTCTATTTGGCTGATAAAAAGGTTGTCAGTCTGTAACCGTAACACATGGAAAGCAGGTATAATATTCATACCCGCTTTCCATGTGATCTTTAAAATTAAAATCATAGGAGGTGCAGGATCAATTAATTTATTCGCCCTGTTTTACTTGTTCGATATAGGCCGGAATCAGTCCGTGTGCTTCTTTATGGGTATTGATGATGGCCATGGTATCCGGCGCCTGCGATAAGCACATTACGGTGCCGCTTTTTTCATTTACCCAGTAATTGATAAAGTTTACGCCATACTTACCTTCAACAGCCAGGTCCTTTTTATGGGCGGCGGCAACGTCTTTGGCAGTTACTTTGCCTGCACCCAGTTTATGTACATCCAGGTAAAAATTCTTCGCCGGATTTGACGATCCCTGTACGCCGCTTTTCACCAGGTATACCTGGTCGGGTATCAGGCCATGCGCTTTGGCATGGGTGTTCAGGATGGCTTGTTTATTGGCGGCGGAAGAAAGGCAATAAACGGTTCCCTCTTTTTCATCAACCCAATATTTGAGGAAGCTGACGCCAAATTTCTTCTCTGTAGCCAGGTCTTTTGCATGTGCCTTTGCGACATCAGCATAGGTAACTTTACCTGCTCCTAAATGGTGAACATCGATATAAAGGTTTTTTGTAACATTTTTGTGCACAGATGCTTTGGAATTTTTACCTTGTGCCCGATTTGATTGTGCCGGCAGGTGATAAGGCAGCAAGTTGAAGGCGATTACTGTGAGCGACAATAAAATTTTCATAGTTAATTTGAGTTTTTAATAATAAAATTTAATCCTGCAAAGAAATACCCTATTCTGGCAGAGGATGTAAGGAGTTTTCCCTATTTTAGAGTGGCGATCTCCTCATTTTACACACAGAAATATGGAATTGATCGAAAGGGCCGAATTCTTGGCCTCATTACAAGACAAATTTGAAAGTACAATAAAAGACGACGGCCACTGCGTTATGGTGAGCGGTGAAGCTGGCATGGGCAAAACGTCGCTTATAAGAGCTTTTTGCCGGGAGGATAGCATAGACCGAAAAATATACCAGGGCACTTGCGATGCTTTGTTTTCGCCACGCCCCCTGGCTCCGTTATATGATATCGCCCTGCAAATGGGGATCGATCTTTGGCAGAACGGCAATAACGTTTCTGATATGACGGGACTGTTTACCCGCTTCTTCCACGAAATAAGTAAGCAAAGGGAGCCGGTGGTGGTGATATTTGAGGATGTGCACTGGGCCGACGAAGCTACACTGGATTTTATAAAATTCCTGGCCAGGCGTATTACCCAATTGCATTGCCTTTTTATACTTACCTACCGCGACAATGAGATTCACTCGTTGCACCCGTTAAGAAATGTTTTGGGACAATTGCCGACCCATTCGTTTACCCGGCTACAGCTTACCCCCTTGTCCCGGTGCGCGGTTGAGAAGTTGGCTATGGAAAAAGGCTATAGCGGCGAGGATGTTTACAGCATATCAGGCGGGAACCCTTTTTACGTTACCGAGATATTGGCCAGCTACAGCTCCGGCGTACCTGATAATATTAAAGACTCCATACTATCTGTTTTTAACCGGCAGGTAGACGAAACCAAACGAGTGTGGGAAATATTATCGGTGCTGCCTACCGGGATCGAGCCTAAATATCTTGAACGCATTGAACCTGCTTACATTACCGCGGTTGAGTATTGCCTTGATTCGGGAATATTGGTATTAAAAAAAGGGCTGATATCTTTTAAACATGAGCTTTACCGCCGTACGGTGGAGACTTCCCTATCTCCCCTGCTCCGCGTAAATTTGAATAAGCATATCCTCGACCTGTTTCTTAAAGATTTTGAGGAGAACTTAGAAATAGAGCGTATTATTCACCATGCAAAAAATGCCAATGAATATGAATTGGTAGTTTTTTATGCGCCCATCGCTGCCAAACAAGCCGCATGCGTGGGCGCCCATGTGGAAGCATCCAAACTGTATTATTCGGCCATAGAATATTACCAGGGGAACGACAAAGACAAGTTAATAGAATTCTACGAAGCCTATGCCTATGAATGCTATTTAATAGGCCGTATCCAGGAAGCGATCATCTACCAGGGAAAAGCATTAAACCTCTGGAAAGAGAAAAACGACACGGAAAAGATCGGCAATTGCCTGCGCTTCCTTTCACGTTTATGGTGGTACAATGGTAACCGCAAAAAAGCGGAGTTATACGGTAACCAGGCCATCGATGCCTTAAGCGATCAGCCTTCATCCAGGGCAAAAGCTATGGCATACAGTAATATGTCCCAGCTGAAGATGCTATCTGACGAAAGCGCTGAATGTATTTTTTGGGGCGAGATAGCTATCGTTATTGCCAAAGAGCTGGATGATGAAGAGATCCTTGCCCATGCTTTGAATAACATTGGCACGGTTCAGATGGACCTCCCATCTACCAAACAGAAGGCCGTTAAACTTTTGCAGCAGAGTTTGAACATCGCTTTAAAGCATTCTTATCACGAACATGCAGCACGCGCTTATGTAAACCTGACCGCAAACGCGGTAAAGATGAAGGATTATGACCTGGCAAAAAAAACCATGGATGAGGGGATCGAATATTGCGAAAAAAGAGAATTGGACTCATGGACTACCTACCTTTTGGCATTCAGGTCACGCTCAAATCTTGAAACAGGTAATTGGGATGAAGCCTATCAGATAGCAGAAGGCCTGATGCGAAATGAAAACCCGGTAACCATCGTTAAGCTCGTAGCCATGGTTGTGATCGCAACTATAAATATGCGTAAAGGAGAAGGTGAAGTGCTGCCTCTCTTAAATGAGGCCAAGGCTACCGCTTTTGAAACCATGGAACTGCAGCGGATCATACCTGTATTTGTGGCGTTATTGGAGTATGAGTGGCTAACAGGGAAAGAGTATATCGAAAAGGTTTCGATCGATCACATCGTCAGCATGATCGAAAGCATGGGGCATAGCCACCAAAATAATGACTTTGCATTCTGGATGAAAAAAGTACGTAACGTAACCATTCCTTTACGGGAATCATATGACATATATGACCTTTCTACCGAATCAGCCATTCATAAGGCAGCAGCCCATTGGGGAAAACTGGATTGCAACTATATGAAAGCGCTTTGCCTGTTTGAAGGCTGCGATGCCGATAAGGTGGAAGCTCTTAGTATTGTACAAAAGTTGGGTGCTAATCCGGTATATGAAAAAATGAAGCTGATGATGAGGGCTTCGGGTATTAAGAATATTCCCAGGGGCATCAGGAAATCAACCATGTCCAATCCCTCTTTTTTAACTCAACGGGAACTGGATGTGCTGCAACTGCTGAAAGAAGGTATGCCGAACAAGGAAATTGCCGACAACCTCTTCATCTCTGCTAAAACCGTGGATCATCACGTTTCGTCTATACTACTCAAGCTCAATGTAAACTCCCGTGCCAAGGCTGTGCAGGAGGCCATCAGCCTGGAGATCATAAAATAGGGAATCCCTATGCTTTAAATAGGGAATCTCACCCTTACCCCACCCATGCGCTAACACTAATTTTGTGGCCATTAACCCTAGCAAGATTAGTCACATGAAAAAATTTGTTATTGAAAGAAACCTCCCCGGCGCGGGCAATCTTACCGCTGAGGAACTGCAAACCATTTCTCAGACCTCCTGTGCGGTAGCCGTACAGTTGGGTAGGCCCTATCATTGGATACAATCATTTGTAACCGATGATAAGCTCTATTGCATCCATATTGCCGAAAGCGAGGAAATTGTGCGCGAGCATGCGAGGCTGGGTGGCTTCCCGGTAAATACGGTATCGGAAGTAAGGGCCGTTATTGACCCTTTAACAAGCAACATGCTAAAATAATGTTTTAGTAATCACACACCGGGACACCCCTATTTTTCTCAATATTCATCTTGCGAGGGTCATCTTTCGATGGCCTTTTATTGGGAACCAATGACCGGACTACGATAAAACTATAAAAACACATAAAAAAGGGTTAGTTCACCCTTATAAAGAAGCTTAGCGAGTAAGCATATTAGTTGGTGTAGCCAATTAAATTTCGAGAAAGGGGCCGCCTGATCGGCCCCTTTTATTTACTCATAAAATGAAAATAAAAAATATAAAACCAACCCTAATGTACAACTGGCCCGAAACACTGCAATTCATCATTTACATCATATTTGCCATCGAAGTTCTGTTTGTCATAGTCCGTATCTGCATCGACATGAAAAGAAGTGCAGACATGATGGAACACATCAAAAAGTAATACACTACCCTAATGAAAAATACTCTTCGTTCTTTATAAATTTAGTTTGTATACTAAATCAGTTATTTTAGCAATAAGCGGTCCCGGGTAAGAGCCGGGGACGCTTTTTTTTTTAATTTAGCGGTTCTGCAAAGGTATCGGTGTTTGAAGTAAGGCGGTTCACGATCCTGATCAAATTAAATGGATCAAAGGGTTTTAGCAAAAATGAATCCGCGCAGCATGATTTAGCAATCAATTCCACACTATGCGACGCAGAGACTAAAACCACAGGTATATGTTGGGTTGCCGGGTTGCACTTTAACGCGAAACAGAGTTCGCTGCCAAATCCAGCGCCCAGCCTGTTGTCAAGCAATATCAGTGATGGCTCCTTTTCAATAATTTTTTCTAAGGATTTAAGATAGTCGCTACCCAACACATTGTAACCTTCATTGTTGAGTGTGCTGCTTACAAAGTCAAGAATATCCCTTTCATCTTCGATGATAACAATCAGTTTACCCATAACCCCTTAATTTAGTGAAATTAAAGATACTATAATTAATGGTTAAAAGAACACAAATCGAAAATTAATTTAATTGCAGATTGGTTTCAAAGGCAAGCGAAAATTGCTTTTAGATATAAGTGTCAACCGTTGCAACCAATTCATTGATATCGAATGGTTTCCTGATCAGGTTATCAGCTCCGCATTCAATCATGATCTGGTCGATATTGGTATTAGCCGACATCAGAATAACAGGGGTGTGTTTCAGATCGTCGCTGTTCTTGATGTAACTACAAATGTGTTTGCCGTTAAACCCGGCAAGGTTCAGGTCTAGTAAAACCAGGTCGGCTCTGGATTTAATCACATTACTTTCATAGTCCACTGCATCTGTTAAACTTGTCACCGAATATCCTTCATTCTCTAAAATAATAGTGACGATGGCAATTATATCCAGTTCGTCTTCAATAACCAGAACTTTCTTCATAGATAAATATTATACGTATTACAAGCAAAAAAGATTGCTAATTAAATAATAATTAATTGAAATTTCACTTGGAAAATACAGAAAGCACAGGATATATGAAGACTTGCACCAGTAAAACTATTCTTTTTACAACAAATTGATGTTGACAAGTCTTGGTCGCCATTAAGTAATGGGAATGTCATGTTAATTATTAAAAGGTATGACCTTTAAATAAAGGTCATACCTTTGAGTCGTAAAACAAGAGCTATATGAAAAGCGAAAGATTATCAGATCAAATCAGTGTCCGCATCCGGCAGGATATTCTGAATAAAAAGTATAAGGCGGGTGAAAAAATACCCACGGAAAAGGAGCTAATGGAAACCTATTCGGTTGGGCGCTCTACAATCCGCGAAGCGATTAAAAGTCTCTCAATGGCCGGTATTGTAAGGGTACAACAAGGGAACGGCACGATTGTAAATGAAGAAAGCCCGTCCCAAACGATAGATGAGCGTTTAAAGAACGCCGACTTTGACGAAATCAATGCTGTAAGGAAACTGCTTGAGGAAGAAATTGTCAAGCTGGCAGTTGAGCACCATACTACAGAGCAACTGCAGGAAATGGAACAGCAGCTTGCCCTTCGCAAACAAGCTATAGCCGACGAAGACCGGCAGGAATGCACAAATGCAGACATCGCCTTCCATACGGCCATTGCCAAAGCATCCTCAAATAAGGTTTTATTGAACCTGTATCAGCATTTTACCTACACTATACGCTCATTTTTTTCACAGCGTGAATTGCAGGGCATCGGCCATTTTGCAATGAGCCATCATTTGCACGAGGACTTGTACAAAGCGATAAAGGGCAAAAGAAAAAAGCAGGCGCTGGACATTATCAAACATATTCTGGACAATAATTATTAAAACGATGACTATTCTAACATTCACCCTGATATTACTTGGCGGCGCCTATGTAGCCGGCCTGGTAGGTTCGCTCACCGGTTTGGGCGGCGGTGTTGTGGTTATACCACTCTTAACCCTTGTTTTTCATGTCGATATACGATATGCAATCGGTGCCGCACTGCTGGCAGCCATTGCCAATTCTTCCGGGGCAGCCAGCGCTTATGTCAAAGAAGGCATCACCAACATCCGCCTTGGTATGTTCCTTGAAATCGCCACAACAATCGGTGCCGTTGCCGGAGCAGTGATCGCGGTTTATACACCAACCAACACCATTGCCATTTTATTTGGCGCCATCCTTTTATTCTCCGCTTTTATGACCATCCGGAAAAAAAACCAGGAGGCACTGGCGGCAGGAAGTAACATGGCGTTAAAACTGAAACTGAACAGTACTTATCCTGCCAAAGATGGCGAGGTAGTCTATCAGCTAAAAAACGTCGGCGCTGGATTTTCCATTATGACACTTGCGGGTGTGCTTTCCGGTTTACTGGGAATCGGCTCGGGCGCATTAAAGGTGCTGGCAATGGATTCCACCATGCATATCCCCTTTAAGGTAAGCACTACGACCAGTAACTTCATGATCGGTGTTACAGCGGCGGCCAGTGCCGTAATTTACCTGCAAAGGGGTTATATGGACGCTGGCATTGCCTTTCCCGTTGTGCTGGGGGTACTTGCAGGCGCTTTCACCGGCTCAAAATTACTTACCCGGCTTGATCCCAAGGTGTTGAAGTATATTTTTTGCCTGGCCATTTCATTTGTCGCCCTCGAAATGATCTATAACGGCTATTATCATCAATTTTAATCAACCATTGAAAATGAAAAATTTAATTTCAAAAACACCCCGGGCAGATCAGGATATCGAGCGGCTCATCGGGTTACAATTAAGATTTGGTGTGATCACTGCCAGCTTGATCGTGCTTATTGGCGGATTGATATATCTTAAACAATTCGGAGCACTGGCTGTCCCCCATTATCATTCATTTACCGGAACCAAAGCAGGGTACACAAGCCTGGGCGAAATTTTTAAAGGCGTATACGCCGCCAATGCAAAAGGCCTTATTGAGCTGGGTGTAGTGGGCCTTATTATCACACCTATTTTACGCATCGCTTTTTCCCTTGTAGGCTTCATTATTGAAAAAGACAGATTATATATCTGGATAACGGTCACCGTTCTGGCTATCATGATGGCCAGTATTTTCGGGGGCCTGAAAATCTAATTAAATGTTTATACACGTTGCCCGGGTAAAGGCAACCCCGAATTCTAACAACAAAAACTTTATGAATATGAAAAAGTCAATCAACATCATCAACAGGCTAGCAAAAATCAGCTTATCTTTTGCCTTGATATTAAACTTTGTTGTAGCTGAAGCACAGCAGCAACCATCCGGTATTAAAAATATTGTCCTGGTACACGGGGCTTTCGTAGATGGTTCCGGCTGGAAACCTGTTTATGATATTTTAGTAAAAAAAGGCTATCATGTGAGTATTGTGCAGCAGCCACTGACCACATTTGATAATGACGTAAATGCGGTTAAACGAATTTTGGATATGCAGGACGGACCCTGCATTTTAGTGGCACATAGTTATGGAGGCGCCATTATAACAGAGGCAGGTAATGATCCGCATGTTGCCGGCCTGGTCTATATTGCAGCGCATGCGCCGGATAAAGGAGAGAATGAAGCAGCCAACGGAAAATTGTACCCACCGGCGTATAAGTCACTTCAAAAAACCGCAGATGGCTTTGATTATATCAACCCTGAGCATTTCCATGCTGATTTTGCGGCTGACCTGCCCGAAGAGATAGCAGAATTTGCCGCTCATGCACAGACGCTGACCGCAGATGAAGTATTTCATGCAGTAATCCAAAATCCGGCCTGGAGATCAAAACCAAGCTGGTATATGGTTGCCAAATCTGACCGTATTATTAATCCCGACCTTGAACGCATGTATGCCAAACGAGCCAACAGTCATACGGTAGAAGTTGATGTGGCAAGTCACTCTGTTTATGAATCACATCCTATTGAAGTTGCCAAATTAATAACTGAGGCAGCAAGCCAGGCAACCGTTGGTAAACAGAAATAACTTTTATTTAAAATAGTTTCCGGCTGGACTCTGTTAAGGTATATTTTTCCTTTGGCGGCACTTCGTATTTAGAATTTTCGGCTAAAGCCCACACTACCTATCATCTAAGTAATAAGTTAGTAATCAATAAATCTAAGTAACAGGATGTTATATTCAACAAAAAAGGAGGTGTTCCGGATCGAACATCTCCTTAAGTGATCTCATCAGGATTCACAATTACTTCTGACCTGATGAAGCCGCCATTATCAATTTATTAGCTGATCTGTTTGCGTTTTGTACCAGGTTCTGCCCAATGGAGCTGGTGGTGAACGTTCCCTGCTTCTCTGAAAATTTATCCTGATCATCAAAAATGCGTATGGTCCCCACTTTGGCTACTTTCTTATCACCTGGATCTTCTGATTTTGATACCATCAGAAACGCCCATTGAAAGTTTTTCAAACCGGCAGGCTGAACCTCACCTGTCAATACCTGCAGCTCTTTATAGGTTACACCGTTCAATGTTCCGGTCACCTCGGCAAAAACGGTAAACAAGTTACCATTGCCCGCAATGTAGGTAGCCGCACCGTCGGTACCGCTATCGCCGGCACCTACTATGGCATTACTATAATTTACAGTAAGTGTGTACTTGGAGTTATCCTGGTTTAAAAACTGGTATTCATAATTCGTAAAAATTCTACCTGCATTTGGTGATACATTGTCATATATGCATACATTCGGCGCCTGCAAAAATACCCCATTTACAGTGGGTGGCGTTGTACCGCTGTTGATCACCAGGCCGTGGCTCTTTAAGGTGTCGATCATTGCAGGTGTTACAATAGTGTTAAGTACTTCAGGGTAGTTGCTGCCCAATTTTGGATCAGTTTTCGGTGCTACTTTTTCACCCTTGCCACAGGATGAAGCTGCAAGCACAACCACGGCTGCAGCGATAAAGAATAAGTTTAATTTTTTCATGGTTCCTGGTTTTTATATTCCAATTAATAATGGTTTGTTTATCGTTATGTAAAGTTGTATAAGTTTAAAAATCAGGACAATAACGCATATGATGTATTTTGACCACTTTTTCTTTCCTGTAATAATTTCTGTTTATTTTTAGCATTGTTCACCTGATGCTAATCACAATGAAAAGAGCGTTTGTACTGGTTTTCCTGTTATTTACTACCGCCTTTTTGTTTGGGCAAACGCATCGGATCGATAGCCTGAAGGATCGGATTCAGTTTTCGAAATCTCCTGAAGCAAGATTAAAAGCAATACTTGTTTTATGCGACGAATATGAAACATTGCCAAAGGATACCTTATGGGAATATGCCCTGAAGGCTAAGGCAATGGCGAGTGACCTTCACGACCTACATAGTGCCGGATTGGCGGTTTATGCCCAGGCACAGGCTTATTTGAGATGGAAAAATACAGACAGCGCAAAAGTATTGGTGCAACGCGAACTGCCAAAATATAGCGCTGACGATGCCTCTTCGCGCGATGTTTATTTTAAGCTTTCACAGCTTAAGATCGATTTTGCCGGCAACGCTTCCAATTATAAAGATGCGATAGCGGAAGTATATAATGTGATACGATCTGCGGAAAAGTACAAGGAACCGGTTATCGTGGCCGAAAGCATGAATACACTTGGCGCTTTTAACTATGATATGGATTTTTTGCCAGTAGCCAAATCCTGGGCCTATAAGGGGCTGGCCTTAACTTCATCCTCGCCCCGCTTTTATAAGGTAATAGCTGCTTTAAACCTGAACCTGGCACAGGATTATTGGTGGATGGACAAACTGGATTCAGCGACCTACTGCATAAACAGATCTATCGACCTGAGTAAGCGCATAGAAAATCTTTATTACCTATCCACAGCGCTGCGGGCAAAGGCGAGTATCCTGATCTCTAAGAAAGAATATGCGGAAGCAGAAAAAGCGATTACGGAAAGTATCCGTGTTATTGGAAAAGTTGAAGGCAATGCGCCACAGCAGGATAAGCTGATGGTACTGGCTTCCATATACGAACACCAGTCGCAGTATGATAAGGCGATAAAAGTATTACAGGATGGCCTTGTGCAGGACAGTATTTATAAGGAGGTTTCGCCGCATGCCGCCAACATCGCCAATACGGGCGGTTTGCAAAAACTATTTTATTATAAAGAACTTGCCAAGTGTTACCAACTGAAAGGTGACTCAAAACACTATGAGTATTTTTTGGAGAAAGTAATTGCTGCTGAAGAGGCTTTTTATAAAACGAACTCCGCCCAGGCTATTGCCGAGCTGGAAACTAAATACCAGTTTGAGAAAAAGGAAGCTACCATTGCCCAGCAGCGGCTGGCCCTTGTTCAAAAAAATTATCTTTTTTATGGATCGGTGCTGGTTACTCTATTATTGGGTGCAATTGGCTGGCTGATCTACAAAGACTTAAGGCGCAGGCAAAAATTGAAGCTTCAGCAATTGCAGGATGAAGAAAAGCGTCTTTCGGCGAAGGCGGTGGCTGACGCAGAGGAGCATGAGCGCAAAAGAATAGCCGCCGACCTGCATGATAATCTGGGCGCCCAATTGAGTTATATCAAACGCAACGTAAACTTTATTATGGACCAGCCAACAGGCCTGAGCTTTGAGGAAGGACAAAAATACTTGACGAATGTGAACGATATCGCACAAAACGCAATGATAGACCTGCGCGAAACCATTTGGGTATTGAATAAGGATGAGGTAAGCATCCAGGAATTCGCAGATAAGTTAAAATCATACCTGCGGCAGCAATTGGCGGGTAAGGAAATGATAGCCTGGGATTTTAAGGAAAACCTGCATGGAAACTGGAAGTTGTCATCGGGGGAAGTAATGCATATTTTCAGGATTGTGCAGGAAGTTGTCAGTAACATTATCAAACACTCAGGCGCTACTATGATCAACATCAAACTGGACAGTGCAAGCGATAAAGCTTACACATTGGAAATAATTGATAACGGGATCGGGTTTGATGTAAATAACAAATATGACGGACATTATGGACTTGAAAATATTGAAAAACGCTCAAAGGATATATCTGCGAAGCTTGTTATCGAAAGCGCGGGTAACCAGGGGACGAGAATAATTTTGATCAAGGAATAAATAATAGCGCATTTGAGTTATTTATAACTCCGGTTTAACCACTTAATTTTAACTGATGAAAATACCCGTAGTCATCGTCGACGACAATACCCAGAACAGGCTTTCGCTGGCCGAGCAAATAGGCTATTCGAACGAGATAACCGTTCGGTTTACCTCTAAAAACGGGATTGATTTTTTGGAGCAGATGAAAACCACGCCTGCCGACATGCATCCAATGGTGGTATTGATGGACATAGAAATGCCGGAGATGAAAGGTACCGAGGTAGTAAGGTATGCACACCAGATATATCCTGACCTGAAATTCCTGATGCTGACCGTTTTTGATGATGATGATAAAATTTTTGAAGCCATTAAAAATGGGGCTAGCGGTTACTTATTAAAAGACGAGAAAACAAGCACGATAATCGATCATATCCAACAACTGATCGATGTAGGCGGAGCGCCTATGAGTCCGTCAATTGCCCGGAAGGCCCTTTCGTTATTATCCAGGTCGCGGCTTAACGAAACCGATACCGGCAGCAAGGACAATGTTGCCGAAAGGCTATCTGAACGGGAATGCGATGTTTTAAAACTGGTTGTAGAAGGAAAAGACTACAAGGCGATAGCCGAACGGCTCTTTTTAAGCACCCATACCATCAGGAAGCATATCGCCAATATTTACGAAAAGTTGCATGTCAGCTCCAAGGCCCAGGTGATCAATCTCGCTCTGCAAAGTAAATGGTTTGATAAATAGATAGAAGATCGTTTTGGGAGCCCCGATCAACTTTAAAACCTTAAAGATTTACCGAATATTTTACTGATCCTTTAAAATACGGATAGTTCTTAAAAATATCAGGGTAATGCCGGTATCTGCCTGATAAAGAATAATAACCCGGCTCCGCGCAAAGTGAAATACCTTTGATCAACCGGTAACTAAATTCACCGGATAGGGTATGCAGAAAATAATGAGCAGAATTACCGTTGATAGTAGCCAGCCAGGCACCCCGGTAATTTAGATTGAAAAACAATCTACCGGCTAAATTCAAAGCCGCGCTGCCATTTACGCCCCACCCCATGGTGTAATCATAATCCCTGCCGTTTGGTGTAATATATTTATCGGGTGCCGCTCCAAGTATTACTGGGCCCATTCCGAGGGTAGTATTGATGATGAATTTTTTTGATAGGTCAAATTCTGACAAAAGGTTGATGCGTACACTTTGCCCGCCATAGAAAAAAGCCTGGTTACGTATATAATCGTAATTGGCAGATAAGATCGCCAGGTGCTCCACTGATTCTGTCGATTTAATTTCCCATCCGGCCAAAGACCCATAAACACTCACAATGTTTACCTTGCTGCTGTCGTCCTTTCCTATCTCCGTATTGACCAGTATATTACTGAAAGGGGTTTGATAATCTTCATAGGGGTCGCCATAATAGATCTTAACATGCCCATACCAGCCGGTATGACCCTGGTTATTTGTTTCAATGGTCCGAACCCCGGCATTAAATTCTGCTAATATTTTTGTGGAGTCTCTGAGAGTAGTGTTTGGCGCAACCTTGCCCCATTTTCCATCTAATATCCGTGAAAGTCCGTTCATCGGATCTACCAGCATCCCCAGCACCTCATTAACCTGCCTCTTAAATCCTACGCTTTTATTGTTCACAATCCGGTTAGATAGCCGATAAGTCATTTCTCCTAAAATTGCTCCTCCAAAACCCGTATTGATGAAATCGTTTGGTGCCGGTGCCTGGTTTTCCGCGTAGGTTTCCCAAATATAACTGCCTGCAAAACTTGCGCCTGCAGATTGCCAGAAATTATAGCCATTGGTACGAAATGAGTTAAAAAAATAGCTGCCATGGTAAGGGTGGCCAAATTGGTTAGTTTGTAGCGGGTCATTGTCAAATTGCCAGCTGCCGGGGTTTAAATTGTGGCCAATTGTTTTGAGCGATATCTGGGCATAATCCTTTTTGGTAACAAACTGATCAAATGCCTGGGGGAGCAACTCGGCCATGCCGAACTGCAGGGCAGCATGGCCAAATCTTTTTTTAACGAGCGAAGTATCGGCATTAGTATTTTTGGTTCTGGGATTATCCTTTAAAGTTCGCTCAATAATGTGAATTTGGGCTAACGAATAAGATAACTGCATCAACAGGAACCCGCAGATCAGAATCGTTGTAAAAAAAGGCTTTTTCAGGTCTTTTAAATTCATTTGATGGATGGGTAATTGTTGTAACATTCCTTGATTAATTTGGTTTTCCCCAACAATCATTAACTTTTTTCGTTATCTGCTTTCTGAGGGGCATATGATAAAAAACTGTTTGCGGGTTGCGGTGACCATACTGATGATGGCAATGGTTGGTTGTGGCCTGGTAAGATCAATGGGTAAAAATCCGGCGGGTGAAGAACTATCCCGACTGGATACACTACCTAATTATAAAAATGGCAGTTTCGAAAACCTGGCTGAGCGGGCTGACTCGGCAAATAAACATAACCGCTGGCTTTTCCTCCACCGCCGCCCGAAAACCGTCAGGCCTTCCCGCGAGCTGCCATGGGTTGAAACTGACCTGAAAACGCTGGCTGCTCCTGCACCAACCATAGTTTGGTTCGGGCATTCATCTTTACTGATCAAAACCGGGCAGGGTAATATATTGATCGATCCTATTTTTAGTAACCATGCCGGACCGGTACCCGGATTGGTTACGGCCTTTTCGGGCACTGAGCATTATCATGCCATAGATATGCCACCGGTCGATGTGCTGATCATCTCCCATGATCATTATGATCACCTGGATTACCGCACCCTGATAAAATTGAAAGACAAGATCAAAATGGCGGTAGTGCCTTTGGGTGTCGGCTCGGATTTAATATACTGGGGATTTGATCCTAAAAAAATCATCGAGCTGAACTGGAATGAGTCTACCCTGTTGCCTGGCGGATTAAAAGTCACCGCTACACCGACCCAACATCGCAGCAACCGTACCTACAGGCAGGAAAATAAAACACTTTGGGCATCTTACGTAATACAAGCAGGTAATTACAGGCTGTTTTATGGCGGCGATGGCGGTTATGGTGATTATTTCAAGCGGATCGGCCAGCGATATGGTCCATTCGACCTGGCACTGCTGGAATGCGGGCAATACAGTCCGAATTGGCCATGGACGCACCTCTGGTTTGGGCAAGCTGCCCAGGCAGCCGTTGACCTGCATGCCCGTTTGTTGCAGCCTATCCATTGGGCCAAGTTTGTAGAAGCTGATCAACCCTGGAACGAACCTATAAAAAAGCTGTTGCCTGCCGCTGAAAAGTTAGATATTCCGGTAAATGTTCCGCGTATAGGAGAGCCTTACACTTTAGGCGATCCGCCTAAAAAGAAAATTTGGTGGGATTTTGATAAATGATGATCTGATGATTCAACACTGTTTTGATTGCGGTTTAAAATTCCGGCTGAAAACTAAACTTTATCCCATATTCCGAGGCGCCCGGATGACTGAGGTAATTGAAGCGCCTGATGACATCAACCCTTAAAAACTTAAAAATGTTGCTGATACCTGCTCCAGCCTCGATATAGGGAGTGCTGCCAAGGGCATAGGTGCCATAGGCGTTGTTGGAGGCAGGGGGCAGGTTGTAAAGGTTTTTGGCTAATGCTGGGTTATTTTCGGCACGGAGGCCACCGTATAATATCTTGGCGGAGAGGAATTCCTTCCATTGGAGGTGCTGTATCAGCGGTATCTTGTTCAGCAAAAAGCCATTGAAGGTGTGGGTGAGGTTGATGCCCGCATAGTGGTCACTCACGAATTCAAGATAATTCATCTGGTTATATGCATCCCGGTTGTATGCAATTGACTGGTTGGCCGGACTTATATTGAGCAGCGGGAACGGCACCTTGCCCTGCACATAGCCACCGAGGAGGGTAATATCGGCAAAACCTAATTGCGAAAAGTAGAACCGTTTATACATGTTAAAGCCGATATCGGTATAGCTGTAAGAACCGTTCATAAACCCTTTAAGACCACGATTTAACTGAAGATCGAAAATAGGATACTTGTTGTGTATGCTGTGCCGCTCCTCGGTGCCCTGGATAATTTGTTCGTGCGGGGCGTAGCGCAGGTGCAGGTCAAGCTCGCTGGTGGTGAGGTTATGCACAAGTGTGCCGGCATCATCGTTCAACTGGTAAACCAGGAGTGCCGCCGGTGATTGGTTCCAATTCTTAAAACCTAAGTTGAACGAAAAATGATTCTCATAATCTTTAACGTATTGTAATTCGAAAGTGCCGCTGTAAAGCCAATAGTTCGTTTTCCCGGTCTGAAATGAGGAGAATGCCGCCTGCTTATTGGTGATGGAAAAGGTATGCCCGGGCACATCCACATCATACAGGTAACTCACCTTAAAATAGTCGTTGGGAAAACGGTAAGGCGAGGTTTTATTCAGCGAAAGATAGGCAATGGCATCTCCCTTGGCCTTTTTATCTTTGGTGCCGATGGCGCCATAGCCCTGGAAGTAAAAGGTGCTGTCGAATTTCGGTGTCGTGCGGCCCCCGCCTTCAAAACGTAAGCCCTCCTGGCTGTCGAATGAAAAGAATTGCCCGACCGGCCCTATCTGTACCGGCCCGGTATCAGCGTATCCACCAGTAAGCGTGGATAGCCACCATATGGTGCGCTTGTAGGACGGCATTTGCTCCAACTTGTGCACGTTACTGTAAATCTGTGCCTGCTGCCTGCTCAGCGTATCAGTACGATGGGTGGCCCAATAAGTCGTATCGGTACTGCTGACATGCGGTGCAACCTGCAAC